>WNGJ01011802.1_pt1 | contig 13931 bp, 14 predicted proteins | sample 5400611 | NCBI WGS metagenome assembly WNGJ01 (sample SAMN13153375, study PRJNA577476) | soil metagenome | isolation source: 40 cm soil or saprolite under Garry oak tree replicate 1 | place: USA:California | collected 2016-06-15 | reverse complement strand
AGTCCGGTTGCGGCTTGCAAATCGAGCGCCGGGATGTTGTCGCTGAGTGAATTGACGATTCGGACCGCAATGAGCCAAGTAATCAGGGTTGCGACAAAAGCGATGCCTGCGCCTACAGCGACGGGGCGACGATACGCGCGTTTTTTTCCAGTCATGCTCGCAGTGATTGCGGCGAGAACGAGGATGCATTCTAGTCCTTCCCGGAATACGAGAACGCCGATGTCGAGAAAAGCAACCGTCGGACTTGTGTTCGGCTGCGTCGGATCAGGCGCGCCATGCGTGGTCATACCCTGCCATGCGATTACAGCGACAACGCAAGCCGCGGCTGCGACGATGCCGATGCGCAAAGCGAGCTTCATTGAAGCTGAAATCTATCACATCGGTTTTGCGATCGCTGCCGTTCGATTGCTTTTTTTTAGCGGCTGCTTGCGGGCTTTGGCGCTGCTCAAACTGAGGATTTGACTCTCCCTTTCACGCCAAAACTACTCGGTGTGACCTGGTATTTTAGCCAAGGACGACTGTAGGATCCCGCGTGACTTGGCTCACCTGGACCGCGCGACTGAACGTTCGGGCAGACAGCAGGCTTACGCTAGTTCCGGAAGTTGCAGCCGCGACCGCGCGACGACACGAATCACGGTTCACGGATTACGAGACGAGATGCGAGAAACGAAAACCGTTACATCGACACAGGTCACTATCTTGTGATTTATCGCGCAGGGGGTAACTTCGCCGGTGCAACGCTGGTTGGCATTTACCCTGATTGAAATCGTTCTCGCAGTCTTCATCTTGATGTTGTTGCTTCTTTTAGCGGTGCCGACCTTGGACGGCGTGCTTGCAAATAATCGGTTGCGACGTTCACTGAATGGATTCAACAATCTTGTGCGCCAGGCGCAGGAGCGAAGCGTGGGGGAACGTCGCGCTTACCTGATTGTTTGGCGCGAAAAAGGCGTCCTGCTACGACCGGAAGTTTTTGCAAAAGGCCAGGAGGCCGCAGCGACGGCGGAACTGAAGTTGGATCGCGGGGAGGCGTTGACGCTCAAGTTACCTGCGGCACTAACAAAGAAGCCTCCGGCCGAATGGATATTCTGGCCGTCTGGAACATGCGAGCCCGCGACTGTTCAATTCAAAGGCGCGGCTGGTTCGTGGACGGCAAATTACTTGCCCTTGACGGCGCGGCCAGAGCTTACGAATTATGCGGCAAGATGACGCGGAAAAAACTGCTTTATTGAACGGTTCAAACGTTGCAGCGTTGAAGCGGCGAAAGCCAGGCCGCCGTAACACTTCAACCCTTCATCGTTTCAACGGTTTTGCCCTTTATGAAGTGCTTCTCGGGGTGACGATTTTCGCGGTGGGCGTCCTGGCGCTGGGGCGTGCGGTGGAGAATTGTTTGAACGCGAGCATGCTCAACGCGGAAGAAGAGAGGGTACGCCAGATATTATCGAACCGCATGGCTGAAATTCAGGCCGCTCCAGGTTTTCCTGACACCGCCAAGGAATTTAAGATCAATACAGGTTATGGGATCGTAAAATTGATTCAGAAAAGCGCCCCCGCTAATTTAACCGAACCCGGCAATATTCAGCTAAGCGGAATCTCTCTTGTGGCTTTGAGCGCGCAATGGATGCAGGGAGGCGTTACGCAGTCAAAACAAATTAGCTTCTATGTTTATCGCGTTCGCTAATCAGAAAGCACCCTTGGATTTAGGCAGGCGGATCGCTCCCCGAGGCGGCTTCACGCTACTGGAGATCACATTGGCTGTGGCGATTCTCGCGACGATGTCGCTAGCAATCTATCGCTTCGTCCAATCGAACCTCACCGCCCTGCGCGCTTCATCTGATGCGAACGCTGCTGATGCGGGCTATAGCGGTTTACGCGATCTTTTAACGGCACAATGGCAAAGCTTGCCCTCGGGGCAGGGTGCGATTACGGGCGAGCCATTCAAACTGAACGATCGACAGCGCGATCAAATCCAATGGATTTGCGGTGCTGGTTCTGGATTGCTTACGCGGTATGCGCCAGGCCAGTTTACGGTGTCCCTGCGGTTACAACCCGAAAATAACAAAAGTGATCAGCTCGACCTCGGTTTTTTGCGAACGCCACAGGACGATTCCGGGCAGGAGACATGGGTGCCTCTGATTAAGAATGTTAGCAGCCTTCAAGTCCATTACTTCGATCCTCAGTTAAATAGTTGGATCGATCGATGGACGAACGCGCTCCGGCGTCCTTGGCTCGTGAAGATAACCGTGGGCCGCACTGATGCGGCGGAGCCTTGGGAAGCGATCATTCCATTAAGACGGACGCCATTTTAACGATGTCGATCTTATGAAGACGTCATCTTTAAATTCGAAATTCGTCAGTGGGGCAGCGCTTATGTTAACGCTTTGGGCGCTGTTTTTACTCAGTGCGATGGTAATTTCCTGGGCTCTCGATATTGATTCTCGGCTCACGCTTTCCGGTGATGCAAACCGCGGTCTTGCGGCCGAGGCGATGGCGACTTCGGGTGCGGAGGTTGCGTTGCATCCAAGCGTTAAACCGAGCTCCCCAAACCTGCATCGAGCGCTCGATGCCCGAGAAGGTTATGATGTTCGCATTACTGGTGAAGGTGGCCGTTTGAACTTAAACTGGCTCACTGTGGGGGAGGACCCGATTCGTCTCGAAGTTCTGCGAAAATATCTTGAGCTTAAAGGAGTCGATCTCAATGAGCGCGACCGGATGATGGATGCTCTGCTCGATTGGGTGGGACCAAATGCCGGACTTCATCGCTTAAACGCACCTCCGGAAACAGCTGATTATCGTGCCCCGCATGCGCCGCTGACTTCGGTGGACGAACTCAAGAAAATCTTTGGCTGGGGCGAATTTACTTCACAACCGGGTTGGGAGGATGATTTTACGATCGACAGTTCAGGCCCAATTGATCTCGCCTGGGCCTCGCGCGATGTGTTGCGCGCGCTGCCTGGAATGAGAGATGATTTCGTAGATCGATTTTTGCAACTCCGGCGCGGTCCGGACGGAATCGATGGAACCGCCGATGATGCTCAATTCGGGAATTTGGCCGACATTCAATATGCCCTTGGCTTTTCACCGGAACAATTTCAGCAGCTTGCTGCCCTGGTTGGATTCAACGACCAGGTAATGCGTATCCTGAGCGTCGGAAAATCAGGCAATATTGCGCGGACTGTGAAGATGGTAGTGCGTAAATCGGGCAATATTCCTGAAGTGATCGCCTGGAAGGAGCTTTGATATCGAAGCCGAAGCGACATCCGTCTTCATAGTTCCGACCGCGCACGGCTGGAATTTTCTGCGCTCAGCCGAACGCAACGGCGCCTGGAGTGTGCGTATGCTCCGCAGTTTGGATGAAGCCGTGCCACTGCTCACGGCCACGGACGATTTTGTGCTTGGGTTGCCGATTACGGCTGTGCTGGCGCAGCGATTTCGTTTGCCGACTGTCGATCCAGCAGAATTTCCGGAAATGATTCGGATCCAAATCGAAAAGGCGTTGCCGTTCTCGGCGGACGAAGTAACAACCGATTTCGAGGTAATCGAGCAGTCCGAGACTGGTAGTGTAATTTCCGCGGTGGCGGTACGAAACGAACAGCTTGCCGACATTGCCGCACCCCTGCTGGAGCGCGGTTACATTCCGCGACAAGTCACGGTTTATGCCGCGCAGCGGGCCAGCACTTACGCGCCGCATGGAAATGCACTGCTGATTTATCCCGAAGGGGAAGCGCTTGTTTCAGCTGTGACTGAGAACGGCAAAATTAGCCTTACTCGTGCGCTTGAAAGTCAGCAGATCGAGCACCTTCGATTGGAATTGCCGCAGTTGACATTGAGCGCAGAATTGGAGGGAATTGACACGCCGTTTCCAAACGTGTTGCTGGACGAAAGCTGTTATCAACTGCGTGATACTGTCCAAGGCATCCTGGAGAGCCCGACTGAGATCGTCGGCATCGAGCTGCCACCGGCACGCGTCAAATTAAACCTTCTGCCGGAAAGCTGGCGCCATCGCCGCTCACAATTAGCCAGGCAAGTGGAATGGCGAAAGCGACTCATATGGGCAGGGGGCACTTACGCTGGGCTTCTCGTTGTCTTGCTGGCGTGTCTGACTTACATGCGTCTGGAAGTTGGACAGCTTGACCGGCGCATCGCCCACGATGCACCGCAAACGGAGTTTGTTCGAGCCACGGAAGCGAACTGGAAGGCGCTCGCACCGGCGGTTGATTCTCACTATTACCCAGTTGAGATCTTGTTGCACCTTTTCGAAAGTCTGCCTTCTGCAGACGTACGGATTACTGCCTACAATCAATCCGCACGGCAAATCTCAATAGATGGAGAAGCCAATACCGCCGCGCTCGCTTATCAATTCATCGATAAAGTAAAGAAGAATCCGGAGCTGCGAACGTTTCAATTCGACATGGCTGCTCCCCGAATTTTGGCGAATGACCATGCGCAGTTTCGATTGGAGGGCAGGCCGCGATGATGCCGGCGTGGTACAGACGGATGAATCCGCGCGAGCGCCTGCTTGCCTGGATTGTCGCCGGCGCAATATTAGTACTGCTCAACCTCGTGATTTTGAGCTGGCTGTTTGGCGCGTTGGGTCGCGCGCGTACTGACCTAACCGCGCGCAAAGCGGCTCGTGCCGAGCAGGCCATGTACGTAAAAGAGCGGGACCTCTGGGTAAAACGCGACCAATGGATCCAGCAGCATCAGCCAACGCTCAAGAATCCTGCGGAAGCCTCTGCCCTGCTCGATCAGTTGAAACAAGTGGCCAGTAAATATAATGTTTTGATTCAGAACCCCGCGATTGGCTCCGGCGAAACAACGCCCAATCATCAGACGGTTTTCGCTTCAATTGAAACTAAAAGTCCGTGGCCGCCCCTGGTGCATTTTCTCTACGACGTGCAACAACCGGATGCCTTTGTGGTATTTGAAAGCGTTAATCTGGCAATCGATAGCAGCGATCCAACTATGATGCGTGGTAAGTTTAAGGTCGCGCGCTGGTTTGCGCCCACACAGCGGGCGAAATAATAATTATGAAATATCTCTGCATACTTATGTCGATCTTCGCCATACCCGGCGCGATCACGGGTCGGGCGGACGACGTGCTTCCGCCGCGTTTTAATTTTAACCGCTATTCCGCGATGGTGGATCACTCGCCATTCGCAATTGCCACCGCAGTTGCGTTGCCTTCTGCAACCGCCGATTTTGCGAAGGACCTTTACGTGGCCAATGCGGCGCGTTCGCCGGAAGGCGATATGGTTACTATTGCTTCGAGTTCGGACCAAAATTTCAAAAAATATCTCAGCACGAAGCAGCCGGTGGACGGCTATAGCATCGCCAGCATAGAATGGTCAGATCGCGTGGGCGCGACGAAAGTGACAATTAGCAAGGACGGGAAATTTGCGAGCATCACTTTCAATGAGGCGCTGCTGTCGCAGCCTGCACCGAATGCGCCACCTGTTCCGGCCCCGCCTACGGCAGTCGCCCCGGCTGTACCCTTCGTACCTTCTCCCTTAGCAGTACCTTCAGTTCCACGGAAGGCGCCTCGACCTCATGTGCGTGGGACGATTCAGCGAAATCCAAGGGCTGTGCCAGTGCCCACGCCAAATCCCAGGCCGCCACAGGTGGAACAATAGAATCCGATCAGTCGCGACCCGCGTCAACCGCCCCAATCGTCATCTGTTGTGTCTGGTTTCCGATCGGGTCCTGCCGAAAACAAATCATAACTGGCCGGGTTTTTTGTGCCTGGACAGCGATAAATATACGGATTGCTCCAGGGGTCTTTTGGCAGCTCCTTGAAAAGTTGATACCAACGTCCCGGCTTCGGATCGCTGTCTGGTTGCACAACGAGTGCCTGCAGCCCTTGCTCCGTCGTCGGATAAAATCCATTCATGCTTTCGTAAAGGCTTAATTGCGTCGAGATCGCTTGGATATCAGCCCGAACCGCTACGCCTTTCGCGAAACCAGTCGTGTTACCCAGCCGCGTGATCGCGACTCCGAGCAAGATAACGATAATGCTGATCACGAGCATAATTTCGAGCAAAGTGAAGCCGCTTTGTTTTTTCTGTAACGTCATTTGTATCCTAAGACCCCTGAGGAAGCGGGCGCGTTCACTTAACGACCGGTTTGCAGCAAATAATCCGATTTATCCCAAAGATATTTTAATTGGATCTGCGTGGCACGGATCGCGGAAGGCGCAGTGCCAGTCCTATTAACGATAACGAGATCATTCGTCCCGACTTTCAGGTTCGTGGTCGGCACAATTTTCTGCGCACGCAGCCAGCCGGTATATTGGAAATGCATTTGCCTTGCGAGGGATTGCATTTCGCCGCGATAACCTGGGTCGGCCAGGTCCGGCAATGCTAAAGAAGCTGGCCCAATGTTTTCGCCATTAAGATAGATCTCCGGCGCAGCATCAATCCGCGGATTCGCGATTTCGAAAGTGAGCAGCGCGGCGAGAGGTTGGGTCTCAATGCCAAACTGAAAAGCGGCGCTTTCTTGAACGTTGGCGCCGATCCGGATTGGCTCTGCGGCAAGCGTAGCCGTGACCGTTCCGAAGTGCTCTTCATCTTCAGTGGGCGAATGAAGCGGCGGCATCGAGGAAAACGGTTCGGGGATCACGTCACGATGGTCAGCGTTCAGCGGATGAACCACATTACTGCTCGTCATCCAATCGAGATAGGCTGCGCGAACTGTTTTACCATCTCCCGCAACTTCGATATCGATGGACGAAGCACCCGTCATAGGGATCATCACCGAATCCGAGCTTGGCAGGTTAATTCCGGAGCCAAGTGCGCCTGAGCGCAATACGTGGGTGCCGGATTCATCCCACGCGATCAACTCCGGCTGCTGGCCTGGCTTGTCGTCGAAGAACAGCCGAAAAAAGAGAACCTGATAATTTGTGCTCAGCGGCGTCACCCGGATACGAAAGACGCTCTTTGAACCGCCTGTCGATTGTGCGGGCAACAATGTAACTCCCTCCACCCAGCTCGGTGCGTTTTGCGTTCTCGAATTGGGAGACGTGTTTTGACGCAAGTCCAACCATGCGCTTTCCAGCGTTGCCTGTCCGGGCTTCGCATCGCTCGAGGGTGGCAACGCGTCGTTGAAAGCTTCCTGTGCACAAACACGAGAAGTCATACCAACTAACAACGCGAGAACGGCGATGCGAAGAAACATCTGGCCGGCGAGATTATTTTAATGCGGCCGGAATTGCAAGCTATGTGTCATCTCAAATACCGCCGAAAGAATGCTGTAAACGACAAACCCGACCAGAACCGCGATCACAACGATAATGACCGGCGGGATCAATTGCGAGATCACTGCAACCGTACGGTCAAGTTCGCGTTCATAAACATCCGCGATTGCTTGCATCGTCTCAGCAAAATGTCCCGTCTGTTCTCCTACCGCCATCATGTCAGTAAGCAAATCTGGAAATAATCTTTGTTCCTGCAATGCGACGGATAATGTCGCTCCATCGATTACGGCTCGACGGACCTCTCCTAACTTGAGTTCGAGAAATCGGTTGCCGGCAATTTCCGTTACGAGATCGAGCGCGCGAAGCAGGGGAATTCCGTTTTCCATCAATGTTCCCAGCGTGCGGGCGAACTGCGCATAATGACGATGGCGAATGATACGCCCGTAGCCGGGAATCACGAGGCGAAAACGGTCCCACGCGATTCGTCCTTCATCGCTGCGGACAAAGGCGCGGAAACCAATGATCACGCCAACCGCGAGGAGCGCGCCGATCCACCAGTAGCCTGTGATCGCATGATGAACATCCACCAGGATGCGAGTAGGTAATGGGAGCGCACCGCCGGTTTGCGACATAAAGCCGGTCAACTGCGGCACCATGAATGTGATGAAGACTGTAATCAGAATACCGCCAGCGAGCGCCAGAAAGGCCGGATAAATCAGTGCTTGCTGCACGCGATCTCGCAAATCTTTTGCCTGCATCAAATGCTTCACCAAACGCAGCAGAATTTGCGGCAGCGCGCCACTCGCCTCACCAGCTGCCACCATGTTGACGTAAAGTGGCGGAAAAATTCGTGGAAACTCACTGAGGGATTGCGAGAAACTGCGGCCGTCAATCAAGCCCTGATGAAGCGAATGCGTCATTTGTTGGACGCGCGGCTGTTTCAAGCGTTTTTCCAAGATCGACAATCCTTCGTCGAGGGTCATCCCCGCTTGGAGTAAATGGGCAAGCTGCTCGGTAAAAACGAGCAATTGACCGTATGGAATTTTCAGGGACTGCCTGGCAGGCGCGGCCGCTAAGGTATCTCGGCGGCTGATCTTCGGTTCGGCGCCAACTAAATCGATCCGAATCGGAATGCACTGTTGCAGCTCGATTTGGCGAATCGCGACAGCGCGATCCGGACAATCGAGCACACCTTCAACGAGGTTGCCTTGTGCATTACGCGCTCGATAAGCAAATTGTGGCACGGCTTGGAAAATAGTCTGAATTCTGAAACCTCAAACCTGAGCCGATTCTTTGCTCGACAATCCGCCGCCGGGCTCTCTAAGATCGGCATATTGATTTTACCACAATGAGCACACTCCGCATCGCTATCATTCCCGGCCTCATCGCCGGAATCATCTCCGTTTTCACCAGCTGGCTCTGGATGGGCGTGATCTTTCATCGCTTTCAGAAGGAGACGCCTGAAACATGGCGCGCCGAAGGTTTGCGCAGTTACCTTGGCGCGAGCCTGCTGCACGTCTGGGCTGGAATCGGCATCGCCTGCTTGTACACATTAATAGTGCGCTTCCAGATGGGACTCTTCGCGACTGGATTTCAGGGAAGCCTTTACTTTGCCATCTGCATCTGGGGTGCACTGGCGCTACCGATTCTTCTCGAATCCGCCATCTTTGTTCGTCTCCATCGCCTCGTTGTCCTCGGCCAGCTTCTCGACTGGCTCACCACTTCCGTGCTCGCTTGCACCATTATATGGTGGTGGCTGGGAAGGTGACCACCAGCGGCAGCGGAGTTCTGTAAAATTAGCTTGCCAACACCAGATTGCTTCTGATACGAGCGAACAATATGAAATGTGCGGCAGTGTCTCTGTTCGTTTCCCTTGCGCTTGCATCGGAAGGTTTCGGTGTCTTGCGCCCGCGCTTCCCGGTCAAGTCGGCGCCCCCATTCCGCGGCGACGTCATCATCATCGGAGATGACGAGCTTCAGAATCCCCCCAAGACTTCTCCGCCTAAAGCATCCAAATAATCCGCGCGGCAGTGTGTCACAGCGATGGCAAATGCTGGTCTCCTTCAATCGAAAACCGGAAATCTAAAATCCGCGCGGCAGTGTGTCACAGCGATGGCAAATGCTGGTCTCCTTCAATCGAAAACCGGAAATCTAAAAACTTGTCCTGAGCGAAGTCGAACGGATCGAAAATGGAAAGAGGCGGCGGCGGGAATCGAACCCGCGAATACCTTCGCCTTCGCGATCTTCTGCGCTGGATTGCTGGTCACATAGTCGCGTTGCACAGCACAAATTGCTATGTCACACCCGTGTTGCCCCGCGCGGAATCGTTCGCCCCCCCGTGGCCTGCTCGCTTTCTAAAGTTGACCCAATGTACCTCGCCTTCGTTTCCAAAATGGCGAGTTTGGCCATCGTATTTCTCGGCGATAATATTTTTCTCTAACGACTAAGTATTTGGCGAAATCGTTTTCGATCGCAACGGCGTAACGGTCCAACTCCCTGTGGGCACCGGCGCGAGAACACTCAATTGCTTGCGCGGCGAGCAGACCTGACATCAGGGCGTTGTACACCCCCTGGGAAGAAAGCGGATCGAAGGCCATGGCGGCGTCGCCCACGGACAACCAGTTTTTGCCTGCGAAGTAGTCGAGGCGCGAGGTATTTGCCACGAAGATGAAGGGGCCTGATTCCAGAACCCGGGACCCGATGTGCGCGTGCGTGTGGGGCGCGTTGCGTCGCTGCTGTTGCCAGTAGTTCGGCGTGCGCTTGGACGCCTTGCCAAAAAGGTCGGCGTCCGTCATGTAAGTGACGATAATTCGGGAGTCTGGTAGCGCCGCTGAATACCACCAGCCATCCTCGCTCGCCTCTACGAGCGTGTCATTGTCCAAATGGGACTGTGGAGAGCCGCATGAGAAGAAGCAAACGGCTCCGATAAGTCGGTCGCAAGTAATCCTTTTGGCACCTTGTCGGCAAGCTAACAGGGACTTCCGTCCCGTCGCGTCCACGACAAACTTAGCGCGGAGCCTTTTGCGCCCGCCCTTACGAGCGAATTCTATGTCCCAAGTGCCCGTGCCATCTTCTGCACAGGACATCAATTGCGCGCGACGATAGAGTTTGGCTCCTGCGTGCTCGACTTTGCGGGCCAGCATTGCATCAAAGCGAGCGCGATCAACGTGCCATCCCCTGCCGTACGGATTGAATATGAAATCGTTGGCGTACAAGTCGGGTTGGCCCCACGCGGAGTGAATAGCGAAAGACGGCGAGTGATTTCCTGCCACGAACTCATCCCATACTCTGAGGTCTACGAGAAGCTTCCGAATTGAAGGTGGAAGAGTTTCGCCGACACGCGTATCGGCGTACCCGCTTCGCTCAATCATCGCTACTGAATATCCGCGACGACTGAGAGATAGGGCAGTCGCAGAACCGGCCGGTCCGCCACCGACCACGATGACATCGAATCTCTTAGGGCTTTCGCTCCGTCTCAACAAACTTATTACCCTTCTTCACCACAAAGCCTAGCCGATGCCATTTCTTGATCATATCAGTAGGGCTTTTGACAACGTCACGAGTCCACTCAACCTGTAGAGCGCTGCCCATGGGGAATACGTCGTCGGGTCTCTGGGCAGGCCACCAGGCGAGAGGTTCGTCTTCATAAAATCGACAATCATAGAAATCAGTTTGCCACGGCACAGCCATTTGTTTCGTGACATCACCAGGGTCAAGCTTGGTTTCATCGAGGCGAAAGGGTTCCAAGTAGGCATAGGTATCCCGGAGCATCCAACTCGCTTCGATGCCTGGATAAAAGGCAGCCCCGACACAGGACTCGAGGGCTGCGCGATCCACTCCAACAGGTGTGATTTGCTTGGGAGGCTTCGGCGGGCCTGACCAATCCTTGACGAAGTCGCCGTCCTTCCATTTCTTCATTATGTTATATTGCGTTTTAGTCAGGGCCTGGTTGATTTTTCTAGTCGTATCATACGTATCTGAAAAAATCATCGGCATGTCAGACTCGCCACTCGACTGGTTAGGGGGAAGAGCGGGGTCTCTGAGCTTGGCAAAGATAACTTTGCGAACTGCCGCAGGACCCGGCGGGGGAATAATCTTACCCCAAACAGCGTCAGCATGCCCCTTGTCATTAGGTGGCGGAGGCGGAGGCATATTATCTTCCTCCATTTTTTTCAGTTGATTCACCCACTTCACGTTAATGGCCCGGAGCAAAATGGGATAGATGTCCTTCGCAAAAGATGGTTTTGCAGGCAAGGTGAAGCCTAACTTGTCCACCGCGACCTGCAGAAGGGTGTCATAGAGAGTGATGATGTTATCGATCGGAGGTGCGAACTTTGGCGGACCACAAATGAGCCACGCCGCGACTGCTTGAATGGACTTAGTTTCACCTTTGAACGTGACGGTTGCATTCACCGGACCATCCGAGACATCATCGTGCCATCCCTCATTGTTCGCCCAGTGCGTGATGGGTACATTGTTAGGAGAACCCGAATTTCCGAACCCGCCAAGAACGAGTAGGCGTGCTTGCTTGTCAGTCCGGATTTCTCCCAGAGGTACGACAACCCCGAGAAACCTCCCAGTGTCGAAGTCGGCCGTTTTATTGGGCCCGGTCAAGGAACGTGGTCCTGGATCAATCACTAAGCTATTGCGGTCAGCGACAGAAGCGTTTCTGAGCGGGGTGTTTGAATTCAAGCCACCAAACTGCTTCCACGCAGCCTTTTTGTTGGCTAGATGCACTGTCCAAGCAATGGTTGCGTCTTTCGCAGTGATTTCCTTTACGAGCTTGCCATTCTTATCGTAGCCAAAAAGTCGAAACCGGGCCGCCTGGCGTTTGATACGCCCCTGTTTATCTTTGTAGCCACCGTTTGGCCGACGATGTACTCCCGGCTTCTCGGGGCCGATGAAGAACTTGGTCGGACTATTGCCGACTCGCGCAACGCCGATCGCCGGATGAATCTTAACCATTGCGATTTTCGCCATTTGCGTACTCCTTTCAATAGTTAGGATGACTTCTTAGTTATCCTCATTCCTTTGTGTCATTGCAAGCCTGGAGATACTCACGGGGTAAGTCGTATCCATTTCGCCACCGAGGGCACACGGCCTGCGGCAACGATAAAGAGCAGGTACCAACCCGGAGGCGCCACGTTACCATCCGGCGGTGCTTGCACTTGTAGCGAGATCGCGCTTGCACCCACAATCGTGCAACCCACGAAGCGTTGCGACATATTGAATCCGTGGGTCACAGCGCCCGGTCGCAACAGGACCACCTCTGTGATCGAGGGCGCGCTAGGTGTGTTGATTGTGAAGTTAGACCCGTAGGCCGAAGTCGCGGCAGCACTCGTTATAGCGGGCCGCGCCTTAAAATAGTAGGAAGGGTAATACCGTTCATGTGGCGTCGTTTCTCCTGACTTCCACATACCAGCTTGATCGCCACCCATCAACACGCTTCCGTCGGCGAGGAGGATCGCAGAGGAATGGTATCCACGTGAAAACTTCAATGAACCGCACAGCATCCAACCAGCACTAGGGTTCTCAGGATCGAAGATTTCAGTTGGCCCACCTGTCCCCATCACGCCGCCAGCCAGAAAGACGCGCCCATCGGGCAGCAGCACAGAATTGACCTGTTCGGGGCGAGGTACGTTGAGTAGCAATGGTGTTACGCCATCCGCTCCCTTAGGCTGTGTCCACGCGGGAGAGGCGAGCGAAAGGTCAATAATCTCAAATGTCTGCTGAGCTAGAGGTGGATCGCCACCCGCGATCAGCACCCGGGGTTCGTAGTTTGGAGGCCTCAGAGGTAACAAAAGGGAGGTCCCTTTCTCGCCGCTCGTACTGCGATTTCCCTTAATGGTGGCCCAACGTTTGGTGGGATCATCAATCGGGGCCAGCCTATCAAAACGATGGGATAACCCTGTGCCACCACCACTGTCCGCGGTTCCGGCGATAAATAGATCACCTCCTGGCAAGAGATAGGTCCAGGGATAATAGATATAGTCGAAGCTTAGAGGCAGCCCTAGAGGCGCGGACCAAGTGCCGGAAGTCGGATCGTAGACTTCCATCGACATGGAGCGAACGCGGTTGGCCGTTCCGCCGATCAACGTCAGGACCTTTCCATCCGCAAGCGTTAGAGTGGTTGAATAAAAACGAGGTTGTGCGGTCTGCCCGGTGCGTGACCAAGGTGTCGTCGCGATCCGACTTGGGTGAAAGAGATAAGATTCCCGGTCCGTAAAGCCTCCGTGTACTAATAAAGTGCCTTCTGCATCGTTTAGAAATGCATGTTCCGCAGACCAGATGTTCGCAAGGCCTCGATTTTGCGGAGGCGAAGTCACGTTAAAGGGTTGATTTCCCGGGGATGAGAAGGTTCCCGCGGGTGTTGAATAGTCCCAGATTCGACTTAGATCATCGCGAGCATCGCCGTAACCCCAATACAAAACTTTCTCTGTGTTGGGCAAAAGCGCGGCGTGCATCATGCAGACGTCGGGACTTCCCGTTACCTCTTCCCATTTGCCGCAATCCAAACTGTTGCAGCGGTCGAGATCGATAGGAGTGCATTCGTTGTCGCCCAAATCAATTGGCAAGCCGATTTCGCTCGCGAGTCGCCCAGCCTGCTCCTTCGTCAACCACAGAGTTTGCTGCGATCGTACTAGACCGACGAGGCCTGCCATCATGTGCATTTCGACATGACAGTGAAAAGGAAAGTCGGCTCGCACTTTATATGTCTTAGCCCCTTTGGGGCGGCGTTTTG
>WNGJ01011390.1_pt1 | contig 13931 bp, 11 predicted proteins | sample 5400611 | NCBI WGS metagenome assembly WNGJ01 (sample SAMN13153375, study PRJNA577476) | soil metagenome | isolation source: 40 cm soil or saprolite under Garry oak tree replicate 1 | place: USA:California | collected 2016-06-15 | reverse complement strand
CGGATCCGCTCCAGCGTCTCGAGATACGTGTCCCGTGCCGCGCGGGCCTCGGCGCGGCTCTGCACCGCCTCGCCGAGCAAGTCGAGACTCGCCGAGACCCCGGCGGCGTTCAGCCGCTGGGAGGCGCCGACCGCGTCCGCGACCGTTTCACCTGCGACGAAGCGGGACGCGAAGCGCCGCGCCAGCCCGTTGGAGCGGACGAACCCGAATATCCGCGGTTGCTCGCTAAGCCAAAGGAGGCCGGCGCGGATCATCAGGTGCCAGGTGCTAGGCGTCGGGGGGCGTCAGGAATAGAACTTGCTGCCGCGGCTCGCCTGCGCCTGCAGGACCTCGCAGGGGGCGAAGCGGGTGCCGAAACGTTCGGCGAGCCGCTCCAGCTCGCCGACCACCCGCGGTGCGCCGAGGTCGTCCGCGTGGCGCAGCGGCCCGCCCCGAAACGGCGGGAACCCGAAGCCGAAGATGGCGGCGACGTCGCCGTCGCGAGGACTCCGCACGATCCCGTCCCCGAGAGCGCGCGCCGCTTCGTTGAGCATGACCAGAACGAGGCGCTGAATGATCTCCGCGGGACGCACGCCCCCGTCCGGCTCGGTGCCGATCAACTGGTACACGGCGCTGTCGACCGCGCCCTTCTTGCCACGCGCGTACCTGTAGAAGCCCTTCCCTGCCTTGCGGCCGAGCCGGCCGTCCTTCACCATCCCGGCGAACGCGGGGGCGGGCGCGAACCGCTCGCCGAAGGCGTCATGCATCACGCCCGCGACCTTCTCGGCGACATCCAGGCCGACCTCGTCGAGCAGCGTGATCGGCCCGACGGGAAAGCCCCACTCCACCATCAAACGGTCCAGCTCGTCGATCGCGACGCCCGCTTGCAGCAGTTGCCCCGCCTCGTTCATGTAGGGCGTGAGAATCCGGTTGATCCAGAAGCCGGGGTTGTCCTTCACCACGACCGGCGTCTTCCCCATGCGCCGGCCGAACGCGACGGCCGTGCTGATCACCTGCGGCGCCGTCCGCGCGCCCGGGATCACCTCGAGGAGCGGCATGCGCGGGACGGGGGAGAAGAAGTGCATCCCGATGACCTGCTCGGGGCGGGCCGACGCCTCCGCGATCTTGGCAATGGGAATCGTGGAGGTGTTCGAGGCGAACACGGCTCCCTCGGGCGTCACACTCTCGACCTCGCGCAGCACCTGCTGTTTCACCCCGAGGTCCTCGAACACGGCTTCGATGACGAGATCCGCGCGACCGAAGCCGGCGTACCTGTCGCCGCCCGACAGGAGGGCGACCAGCCGCGCGTGCTCGTACTTCGTCATGCGGCGGCGTTTGAGCCGCTCATCGATGACGTCCCGCGCCGCAGCGAGGCCTTTCGCGACGCGTGCCAGGTCGGCGTCCTTCAGGCGCACGTCCACCCCGGCGTGCAGCACGGCGGTGCCCGCGATCCCGGATCCCATGAAGCCGGCGCCCACGATCGCGAGGCGCCTCACCTCGCAGGGCGGCGGGGCGTTGGGGACGCCCAGGTCCTTCTTGAGCTGGGTCGTCGCGAAGAAGATCTGGACGAGCTTGCGGGAAACGTCGGTGACCGCGAGCTGGCCGAAGAGCTGCGATTCGCGCTTCAGGCCCTCGCCCAGCCCCCGTTTCATCCCGTGCTCCACGGCCTCGAGGGCGGCGAGGGGCGCGGGGTAATTGCCCCCCGTCTGCTTGAGCACCTGCTTCCGGGCCGTCCGGAAAACGATGTTCCTGCCGAGCGGGTTGCCGTCAAGGAGCCAACCGGCGACGCCGCCCAGGCGCTTCCGCCGCGGGCGCCAGCCGCCCGCCATCCGCTTCACCGCCGCGAGGGTGACGTCCCGCAGGATGGCCGGATGAACGAGCTCGTCCACGATGCCGAGCCGGAAAGCCCGCTGAGCAGGCTCCGTCTTGCCGGCGAGGATCAGGTCGAGCGCCGCCCGGACGCCGATCAGCCGGGGCAGCCGCTGGCAGCCACCGGCGCCCGGGAGGATTCCGAGCTGCACTTCGGGCAGCCCGAGCTGCGTCTTCGGGTGATCGGTCGCGACCCGATAGTGGCAAGCGAGGGCGAACTCGAGACCGCCGCCGAGACAGGTCCCGTGGATCCCCGCGGCGATCGGCTTTGGAAAGCGGGCCACGCGGTCGAGCATCTCCTGCCCTTCGGCGGAGAGACGCTCGGCTTCGGCCGCGGTCGTGAGCGCGACGAATTCTTCGATGTCCGCACCGGCGATGAACGTGTCGGGCTTCCCGGAAAAGAACGCGACCGCCTGGACCGCGCGGTCGCGCTCGAGCGCTTCCAGCGTGGCGAGGAAATCGTCCTTAACCGAGCGGGAGATCTTGTTGACGGGCTCGCCCTTCAAGTCGATGGTGACGAGGGCGACGCCGTCGGCGACCTCCCAGGCGAGCGCTGACCCAGGCATCAGCGCCGCTCCAGGACCATGGCGAAGCCCATGCCCCCCTGCGCGCAGATCGAGAGCAGGCCGAACTGCACCTCCCGGCGCGCCATCTCGTTCGCAAGCGTCGTGACGATCCGGCCGCCCGTGGCGCCGAACGGGTGCCCGATCGCGATCGAGCCACCCATCACGTTGATGATCTCCTCGTTCAAGTCCCACCCCTTCTCCTCGAAGCCCCGCAGGTTCGAGAGCACCTGCGCGGCGAAGGCCTCGTGGATCTCGACCAGGCCGAGGTCCTTCCACTGGATCCCGGCCCGCTCGAGGGCCTTGGGGACCGCGAAGATAGGCGCCTGGAGCAGCTGCCATCCCGGATCGACCGCCGCGACCGCGTACGACCGGATATAGGCGAGGGGGGTGTGGCCCAGCGCCCGCGCCGCCTCGTCGCTCATCAGCAGCACGGCCGAGGCACCGTCGGTGAGGGGCGACGAGTTCGCGGCCGTGACCGTCCCGTACCGGCGGTCGAAGACGGGCTTGAGCTTCGCCATCTGCTCGAGCGACGTGTCCCGCCGGACGCCGTTGTCCTGCGTGATCACCGGCTCGTCGGGCTGGACGGGGAACCAGGGAACGATCTCGGCGGCGAGCCGCCCGTCGTCGGTGGCCTGGGCGGAGAGCTGGTGGCTGCGGAGGGCCCACCGGTCCTGCGCTTCGCGCGCGATGTGGTTTTCCTTGGCCATCTTCTCGGCCGACTGCCCCATGGTCTCCCCGGTGGACGGCTCGGCGATCGCGGGCGACACCGGGACGAGGTCGCGGGCGCGGATGTGGCTGAACGCCCTGAGGCGCGCCCCCAACGTCTTCGCTTTGTTCGCCTCAACCAGGATGTCCGCGAGGCGGCGCGAGGCGAGAATAGGGATGTCGGAGAGCGACTCGACGCCCCCGGCAATCACCACGTCGGCGTTGCCGAGGGCGATCTGGTCGTGGGCGGCCGAGACGGCCTGGGCGGCCGAGGCGCAAGCGCGGTTGAGGGAGTAGGCGGGGATCTCCTTCGGGAACTGTGGCAGCAGGCTCACCTCGCGGGCGACGTTCGGCACGAGCGCGGACGGGACGACCTGCCCGAAGATGACCTCGTCCACGTCCCCGCCGTCCAGCTGCGTCCGCTCGAACAGCTCGCGCGCGACGGCGCGCGCCAGATCCACGGCGCGCGCCTCCTTGAGCGCGGTTCCCGATTTGCAGAACGGCGTCCGGTAGCCGGCGACGATGGCGACCCGCCTTCCGTTTGCAGCCGACATTACATTCTCCTCAAAGGACCGACGAAACCTACCACAGGGCCCGCAGAGCGGCCAAGACACCCGATGCCCACGGACACCGAATTCTCCCACCGGACCCGCGCCGCGGCGCTCCGGTCCATGAGCGAGCAGCCTGTGGACGTCCTGATCATCGGGGGCGGTATCACCGGCGCCGGGATTGCGCGCGAGGCGGCGCTGCGCGGATACCGCACCGCCCTCGTGGACAAGGGGGACTTCGGCGGCGGCACTTCGTCCCGCTCGTCGCGGCTGGTGCACGGCGGCATCCGCTATCTCGAGCAGTTCCACCTCCGGCTCGTTTTTGAGGCGTCGCGCGAGCGCCGCGTGCTGCTCGACATCGCGCCTCACCTCGTGCGCCCGCTCGCCTTCCTCTTTCCCGTGTACCGCGGGGCCCGCGTGCCGCCCTGGGAGCTTCGCGCCGGGATGTGGCTCTACGATCTGCTCGCCGCCTTCCGAAACGTGCGGACGCACCGCTGGCTCCATCGCAAGGCCGTGCTGCGGCTGGAGCCGGGCCTGCGGGAGAAGGAGCTCCGGGGCGCCGCGTTGTACTACGACGCGCAAACCGACGACGCCCGATTGGTGATCGCCACGATGCGAAGCGCCGCCCGGGCGGGCGCGCTGGTGGCGAGCTATGCCGAAGCGACGAACCTCATCAAGCCCGATGGCCGCATTTGCGGGGCGACGGTCCGCGACCAGCTGACCCGCCAGCCCCACACGGTGCGCGCCCTGGTCGTCGTGAACGCGGCGGGACCCTGGGTGGACGAGGTGCGGCGGCTCGATGACGCGCGCGCCGAGCCGCTGCTGCGCCGCACGAAGGGGACGCACGTCGTCGTTCCCCGGCACCGGCTCGGGAACAGCTACGCGGTGACGCTCACCTCGCCGATCGACGGGCGCGTGATGTTCGTGCTACCGTGGGGGGATCAGAGCTACATCGGCACCACCGACACCGATCAGGGCGGCGCGCCGGACGACGTGCGCGCCACGGGAGACGACGTCGTCTATCTGCTCCGCTCGGCCAACGCCTTCTTCCCGCAGGCGCGCCTCGCGCCGGGAGACGTGGTGTCGACCTGGGCAGGGCTGCGGCCGCTCCTAGCGCCGGCGCACAGCGGCGCCGCATCCGAGGTGTCCCGCGAGCACCGGGTCGTGGATAGCCCGAGCGGGCTGATCACGATCGCCGGCGGGAAGCTCACCACGTTTCGCGTCATGGCGCAGGACGTCGTGGATCGAGCGGCCGACCGGCTGCACGAGCTGGACGGTCGCCCGCGGGCGCCGCGCCCCCGAACCGACCGGCTGGCGCTCCCGGGCGGGGAAGCGGCCGATCTCGAGGTCCTCGTGGAAGCAGCCCGCGCGCGCGGAGCGTCGGAGACCACCGCGCGCCATCTCGTGGCGAGTTACGGCAGCGAGTCGGCGGGGGTGTTGAACCTGGCGGACCGGGACCGCCCGCTCGGGCAGCCGATCGTCCTCGGGCGGCCTGAGATCTGGGCCGAAGCGACCTACGCCGTGGAGCGGGAGATGGCCCTGCGCCTGACCGACGTGTTGATGCGGCGACTGCACCTGTTCCACGAGGACCGCCACCAAGCGAGTGGAGCGGCGCCGCGCGTGGCCGAACGGATGGCGGAGCTGCTCGGGTGGGATGGGGCACGCGCGGCCGAGGAGCTGGAGGCCTACGGGCAGGAGGTGGAGCGCTCACGCGCATTCCTCCAGGAGGTGGCGAGAGCCGGCAGACCTTGATACTATGGGTTCCGCCCCCGACAGGGATGCTCGTGTCACGTCAGTGCGGTCACCTTCCCACCATGCTCATTGCCGCGGCCGGGCTCGCTTGCGCCCGACCGGACGCGCCAGCGGCGACGCGGGAATCCCACACCCCCTCCGGGCCTCCGAGCCTCGGCGGCCCCTCTGACTCCCTCATCCCGGAAGGCCCGCTCGGCGTTGCGATCCGCCGCGGTCGCGCGCTGCTCGCGGCCACACGGGAGAGCCTCCCCGACCACGTGGGCAACGGCCTCCGCTGCGTGAGCTGCCATCTCGACGCGGGCCGGCGTCAGACCGGCTCATGGGTGGGGGTGTACGCGCGCTACCCGCAGTACCGCGCGCGCAGCGCTACGGTCGAAACGATCCAAGACCGCGTGAACGATTGCTTCCGGCGCAGCATGAACGGCGCGCCCCTCGCGACCGATAGCCCCGACATGCGCGACATCGTCGCGTATCTGTGGTTCCTGTCGCGCGACGTCCCGATCGCGGCCCCACAGGGAGCGAACCGCCTCCAGAAGTGGGCGGCCCTGAAATCGGACACCGTAGCCGGCGCGGCGGTATTTGCGACCGCGTGCGCGAAGTGTCACGGCCCAGACGGCCAGGGCACCCAGATCGCGCCGCCGGTCTGGGGGCCGAAGTCCTTCAACGTCGGCGCCGGGATGGCGCGCGTCCGCACGGCGGCGGCGTTCATCAGGGACAACATGCCGTTCGACCAGCCGGGGACGCTCAGCGACCAGCAGGCGTTCGATGTGGCGGCATACATGGATTCGCGCCAGCGGCCCGACTTCCCGGACAAGATCAACGATTGGCCGAACGGGGATGCGCCGCCCGACGTCGCGTACCCGACGCGCGCGGTCCAACGCAACGGGACGCGCGTCCCCGGCGGGCGCTCGCCATAGTGGTCGCACGTTCACTGCTTCACCATCACAGAGGAGGTCTTTATGCTGGATCTGAACTCCCTGACGACTCCCCGCCGCGGATTCCTGGGACGGCTTGCGGCGGGCGCCGCCGCGCTCGGCCTGGGCGGGCTCGTTGCCCCGGCCGAGGCCGCCGCCGAGCGGAGAGTCGCACCCCGGACGCCGGCGAATCCCGAGTTCGAGGCGTGGCTCAACAAGATGACCGGCAAGCACAAGATGCTGTACGACATGCCGGAGCCGAACAGCGGGTTCGGCTTCGCCTGGGCGCGAATCTTCCTGAACACCACGAACGAGACCTACGGGACGACGGACGCGGAGAACACGGTGGTCATCGTCCTGCGGCACAACGCCATCCCATTCGGGATGAAGAGCGACATGTGGCCGAAGTACAAGCTCGGCGAGGCCTTCAAGATCAACGACGCGGCGACCAACGCCGCCGCTGCGCGCAACCCATTCGCGTACGTGAAGCCCGGAGACCTCCCGTTCCCCGGCATGGCGGTGGACGAGCTGGTCGCCAAAGGCGTGCTGTTCGGGATTTGCAACATGGCGCTGACGTTCTACAGCGCCCAGATGGCGAAGAAGACGGCAATGCAGGCAGAGACGATAAAGAAGGACTGGGTGGCGAACCTGCTGCCCGGCGTGCAGGTAGTGCCGTCCGGCGTGATCGCGATCAATCGCGCGCAGGAGAAAGGCTGCGCGTACTGCTTTGCGGGATGAACACATACGATCGTAGGGGCGCAGCATGCTGCGCCCCTACACATCCCGACAGGTAGCAGAGCGCCGCCCCTTCGGCGCTGACCGCCACGATCCCGACGTGCCCGGCCACGCGATTGGCCGTCGCATCCCGGCTCACCGCCACCCCCGCAAGCTACGAATGTAGTCGTGCAGCACCAGGAACTTCTCGAACACGGGCACCCCTTTCCTCTTGCGGCCGAACTCGGCGAACAGCTCGCGCAGCCGGCCCCGCCGCGCCACGTAGACGCGGAACGTCTCGGCGAAGTCCTCCTGCGGGTGCGTCGCCGCGTACGCGGTGACGTAGTCGGGGAGCGTCGTGGTCACACCGCGGCGCTCGAAGTCCACCCATTTGGAGTCCGCCACGCGGTAGGCCTTCCGCACTTCGCCGAAGGCGCGGCGGAACCGCCCGGTGAGCGTGAAGGGCCAGTTGTGGTACAGGAACGAGTGCCCGAGCTCGTGCAGGATCAGCCCGGTGAGCATGTTCCACGAGATATCGTCGCCCCGTCGCTTCCGGGTGACGTAGCGCCGCTCCACCTCGATCACCTTGGGCGAGCGGTGCTCGACGCCCGAAACGCCCGGTCGGAGCAGCACCCGATAGTTCCAGTCCTTGACGCGCGACACCACGAGCAGCTGCCGCGCCCGCCGCAGCGCCTGCGCGATCAGATCACGCCCGGTCGCGTCCTCGCCGCACCAGGGGCAGGCATCCATCCAGTCGTCCACGCCTTGGCTGCAGTGGGGGCAGATGTTCTGGAAGCGGTCATAGCGCCACTTCTGCGGCCGGCCGCACCAGGGGCAATAACGCATCGGATACATCACGCCGCCGCCGCACCCCCAGCGGCAGCGCCGCTCGTACTTGAACCCGTTCGGGGCTTTGAGCGGATCGGGGCTCGACGCCGCGTCGTGAATGTCGCGGCCGCACCAGGGGCAGAAGGAGAACGCATCCGAGACGATCCAGCCGCAGTAGTAGCACTCGGCGTTCGTCTCCTTCTGCGCGTCGCGCCATTCGAGCCGGCGACTGCAACTCGAGCAGTAGGACCAGAAGCGCTCGAGCTCCGTCCCGCACGTCGGGCAGCGGAGCTCCGGGGTCGGCACCTCGCGCCGCCGCCGCCGGTTTGTCTCAGTCATGATCGCGGGCCATCGCCTCGTCCACGATCCGCTCGATGAACTCGTCGTACTTCATTCCCGCCTTGTCCGCCGCATCGGCCATCTCGTTCTCGCACGCCAGGAAGGGGTTCGGGTTCACCTCCAGCACGTACACGGCGTCGTCGTGGGTCAGCCGCAGGTCGACCCGGCCGTAGTCCTGCAGCCACAGCGCGTGAAACGCCGTCGTGCAGATGTCGCCGATCTTCGCCGCCACGTCGTCCGGCAACCCTCGCGCGAACACGTTCCTGATCTTCTTGCGCTTCCGGTACTCCTCGTCCCACTTCGCCTTGTAGGTCGCGATGCGGTGCTCACGCGCGTCGGCCTCGCCGAACGTCAGCTCGATGATCGGCAGCACGTGGACCTTGTCGTTGCCGAGCAGGCCGACGTACAGCTCTCGTCCCTCGATCAGCTCCTCCACGATCGCCGCCTGGCGGTACTTCTCGTGGATGAACTTCACCCGCTCCGCCAGGTCGGAGTCGTCCTCCACAACCGACGCCTGCGAGATGCCGACGGAGGCATCCTCCAGCAGGGGCTTCACGATCAGGGGGAATCGCAGCGCCGAGGGCCGCACCGGCTTCCCTCCCGGATGGAACTCGGCGAACGCCGGGAAGCGGATCCCGTGATAGGCGAGGATCTTCTTGGCCAGGGCCTTGTTGCGCGCGACGAGCAGCGCCGTCGGCGGCGAGCCGGTGTAGCGGTACCCGTGCATCTCGAGCACCGCGGCGAGCACGTACTCGTGCCGCGCATGGCCGCGGAACGACTCACACCCGTTGAACACGAGCTTCGGTTGAAACGCCGCGAGCCGCTCCAGCATGGGTCGAAGCTCTTCGGCAACTCCGACCATGAGCACGTCGTGCCCGTTGCGGATCAGCGCCCGCGCTACGTCGTACTCCGCCTCCTCGACCTTCGCCTCGACCTCCGTCTTGTAGTCGGCGTCCTCCCACTCGGGGTGGAGGGTGTCGAAGAGCACGGCGATCTTCACCGCCCCGCCCCCCGACACACAATGCGGAATGCGGAATGGGGAATGCGGAATTGAAATGGGAGGTCGATCGCCGAACGACGCCCGCCCTTACATTCCGCATTCCGCATTCCGCATTCCGCATTCATTCTCCCCACGGTGGTCAGCGCGATCAGGATCACCAGCCCCCCCACGGCTCCCGCGGTCGGCAGCAGGAGCATCGCCGGCCGGAGGCCGAACCGGTCCGAGAGATACCCGATCAGGGGCGGCGCTATGGCGTCGCCCGCGAGGTGAGAGAACAGCAGGAAAGCGCCGAGCACCGACGCGCGCACCGCCGCGGGGACGACGTCGAGGATCACGGCCGACAGGGGCCCGTTGTACCACGTGTAGAGGAAGAACGTGGCGAACAGGAGCGGCACGAACAGGCGCAGCTCGTCGATGAGGAGGAGAGCGGCGCACACCGGACCGCCCAGCACGAATCCCGCGCCGGACACCACGACCCGGCCTCCACTCCACCGCGCCAGCAGCGCGTCGCCCACGCGACCCCCGAACAACCCGCCAAGCGCGCCGCCGGCGAGCCCCCAGATCCCGAACTCCCGGCCCACCATGGCCCCCGACACGCCGTGCACCCGCTGCATGAAGCTCGGAGCCCACGCGATCAAGCCGTTCACCGCGAACGTCACGAGCGCACCGCCCAGGAACATCCAGATCAGGGTCGGCGTGCGCAGCACGGTCGCGGCAGCCTGGAGGAACTCGCCGAACGCCGTGGCCGCGACCTCGGTCGCCTCGGTGGTACGCCGCACCGCCGCGGGGATCAGCCGCACAACCGTCCACACGATGCCGGCGCTCACGAACGCCGCGAACACCGCTGTCGGGACCGCCGCCGGCACTCGCTCGAACCGGTTCACTACGGCGCTCCCGGCCGCGCCCGCGAGCGCCAGGAGGATGAGCGGCGCGCCGTACGACACCGCTCGACGCAGGCCGCGCCGGGCCCAGCCGTGCACCGTGTCGAGGAGCGGGGCGGGCGGCCGGTGACGCGGCTCGCGCAGCCGCGACGCGAGCAGCGCCAGCACGAACCCCGGCGCGCCCAGCGCCAGGAACGCCGCCCGCCACCCGAACCGTGCGGCCAGCACGCCGCCCGCCCAGATCCCCAGCACGCCGCCGAACGCCATCCCCACGGAATAGACCCCGATCGCGAAGGCGCGGCGGCGGCCTCGGTAGTACTCCGCGATGAGCGCCTGCGCCGCTGGCCCATAGCCTGCCTCGCCCACGCCCACCAAGGAGCGGCACAAGAGCAGCTGCCAGAAGCGGCTGATGACGGCGCCGAGGGCCGTGAATGCGCTCCACAGCCCCACGCCGAACGCGATCACGGCGCGGCGTGACTTGAGGTCCCCCACCACGCCGAGCGGCAGCGCGGCGAGGGACAGTACGATGACGTAGGCCGAGCCGAGCCAGCCCAGTTGTTGATCGGAGAGCGTCAGCTCCTGCTTGATATGCTCGAACAGCGCGTAGATGACGTTTCGGTCGGTGTAGTTCAGCAGGTTGATCAGCGTGAGCAGGCCCAGGGCGTAGGCCGCGTACGCCCCGGCGCCCTTCCGCTCGCGACTCCGCTCAGGGCGTGCGCGCGACAGGCTTCGGCTCCGCGCGCGCGTCGCGATCCGCCTTCGCCTGGTGGTAGGCCTCCGTGAGCGTCCGCATCATCTCCTCGCGCCTGTGATACAGCCGCTTGAGGCGGCGGGGCCCGCGCTTAGCGAGGGCGTACGCGGCGAGGATCGGAAAGCCCACCGTGTTGTCGACGTAGCATACGACCGTCTCCGGCAAGCGATCGGGGTCCACCTTCCCCCAACTCACCGCCTCGGACGGCGTGGCGCCGGAGAGGCCGCCGGTGTCGGGGCGGGCGTCGGTGATCTGCAGGTAGTAGTCGTGCCCCGTTTCGGCGATCCCCAGCACCTCCTGGATCTGCGGCTCGGTCTGCAACACGAAGTTCTTGGGGCTCCCGCCGCCGATGATGAGCACGCCGCTCTTGCCTCCGTGCCTCTTGGCGTGAAGCACGACCGCCGAGGTCTCGTTCACATCGGCGCTCACGTCGAACCGCAACCGGGACCCGGCCAGCGCCTGCTCGGCGACGTTCATGCCGATGGACGAGTCGCCCGGAGACGAAGTGTAGATCGGGACGCCGCATTCGTGCGCCACGCCGAGCAGCGACTTGCGCGAGATCCCGAGCGCCTGCTCGCGCTCGAGAATGAAGCCGCCCAGCAGGTAATGGTACTCGGCCGTGCTCATCGACCGCTGGAACTCCGGGCGCGCCGACACCTGGCGGACATACGCGTCGGTCGAGAGCAGCACCTCGTAATCGAAAAAGACGTCGTAGATGCGGACGACGCCGTGCTCGCGGAGCTCCACGTCGTTGGCGAAGGGCGTGCCCTTGTGCATGGCGAGCCCGAGGCCGAAATGCGCGTCATGGTACAGGTTCGCCCCGGTCGAGACGATCCAGTCGATGAACCCCGCCTCGATCATCGGGATGATGGTGGACATCCCGAGCCCGGCGGGCGTCATCGCGCCGGTGAGGCTCATGCCCACCGTCACGGCGTCCTCGAGCATCAACTGCGTGAAGAGCCGGCACCCATCGGCCAGGCGCCCGGCGTTGTAAGCGAGGAAGGCGTTGTCCACCAGCTCCGGGACGGTCTCCCGGCCCGTGATGGGCCTGGGATCGATGCGCGGGCCGCGCAGGAAGTCCTCGCGTGCAGGCATGGATCAGGCCCCTGGCGCTGCGAGCCGCTCGAGTGCGGAGACGTGGTCCTCCTGCAGGTTGTAGAAGAACGGGGAGAGCCGGACGTGCCCCGGCCGCGCATCCGCGATGATCCCGGCCGCATCGAGCCAGCGGACCGCCGCCGCCGGGTCGGCCGCCGGGAGCAGGACGATCGCCGAGCGGTCCTCGGCGCGCGGAGCTACCTTCGGCCGGAGCCCCAGGTCGCGGGCCCGGGCGACGAGATCCTCGGTGAGCGCCGTCGTCACCGCGCGGATGGCCGGCACGCCGATCTCCTCGATGTACTCGAGGCCGCCGAGCTGCGCATACACCGCCGCGAGCGACGGCGTGCCCAGCTCGAAGCGTCGGGCGTCTTCGTGCCACTCGAGCGAGCGCGGCTCGAAGGCGAACTGATCCTTGTGACCGAACCAGCCCGCGATCGCCGGGGCGAGCCGCCGCGCCAGGTCCTCCCGCACGTACAGGAAAACGATTCCCGGGCCGCCCAAGAGCCACTTCAGGCCACCCGCCGTTACGCAGTCCACGCCGGTCGCACGCACGGCCAGCGGGACCTGGCCCACCGATTGGTACGCGTCGATCAGACACAGCGCGCCCTTGGCATGCGCCACTTCCGCGACGGCACCGATGTCCTGGATCGCCCCGCTCGTGAAGTACACGTGCGAGGTCGCGACCAGCGCCGTGCGATGGTCCACCGCCCTGGCGATCGCCTCGACCGGCACCGTGACTCGATCGGGGCTCTCCACCACCACGACCTCCACGCCACGCTGCCGCTTGGCGAGCCATTGGTAGGCTACGGTCGGGAAGTCGAGTGATGTGACCACGACCCTGGGCCGGCGGGTATAGTCCACCGCCTCCGCCACCGCCGACAGCGCCACCGAGATGCTCGGCGCGAGGGCGATCTCTTCCGGCGCTGCGCCGATCAGGGAGCCGTAGCGCCGGCGCAGATCGCCGAGCGCCGCCCACCAGACGTCATACCAGGCCGACGCCCCGCGCGACTGCCACAGATCGACGAACTCGGCGAGCTTCCGGCGGGTCCGTTCCCCCAAAGCGCCAAGCGAGCAAGTGTTCAGGTAGATCTTGTCGCGAAAGATCGGAAACTCCTCCCGATAACGGGCGAGGCTATGAGCCGCGGTCCGGGACGAGGTTTTCACACCGCTGGCGGGGGCGGGGACCATTGGCGGTCAATATACAGGAGGACGAGCACGCTCGGCACTTCTTCGCGCTAGATTCACACAATGCAGGTTTCCGCCGCCTGGTCGACGCTGTTCGCACGGCTCCTGCTTCGGGCAGCCGCGAGCCCGCGTCTTGGGGTGGACCTGGTGCGCCTCACCTGGAGCTTCCGCGCGCGCGACTGGTACCGCCGCGCGCCCTTTCTCCCGCTTCCGCCCCGCGAATACCTCCGCTGGCGGATGTTCACCGCCTACGGCGACGAAGCCGCGGTCCCCCCCGTGGAGGACGTCGTGCGTTTCGCTCGCTGGCGGCGCGAGACGATGCATCTGTAGCTCGTCGAGCCCGAGGCGTCGAGCGTGAATCGTCCAGAGAGAAGCGTCGTGCTGAAGCGCCGGGCGATGGAGCTGGGGTTCGCCGGGGTGGGGATCGCGACGCTCGAGCCGAACCGGCACGCCGACGACCTCGACCGCTGGCTCGCGGCGGGGTATGCGGGCACGATGACGTATCTGCACCGCCAAGCGCCACGGCGGAAACAGCCGCAGCGCATCCTGCCGGAGGCCAAGGTCGCCGTGGTCACGCTCACCAACTACTTCCACGGCGCGAACCCCGGGCGCGCGCCCGCGGTCAGTGCGGGAAGGGTCGCGCAGTATGCCTGGTCCGCCGATTATCACCGCGTGCTCGGGCGTCGGCTCGAGCTTCTGGCCAGCGCGATCCGGGAGGTCGCCCCCGGCGCCGCAACCCGCTGCTATGTGGACGCCGGGCCGGTCCCCGAGCGGGAGCTGGCCCAGCGCGCCGGGCTCGGCTGGA
>WNGJ01017189.1_pt2 | contig 13933 bp, 10 predicted proteins | sample 5400611 | NCBI WGS metagenome assembly WNGJ01 (sample SAMN13153375, study PRJNA577476) | soil metagenome | isolation source: 40 cm soil or saprolite under Garry oak tree replicate 1 | place: USA:California | collected 2016-06-15 | reverse complement strand
GCGGCACACTAATGCCAATCGCAACCATGACGACAGGGCTTACGGGAGGCCAGGTCGGCCGCAGCCTGCCCCGGCTCGAAGGGCGCGAAAAGGTCACCGGACGGGCCGAATACACCCACAATCTGCGGCTGCCCGGGATGCTCTACGGCAAGGTGTTCCGCTCGACCGTTGCTCACGGCCGCATCAAGTCGATCGACACGAGCGCCGCCAAGGCGGTGCCCGGCGTCTATCGGGTCGTCACCGCCGAAGACGTCATCAAGGTCATTCCGCACCCCTACTACGGCCCGGCTTTCCATGATCAGCCGATCCTTGCGATCGGCAAGGTCCATTATGTGGGCGAGCCGGTCGCTGCCGTGCTGGCGGAGGACCCGCATGTCGCCGAGACCGCGGCGGCCCTCATCGTTGCCGAATACGAAGAGCTGCCCGCGGTATATGACGAGGTGGAAGCCGCCCAGAACAAGATTGTGGTGCATGACGAACTCAAGCCGGCCGGTACGTTCGCGGACTTGAAGCACCTCAAGGGCGTCAAGGGCACCAACATCGCGCTCGATTATCAGCTGCGCAAGGGCGACGTCGACCAGGCCTTCGGCGAGGCGGCCCACGTATTCGAGCACGAATTCCGCACCCAGAAGGTGCTGCACCTTGCCTTCGAACCATTCGTCTCGATTGCCGACTACAAGAGCAACCGACTGACGCTCTATACGGCGTCGCAAGGCCCCTCCTTCGTGCGCATCGAAATCGCGCGGCTACTCGGCTGGCCCGAGAACCGCGTGCGCGTGAAGGTGCCGTTCCTGGGCGGCGGCTATGGCGGCAAGCTCTATATCAAGCTCGAAGCGCTGGTGACTGCGCTGTCGATGATCGCGCGGCGTCCCGTCAAAGTCTCGCTGCCCATGGAGGAGGCGTTCTACACCATCAGCCGGCACCCGATGACATTTCGCATCAAGAGCGGCGTCGACCACAACGGCCGCATCACAGCGCGGCGCTGCGAAGTGTTCTGGAACGGCGGCGCCTATGCGGACGTCGGCCCGCGCGTGGCGCAGAAATCGGGCTTCACGGCTTCAGGGCCGTACGACATCGAAAATGTGTCGATCGATTCCTACGCGCTCTACACCAACCAGCCGCCGGCAGGCGCGTTGCGCGGCTTCGGGGTGCCGCAGCTGGTATGGGCCTATGAGTCCCACACCGACATGATGGCGCGCACTCTCAAGATCGATCCGCTCGAGTTCCGCCGCCGCAACATCATGCGCGAGGGCGGCACGCACACCACCGGCACCCCGCTCAAGGATGCTCCCGTCGAGAAGGTGCTGGAGCACGTCGCAGCCAGGATGAACTGGTCGAAGCCGCTCGACCGCGGCAACGGCGTTGTCAGGCGCGGGCGCGGATTAGCGATCGCCATCAAGGCCGTCATCTCGCCGACCACTTCGGTCGCGATCGTCAATGTCAACGCCGACGGCAGCACGACGCTTTATTGCGGCACGATCGACATGGGCCAGGGCTCCGACACCGCCATGGCGCAAATGGTGGGCGAAATCCTCAACATTCCGCCCGAGTCCGTGAACGTGGTGCCGCGCGACACCGACGTCACGCCCTACGATATGGGCACGCTCGGATCGCGCTCGCTGTTCCACATGGGCCACGCCGTCAAGCTCGCAGCCGAAGAGGCGCGGGACAAGATTGCGGCGCTCGCCCGCGATCTCGGCCTGCCGGAAGGCACCAACTATTCGGTCGCGGACCTGTTCCAGAAGAAATACGGCATGCAGGCCGGCAACATCGTCGGCACCGGCGTCTACAAACCGGACTACGTGTCGCCCCAGCCCGGCACCGGCCTGACGCCGAACGTGACGCCGTTCTGGATGGTGTCGGGGGTCGGCGCCGAGGTCGAGGTCGACACCGAGACCGGCCATGTGCGCATCACGCGGCTCCTCAATGTCTGTGAGATCGGCAAGCCGATCAATCCGAAGATCTGCGAGTCGCAGATTGCCGGCGCCGCCACGATGCAGCTCGGCTTTACGATGTTCGAGAAGATGCATTTCGACGGCGGCCAGGTCACCAATGCGTCGCTGGCAGACTACAAGATCCCCGGCATCCACGACCTGCCGGTGACATTCGAGAACGAGACCGTCGACACCTATCAGTCCAACGGGCCGTTCGGCGGCAAGGGTGTCGGCGAGGTCGCGACCTTCTGCGTGTCGCCCGCCATCGGCAACGCGATCGACGATGCCGTCGGAGTACGGCTGGCGGAATTGCCGCTCAACCCGGAAGCCGTGCTGCGCGCGCTCCGCGCGAAAGAGAACCGGCCAATCGAGGATGCGTGATGCGAAGAATTTTGATTGTCCAGTCATTCCGGGGCGCGCCGAAGGCGCGAGCCCGGAATCCATAGCCCTCGGCCATTGGTTATGGATTCCGGGCTCGCCGCTGCGCGGCGCCCCGGAATGACTCATCATCGTGGAAATAAGCATGACCGCCACCCGAACCATGTCCTTCACCCTCAATGGCGAACAAGTCTCGGCGCAGATCGCCTCGCACCACAGCCTGCTTGAGGTGGTGCGCGACGACTTCAGTCTCTATGGCGCACGCGAGAGCTGCGGCCAGGGACTGTGCGGGTGCTGCACCCTGATCGTCGACGGCCGCGCGGTCTCAGGCTGCCTCTTCCTCGCAGCCTTCGCGGACGGCGCCGTGGTGGAAACGATCGAATACCTCGACCGCGACCATGGGCTCGACCCGGTCCAGGAGGCCTTCATCGAGGAAGGCGCGTTCCAGTGCGGTTTCTGTACGCCGGGCTTCGTGCTGATGGTCAAGCAATTGCTCGACGAACATCCGGACCCCGACGATGATCGCATCCGCGACTATCTGTCTGGCAATCTGTGCCGCTGTGCCGCCTATCCGGAAATCATCCGAGCTGTGAAGTCGGCGGCCCGCAAGCGTCGGGCTGCGGAGGCAGCTTGAGCAGCGGCGCCCGACGGGCATTTATCGGGCTTCGCGAGATTCAGGGGGATTTCGCATGTTGTCACTAGAGGCCGCGCAGGCAGAAGCCGAGCCCCGTTACGAGTTTTCCAACAATTGGTTTTCGGGCAACATCCCGCTATTCCTGCGGTTCCTTGCCGGTTTGAAGGACCAGCCCTGTCGCCTGCTTGAGATCGGCTCCTACGAAGGCCGCTCGGCAACCTGGCTGATCGACCACATCGCCACCCATCCGTCGGCAGTCATCGATGCGGTTGACGCGTGCGAACACCCAAAGCTACGGCGTAATCTTGCGGCAACCGGCCATCCCGACAAGGTGAAATTCCATCTTGGGCTGTCGGCCGTTGTATTACGGACGCTACCGCTCGATAGCTACGACTTCGCCTATATCGACGGATGCCATTGGACCGTGAACGTGCTGGAAGACGGCGTACATGCGTTCCGGCTTCTCAAGGCCGGAGGTATCATGGCCTTCGACGACTATACGTGGGACGACCCCTCAAAGAACCAGGAAGGCCGGCCAAAGGAGGCCATCGACGCGTTCCTGTTCATCTACAGGGATCAGGTCGAGCTTCTTCACCACGGCGGTCAGGTTTGGATTAGAAAGAAATTGCCGGGCGAGATCGTGCATCGAAAACTGCCTCCGCTAAAAGGGCCCAGGTGGTTGCGTCATCCACGAAAGCAATTCGTTGCGCTTGGGCGGAGGCTGATGAGAGTCAAATCTTGAACGCTGGACGTTTGACGCGGCCTTCGCAGCCCGCAAGCGCCGGGCGGGTAAGGCGGCTTGACGGAACGTCATGCCTGCGCTTGCAGCGCATGAAAATGGCTCTTGCCGATCGGGTCGACCATCGTCTATGGTGCCTCAAGCACAGCGCTGCTCAAGTGTGCCTTGATCGTCGTCATACCGTGCCCTCCGACCGAATCATGACGACATTGGCTAACCGCTTTGACTCCACTCGTGAATCCCAAAAATTACGAATGACCCAGCCGGCGTAGGTATCAGTCAACCTTCGGCATCCCCGATGACTTCAGCCAAATAGGTTGCGGGTCTCTCCAAGACTTGAATTCAGCTTAAGCGTCTTGAGGCCCGCGTGCCCATCTGTTAGCATTAATTATTGCTCAAGGATTGTCTCCAGATGACCTTGCATCAAAATTCGCGCGACTCGCCCCGAGCAAAAGAGAAAGAATTTTCAAACGAGAGCTCAGTAAGTGTTTTGACAGTGCTTGTCAGGGTACTCGATCACGCCATAGCATCCGTTCCGGCAGCCAAGTACTTTTGGGGTGTCATTGCCGCAAGCGCCACGGTCGGAATTGTGAGCCTGATCAATGGCCTCAATCGAGTTACCTTTATAGCCCTTGTGGCTGCATTTATTGCGGTGCTTATCTTCTATACCTTTTCGCGCATTGGCAAGTCTTCTGACGTACTTGTCAAGCTCGTTGGTTATGCCCTGATCATTATATCAGGCCTCGCCTTCATTTTTATCATTGTGACGTCGGCTTGGTTGACGCTGACCTGTGCTCCCCCGCTATTAGCCTATATCTATGGAGTTTCTGACTTTTGTCAAAAGTCTGGAGCTCCTCATGCTGCTGACGTTGAACAGCACAAGGCTACAGCGCTATATCGAGCCGCAGTCCGTCGGAATGGAGCATTGATTGGCATCGATCAAATTAAAGAAGACGAAGCTCGGCACTTGGACCAGTTCTACGAATTCACTACGGTTGGAAACGATGCACGAACAGTCGAGGTGCGCTCAAAGAACTCCTTCGGCCAGTGTGCCCTACATGGAATCGAGAGTGCAACATCAAATAGGTTTTCTGGGCAGTGCTCTGTGGCTCGAGCGTGTGCAGTAAAATTCAAATATAAGGAGGACGGCACTGTTGATAGCGAGGCGGTGTTCGATCAGACCGGTAATCTTTTAGAGCAACTGCAATATGCGAGCCCGAGCGTCGGCCAGTTCGTCGAGGCATCGTTTCCGTGCGACCGTGGCCGGGCTGGAATTCGGATGATACAATTTGAACGTCAGATTTCCGGACCAAACATCGGACTTGATGAGACCGTTCGGTTTCTTAACAAGGACCGTCGACCGACGCCCAATGATCTTGGTAACTATGGATATCGGTTTGCCTATGATAAAAGTCATCGCCGAACGGAAATCACCAATCTTGGTCCTCATGGCGAGAATTGGGGTCTGAACATCGCTACGTTACAGTATACATACGATGAGAGCGGCCTTCCTGTTGCACAGTCATTTTTTTCTGCAGACGGTCGGCCTGCATATAATGCAGACGGGTTTGCTAGAAAGCAAATGGAGCGGGATAAATGGGGAAATCTGATTGAGACGCGCTATTTCGATCTGAATCGATAGCCGGTAGTATCGAAGACACTTGGCGTTGCCGTCGTAAAAAATCAAATCGATGATCGCGGGAATGAGGCTGAGGAGGCCTATTTCGGCGTCGATGGTCGTCCAATCCTGAGTAAGGACGGGGTTGCGGAAGTGCGCGTGAAGTACGACGAACGCGGAAATAAGACTGAGAGAGCTTTTTTCGGCATCGACGGCCATCCAATCTTGAGCAAGAACGGGTATGCGGGATGGCAGTCGAAGTTCGACGAGCGCGGAAATGAGATTGAGGAAGCTTATTTCGGCGTCGATGGTCGTCCAATTTTGAGCAAGGACGGGTATGCGGGATGGCGGTCAAAGATCGACGAGCGTGGAAATGTGAAATGAGGTTGAGATCGCTTATTTCGGCGTCGATGGTCGTCCAATCCTCATCGAGGCCAGGGTTGCGGAAGTGCGCATGAAGTACGACGAACGCGGAAATAAGACTGAGAGAGCTTTTTTCGGCATCGACGGCCATCCAATGTTGAGCAAGGATGGGTATGCGGGATGGCGGTCAAAGTTCGACGAGCGCGGAAATGAGATTGAGATCGCTTATTTCGGCGTCGATGTGCGTCCAATCCTGAGCAAGGACGGGTATGCGGGATGGCGGTCGAAGTTCGACGAGCGCGGAAATACGACCGAGAGCGCTTATTTCGGCGTCGATGGGCGTCCAATCCTGAGCAAAGACGGGTATGCGGGATGGCGGTCAAAGTTCGACGAGCGCGGAAATAAGATTGAGGGCGCGTACTTCGGCGTCGACGGTCGTCCAATTTTGAGCAAGGACAGCTATGCGGGATGGCGGTCGAAGTTCGACGAGAAATGAGGTTGAGATCGCTTATTTCGGCGTCGATGGTCGTCCAATCCTCATCGAGGCCAGGGTTGCGGAAGTGCGCATGAAGTACGACGAACGCGGAAATAAGACTGAGAGAGCTTTTTTCGGCATCGACGGCCATCCGATCTTGAGCAAGAACGGGAATGCGGGATTGCGCTCGAAGTTCGACGAGCGGAGAAATGAGATTGAGACGGCTTACTTCGACGTCGATGGTCATCCAATCGTGAGCAAGGACGGGTATGCGGGGTGGCGGTCAAAGTTCGACGAGCGCGGAAATGAGATTGAGATCGCTTATTTCGGCGCCGATGGTCGTCCAATCCTGATCGAGGCCGGGGTTGCGGAAGTGCGCATAAAGTACGACGAACGCGGAAATAGGACTGAGAGCGCTTTTTTCGGCATCGATGGCCATCCAATCTTGAGCAAGAACGGGAATGCGGGAGTGCGCTCGAAGTTCGACGAGCGCGGAAATGAGATTGAAACGGCTAATTTCGGCGTTGACGGTCATCTAATCCTGTGCGAGTGCGGGTATGCGGGGCGGCGCTCGAAGTTCGACGAGCGCAGAAATGAGATTGAAACGGTTTATTTCGGCATCGATCGCCATCCAATCTTGAGCGAGAACGGGTATGCGGGAGTGCGCTCGCAGTTCGACGAGCACGGGAATAAGACCGAGACGGTTTATTTCGGCGTTGATGGCAATCCAATCCTGCCCAAGGATGGCGTTGCATATATCCGTCGGGAATATGATTCTTTGCATAGGGAGGTCGTCAGACGATTGCTCGGTCCCGACGGTAGTCCAGTGGCGCCGGCTGGCACTGGACGCAGCATAATTCGATCGAAGTATGATCATCGCAACCTGAAAGTTGAAGAGAGCTCCTTCGATGAATTTGACCGCCCAGTTAACCGTACCGATGAACGCTGGTCCGTTAAGCAATGGGTCTATGACGCAAATGGACAGCTCACCACGATTGTTTTGCGCGATAAGGATGGCCGAGAAGTGCGGTAGCCTTGTTAAGAGCTCGTGTCCTCCCCGGTTCGCTTAAGACCGCGCTTGAGCAGCGCCAGCGCGCTCGGCGGCAGATCGAGCTTGTCCGCATGGACACGGCCCTCCGCCGACATCTTATTCCAGGTCTGGGCGAGAATTCTGGCAAGCTTAGCTTCGTCGGTCTTGCCCATGAAATCTGCTAGGTAGTGCGTCAGGAAGACGATGCAGGCTGTGTCTTCAAGCATCTGCGCTTCGGGGTCGCTGCGCAGCCGTTCCTTGCGCACGAGCGCGCCGACGCGCGCGATGTCATGCGGCTCATAGCCCGCAGCGGTCATGATCCCACCTAATCGGCGGGCGTGAAATTCCTTGAGGTCGTTGCGCCATTTCAGATAGCCGGCGCGACCCGCCGGATAGCCGGCGCGCGGCGATGTCCAGCGCTCGATGTGCTGTCCGCGCACCGCGATCCGCAGCAGCTCCGACGCATTCGGGGCCATCCCGGCGAGTGCGTCGCTCATGCGTTGGCCATACAGGAGCTCCGCCGGCACGGCGCGGCCGTCGATCTGCACGATCTTCGGATCGCGGGCATTTGCGGCATCGATCGCCGCAATGACGCCGTCGAAACGCGTTGCGTGGTTGCTCATTTGCGCCCGGCGGCTCCCACGGCCTCCACCACGCCGGATATGCAGCATGGCTTGTGGTGCGGCGGCATCACGCGGTCCTTCAGGAAGCACCGCGCTTCCGGGCCGAGATAGCCGGGCCGGGCATAGGTCCAGGCGCGGCATTGGGTGTCGGCGTCGCAGGCCGCCTTGCAGGTTTCGCCCGTCGCATTGGGCGGCACCTCGAGATTGCGATAGTCGCCGCCGGTACGATCAATGGAGAACTCCCGCATGCCGTGGCGCGGCTCGATGACGCCGGAGCCGTGGACGCCGGATACGGAGGCGCCGTCCTCCACCCGAGGCGGCACCTGGCTCTTGAGCCAGCACACCGCCGGACGATCGGCGGTGGGATAGTTGAAGCTCCAGGCCCGGCAACGGCCGTCGCGGTCGCACCGAGCCGCACATAGGGCGGGATCGCCTGACCGGACCGGAAAGTTTGCGTAATCGCCGCCACGGCGGTCAAACCCTACCTGCGCGCCGGATCCCGACGGCAGACACAGGACAACCGCGACCGTCAATGTCAGCGCGATAGGAAGTCGAATCATCCGACGCCCGTGAAGCTGTCCGGGGGCCCGCCCATGGCCCCGCCGGAAATTGGCGGATGTTAGAGAATTGGCTTCAACGAGGCGAGAGGCGTCTTGTCAAGAGCCTCCGCCGCGATTTGACGCGCCCCGGGACCGCGGACCTCCCGCCCCCGCCACTTCCCGACCCAAGAAAGCGGGCGAGACGCCCGCGGTCCCAGGTTGCCCTGCCCATGCCCGCCACCTGTCGTTGATTTGCGTGCAATAATCTGTGTGCCCCATACCCAAATCGTTGCGTATGGTAAAGGACCGCCTTTGCCTCGGTTCCGAAATGGCCCGGGCAGAGCGCTTGGCGCAACAGCACGAGGAATTGGCGATGGATCAGGCTCACGGCAGCGGCTTGCTGGTGTTGCCCTTGTTGCTGCTCGCAGTCGCGGTGATCAGTGTGCCGCTTGGACGGCTGCTGCGGCTCTCGCCAATCGTTGCCTATCTGGCGGCCGGGGTCGTGGTTGGCCCATTCGGGCTCGCGCTGGTGCGGGAGCAAGAAACCATCGTTGCGGTATCCGAACTGGGCGTCGTGTTGCTCTTGTTTCTGATCGGGTTGGAGCTTGAATTCTCGCGATTGCTGGCGCTGCGCCGCGCCATTTTCGGGCTTGGGGCGGTGCAGCTCGCGGTGACGGCCGCAGTGCTGGGCGGCCTTGCCTTCGCGTTGGGGCTCACGGGCTGGCGCGGCGCCGTTATCGGCGGCCTTGCCCTTGCCATGTCCGCCACGGCGATCGCCCTGAAGATCCTGGAGGAACGTGGCCAGTTGCAGCAGGCCTATGGCCAGCGCGCCTTTGCGATACTGCTGTTCCAGGACATGTCGGTGGTGCCGATCCTCGCCCTGCTGCCGCTGCTCGCGCCGGGCGCCGGTAACCATGTTACCGATTTTTCCGGGACCTTGGTCGCGGTCGGGCGCATCGGCGCCTGCATTGCGGCAGTGGTGATCGCCGGGCGCTACCTGCTCAATCCGTTCCTCGCGCTGCTCGCCGGGACCGGGGCGCGCGAAGTGATGACGGCAGCTTCCCTTCTGGTCGTGCTCGGGGCCGCGGCGCTGATGCAGTTTGCCGGCATGTCGATGGCGCTCGGTGCATTCCTTGCCGGGGTGCTGCTTGCCGAGTCCAACTATCGTCATGAGCTTGAGGCCGACATCGAGCCGTTCCGCGGTCTGTTGCTGGCCCTGTTCTTCATGAGCGTGGGCATGTCCATTGACATGCAGGTCGTTGGGGCGAACCTCGTTCTTATCGCCGCGGCCGCAATCGTCATCACGATTCTCAAGGCCGGCATCGTCGCAGTGCTGTTTCGCGCCACTTGCGCAAATCCGGGCGATTCGCTGCGCGCCGGTTCGGTGCTCACCGCGGCTGGCGAGTTTGCGTTTGTGCTCATCCCCTTCGGCGTTACGCTCGGAATCATGCCAGCGCGCGAGGCGAGCCTGTTGTCCGCGATCGCGGCCGTCACCATGTTGATGGGTCCACCCATGGCTTCCCTCACCGACGTGGTGCTCGCCCGCATCGGACGCCAGCGGCTGCCGGAGCCGGACGATTTCGAAGGCGTCCGCGGGTCGGCGCTCGTCATCGGCTTCGGCCGCTTCGGTCAGTTGGTGTCGCAATGCCTGCTTGCCGAGGCGGTGGATGTCATCACCATCGACAACGATCCCGAGATGATCACGGTTGCGGGCCGGTTCGGCTTCAAGGTCTATTATGGCGACGGCGCGCGTCTCGACGTGCTGCGCGCCGCCATTCGGGCGGAGGTGCGGCTCGTCGCCGTCTGCGTGGACAAGCGCGAGGCCGCCAACCGGATCGTCGATCTGGTGCGCGCCGAATTCCCGGGTCAAAAACTCTACGTACGTTCCTACGATCGCCGCCACACCCTGGAGCTGCTGGCCAACGGCGTCGATTTCGAGATGCGGGAAACCTTCGAATCGGCGGTCGAGTTCGGACGCGCGGTGCTGGAGGGGCTTGGTCTCGCCCATGAACGCGCGGTCGAAGTGGCGGACTATATCCGCCAGCGCGACCTCGAGCGCCTTGCCCTGCAGCAGGCCGAAGGCATCATGGCCGGCCGCGACCTTACGTTCGCGCGGCGGGTGCAGCAGGAACCGCTGAGCCAGCCGCTGCACAAATCCGTCGCGCTCAATCCAGAGGCGGGCGAATTGATGAAGCCGGAGTCGGCGGCGTCGGAGTAGTCGCATGGTTTCCGCAAAGCGCTGGCGCTGCTGATGGAGGCCGTGCCGCAGCGGAGATGATGCGGCTGGCTATAGCGCTTTCCACGCCGCTGATGACTGAGATCGACGCGACGCTGGTCAAGCACCAACCCCTCTCCCTCAGGGCTTCCGCGCAAAGCAGCTCACCATGGTAGGGCCCGGGATGCTCGCATTGCGCGAAGCGCCTTCCTGCCGTAATTGCTGCTCGAGCGCATCGATGTCGAAGTCGGACTCTTTGACGAATCCGGCCGCTGCGGCGCGCGGCGCGATGCTGCGGAAGCTTTCCGCCATCCATTCATAAAACGGACTGTCCGGGCCGCCATCCATGGGGTACTCGACGCGACAGTCGGGCGCCCGGAAGCCCGCCTCAAGCAAGAGGGGAAGCAGCTGCGTTCCGATGTTGCCGTGCGTCATTGCCCCAAAGAAATCCCGGAACACGGCCATGAGGCGTTCGCGCATCGGGCACGGCGGATAAGCCCGATGCATCGTAGAGAAGTCGTACTCCTGAAACACCGCCACACCCGCCGGCGACAGGCATTCGTACGCCTTACAAAGAATCCCGAGCGGATCCCGTGAATGGATCAAGATGTGGCGGCCGATGACGGCATCGAAGGTGCGCCCTGGTTTATACTGGTCGATGCTGCCCTGCACGAACCGGAGGTTCCCCAGCGCCTGCTCCCCCGCACGATCCGCGGCGGTCGCCAATGCCGCCTGATCGATATCGATCGCGGTCACCGTGCCGTGCCGCCCCACCAGTCGGGCCGCCATCAACGAAACCTCGCCGATACCGCACCCGAGATCCAGCGCGTGCATCCCGGTCGAAATCCCGGCGCGCTGCAAAAGCTGTTCGGTGAACGGGTTCAGGATCGAGGCTTGCAGAGCGAGACGCCGCCGTTCGCGGTCGTCGTGCCCCATGACATACTGCGCTTGCGGCGGCTTGGACCCGCCAATGACGTCCCCTGGGGGAGAGGCAGCCCCGTATGTCGGCAGGCCGCCGAACTCTCGCTTCGTCCTCATCGCTGGAGCGTCGCTCATCCGATTTTCCTTCCTGCTAAGCTGAACTCAGCCAGATGCATCGGGCGTGTCGCACTCTCGGCGGCACGGTCGCTGCCTCAGTCACTAGCGATCTCGGTACGTCCACTCTTGGACTGGCGCGACAATTGAGTAGGACTGGAGCGGCCCGCTGATAGGGGCTTTCATTGATGTGAAGGGACGCTTCCGCCACGCGCGTCCGCGTTCCCTTTGGAAAATCGAAAGGCATTTCAAGGATCGGGCGCTTGCTGCCTTCGTGAGCGCACGACGAACCCATACGAACCCATTTCGCTGCCGCCACCAGCTATCCTGGCGCAAACAAAATTTGCCGGAACCTGGAACCGCACGCTGATTGATCATGCACCAAGCCGGCGATGGTCTCGCCCGGCTACGTTGGCCATTCGTCGAACGAGAGTGCATCACCCGGGGCTTGGCCGCCGTAGCCAATTTCAAGTGCTTGATGGACTTCGGGACTGGGGGCAGGGACGCCCGGAATTGGTAAGCTATAGCGTATGGTTAGGTACTTTGGCACGTGATCCGTGTGAACCACCATCATGACCATCGAAACCGCACTCCGGAAATGTGGCGCATCGGCTGCAACGGAAAGCAATATCCGCCGCGTTTCAGGCCCCATAAAATATGGAACCACGCTAAACTTGAGCATGAGCCTGTCCGCGTTAACCGAGTAGGCCTGGACTACTCCAAACTTCACTTCCGACAGCGGGCTTGGGCTTAGGTTTCCCGATACAACCTGCGTTGGCCCTGATGCTTCTGTGGTTCTCTTCATTGTGTGTGATGTCGTCGTGGTCATTGATCTACCCTCCGGTTGAACGTCGTTTGTCTGTCAAACAGCCCTGCGACGATAGTGATAACCACGAGCGCTATAGGACGTGCTCAGTGGCGATGATAAATGGCGTCCAGTCAAACGGCGGGGGCGGGGGCGGCAACAGAAGTGCGGCCAGCTTCACGCCGTCTGGCGTTCCCCAACCTGAAACAGCGTCATACCCCTTGTGGGCGCTGTAGCCACCAGCGTGATGGGAGAACCATCCACGGTGAGTGGTGTTGTTACCTGATAGCACATCGGTACAACCCGCAGCGCCGACGGTCTGGTTTCCGACCCCGGTGGTTTCGTACAGCACCGGTGTCACGTAGCCGACGCGTTTGCCGGCAGGGCCGTTGGCATTGATGAGAGTCAAGAGTCCGGCGACGAGTGGGCTTGCCGCACTTGTTCCGCCATTCGATGTTGTTACGCCGTCGACCACCATCAGATAGGGCGACGCATCCCAGTCCGCATTCGCGGCAATGTCCGGGATGCAGCGGCCAACGATGCTGTCAGGATTAACCGATTTGATCGTGACGCCCTTCTGCCAATCGGGTCGAGGAAAAACCGCGCTCACGCCGCCGCCGGTACTGCCGCCGCCTTGAGCTCTGGTACCCTTCCCCTCCTTCCAGACGATGTCAGGGCCTTTCCCGCCCTTTTTCGGAATCGTCGTGCCCCCAACCGAGAGGACATAGGGACTGGACGCGGGAAAGCCCACGTGCGCATCCGCGCCCGTTTGCCCGTCACTCGAACCGTCGTCGCCCGCGGCGACGCATACGGTGACACCGAGCAGCGCCGCTTCTTGCAGAGTCTCATTGACCTGTCTCATCGCCTGCGTGGTCCAAATGCCAACGTCTTCGGTACCATCCCAGCTGATCGACAAGACGCCTGGATCGTTCGTCACGTCATGGATGGCGGCATCGAGAGCTGTGATCACACCCTTTTCACTCCAATAGGCGAAATAGACGACGATGTCGGCCTTGGGGCAGATGCCGGCCACGATCTCCACGTCCAGCATCACTTCGGCTTCCGCACCATCCCTACTATCTCTCGGGGTCCCATCGGCGCTGACGGTTTTCACCTTTGGCGGCTGCGGTATGTTGGCCAAGCTGCAGAATTTCTTCAGATCATCGGGGAAGTATCCGCCACCGAACTCTAGTAACCCGACCGTTTGACCACTGCCGTCCCCAGGGGGGAAATTGTAGTGCGAGGCGAGTTCGCTCGGGATGTACCAATCCGACGGCACCGAAGCTGATCTCGCGAGGCCGCGTCGTCGCACGGGCTGGCGTCCCCGTCGGACGACCCGTCGGTTATCGAGGTCGAGGACACCCTCCACAATATCCTTGACCTCCGTTGGGACGTGAACGGGCCCAACTCGGCCGCGATAATCGCCGCTCTGATGCGCGTAGTTGAACAGCTCGACCTGGAACGCCTCTTCCATAGCCGCGATCGTGCCTGATAGCCGAACGCTTCGTGTTGCCGGGTTCGATTCGACCTCATTGAGATTGAATT
>WNGJ01020444.1_pt1 | contig 13934 bp, 9 predicted proteins | sample 5400611 | NCBI WGS metagenome assembly WNGJ01 (sample SAMN13153375, study PRJNA577476) | soil metagenome | isolation source: 40 cm soil or saprolite under Garry oak tree replicate 1 | place: USA:California | collected 2016-06-15 | reverse complement strand
TGCAGCAATAAGGGGAGATTTTTTCGCTCACCACAACCGCCTGGAGCAGGCGCAACCGGTGTTGCAAGAAGCGGCTCAAGCCGAGCCCAACTTGGCTTTTGCTCATGAAGCCCTGGGCTACTACCACTACCGGCAGCAGGAGCTCGGCAAAGTCGACACAGAAATCCAAGAGGCTCTCAAGCTGGGCGCCGCGGGTTTTGCGCCGCAGTATTTTCACGGAATCTTTTTGTTGCAACAAGGGCGCTTGGACAAGACACTGCGAAAGGAGCCAAGAAAAGCCTGGAAAAGGCGATTCAGCTCAATCCGCAGTTCGCGCCCGCCTTCGAAGGATTGTCCCAGGCTTATTTCGAAGGATTGTCCCAGGCTTATGCGCGGTTCCCGGAATTGCAGAAGGAAGCGGTCAACGCAGCTATTAAAGCCGTTCAGTTGGACCCCGGACAGCATGTTTACGCTGTGAATTTGACCTACCTGTTGATCAATAGCGGGCGCTACGCAGAAGCGCGCACCATGGCACAGCGAATTCTGGCCGCTGCGCGGTCCGACGGCGAAAAAGAGGTTGCCAACAATCTTTTGACCAACACTCAGCAAGCGGAAACGTGGGCAGCAAAGAAGCAATTGCTGGAAGCAGCCTCGCGAACGGTTGGCGACTCCCCTGGGCCGATTTCTGGAGTGGTTCCTAGACCGGACGGCAGTTCGCAGCCTCAGGAGACGTCAACCTCGCAGATCCCGTTGCGCTACGGGGGCCTTGCTGCGGACGGCCCCATCAGTTCCGCAGAATGTTCCTCAAACTCAGAGGTCTTTCTCAATGTGAATCTTGGAAAAGGCCCCGTAACGTTTCACGCGGCGGATATTGGGAGAATTTCCCTGACATGGGCAGACGGTACCGCGGAGCCATCCTTGGACACTTGCTCGCAGTGGAAAGGACGCCGCGTAAAAGTCTGGTTCACTTCGACTCCCGGAAAAGAGTACGCCGGAGAAATCGCCGCCCTCTATTTCTTTTAGCGCGCAAGCTCCCCAACGCAGAATCCTGAGTTCTGCGGACATCCTCCGAAAATAGAAAAAGGGGGAAGGCGCTTTGCCTTCCCCTTTTTCCTAATGGGCGGTTGCTCTCCCGCCGGAAGAAGCTAAAAGTCGATGGAGAAGCCGATCTGGAACCGGCGAGGAGTGTTAGCTTGGACGGCACCGCCGCAGCCCAGCACGCCCCACGTAGTTGTATCGGACGCATTGAAGCACGGATCGGCCGGCTGCATGTGGTTCAACACGTTCGTGAAGTCGAAGTACATTGAGCCGCTGAAGCGCTCGTTGAGCCTGACTTTCTTCGTGATGCCCAGGTCCAAGTTCCAGAAGGGCAGGCCGCGGAAAATGCCACCGCCACCGATCTGCCCATCCAGACCTAGAATCGGGTTGCGGAGGGGATCGCCGAAGATTCCGCCGTTAACTGGGCAGCTAGCGTCTGGATTGCTGAACACGTTTTGGCCTGGGCCGGCCGTGCCGCAGCTGGTACCGAAGGTGTTGGAATGGCGGCTGCCACTTATCGCGGTAGGCCCGGTGAAGACCATGTTTTCATACGTGCCTATGTAGGCGGGGTTGCACTCGCCGAAGCTGCCGCAGTTATTGGGCGTAACGGCCTGAGCCGGAAAACCGCTGCCGTAAACAAACAGCGGCGAGAAGCTCCAGCCACCAAGCACTCGTCCGAGGGCGCCCTTTTGGCTGGAGTAGAACGGCGGCGCATAGTTGAAGAATAAATTAAAGTTGTATTTTTCGTCGTAGTATTGTGGACCGTACTGGTTGCGCAGGTTCCACGGGTCCACAGTCGCGTAGGAGCTGGTGGCTTGAACCACATTGCCGGTCCCTAATGCCTTAGACCAGGTAAAGTTGGTCTTCATCGTCAGGCCGTGCCAGTTTGTCAATGTCAATTGGAGGAATGCAGCATTGTAGTTGCCGTAACCGTTGCTAACGGTCGTGGTTAGCGAGGGCGATTGGCCGTTTGCACCAAAAGGACCATTAATGGCATCGCCCGCAAGAGTCCGGCCAAAATTCCAGAAGTTTCTGCACGTTGCTCCGTTGCAAGACACGCTGCTCCAAGCATCGAACGCGTCGGAGATGCTCATGTTGCCGACGTTGTTTGCTACGAACGCGGCGGTACAGTTTGTGGCGCCACTCACGCTTCCGCAATAGCTTGGATTCAACGCACTTTCAAAGAATGGTTGGGCCGGCAACGAGTTGAGATAGGCCAAATACGCCGGGTTCGCGCCGCCACCCTTCAGTGTGGGTGCCGGCACGTTTGTGCCGTAGTTCGTGGTCGCCATCACGTTTTTCCAGGCGTTGGCGAAACTTTGCCCGCCCACAGTCATCATGTACGGGACGACGCCGAGCCCATAATACTCAATTTCATTCGTGATACGGCGGCCGATATAGCCAGCTTCCGCGAGTATTTTCGGGCCGAACTGATGTTGAATGTTGAGAGTAAATTCATCCGACTTGTTCGGCTTAAAGTTCGGGTCAAAGGTCTCGCCAGCCCCCGTGGCGATGTCGTTGACGCCGGGATACCACGGCTGAGGCAGGTTCTGTGTCGGCAGAGGCAGCGGCGCGACGCAAGAGCCGCCGGCGGGGCAGTCCACTCCGACTCGGAACGTCGTTGATGGATCGCCACCGCAGCCCCCGCTCATGCGGTTGGGACCGCCGCAAGTATCCGGTTGGAGCAATCCGGGCGTGAGCATCGGGACGAGCAGCGGGTTGACCCCGTTGATGCGGCCGAAAATGCGCGCATACCCGCCACGGAGGACTGTATTCGGCAGGAAATTCCATGCCGCGCCGATTCGCGGGCTGATTTCGCCGTAGTACGGGTCATACGGGTATTTGGAGTGGTGATTCACGTTGCGGACGCTCGCGAAGCCAACCTGTGGATCATAAGCAATGCCCTGAAGCGCCGCCTGTTGAACATTCTTCAGATACTGTTCGGCATAGAGGACGTTATCGTTTTGGTCTACCATGACGGTCTGGGTGCCACCGGTAGTTTCGTAAGGGGGCAGCTCAATGGTGTAGCCAATGCCGTAGTTCAGAGTGAACTTCGGCTTCATGCGCCAACTGTCAGTCCAATAGAGGCTGTAACTGGGCAGGATACTGCGGGACAACAGTGGTGGCGAGGAAACACAAGCTGCTGTGGCAGCGACACTAGAGATCGCGCAGGACGCTTGCGGGTTCAAGGGCAAGCCAGTCGTGAGCGAGCCAAGACCGCGGCTGAACAGCCCCTGGGTAGAATCCACCATGCCCAACACCATCGAATAGAGGTTTCCGTATTTATTCGCACTAACGCCAGCAGGAACATAACCCTTCATGTCGATACCCAGGGAGGCGAGGGAAACTCCGTTTCCTTCGCCGATCAGGTACTGCTCGTAGGTGTTGATGCTTTGACCGTTGTCGTTGCGCTTGTGAGTATCGATATTACGCAGGTACGTGCCGCCCATTTGAAAGACGTGCGAGCCTTTGATCCAGCTCACATCGTCCCGTACTTGGAAGTCGTGTCCATTCCAGTAGCGGGTCCGGACGTTCTGGTTGTTCGTGTTGTAGGGTATAAACACGGGGCTGCTGCCGGCACCGCTGTTTTCGCCGCCAACCTCCAGGGCTGCTGGGTACCCCGCCACGTTTGGCACGCCGCTGGGATCCAAATAAGCCCACCAGTTGCGCGTGTAGCTAAAATGGAAGTCGTTAGTCAATCCGGGCTTGATGTCGGTTGTCAACCCAGCCGTATAAATCCAGGCATTCTGCGGCTTCTGCCGAATAGCAGCATACTGGCCTTTCGTGTCACCCGGAAAGAACCCACCGATATCCCACTGATCAGAGACCGTGTTCGTTAATTTATAATAATGATAAGTACCGTTAAAGTGCCAGTTCTTCGCGAAGTCGTGGTCGATGCGCGCCACGCCGAAATTGCTGGTTTGCGGTGTCGCGATAGTGCCAACGTAGCCGCAATAGTTCACACCGTCGCCGCGGCCGCAGTCGTTTGGTATCGGAAGATAGGTGTTCCAGAGCGTCGTAATGACCGGGTTAAGGCCCAGCCCTCGGGGATCACAACCGGCCGGTGCCCCGCCTCCCGGCCCGGGGCAAGGAATGACGGTACCTGCAGGTATCGTCCCCTTATTGCATCCATTAACAGTATCCACGCAGGTAGCGGCGTTCGCTGCGTAGCTGGTGCCTGTCGCGGGATCAACGGTGGCGACAGGATTGAGGTTCACGACCTCGCCATTGAGTTTAAGAAGCCCTGCGCGAAGTGAAGCCGTCGGGAAGTTCCTCGAGAAAGTTGCGCTCTGCGGAAAGCGGAAGCCCTCATAGTTGCCAAACATATACCAGCTCCCACCGAGGAAGTTGGAATGAGGGATTTTCCCGCCCGCAAAAGCTCCAAATCGATTGAAATGAGAACTTGGTTGGGCTCGGTTGATTCGATTGTTATCCCAAGTGTTCGCGCCGGCGAAATTTGTGTCCAAGTAGTATTCGTAGACGCCGCCATGAAGCGCATTCGTGCCGCGCTTCGTGACCACCTGAACCTCGCTGCCCGCCCCACCGGTGAAGTCCGCTGTTTGGTTTGCCGTCGAGACCTTGAACACCTCAACGCTGGTCACCGGAATTGGGACAACTGCTGAGGGCGCCTGGTTGAAGCCAGAGCTGTGATAAGCGCCGGTGCCGCCTCCGGTGTCACCGCTGAAACTCCGAATGTAAGTGTTGTTGTCTCCACTCATGTCGTCGGTGGCATAGCCGCCGTCCAATGTGAACGTGTTTTGGTCACTGGCCGCGCCACCGACGTTGCCGTTGATGTTCTGTCCCGGTTGAAGAACGGCCAAAGTCGACGCATCGCGAGTTGTGTTCGGCAAGTTGATTAGCGTCTCGCCACTGAGGGTCGCGCCAACTGTGGCGTCCATCGTTTGCAACTCGGCTCCCGGTGAAAACGTTACCTCGACAGTGTTGGAGATGCTTCCTACTTCGAGTACGGCGTTTACTGTCAACTGCTTGCCAACTTCTACCACTTGGTTGCTGACGGCCGTTGTCTTGAAACCCTGCTTGGTTACGGTCACGGTGTACGTACCGGGACTGACATAAGCAAGCACGAAAAAGCCATTGTCGTTCGTCGACGTCGTTCGAGCGCTGCCAGTTGCCGCGTCTTTCAGGTATACGGTGCAGCCCGCTACAACCCCCCCAGAACTATCAGTTACCGTGCCTGAAACCGTGCCGGTGGACTGACCCATGGCCGCCGATGTACAGATGCAAAGAAGAATAAGCAGACAAGAACAACAAAACCCGACTCGCTTAGTAAACATCCCATTTCCTCCTATGTGAGCAAACTCGATGGAAATGACACTTCGAGAGCGAAATTTGGGGAAACCCCGAAACAGGCAAAGCGCATTGTCCCTGAAGGACACACTCGGTGCGATCCCGACCGTGATCTCACCTTAGGCAAGTCCGCTGCCACGTTACAGGACAAATGGAAGCCTATAAATCTAAACGACATATAAATTTGGCTACACGTGAGCGATGCTTAATCTATGCTGTTGCGTATTTCTCGTCCGCAATTTCATAGCTTTTTGCTGCCCTCGGGTGGTGGAACATTTCATTCACACAACCGACGCTACAAATTCATGCCCGCCTATATAGTTCTCTTCAAACCGTTTGTCAATGATTTGTCTGACCTAAAGAGCGGCTAACTCCGTATAAAGCAGTTACAAACTCCGAGCTCCTGCAGTTTTAGTACTACTAAAATTGAACTGCACCCAGCTGCGATTACACCGTGCGCAGAGATTAGCTTGGTTCGACGAGAGCGCAGCAGCGCAGGAAGAAACACGCTCGATCATGTGAGCTCATTGATTTGCCGTGTGAGGGTTCCGCGGAACAGATTAGGAAGACTTAATTGGCTTGGTAAACGGTTCGGCCGCCGATGACCGTGCGAAGGACGCGAACCTTGGTGTATTGCGAAGGCGGAATCTTCGTGAGGTCGTCAGAAAGTACGATAAAGTCTGCGTATTCTCCTACTTTTAGCTCGCCCTTCTTCCCTTCCTCGAACTGCGCGTACGCCGAGCCTGAGGTGTAGGCGCGAAGGCAATCTTCGAGCGAAATTTTCTCTTGAGGTTCCCAGCCGTGTCTCGGCCCGCCTTCCGGACGCTCGCGGGTGACGCAGGCATACAACCCGCGAAACGGGCTGATGGGCTCAACGGGATAATCGGTTCCGAACGCCAGGCGAACGCCGTTCCTCAGCATGGTGTTCCAGGCGTACGCGCCCTTGATGCGTTCAGGGCCGATGCGGTCCTCAGCCCAGCGCATGTCCGTGGTTTGATGCGACGGTTGCATCGAGGCAATCACTTTCAGTTCCTTGAAGCGCTGGAAGTCCGTCGGGGCGACCACCTGGGCGTGCTCGATGCGGTCGCGGCGGTCGCGCGGGCCGTTGGCCTTGAGAACCCCTTCGAAAACGTCGAGAGCAATGCGATTGGCGCGATCGCCTATGGCATGAAAGTTCAGTTGAAAACCTGCTTTGTCGCGCTCAACGGCCATGGCGCGCAATTTTTCTGGATCGTAGGTGAAAATGCCCGTCGTCGAGGGATCGTCGCTATAGGGCTCGAGCATTGCGGCGGTGCGGGAGCCGAGAGCGCCATCGGTGATGGCTTTGAGCGCGCCGGTCCTGAGCCAAGGGTCCGTGGTACCGCCTTGCGCGCGCCTGTCTTGCAAATCGTTCAGTGAAGCATTGAACGGCAACCATTCGGTGATGCGGACGGTGAGTTTGCCCTCTTCTTTCAATTGCTGATACACCTGAAAATCTTCCCAAGCAGAATTGTCCTGCGCCGAGGTGACGCCGTTGCGTGCAACATTCGCGAGCACGATTTCAATTCCGCGGCGGCGCTCTTCCACGGAAGGGTCAGGTATTCGCACTCTGACCAGAATCATCGCGGCCGATTCTTTCAGCATACCCGTAGGTTCCCCGAGACCATCGTGCTCGATCTCGCCACCTGACGGATTCGGAGAGGACTTGTCGATTTCCGCCTTCTTCAGCGCCAGCGAATTGGCCACCGCCACGTGGCCGGAGATGTGCGTGAGGATGACGGGGTTATTCGGCGCGACGGCATCGAGCTCCTGGCGATTCGGGAACCTCTTGTCCGGCCAAAGCGTGTGATCCCATCCACTGCCGGTGATCCATTCTCCTTCTTTGTGATGCGCAACCGCTTCGGCCAAGCGCTTCTGCATTTCCTGTACGGAAGTGACGCCCCGCAATTCAACTGCCAGCGCGTCGGCCCCGGCGCTGCCCAAGTGCACGTGCGCGTCGTTAAAGCCGGGCATGACAAAGAGACCGTTGAGGCGAACGGTTTCTGCGCCCTCCTGGCTTCCGCCGCAGTCAAGCAGTACATGATCTAACTTTCCAATGCTTCTCCTGCGCCGCTAAATGCGGGCACAACGGCAGAACGCACAAAGTCGCTGCCAAAGCAAAACCATCACAAGCGAACCCGAGACGCGTCGCGCCCGCATTCATCGAGATTTCGCCTCTTCGAGCCCGGCGATTCCAAGAACGGTCAGCAACGCGCGTTTCAAGCCCGCCTCCCGGCCAGCCGCGTCGTACCACTCCTGCAGGGAATGCGCTCCGCCGCCCGTTCCTCCCGCGCCAATAGAGATGGCTTCGATTCCCAGGGAGAGCGGGATATTCGCGTCTGTAGAGGACCGTTCCGTTCGGGACTGGTTGCCGATGAATTCATCTGCCGTGCGCAAGGCCGCCAGCAGCGGTGAATCGGGCGAAAGCTCGCCGCCTGGCCTGCTTCCAAGCAACTCCACTTTCCATTCGAGAGTCCCTTTGGAGCGGTCGCGCGGCGGCTCCATTTCGTCGCGCACGCCTGCGGCGATGGAATCGCGAAGCGCGGCTTCGAGCCGGCGCAATTCCTCCTCGTTTTCCGAACGAATGTCCACTTTGATTTTAGCCTCGTAAGGCACGGAATTGACCGACGTTCCGCCTTCGATCTGGCCAAGGTTGAAGGTGGTGCGTGGGTTGGCCGGTACTTTTGTGTTGATAAAGCGCATCGAGCCGCGAATCAAAGCGTTGATGGGATTGGGCATGCCGAAGTCCGACCAGCTATGCCCGCCGGGGCCGGTGATCATAGCTTCCAGGCGCCGGGAGGCCAGCGCCTTTGTCGTGACGTGATCCGTGCCGGAGCCGTCGAGCACGACCACCGCTTTCAATTTTTTCCCGTACGTCTCGACCAACTCGCGCATTCCGCGCAGATTCCCTTCCCCCTCTTCTCCCACGTTTCCCACAAGCAAAAGGGTGCGCTCGGGTTTGATGTGAGCAAATTCGAGCGCTCGCGCAATGGCGACAAGTGCCGCAATGCCGGAGCCATTATCGGAAATGCCCGGCGCCGTCATGCGGTTGCCGTTGCGATGGACTTTCACGTCCGTGCCAGCAGGGAAAACCGTATCAAGATGTGCGGAAAGCATCACAATTTCATTTTCGGTTGCACCGCGCAACTCCCCAATGACGTTGCCGATCTTATCGACGCGCGCTGGGAGGCCGCTTTCCGAGAGCAATTCGCTCACGGCACTGGCGCGCGCTTCTTCCTGAAAGGGCGGCGCGGGAATCTCCGTTAACCTCGCTTGCGCATCGTTGATCCAGGAAAGATTGCGATCAAACCATTCGAGGGCGGCGCGCACCTGCACGCTTTCGGCGAGCCGGGGACCCGCGGCCAGACGACGCGCATGGGACGGAGCGGCGGAGCGAACCGGCATAAATAGAAGAATAGCGCAAACGAAGGCACGTTTCATCGTCGGCCCGACTATCTTGTCTCGCCCGTATTGTCTCAACGGGATGCCGGCTCCGTGCAAAGTGCTTGGATCTCGGCATCGGTAAGTACGCGTGCGGATTGCTTGGCAGCCTCGAGGATCCGGCTGACGAGAGTGTCATCGGCGGGAATCTGGTGGCGCGCGAGCCAATAAAGAACGTTGGATTTGCCGCTCATGGGGCCGATTTCAATCACCTGCTCCATGCCGAACAGGTGGGCGGGCACGCCGCTGTAAACCGCGTCGGCCAGGCGATGATCGTGTTTCTGAATCGCTTTGATGATTGCAGCCGCATGCACCCCGGTTGCGGTGCGAAACGCGTCGTGGCCAATCACGGGGTAGTTGGGAGGAATGGAAGTCTTCGTGGCACGGGCAACTTTCTCGCAGTAATACCTGAGGTTGGAAAGGTCGCGGTCAATCAGGCCCGCGAGCCGCAGATTCACGAGCATGAGTTCCATGGGCGTGTTGCCGACACGCTCGCCGAGCGCATTGGCGGCGGCGTGGACCTGATGCGCGCCTGCGGCAACCGCGGCAAAGGAATTGGCGATGGCCAAGCCACGATCGTTGTGACCATGCCAATCGACGCGAATTTTTTCGCCCGAAGGCTTCACGACTTCCTCCACGACGAATTTGACCAGGTTGAAAGCGCCCGTTGGCGTCGCGTGGCCCACGGTGTCGCACAGAACAACGGCTCGGGCGCCGTTACCAATCGCCGTGGAATATAAGCGCTTCACTGTTTCCGGATCCGTCCGCACGGTATCTTCGGTCACGTACATAGACGGCAGGCCATGTTCGACCGCGAACTTCACCGCATTTTCCGTGGTGCGCTGGAGATGGTCGACGGTCCAGTCTTCGACCAAACGCCGGATGGGGCTCGAACCAAGGAACGTGGCGGCTTCGATCGCGATTCCTGCGCGCTCGGAAATCTCCACGATGGGACGAATGTCGTTTTCGTGCGTTCGCGCGGCGCAGTTCGGCTTGATCTTCATTCGGTTGGCGGCAATTTCACGCGCCAAAGCTTCGGTATGTGCCGCCGCGCGCGGCCCGGCGCCCGGGAGGCCGATATTGACGGCATCGATGCCGAGCGACTCCATTAGGTGCAGGATTTCCAGTTTGTCTTCAATGCTGGGATCGAAAACGGAAGGATTCTGCAACCCATCGCGAAGCGTTTCGTCATCCAGGAGCACCGGTGTGCCCGCAGGAATCTCGGGCGGGGTGGCCGTATTCCAGTCGTAGATCCATTCGTTTTGCAGCATACGTCTTTGACTGCTCCCGGACGCCACTAGTTTCGCAACGTGTAGCTTTGTGGCTGCTGCGCGGGATCAGGGCGATACAGCGTCTTGCAAAACTCGCACCGATAGATCTCCGCGTTCGGCCCGATATGCCCGGCCACCTCTTTGGGGTAGTCGTACCAGCGCTTCAAATGACCGGCACAGAGTTTGCCCTTGTCATCTTTCTCGTCGCAAGCACGCTGCTTGGGCTTGCGGGTTTTGATTTTGGGGGTGGCTGCCGATTCTTCTGCCATGAAGCCCTTTCTACCAACCGTGGTCACGGAAAAAAGTTTTCAGCCCGGCGCGAACATTGCTGAGCTTTGCGCTGATGCCGCCGGAGAACTCGAACCGCAGGAAGGCGTCCGCCGCCTGCTCCAGCTCCCTGCCATAACGATACCACCACGGCTTTTCCTTCCGCGGCAGGCGGTCGACATCGATGTATTTCGTTTGCGCCATTTCCAGAATTCCCGCGCGGCCGTGCGTGCGGCCCCAGCCGCTCGCGCCACTTCCGCCATGAGGAGCCTCGGCAATCGCAAAGCAGCTGATGGCGTCATTGACCATGACTGCGCCTGCACGAATTCGCTCGGCGATCGATTGTCCTTTCTTCGCATCTTTCGTCCACACACTGGCAGCCAGGGCAAATGGCGAATCGTTGGCGTGACGGATGGCTTCCTCGGCACCCTTCACGGTTTGCATGGCCAGAATAGGTCCAAACGTCTCTTCCTGAAATAGATTCATGCTGGAATCAACGTCCGTAACCACGGTAGGCTCGAAGAAGTTCGGCCCGAGATCGGGACGCGGATTGCCGCCGCATAAAACTCGCGCGCCCCGCGCCACCGCGTCTTCGATTACATCGCTCATTCGTCGCACGTGTTGCGGCCGGATCAAAGGTCCAACATCGGTCGCGGGATCGCTGCCCGGGCCGAGGTGCAGCTTCTTCGTTTTCTGAACACAGAGCTCTGCAAATCTTTGCGAGACCGCTTCCTCGACGAACAGCCGCTCGACCGACAGGCAAGCCTGCCCGCAATTCGTGTAACTGCCCCAAACGGCGGCGCTCGATGCCGTTTCGAGGTCTGCATCGGCAAGAACAATCATGGCGTCCTTGCCACCCAGTTCGAGGACCGTCGGTATGAGTTTCTTTGCACAAGCTTCTGCAACCTGCCGCCCGGTCCCGACGCTTCCGGTGAAAAGAACTTTATCGGGGCCCGACTCGACGAGCGCCTGCCCCACTTCTCCTCCACCCTGAACCACGGCGACGAGGTCTTGCGGGAAGCCGGCGCTGCGAAAAAGCCTTTCGATCAGCTCTCCGCATCGCGGCGTAAAGTCACTCGGCTTCGAGACGACCGCGTTCCCGGCTGCGACGGCAGGAATAATCTGGCTCATCGGAATCGCTAGCGGATAGTTCCACGAAGAAATAATGCCGATCACGCCGAGCGGTTCATACACCAGATGCCCGGACTTGGCCTTTGCGGCACTGCTGTGATGCGGTACGCGTTCCCGGCGAAGCGCCGCGGGCGCTTTCTTGGACCAATACTCTGCCGAATCGAGCGCGACAAAGATATCCGCGAAGACGGCTTCCACACGCGGCTTTCCCGATTCGCCGACAACGGCGTCCGCCAGTTCGTTGCGGGAAGCCATCAAGCATTCGCGAAGCTTCCTTAAACGCCGGCAGCGTTCGCGCACGGGAACTTTCGCCCATTCCTTTTGTGCCGCTCGCGCAAGCACGACCGTCCGCCCAACCATCTCCGGCGGAGTCCTTCCAATATGTGCCAGGACTTTCCCCGTGGCGGGGTCGATCGAGGGCAGCATTTCGATAGGGATGGCCGTGGCAGCCATAATCGGGATTCTAACCGATTTTCTGCTTCGGCGAGAGCAAACCGCACCGTGAAGACCGTGAACCGCAAACCAGGGCGATTCACACGGCGATTGGCAAGGCATCACGAAGAATCTTCTAAGGGTCTCCGATGCGCCAGGCCTCTTCGTGCTGCACCTCGACCATCACCAACCCCTGCGACGGAACGGTGGGGCCGGCCTTCGCGCGGTCCTTGATTTCGTAGAGACGGTCAATGTCTTCGGGTTTGAGCCTTCCTCGCCCCACCTCCAGCAGCGTGCCCACCATTTTCCGCACCATGTAACGAAGAAAGGATCGGCCGCTCACCGTGAAGACGAGCTCTTCTCCGTCCGCCGAGCGTGCGAGTTCCGCGGCATAAATTTCGCGTTCGGTGGAACGCTCGCGATCCCCGTCCTCCGAATCTGCCGAAGCGGCAAACGCAGTGAAGTCATGCGTTCCGATAAAACGAGCCGCTGCGTCACGCATGGCATCTTCATCGAGCGGAAACGGATAGTGCAAGACGTAGCGCCAGAGCGATGGCGGCACGACTTTTCCTCGATACAAGCGATAGCGGTAGGTTTTGCGTCGCGCCGACCAGCGCGCATGAAAGTCCGGCCCGACCTCTTCCGCCGCCACAATGCGAATCGTCGGGGGCAGCAGCGCGTTTAGCGCGCGCTGGAATTCCTCGGCCGACAGCGCCGATTGAGTTTTGAAGCTGGCTACCTGGCCGAGCGCATGTACGCCTGCGTCCGTTCGTCCCGCGCCGTGCAGAAAAACCCTTTCTTGCGTCACACGCTCGAGCACATTGACGATTTCCCCTTGAACGGTCGGCTTGTTCGACTGCATCTGCCAGCCGTGGAAATCCGTGCCCTCGTAGGCAATGGTGAGCTTGAAATGACGCATCAGGGCGAGAGAAGGTTAGATCCGGCTAAAGCGCCGTGCGCGCAAAGCGGCTGCCCGGCTTCAGGGCAACGCTGCCCTGTCGGCAGAGCGGACAATCTTCCGGCTCATGGTGGGTGAGGGGCATTTGCAGCAGCGACTGCGCTTCGACGTCGAAGTCGATCGCTCCGCCGCTGCGGTCGATCAGCGCCCCGGCGCCCATCACGCGCCCGCCGGCCTCTTCCACAACGTGAATGGCTTCCATAGTCGAGCCGCCGGTGGTCCACACGTCTTCTATCACCAGGACGTGCTGGTTCGGTCGGACCTCAAACCCGCGGCGCAGCGTCATCATCCCGCTGGCGTCTCGTTCTACAAACAGGGCCGGCACTCCTGCGCCCATCTCAGTCTTTGGGTCAGGCAATGCTCGCGCCACTTCCTGCCCGATGATGAGGCCCCCGATGGCCGGCGAGACCACCGCGTCCACGCGAACATCCGAAAACAGCTCCGCCAGGGCTTGCCCGAGCTTTTCCGCAAACCGCGGGTATTGCAGCACGAGCGCGCATTGCACATAGGTTCCACTGTGCCGTCCGCTAGACAGTTCGAAATGCCCGTGGCGGATGGCGCCGGCGGTCTCGAACATCTTCAGGATTTCTTCGCGCTTGAGCATGGCCTCAGCTAATCGTCAGCGACTCCTAAACGTCGAACTGTCAGCAGCCTAGCGGTCGTGCCTTTTATTGTCAAGAATTGTCAAGAATAGACGGCCCTGTTAGACTCGGTCTGCCCGGTCCATGCGTGTCTTTGTTTGTGGTGGCTTTCCCGTCCGAATCGGGGGCAGGCGCGGGCCAGTTCGATCTTGCTAACCCCAAAAAACGGTTCACTTGTTTCCAAGAGTGAAACAAATAAAAGCAAAGCTCGCGAAACAAATTCCATTGTGTGAACGTTTTACAGATTGAGCCCTTTAAGTTCAAATTCAAATCCCTTGGGGGAATCACGAGGGTAAGGAGCGCTATGACTTCGCTACGCAGGACCCTGGCTGCATCTGGAGCAACGCTGTTGGCCCGACCGCTGATGGCGCTAATTCTCGCGGCGACGCTTGTGGGGGGACCTGCCTCCCCGGCGTATGCGCAAGCCGCACCGCAAAATCCGCCGCCTGC
>WNGJ01013246.1_pt1 | contig 13935 bp, 13 predicted proteins | sample 5400611 | NCBI WGS metagenome assembly WNGJ01 (sample SAMN13153375, study PRJNA577476) | soil metagenome | isolation source: 40 cm soil or saprolite under Garry oak tree replicate 1 | place: USA:California | collected 2016-06-15 | reverse complement strand
AATCTTGATGCACAAGGTAACTCCTGCTCCTAGTAGCGGTAAAATTGGAAGGGTCAAAACCAAGAAGGAGAGGAGGGTGAGATGGCTCAACAGGCTCATCTCTGTTCTGATCACATTGCAGAAACGGAACATCCTTCTTGTACCAAAAGGACTACCTACACCGTTTAAAGAGAGAAGCCCAGAATGTATACTGGAATCTTCTTCCTACAGTAGAAACGCAGATTGAACGGAATTGGGAGAACCTATGGCAGTCCCTTTAACACACCAATTCATCGAGAGCGTCCTGGGTTGTCTCTCCGAGGGCGTGATCATCATCGATTCTTCAGACACGATCATCACCTGGAACGCTGCACTTGTGAGCATTCTCCATCTCGATCCATCCAGGGCTCTCGGCAAGCGGTATCAGGAAGTCTTTAGCACCTATCCCCAACTTGGTTTGATTGGAATACTTCACACTATGCGGATGCAACATTTACCCGACACGATTGTACGCACCTCAGTTGAAGGCACCATCCCCGAACGTGGGAAGATCAACCTGAATCTCTGTATCCACGTCCTGGCTAATATAGCCCAGACCTATATCGGAGTGGTCATCGTTATCGATGACCAGACAGAAAGGGGAAGCAGGAGGTAGAGTCAACCTCTGGCTAGCCGGTTTCCAACTGATGGTCGCCGATCCATAAGGCATATGCGTCCAGGCATTATTTACCAAATTGAGGGCATTTTCTCGTTCCAAGGTCTGCGCTTCCATCGAGAAAGCATATGAGGAAGTGCCACGTTTCCTATCCTTTGATCTGTAAACGTGATCGCTTGATGGCGGCAAAGTGGGAGCATTCTGTGACGTCTTCGTCACCCGCTGACCTCTTCTCGGCTTTCGCCTCAAAGCGCTTTCCAGGCTTATAAAGCCACTGTCCCCTGGTCAACAAGGTTCCTGCATGACGCCATCGAATGGGACCACTTTGCCGCCATCGAGCGATGACATTTACGGTCAGACTTCGCGCATACGAGGCCAGAAGGCCTCAACCAATAAGAGGATAATAAGCACGACTTCTACGAGCTTATCAACATAGTCTACCGTATCTGCGTGGCTACTGGCGATCAGGTACCACAGGATGACGGTGAGGGCGGTATACGCAATCAGTATCCAGCGAGTTATACTCTGAACGCGCTGGAGAGATGGCAGGTTGAGCGCTGTGACCAGGACCATGTAGCCAACGAAGTTGAGAATCCACAATATCGGAAGAGGGCCTCCCAGGCCTATCATAAAGCCTCTGACTCCGAGGTTGAGGTGGATCAATGCTGTTATGACAGCAAGCAGGGCGACTGCGATTTGCAATAAGCCAATGCGGGGAAATCCTTTTGAAATGGTCTGCTTCATAATCTTTCTTTCGTATCTCCTTTAGTCTACTATGAGAGCATTTCCTAACGAACAGGCCCATCTGGCAATGTCCTCGAGCTCTTTCAGAAGAGGGCTTTCTGCTGGAAGATGCATGCCAGCAGATGCCCCCATCTGATGATGCGGCATGTCAGCATCTGCTGTGTTGGCTCTCACATGGCTGCTGACACGACCGGTTGCCCATCGTGCTCTCTGGTCCAAGTGTAAGGTGGAAGTGTCATGAAAGCGCCACGAAAGCCGGATGAAAGCGTCATGGGGAGTGGTCCCAAATCGTGACCCGCATAGGATTCGTGAACGGCAAAAAGAGGGGAAGACGATGCCCATTACGATGCTCATGGCGGTTTCATGACGCTTCCTCCTTATACTCGCACCAGAGAGAGAGGGCGAGGCGCGTCAGCCAGTCAGGGGCCCCAAACCCTACTGGATGGGCCTTTGAGTCAGGAAATGCTCTCCTCTTTGATACAAAAATCGCGCTCGTCATTCGATACGATCTAGCCTCATGGCAAAAAATGAATGTGGCAGCCTTCTTAGCGAGCGGGATTGCTGCATCCTACCCGGAAAGTAGTGGAAGAGTAAGAGTTCTTGAACACGGTGAAAAGAGGACATGCCATGAGTCTGTTACGTCTGGCCGTACTCGGCCCTCCCCAAGTGGTGCATGACGGCCGCCGCCTCAGCTTTGCCTTGCACAAGGCGCAGGCCTTGCTGCTTTACCTGGCCGTCGAAGGAGGCATGCATCCCCGCAGTAAGCTAGCTGCTTTCTTGTGGCCCGACAGCGAACCCCACGATGCTCGTACGGCCTTGCGCAACGCCCTGACGCTGCTGCGCCGCCTGCTCAGCGATGACGAAGCCTCGCTTGCCGGGCACAGCCATCTGCGCAGTGAACGTGACCTGCTCGGCCTGGACCTGCATGCCCCCTTCGAACTGGACCTGGACGTGGTGCAGCAAGCCTACCAGCAGGCCCGGCGGATCTCCGCGTTCCCCTCTGAGCCGCAGGGCAGCGCCCTGGCCGCCCAAGTGCAGCACGCGCTCGCTCTGGTACGCGGGCCCTTCCTCGATGGCTTCTGGCTGGGCAAGGAGGCTCCCTTTGACGAATGGGTCCAGCAGCAGCAGCAGTGGCAGGTGCGCGTGCAGTTCTTGCTGGATCGGCTCTCTTCCTGGCAGGAGGAAGCCTTCGAGTGGGAGCCAGCCCTCGCCACCCTCACGCGCTGGCTGGCGCTCGATCCGCTCTCGGAGGAGGCCTCTCGCCGCCTCATGCGCCTGCACCTGGCGCAAGGCGATGCGACGGCCGCAGGCCGGGTCTACGCCACCCTGCGCACGCGCCTGGCCCAGGAATTGCAGGTCCAGCCCTCGGCGGAAACCCTCGCCCTGGCCGAGCACCTGCGCACCACCCAGGCGCGCCCAGGGAGCCGCCCGACTCGTCGCCCCACGGGGGAGAGCCAGTCGCCCGGCGAGCTGGTCGCCCCGCTGGTCGGACGGGCGGCGGCCTTGAGCCAACTGGTGGGCAGCTTTCAGCAGGCGCGGCAGGGGCGGCCACAGGTCGTGCTGCTGGTGGGCGAGGCAGGGATCGGCAAAACGCGGCTGGCCACGGAGTTTGTGGCCTGGGTCAAGGCCCAAGGCGCCGAGGTGCTCAGCGGGCAGGCCTTCGAGATGGGGGGACGGCTGCCCTATCAGCCGCTGGTCGAGGCCCTGCGGCCACGGCTGGAGGCGGAAAACGCGCCGGAGGACCTGCTGGAGGACCTGTGGCTGGCTGAACTGTCGCGCCTGCTGCCCGAGCTGCGGGTGCGCTACCCCGATCTGCCGGCCCCGACCCAGGATGACCTGACCGCCAAGATCCGGCTGTTTGAAGCGGTGGCGCGCCTGGTGGACGTCCTTGCACAGCGAGCGCCACTGGTGCTGCTCTTCGATGACCTGCACTGGATGGATGGGGCCTCCCTCGACCTGCTGCGCTACCTGGGTCACGACTGGATCAGGCAGGGCAGCCGGGTGCTGCTGCTGGCGACGGTGCGCAGTGAAGGGTTGGAGCTCCACGCGCCGCTGGCCGCAGAGCTCTCCGACCTGGGACGCGACCTGCCAGTCAGCCAGGTCAGCTTGCAGCCGCTGAGCCAGAGCGAGACGCTCCAGCTGCTTGAGGCCGTGGTAGGAGCACGTGAGCCTGGCATGGCAGTGCCCTCCCGAGCCGTGGCAGCGCCTTCGTCAGAGGTGGAGAAGCCGCTGGTCGGGCTGGGCGACGTCCTGTTTGCCCAGACCGGGGGACAGCCGTTGTACCTGCTGGAGACGCTCAAGCTGTTGCGCGAGCGGCAGTGGTTGGTGCCACGGCTGGGGGCGGACGGAGTCTTTCGGCTGGAGCCGACCCTGGATATAGCAGAGGCCGTGGCGCAGGAGTGGTCGCAGCGCGAACTGTTACCACCCTCGGTGCGCGCGATGCTCCTGGCACGCCTGGCCCCGCTGTCACAGACTGCACGCCAATTGGTGCAGGCCAGTGCCGTGCTAGGCACCCAGGCGAGCGCGAAGCTGCTGTGGCAGGTGGCCGAGGTGGATGTGCAGGTAGGCGTCGAAGCTCTGGAGGAGGCCGAAGGCCTCGGCATCCTGGTCGAGGAGTCAGCAGGAGGACCAGTGGGGGGGCAGGAGGTAGGCCGACAGGCCACCTATCGCTTCTCCCATGATCTGATCCGAGACGTGGTCTTCACTGAGTTGGGCGAGGCGCGGCGGCAGGTCTTGCACCAGCGTGCCCTGGCAAGGCTGGAGACCGAAGGAGCGCAGGCCTCCGAACTGGCCTACCATGCCAGAGCTTCGGGAGAGGCCGAGGCCGCCTATGGCTACAGCGTGCAGGCCGGGATGGAGGCGGTAGCCATCTTCGCCGTCGCAGACGCCATCGGGCACTACGAACAGGCGCGCGCCTTGCTGCAGGAGCACCCGTGGCTCCAGACGGTGCTTCCGGCACCAGAGGTCGAACGCCTCTATGTCCATCTGGGGCAGGCCTATACCTTGCAGCAGTCCTGGGAGCAGGCTCAGCAGGCCTATGAAGAGCTGGTCAGCTATGCGCGGCAACAGTTGCTGCCCACGCTGGTCTGCATGACCCTCAATCGCCTGGCGATCCTGGCAGTCCAACAGTCGTACGACAGGCCCAAGGTGCGTGCGTTCCTGGAGGAAGCCTGGCGCATGGCCGAGACGAGTCACGATCAGCGAGCGCTGGCCGAAACGGAGTGGAACCTGGCCCAGATCATCGCCATCGTCTGGTACGCTCCGACGAGCGCCTTAGCTCATGGAGAGCATGCGCTGGAGCTGGCACGAGCGAGCCACGATCAGGAGCTGGAAGCACGAAGTCTTTCCTCTCTTGGAGTGATCCATGTTCTGAGAGGAGACTTTGAGGAAGCCATGCCCTGTCTGGAAGCGTCCCTGGGGCTCTACGTCGCATTGGGCAGCGAGCCGACCGCTTCGCGAGAGCTTTCCCTTCCACACTTTCTGCTTGGCGCTCCGCCCACCCAATCCTTGACCAATCGCGCCTCAGAAGCCTTGTGCTGGGCGTTCCTGGCTTACGCGCAAGTCAATAGTGGGCAGGTGCAGCTCAGCCTACGCAGTAGCTGCAGGGCGCTCATGCTCTCACAAGAGATCAAGAACGTCTGGGCACAAATCTACAGTACGTTCTGCCTCACGTTTGGGTTGCTGGAGGCGGGGGCGGGGCCTCTGAAGAGGCGCTGGTGCTGACGCAACCAGCCATAGCACTGGCGCGGACCCTGCCTCCCATGCTCAGCTTCCAGCGCCTGCTCGCGGCCCTAGGAGGAACGTATCAAGCCCTGCAGCAGTGGGAAGAGGCGCAGGCGCCCCTCGAAGAGGCAGTAGCCGTGGCCGAGGCGTTAGACATCCGACCCCCGCGCGTGCCTGCTCTTGCGCGGCTGTGCATGAACTGTGCGGTGGCAGGGGAGTGGCAAGCAGCCTACCACTATGCCGTGCAAGCCATCGCTGTTCGCGAGAGCGTTGATGCGGCATTGCTCTCGTTTGATTTCTACTCTCACTATGAAACGGAGGCCTTACTGCATGGGGGGGATGAGAGCCAGGCGCGAGCAGAAGTGCAACGACTGGGAGAACGTGTGGGTCCCAATCGGCGCTTCCGCCTGCCCTACCTGCGGTCGAGGGCGCGGCTTTCCGCCTGGGATGGGCAGAGCAAGCAGGCCATCGGCCATTTACGCGAGGCAGCCCGGCTGGCCGCAGACCTCGGCTTGCCAGGAGAGCAGTGGCAGATCCAGGCGGCCCTGGCAAGCTTGTATGAGGCCGGGGGAGAGCCTGCGCAAGCGCACACAGCGTGGGCTTCGGCGGCGAGGACCATCCATGGGCTAGCCGAGGGCATCGGGGACGAGACGAGTCGTTCGCGCTTTCTGGCTGGGCCGCAGATTCAACCGGTGCTGCAGCATGTCCAAGGCGAGACGTCGCAGGGTCCGCAAGACCCCCAGTAGCAGAGAACAGCTATCAAGAAATACGTCTCTCTTTGAGAGAACATGCATTCACTTGATCCAAGCCATTACGACCAAGTGGGGAATGAGCACCATTGTATTGGCGTTTTAAGCCCCGAAGTGGGGAATACAATTCATTTTTTGCCCCAAAAAATGAATGAACCGTGAATGATCATTGACAGGTAATGAAGATGAAGATATACTTGCTTCAGCAATTACATGATAGCTTTTTGTTGCGAGGTACGACATTTTCCGCAGATGGTCAGAGATGCTACAGCAGCGTTCACGTGAACGCTGCCTCGTTGGTGTCACGCTAGGATAGAGGGGCATTCCAGCGGTTTTTTGAAAAATATTTTCGGTCAGTCCGGGAACCTGTCCTCGTCGCGAAAACAACAAGGTTAATCGAGATATCTCTTCCCTTGAACATGTGCGCAGAAAAACCTCCTAATTTGCGTCTATACAGTGACCAACACGTTGTGAAGGAGAGGCACTTGTAGACCCACTTTTGGAGGTCACTGCCTTTATTTTGACGAAGCGTATTTGAAACGATGAAACGCTATGAGCCATCTGAATTTGGTCAAGCTTCCGCTCGTGGGACGCGCCTCGGCTTTCAACCAGCTGATCGGGAGCTTTCAGCAGGCACAGCAGGGGCAGCCGCAAGCGGTGCTCGTGGTCGGTGAGGCCGGCATTGGCAAGACGCGGCTGGTCACGGAATTTGTGGCCTGGGCCCAGTCTCAGGGCGCCGAGGTGCTCAGCGGGTATGCCATCGCCATGGGTGGGCGGCTGCCCTACCAGTTGCCGGTGGAGGCCCTGCGCCAGCGCATGCAAGCGGAAAACGCGCCGGAGAACCTGGTGGAGGACCTGTGGCTGGCCGAACTGGCGCGCCTGCTGCCGGAGTTGCGCGTGCGCTACCCCGATCTGCCGGCCCCGACCCAGGATGAGCTGGCAGCCAAGGTGCGGCTGTTTGAAGCGGTGGCGCGGCTGGTGGACGCCCTGGCGAAGCGAGCGTCGCTGGTGCTACTGCTGGAGGATCTGCACTGGGTGGATGGGGCTTCCCTCGACCTACTGCGCTACCTGGGAGGGTATTGGAAGGAGCATGGCAGCCGGGTGCTGTTGCTAGGCACCATGCGCAGTGATCAGCAGGAGCCCAGGTCGCAGCTTTCGGCAGAGCTCTCCGACCTGGGGTGGGACCTGCCGGTGACGCAATTCACGTTGCAGACGCTGAGCCAGGCGGAGACCATTCAGCTCATGCAGGCTATCGCTGGGGAGTGTGGGAGGAGGAGTGGAGGTGAGCAGTGTGAGTACGGTCCTGCTCTGCCCTCACCTGCAGGGGTAGTGCCTGCGCAGGAAGTGGAGAGGCCGCTGGTCGGGCTGGGTGACTTCCTGTTTGCCCAGACGGGTGGGCAGCCGTTGTATCTGCTGGAGATGCTCAAGCTGTGGCGCGACCTTGAGCTGCTGGTGCCACGGCTGGGTGCCGATGGCATCTGGAGGCTGAAGCTGGACGTGGAAATGGCTGCGGTCGTTGTGCAGGAGCAGTCCCGGCGTGAACTGTTACCGCCCTCAATGTGCGCGATGATCCAGGCGCGCCTGGCCAAGCTCACTGAGCCAGCACGTCAACTCGTGAGGGCTAGCGCCGTGCTAGGCAATCAGGCCACTGCGAAGCTGCTGTGGCAGGTGGCCGAGCTGGGAGTGCAGGCAGGCACTGAGGCCCTGAAGGAGGCCGTATGGAGTGGCCTCCTGCGCGAGGAGCAAGCAGGAGGACCAGGAGTGGGCCAGCTGGGCCGCTATCGCTTCTCGCATGAGCCGATGCGCGACGCGGTCTATAGCGAACTGAGCGCAGCGCGGCGGCAGGTCTTGCACCAGCGCGCCTTTGTCCTGCTGCAAGCTGAGGGAGCGCGGGCCTCCGAGCTGGCCTATCATGCGCTTTTTGCCGGTGAGGCCGAGGCCGCCTATCGCGCCAGCGTGCAGGCCGGGGACGAAGCGGTGGCCGTCTTTGCCGCCGAAGACGCCATCGGGCACTACGAACAGGCACGCGCCTTACTCCAAGACCAAAAGCCTCTGCAGACCGCACTTCCGGCATCGGAGGTCGAACGCCTCTATACCCATCTAGGGCGGGCCTTCGCCTTCCTCAACGCCTGGGACAAGGCCCAGCAGGCCTATGAAGAGTTGGTCGCTTATGCACGACAACAACATCTGCCCACGCTGGGCAGCATGACGCTCAACCGCCTGGCGATCGTGGCAGTCCAACAGTCGAAGAACAGGCCCCAGGTGCAAGCGCTGCTGGAGGAAGCCTGGCGCATGGCACAGACCAGTCATGATCAGCTGGTGCTGGCTGAAACGGAGTGGAACCTGGCACAGATACATGCCGTCGGGTGGGGGGACCCAACGAGGGCCTTCCCGCATGGACAGCAAGCGCTAGAAATGGCCCGGGGAATACACCACAAGGAACTGGAAGCCAGAAGTCTTTCCTTGCTGGGAGTGATGTATACGATTGGAGGAGACTTTGAGGAAGCCACGCACTGTCTGGAAGCAGCCCTGGCGCTGTATGCGCTCCTGGGCAACGAGTCGAGCGTGTCTGGGGAACTTTCACTTCCATCCTATGCCACTGGCGCTCCGCTCACCCAACCCTTGACCAATCGCGCGACAGAAGCCTCGTGCTGGGCGCTGCTGGCTTTGGCGCAAGTGAATTGTGGGCAGGTGTTTGGCGGCATTCGCAGTGGTCGCAAGGCGCTTGCGCTCGCGCAGGAGAGCAAGAGCGTCTGGGCACAAGTCACCAGTACGCTCTGCCTCTCCTTTGGCTTGCTGGAGGCGGGGGCTTATGAAGAGGCGCTCGTGCTTACCCAACACGCCACCGCGCTAGCGCGGACCCTTCCTCCAACGTTACTCTTTCAGAGCTGTCTCAATACCCTGGGGAGTGTCTATCAAGCCGTGCAGCAGTGGGAGGAGGCACACAGCGCACTTGAAGAGGCAGAAGCCGTTGCAGAGCGGCTCGGCCTTGAACCACATCGCGTGACCACCGTAATGCGTCTGTGCATGCACTGTGCCGTGGCAGGGAATTGGGAAGCAGCCCACCAGTATGCCGTGCAGGCCTGCGCCCTCCGCAAGAGCTTTAGTGCGGCCTTGATCCCGCAGTATTCCTGTTCTCAGTATGAAACGGAGGCCTTCGTGCGTGGGGGGGATGAGCGCCAGGCGCGAGAGGAAGTTCACCGACTGGGAGAACGCCTGGGGTCCAATCGGCGCTTCCACCTGCCCTACCTGCGCTCATTGGCGGTGCTGGCCGAGTGGGAGGGGCACAGCGAGCAGGCCATCGATCACCTGCGCCAGGCCGCCCAATTGGCCGCAGAGATCGGCTTGCCGGCAGAGCAATGGCAGATCCAGGCGGCGTTGGGAAGGGTGTATGAGGCCGGGGGAGAACAAGGGCAAGCGCGCACCGCCTTCAGTGAGGCAGCGAGGATTATCCAGGGGCTGGCAGAGGGCATCGGGGATGAGACGCTGCGTTCGCGCTTCCTGACCGGGCCACAGATTCACCCGGTGGTGCAGCACGCCCGGCACCTTGCCAGCGTGGTTCTGGAGGACCGCACGGAGCCGAGCGGGTGTTGAGGCGCCTGGTAGTGAGCCATTTTAACCCATCAGCATCCAACCTATGATATAATAGGACTAGCCTATGTGACAGATATTGAGCAATGTTCTCTGTATGAAAAAAGAGTGAAAGGCACATTCCCTATGCCGACACAAGAAGAGAGACTCGCAGCCTTAGAAAAGAACGTTACGGACCTTCGACAGCGAACAGCTAAAGCCATTGTAGAAATAGAAGAAAACACCACCATTATGCTTGGTGTCCTACGCTCTCAAGGAAGAGACATTAGATATATCTATGAACGCCTGGAAACCATAGAAGAACGCCTTGACGAACACACAGCACTCTTAAAAACGGTGGATCAGCGTCTGGATCGACTTGAAACAAAAGTAGATGCAGTACAAACTACCCTCGCCCAAATCCTCGCACGCCTACCGGAAAAACCATAGCTTGCCATAGAAATTATCTGCAAAGCCGCGCTACAAGGATAGCTCCACAATAAAAGGGAACTATCTTTTTTTCGCTGTGATAAGCGTTGCTCCGGGCGTCAATAAGCGATGGCGCCGGATATGTTCCATTCCTGCCTGTTCCAACCAGCTTTTGACGGTCGGGAAAGGATAACATGTTCCCCCGACGGTGGTCACTGTAAGGGCCATAAATTGCACCATCAATGAAGCCAGTCTGGAGTGGTGTGTCTGATCGGTGACCTGGTCGAGGAAGACCAGTACTCCACCGGGCTTGAGCGTCCGTACCACTTTTTCCAGGATAGCGGCATTGATCTCGGGGGGGAGCAGGTGCGCTATATGGAAATAGAGGGCCACGTCATATGACGAGGAGAGGTCTTTAGAGAAATCTTCACACACGATGTCTCCACAGATAAAGGTCATGCGCTTTTCCAGGTGCGTCTGTAGAGCGGTACGTTTGCCGGCCTCGATGCCCGGCTGAATATCAAGAATGGTGGCGTGAAGTGCTGGATATTTCCGGCAGAAGAGGACGCTATAGGCGGCATGCGAGCCACCCACGTCGAGCAACTGCGTCGCTCCCGCAGGTATCTTTACACGATTGACCACTTCCCCTCCTAAAGCCATCGCCAGCGCCGCCAATCCAGCGTAGTGACGCGACAGGGCGGCTGCGGTGGGTGCATCGCTGGCATCCTCATCATATGGCATACGCATCGCCTGCTTGTTCTCGCGCACTACCTCGGGGAGGTGATCCCAGATGGCTACGATATCGGGGCTATGGATGATATAAGGGGCGACACTGATGGGCGATGCACTTGTGAGCCAGCGCTGCGCCATGCGCGTGTTGACATATCGTCCCCGGCGAAGGCGCAGGTAGCTGGCTGAAACAAGTAACTGTAACAGGAGTTGTAAGCCCTGGGGATTACATTTGAGCTTTTCAGCGAGCGTTTCAAGTGACAGGGGGCGTTCACTGAGCGTATCGAATATACCCAGTTCACAAGCGGTCACAAGTACTTTCGCTATACCAGGCGCCAGTGGCGTGTCGAAGAGCGGAACAGGTAACAGGTTCAGGCGAGCAAGAATATTTTCCAGGATTGTAAGACGCAAAGGCATTAGATGATGACTCCTAACAACCATCCTCCAGCAAGCACGATACAGGTGAACGCGGCCAGGTAAAAATGGAATTTACGGGTTGACGCGGGCTTTTTCGCGCCAAAGAAAAGGATCATTCCCCCAGCGGATATGCAGGTTAAGACCAATATTGGCAAAATAATCCAGGGGTTGGCGGGAACAAGATGCAGGAGCATCAACAGGGCTATCAAAGCTGCGCCCGCCAGGATCAGGAGATGACAGGCAAAAAAGGAACCACGCACACCCAGTATCACTGCGAGTGTTCTAGCTCCGAACGCTTGATCCTCTTCCAGATCTTCCAGTGCGTTGGCCAGGTTCAATGCTACGCCCAGTAAAAAACCCACCGGCACTAACCAGAGCAAAAATGGCAATACACGGCCCACGCCGACGAAGGCATAGAGAGGAATCAGAGGCATTGCCAGAGCAAAAACGATACCACTGAGCGGCGTTGATTTCAGGCCAAGGTTATATGCCTGTGCCAATGTGAGATAGAGCAGTGATACCAACAATGCCAGGGGAGGAAGCGGGAGCAGCAGGAGCACCATGAGCACTATCATGAAGAGACCGGCCACCAGGGCTTCACGAGGATGCACCAGGCCGCGAGGAATAGGTTTCTCCGGTTTACCTGCTGCATCCAGGCGGCGATCACAGTAGTCGTTGATCATGGCGATCGAAATCTGCATAGCGGTATGCGCCGCGATCACCAGCAAGACTGTGCTCCATACTAAACGCGGCCAGGCAGCTAATAACGTAAAAATGCTGACGCCAATGATGTGTATGAAAACAGGTCCAGGGTGACTGAGCAAGAAAAAACCCAGGAGTATGTCGCTGACACGGCGCTTTCTCACAATTTCCATGGGAATATACTTTCCTCTTTTTTGACCTACAGAGATTATAGCGAAGAAGTAGCCGTGGAGCCAATATCAGCAGGCGAGGTACAAGATTATTCGTAGCCCGATTAGCGGACAGGCAAGCGCTCTAAAACCGCTTTAAACCATTGTGTGCGTATCTCGTCACCGGCGAGGGCCAGGGTTATAAAGATACCGAGAATAGTTCCAACCACCCAGAGAGCGAGCGAGATCGCGCCCATATCTGCAGAGTAAAGCAGGTGAATGACATATGAGAAGGTTTGCGAGAGAGGGGCGGCGAATGGCAGAACGTTGCGCAGGGATGGCAGTAACCAGATAACGCCAAGGGTTGTTATCGATGCCAGGACAACCACCATCAGCAGTTCTGCGAGGGAGGGACGCCACAAGGAAAACCGGCCGTCAGTGTGCCGCTGCGGACTGTTCGCAACGCGCTGCATGATCAACATCGTCATGTCCGCAGGCTCGGCAACCAGCTGAAGCTGACGCAACGAAGAGGTGATTTCCTCAAGCAAAGAGAGTTCCCGGCTGCAAGCATCACACTGTGCGATATGCCCTTCCAGTTCACGTACCTGGTTCATGGTCAGTTGGTTATCAATATAGAGTTGTAATTGTTTCCTTGCATCATGACAACGCATTATGCGCCTCTCGTTCTGGTATTCCGTTCGTGGTCAAACATCTCTATACGCTCTTTCAATAAATTGCGTGCCCGAAATAAATGTGTTTTAATAGTACCAATGGGCATGGTTAAAATCTCAGCCATCTCCTCGTAGGTCATATCCTGGAGATGGCGAAGTACCAGCACTATGCGATACTTTGCGGGCAAATTTGCGAGATGTTCATGAACAAGAGCTTGACGGGCGCGGGCTTCCAATTCGGCATCGACGCGTTGCTCACGACTGGTACTGGATACTATCTGTTCCGCCTGCACTTCGAGCTGGATAGCTCTATCGCGCTTGCGCTGTTCAAGCTGTTTTAAGGCGCAATTGTAGGCGATGCGATAAAGCCATGTGGAGAAGCGGGCTTCACCACGAAAAGTGGGGAGACCCTGCCACGCGGCCAAAAATGTCTCTTGTGTGGCTTCATTTGCTTCTTCATACTGTTGCAGCATGCGAAAAACAAGATTGAAGACACGCCGCTGGTGATGCTGCACCAACTGGGCAAAGGCATCATGATCTCCTTTTTTACTGGCAGAGACAAAATGAGCTTCTTCCTGCTCAGTAAAAGAGGGAATTGCGCTAGTTAGAGACATCCCTATACCGTGTGTTGGTTGCAATAAACGCTCACTCATACTTTCTGTTAGATAACTCAACAGGGGAAAATGTTTCATGAACTTGACTTGAAACAAATTCGTTGTTGTTACTATCATACCATAGGTATTCATACGGTAATCGAGATGAAGGAATTGTGATGTCCGCGAGTTTACTGGTTGTCCTGATCGGCTGGTTAGTAGCGCTGGCTATCTTTTTTGGCTTTATTGTTCTCCTGCGCTATCTACAATACCGGGAGCACATTGCGATGATTAGCACCGGGATTCATCCCGATAGCCTGCGTGTAACGCGTCGCAGGAGCAGGGGCTTGCTGCGGGCAGGACTGATCATCGCGATGGTCGGGTTGACTCTGACCATTGGCCTCTACCCCATTGGTTATATTTTGCCGCCGATTTTTTCAGCTATGCCTTTCCATCTCGGCCCCTGGCTGCTGCCAGGCCTCATTCCCCTTGGCGTTGGTATCGCCCTGATCACAAGCTATTACCTGGAGCGGGACGTTCCGCCCGATAGTGAGGGAGTTGAACGGATATCAAAGGTTAAAGAGGCAGCTGAGAACGATGATCCAGAGTGAAAAAACGAAAAAGTATATTTTTATAAATTTGCTAAAAAAACACTTGACACCACCACAAAGCGGTGGTATTATCTCACTTGCGCCCGACACATACATGAAAGAGCGCACCCGATGCGAAAGCGTCAGAAATGTACTTGAACAACTGAAGAGTGGTAAGGAAATTAATAGTAACAGATTTAACCTGTCAATACAGTGACAAGCTTGTCTATTCAGT
>WNGJ01025571.1_pt1 | contig 13936 bp, 13 predicted proteins | sample 5400611 | NCBI WGS metagenome assembly WNGJ01 (sample SAMN13153375, study PRJNA577476) | soil metagenome | isolation source: 40 cm soil or saprolite under Garry oak tree replicate 1 | place: USA:California | collected 2016-06-15 | reverse complement strand
CCGTAGCCGGGCGCGATGGTCTCGACGTCGCAGGTGTCGAACACCTTGTCGATGCCGCGGCGGATGGCGTCGGTGGGCGCGCCTTCGAGCCACCAGTAGCGCGTGTTGAGCATGAACGAGCGCACGTCGGAGAGCGAGGTCGGATCGTTGTCGGCGTCGGTGACGATCCACGGCCCGGTCTCGGCGTCGCGCCACACGTGGGTGAACAGGTCCGAGGAGAACAGCGTGCGGGTCGCCCGGTCGTAGAGCCAGCGCGTCGCGATCAGGCGGATCGGCGCGTTCATCACGTCGATCGCGCGGCCGCCCGCGCCGAGGTTGATCACGTCGGCGCGCGTCACCGCGGTGACCTTCATCGAGGCGAGCGCGTCGCGGCCGTCCGCCTGGGCGCCGAAGTAGAACCACAGCGCCGCGTCGATGTTGCTGGTGTAGCAGGTCTCGACGTTGAAATGCCCGGCGAACGTCTCGACGTTGTTGATCGACATGAACTCGTTGAGCCGCAGCGGGAACAGTGACAGCGGCAGCCCGGGCGCGATCAGCGATTCGATCTGCGCGCGGATCACCGGCTCGTCCTTGCCGAAGCCGGTGTCGATCAGCATGGCGGCGTCGGGCTCGGTGAGCAGGTAGCTGTTGGCGACGGAAAAGCCGCGCGCGCTCGCCGGGTACGAGCTGACGAGGCCGTCCAGCGCGAACGGGTTCTGCAGGGCGTAAAGCCTGCCGCCGGCCAGCGCGGCAATCCCGCCGCTAAAGCCGGTCTCGCGCGCCGGGCGCGGCGCGGATTGGGTGAGGAGGGACATGGCGGGGCGAGCTTATCGGCCCCGGACTGGAGGGCGCAAGTGTAGGGCGCATCAGCGGCGCAGCCGCGTGATGCGCCGCGGCGCGCCGAAACGGCGCAATAAGGCCTTCGGCCTACTGCGCCCTACTCGTCCTCTTCGGCGGTCTGCACGAGGCGCGGATCGCGCATCCCCGGGCAGTAACGCAGGGCGGGCTCGAGGAAGAGCTGCCGCTGGCGCTCGGCTGCCGCCGCACGCGCTTCGCTCCTGCGCTTGGCCGCATCGAACGCGATCAGCGCGAGAGAAGGTAGAGCATGCTTACCCATGGACGCCCCCACCGTTCGAATTCAAGCGGCTCAAGCGTACGCCCGCGCGCGGCCGCAAAGGTGGCATTTATGCAACGGTCAAGAAAAAACGGAGGTGTGTCATTGCGAGGCACGACCCGCCGAAGCTCGCGAGCGAGCGAAGGCCGGTCGCTCCTCGCAATGACGGGAATTACCCCAGCCGCGGCGCGGCTTTCACGGCCTGCAACGCCGGCAGCAGCCCGTCCGAGATCAGCCGCATGCTGGCGAGCGCGGTCGACAGCGGCATCCCGACCCAGTGGGTGCGGATGAGGAGGTGGTTGACGCCGAACTCCTCCCAATACGGTTTGAGCCCGGCGTAGCAGTCTTCCGGCGAGCCCAGGATGAACCGTCCCTCCATCAGCTCGCCGAGCGGCCGGTTGAAGTCGGTGTTGTCGGGCATCACCTTGTCCTGCCCCCATTTGGCGTAGTCCCGGTATTTCGCCAGCAGATAGGGCCCGGCCATTTCCAGCGCGGTCGCCCGGTCCTTGGCGCAGAAGACCTCCTTGGCGACCGGCAGTTCCCGCGGCGCGCTTTTTCCCACGGCTTTCAGCTCGGCACGATAGATCGCCATCTGCCGGCGGATGGTGTCGATGGTGGCGTGCGGGTTGATCATCCAGGTGTCCGCCATGCGCGCCGTGCGTCTGACCGCCGGATCGTTGTTGGCCGCCATCCAGATCGGCGGGCGCGGCTTCTGCACCGGCCGGATGTTCATGTGCACGTTGTCGAGCCGGCAGCCGGGGCCGTCGTAGGACACGCGGTCCTCGGTCCACAGCCGCTCGACCAGGGTGAGGTATTCCTCGAGCCGCTTGACCCGCACGCCTTTCGGCACCCCGAAGGCGTCGAACTCGACCTCGCGATAGCCCAGGCCGACGCCGAAGATGAAGTTGCCGCGCGCGATCACGTCGAGGCTCGCCACCGTCTCCGCCGTGTAGACCGGGTTGTGCAGGTTGAGCAGCAGGATGCCGAGCCCGAGCGTCATCTCGCCCGCTTCCGCCGCGAGCCGCGCCAGCAGCGGCACCGCCTGGAGCTGCTTGTTATCGCCCTCGTTGAGATAATGCTGGCCGGTCATGAGCGAGTCCCAGCCGCGATCGCGCGCGTGGCGAACCATCACGAACTGATCCTCGAGCGCGCTCACCATGTCGGTTGCGAGCGTGTGCTGGTTGGTGATGAAGATACCGACTTTCATGCGAATCCTCCGGGGCGGTTGTAGGGCGCATTAGGCGCGAAGCGCCGTAATGCGCCGTGTTACCGCGAAACGGCGCAATACGCTCTTCGCTATTGCGCCCTACTGCTTCGGGACCGACGCCAAATATTTCGCGATCAGCTCGGCGAACTTGCGATGGCCGCTCGGCCGCCAGTGGCCGTCGCGTTCCCAGAAGTCGGCGGGCGTGAGCGCCGGCAGCCCGTCGATGACCGGGATATCGAGGCGCTTGAGGCTCTCCATCACGCCGTTGGGCACCGCATTGGGATCGAAGTCCGCCGTCGCGGGCCGGTACTCGAACTGGGTGGGCGCGAGCGCGACGGCGAAGCGGTCGGGGCCGATTTCCCGATCGACCCGCTTGCGGACCGCGTCGAGCAGCAATTCGTTGATCTTGTAGAGGGAGGCGACGGCGGCGCGCTCGGCGGCGTTCAGGCTCGCCGGCGGCGCATAGATGCGCGCGCCGGAACGCACGATGCCGCCGCGCGGCTTGGTGAAGGAATCGATCGCCCGTTTGGTCAGCCCGACGATGCGCAGGGACGAGGCGGCGCCGAACAGCTCGGGCCCGTGCTCGGACACCGGCAGCGGATAACCGGCGATTTCGAAGCGCGTGCCGTCGCTCGCCAGCTTGGCATAGGGCTTGGGGTGATCATACGGCCGGTATTCGACGTTGTCGGTGAGATCGTTGCCGAGGCAGAACACCAGCACCACGTAGTCGGGCTTGAGCGGGAACACGCGGTCGAGCTGGAACAGATACTGCACCGGGGAAAAGCCCGAGACGCCGAAGTTGAGCGTGCGGATTCCCGGATCGAGCTTGCCGGCGACCTCGGTGAAGCGTTCGCCGTAGGAAACGCCCACGCCCCAGGTAAAGCTGTCGCCGAGGAACGCCACCCGGTATTCGCCCGGGCGCTTTTCGCCGATCTCGATGTCGCGCATGCCGAGCGAATTGTTGCTCACCTCGGTGCTGTATTCCGCGCGGGTGAGATAGCCGCGCGCGTTCGGCAGATTGTCCCACCCCAGCACCGGGTCGTAGCGATAGAACACGTAGATGTCGCCGAGCGCGACGACCTCCGGCCCCCACACGCGCAGGCAGATTTCGATGCCGACGAGCGAGATGAGCGTCGCGACGATGACGACCGCGACGTTCAGCAACGCCGTCTTCACGGACGAGGTTTTCGGCTTCGCGGCGGTCAACGCGCTCGACATTTGCACCACGGCCTCAGAACCAGGCGAGGATCGCCGGCAGCAGCTTCGCCCCCTGGGCGACGAGAAAAAAGATCACGAACACCGCGACCATGACCGTGATCGGCACGATCCAATAGCGCCTGCGTTCGCGCAGAAAACGAAGCATGTTGTTTGTTGCCAACGAGACCCCGACGCCAGCAGCTCGCTTAGACGAGCGGGATTGGGGGAGTCAAGGCAGTGACTCGTAGGGTGGGCTAAGCCGCCGGAGCGAAGCGGAGGCGGCGTGCCCACGCGTGGGCACGCGCGCTACGCGCGCTTAGCCCACCCTACGAAGATGCCGCCACCGCGATTTCCAGCGGGAAATCGTCGACGATTTCGTGGCCGGTGTCAGTGACGATGAAGGTGTGGCCGAGGAAAATGCCGATGATGGGCGAGCCGACTTGCGCGGTGTAGCCGCGGTAGCCGGCGGCGAGCTCCATGTTGATGATGTCGCCCTTCTTGAGCACGCGGCCGGACGGGCGCGGGTTGCCGAAGATCATTGCCGGGTTCGCCATCGGGGTCGAGCCGATGATGAGAAAGTCGATGTCGCCGCCACCCTCGAGGATGGCGGCGCCCGCCGCCGCGCGCAGCTCATATTCCTTCACGCCCGGGCGAGCGCGCGCGACCATCGCGTCCATTGCGTCGCGGCACAGCTTGCCGGCCGTGCGCACGCAGTCGAGCTCCTCGGCGCTGTGGATCGACAACAATTCGTGCAGGAAGCCCTTGGTGAACACCAGCTCCGCGCCGGGAAGGTTTTCCTTGAGCACGTTATACTGATTGACCGGCAGGTAATCGCCGTGGCGCGGGTCGATCTCCATCAGGCCGATGCGGCCGCGCTCGAGTTTGAGTTCGCGCACGCGCTCGACCATGATATCGGCGTAGCGGCCGCTGCGGCTGTGGCGCACGTCCTTGACCGCGACCTCGACCTGCCGGCGCACCGCCTCGGCGTGGGTGCCGCCCATGGAATAAACCATCATGGGCTCGCCCTCGAGCGGCACCAGCACGTAGCTCGAGAGCGCGTGCCATTCCCAATGGCCGGTGAGCCACAGCATGCCGCCGCCGAAGCTCCAGTGGCTCGGGCCGCCGGGGACGATCAGCGCATCGAGCTTGTGCTCGCGCATTTTCGCGCGCAGTGCACGGTAGCGCCGCTCGTATTCGCCTTTCGAGAATTGTTCCCACACCGCGTCGCGGTAGTAGGGCGTGTCGCGCATGTTGGCGAAGGGCAGGGACTGGTCGAGCTTGCCGCGCACCTGCTCCCACGGCTGCGGGCCGATCTGCGGCGGTCGGATGTTCATGGCGGTTTCCTTGGTTTACTCCGTGACTCGTCATGCCCCGCGAAAGCGGGGCATCCAGTAATCACCGGCCATCGTATTATTTGAAAGACCTGCGATTACTGGATCGCCCGCTTTCGCGGGCGATGACGAGTGAGGGATGACATTAATCGACCGGCTGGATGTTCGCGTCCTTGGCGAGCTGCACCGTTGCGGCGACGTCGTCGCGGAAGAACTTGCCGAACTCCTCGACGGTCATGGGCTCCGGCGTCACGCCGAGCTTGGCGAGTTTCTCGCGCAGCGCCGGAAGGGCGAGCGCCTTCTCGGTCGCGTCGTGCAGCTTGTCGACGATCGGCCGGGGCGTCTTCGCGGGGGCCGACAAGCCGACCCAGAAGCGGAACTGGGCGTCCGGATATCCGGCCTCGACGACCGACGGCGCGTCCGGCAGCAACGGCATGCGCGTTGGCGAACTCACCGTGAGCACCACGAGCTTGCCGCTGCCGAGCGCCGAGGCCGCGGCCGCGACCGGCAGGAAATAGAAGTCGATGCGCCCGGCCATGACTTCGGTGATGCCGGTCTCGCGGAACGGGACATGGCGCACGTCGATTTTCGCGGCGAGGCGGAAGCGCTCGGCCGCCATGTGCGAGGAGGAGCCGATGCCGGCCGACGCGAAGGTGAGGGTCCCCGGCTTCGCCTTGGCGGCGGCGAGAGGTCGGCGAGCGTCTTGAATCCGCTCTGGGTCGACGTCACCAGGACGTTGGGTTGCGTGCCGAACAGGGCCACCGGAATGAAGTCGTGCACCGGGTCATACGGCAACTTTCGGTGCAGCACCGTCTCCGTTCCCATCGACGACGAGCTGGTCACCAAGGTGTAGCCGTCCGGGTCGGCCTTCGCGACCTGGGCAAAGCCGAGGGTGCCGCCGGCGCCGGGCCGCACCTCGACGATCATCGGCTGGCCGATGTTCTGCGACACCTGGTCGAGCACCACGCGGCCGGTCGTGTCGGAGGCGCTGCCCGCGGCGAACGGGCTGATCACCCGGATCGGCCGCGTCGGCCATTGCTGGGCGAGGGCCGCCACGGTCGCGGCAACGAGGGTGGCTGCGACTCCGACGACAAAGCGCACACGCATGGACATGGGACCTCCCGGCGCGTCGATTATGTCGCAACCGCAGCCTTTTGCCTACGGCAGGATGTCCCCTGGGTTACCAGTTCGCTGCGCGAATTGACGCGCGAGCGAGATCACGCTCCGACGGTCGCCCAAAGAGTGTGTCACCTCATGCGCTACAGGATGATGCTTGGATTGCGGATGCTCTGATCGCACTCGAGGAGATTCACCTGTTTTGCCTGGACCTTCCAGTCGTCGTCCTCGCACGTCGTCGCGCGCGGTGGCGAAGGCTTCGACGTTGGTGATCAGGCGCACCGTGCGCGAGGCCGGCGCCTGCGACCAGGCAAACCCGGTGCGCAGGCGAAAGATGCGGTCCTCGAGGCGGCGGCGGTCGTCGAACATCACCGCAATCTCGCGCCGCGGGTCGCCGGCGTTCGGGGTCGACGGCACCCAGTAGATGCAGTGCGCCGTGTAGAGCGCGAGCCAGTCCTCGTACCTGAGCTGGTCGAGCAACCGCGCCTCGCGCTCGAGCAGCATGCGGAAGACCTCGCGCGCGGCGGGATCGGTGACGCTACGCGCGTCGTCCTGCCAGTTGGAGAAGTTCGCGATCAGCTCGCGATAGAGCGCGTCGGTGACGTAATCCGCGCGCTCCTCCTCCAGCGAGGCCGTCGCCATGTCACGGCTCCCGCCGGATTGCGAGATTGAGGCGCGACTTCATCAGCCGTTTCCATTCCTTGACATGTTCGCGCATGAACGCCTCGTCGGTCGCGGGCGCGGTGATGGTCCCATCGGCGAGGGTTTTGACGCGGCCGGGAATGCCGAGGCCGCGATGCATGTAGACCCATTCGTCTTCGACGGCCATCAGCCCGCGCTGGACCTGCTCGAAGTTGGCGACGTCGTCCACCTCGCCGAAATTGGGGAAGGCCTCCTGGGTGCGCATGCGCAACGCGTTGATGTCGGTCACGGCGTCGCCCAGCTCGCCCGCCGCGTCGACCACCATGGTGCCGTACCAGATCGCATTGGTCTCGCCGACGCTGATCGGCTCGAATACCTGGATGTGATTGCCGAGCAGCGAGAAGTTCGGGAACACGTTGATGTTGACGGGTTCGGAGCCGGCGAGGTCGAGCAGCGCGAAGGCGCGATCGCGCCCGTAGCGGCGGATGAAATCGGCTTCGTAGGACTCCATGCCGGGCTGCGCCGCTTCCAGCGCCCACAGGCCGCCCGGCCGCTTCTCCAGATTGGGCCGCTTGTCTTTGTAGTGATTGCCGTTCCCGGTGTAGCGCATGTACATCGCGAGCGTATCGGGCGAGTCGCGATAATACGCCATGCCCTTGGCGTTATCGCCGGCCATGCGGTTCTCGGTTTCCAGCAGCGAACGATGCGAATAGGCGACGTGATAGCCGTCGCAGGAATTGTCGTAGGCGAGCTTCCAGTTGCCTTTGTATTTGAATCGGTTGGCCTCGCACACCACGACCTTGCCGCCGGGATTGCGGTCGAGCCACTCATCGATGACGGGTGCGATCCGACCGAGGTGCTCGGTGAGCGGCAGCGCGTCCATGTTGAGCGTGGCGAAGATGAATCCGCGGTAGGACTCGACGCGCGGCACCTGGGCGAGGTTGTACTTCGCGTCGCGCAGATCGGCGGCGTAACCCTCGGGCCACGGCACGCCGCGCAGCTTGCCGGTGTTGAGGAAATTCCAGCCGTGATAGGGGCACTGGAACGATCTGGTATTGCCCTTGTCCCACCGGCACAGCGTGGTGCCGCGGTGGGTGCAGCGGTTGTAGAGTGCGCGCACCGTTCCATTCATGTCGCGCACGATAATGAGCGGACGCAGGCCCAGCCGGCGCGTGATGAAGTCGTTCTCGTCAGGGATCTCGCTTTCGTGTGCGAGATAGGTCCAGGTGCCGCCGAAGACGTGCGTCATCTCGGCTTCGAAGATGGCGGGATCGGTGTAGATCAGGCGGTGGACGCGGTCTTCCTGGACCAGATGGTCCCAGTCGTACAGGTCGGTCGCGCCGAGCCGGCTCGGTGCCGCACCGATTTTCTCCAGCGTGGTCATGACCCGTTCCTCACCTGGCCAAATGGCTCAGAAAAAATCGAAATATTCGTTCTGCTCCCATGTGCTCGGTTCGTCGTTGTCCGGTGGGGTTCCCGATTCCTCGAGCGAGCGCAGATAGCGGCCCACCTCGGTGCGTTTGAGCTTCAGGAAGTAGTCGATGAAGGTATCGCCTAGCTCGCGACGGAACAACGGCTCCTTATCTAGCGCATCGAGCGCCTCCGGCAGGCTCTTCGGCAGCAGGGGCCGCTCGGCCGTATATGGCTCGTCGTCCGCCGGCGGCGGCTCGAGCGCGCCCTCGATGCCGGCGAGCCCGGCAACGACCTGCGAGAGCACGTAGAGATACGGGTTGGCGGCCGGCTCGCCGATGCGGTTTTCCAGCCGCGTCGCGGGATCGCCCACGCCGCCCAGCACGCGGATCATCGCGCCGCGGTGGTCGTGGGCCCAGGTGGTCCGGTCGGGGGCGAGCGAATTGGGGCGGAAGCGGCGATAGCCGTTCACCGTCGGCGTTGCGAACGCCGTCCCGGCCGCCCCGTATGCCAGCAGGCCGGCCATATACGATCGGCCGAGGCCCGAGACGACCTCGCCGGGCTTCTGCGGCATGAACAGATTGGCGCCGGTACGCGCGTCGAGAAGCGACTGGTGCAAATGCCAGCCGCTCGAATAATAGCCCTTGAGCGCAGGGCGGCACATGAAGGTCGCGAAATAGCCGAGGCGGCGACAGACCTGGCGCGTTGCGGTGCGGAACAGCAGCACGTTGTCGGCCGCCGCGAGCGCAGGGCGCGGCGCGAAGGTGCACTCGACCTGGCCCGGACCCCATTCATTCTCGATCGACCGCAGGTTCAGCCCGAGCGCCGCGAAGGCGTCGCCCAGCGCGCTGAGCACCGGCTGCATCAAATCCATGTTTGATTCCGAGTGATAATGATAGCCGGGCTCGGCCGGCCAGGTCTTGATCGGCCTGCCGCGGACGCCGGGCGCGCCCACGTGCTCGTCGCTCAAATGGTCTTCGGCCACGCGCAACAGGTACCATTCGATTTCCGTGCCGACGGCGCAGTCGTAACCGCGGTCGCCAAGGCGCCGCAGCGCCTGGCGCAGCAACTGGCGCGGCGAGAAGTGGAACGGCCGGCCGTCGTTGAAATACTCGTCGCAGAGAATCCATCCGACGCCGGGCGTCCACGGCAGCGTGCGGAAGGTCGCAGGGTCGGGAACGGCGGTGAGATTGGGCGAGCCCGTCATCTCGGCGAGCCCCATGCCGCCCCCGCGGGTGAAGGACGCGAACACGCGCGCGCCGGCGGAATCGAGGGTCGTGGTGGCAACGCCGACATTGTGCCCGGCGGTCAGCGCGGAAACGAACGCCGGAATGGTGAGGGTCTTCGCGCGCGAATAGCCGTGCACGTCGCCCCAGGCGAGCCTGACGTAGCGTATCCTGTCCGCATCGAGCCGGCGCCGGATGTCGTCGGCGAGTCGTCTTTGCTCGTCGCTCCACAATCCATGCCGTTCGATGAAGGACGGCTGCTCGGCCAAGTTACCGTTCCCTCACGCGGCGACGCCGTTGATGGCGAAGTCGAAGATGTGGAAGTTGCGCAGGTCCCCGCGCGCGGCGCGGGCCGCGTAGGCAGCGTTAAGCGGGCGGTTGAGGATGAACGGCACGCGGCTCTCCGCGAGCCCCCCGTGGGTGCGCAGCCGCTGGCCGGCGAGCGCCTTGAGATCATGCGCGGCCGGCGTCGTGCCGATGCAGGTTGCGGCGTCGCTGATGACGACCACGTCCCCTTCCCGATCGGGCGGCAGGTCGAAGAGGCGCGCCGCGCTGGCTTTGTCGTGCACCGCTTCGATCCCGGGCAGCGAGCGCGCGAGTCGCATCACCGTGTCCGGCGCCGCGCCGCGGCAATAGACCCGCACGAAGCTGCCGAGCGCGCCGTGGTGCGCGACGAAATAGTCGGTGATCGGACAGATCACGGTCGTGCTGCCCGGCCCGAACGCGCGATCGAGCGCGTCTTGCAGCCACACGACGTTGAGCGAGCCGTCCCGATTGGTCTTTGCCCGCATGCCGTGGTCGGAGACGACGCCCACGACGGCGCCGAGCGCATCGAGCCGGCCGAGCAAGGCGTCCATGTCGTGATAATAGCGGTTCGCTTCCGGCGTGCCCGGCTCATACGTGTGCTGCACGAAATCGGTGAGCGACAAATACATGATGAGCGGGCGCTGCGTCTCAAGCAGCCTCACACCGGCCGCGAGCACGAACAGCGAAAGCTCGGGCGAATACATGTCGGGCAGCGGGCGGCCGACGAGGCCAAGCACGTCCGCGATGCCGTTCTCTTCTGTGCTGGCGCGGTCGGCCTTCTCCGAGGAGAAATTGATCGCGCCGCCGGCGATGTCCAGGTCCTTGCCGAGCTGCTGGCGCAGCTTGTCCTTGGCGGTGATGGACGCGACCTTCGCGCCGCGGCGGGAGAACGCCGCCAGGATGGTGGGCGCGCGCATCAGCTCGGGCCCGGTCATCACCACCGCGCGGCCGGTCTCCGGCTCGAGATAGAAGTTGCCGGAGATGCCGTGCACCGACGGCGGGCTGCCGGTGACGATCGATACGTTGTTCGGGCAGGTGAAGCTCGGGATGACGCATTGCGCGACGGCGGAAAAACCGCCGCGCAGGAAGCGGGCCGTATGGGGGACGAGGCCGGCCGCGAGCGCGGCGTCGAGGTATTCCGGATCGCCGCCGTCGTTGCACACGACCACCACCGGCCGCTCCGGCCAGCGGTAGCGCACCCCGTTGACGTCAATGGGATTCGGTATTGTTGCGCGGCTCGTCGGGGATTCGTTCATAGGGAGCGCCCGCTCGTACTTGGCGCGCCGCCGCGCGGCGCCCGGGAATGACGAGCCGGGTTGGGTAGCACGCCCTCGCTCCGGTGTCTTTGCACGCGGCGCGCGGCGGCGTATCCTCCGCCATCCCCACGGAGTCCCGGCCATGCAGCAACCATCCACTGAAACCCCCATCAAGGCGTATTGGCAGCCCGGCTGCACCAGCTGCCTGCGCATGAAGGAATTCCTGGCGCGCCACGGCGTGCCTTTCGTCTCGGTCAACGTGCTCGAGGACCAGGAGGGCTTCGCCGAGCTGGCGGCGCTCGGCCTGCGCACCGTGCCGATCGTGCGGCGCGGCACCGACTGGGCGAACGGCCAGGTGCTGCGCGACGTGGCGCGGGTCGCCGGCATCCCGTGGGGCGGCGCGTCGATGTTGCCCGTGCCCGAGATGTGCGACCGGCTGGTCGAGATCCAGACCACGGCGCAGCGGCTGTTCGCGCAAATCCCGGACGCGGCGCTCGGCACCCTGCTGCCCAATCGCCCGCGCAGCTACGGTCAGCTCGCCTACCACATCTTCAACATCGCCGACGCTTTCCTCGAGCACGAGATCGACGGCCTGCCGCTCAAAGAGGGCGCCTACGCCCGCGTGCCGGCGCCGGGGAGCGACGGCAAGGCGGCGGTCCTCGCCTATGGCGCCGACGTGCTGCGGCGGTTCGAGGCATGGCGCGCCGGGCCCGGCCGCACCACCGATTTCACCCGCAAGGCGCGCGTCTACTACGGCGACGTGACCTTGCACGATTATCTCGAGCGCACGACGTGGCACTCCGGCCAGCACGCGCGCCAGCTCGTGATGGTGCTCGGCCTCCTCGGCATCGCGCCCGACCGGCCGCCGACCGCAGCGACGTTTGCCGGCCTGCCAATGCCGGAGAAAGTGTGGGACGATGAGCGCATTACTGCATGAAGCGGTTGCCCCCTTGCGGGGGAAAACCAGGGGTTCGTATCGGCACATCGAGGTGAAGCCGATTGCCGGCGCGCTCGGGGCGGAGATCGAGGGCGCCGACCTCGGCAATCTCGACGAGGAAACCTTCGACGAAATCAAGGCCGCCTGGCTCGAGCACCTCGTCGTGTTCTTCCGCCACCAGAAAATCACGCCCGAGCAGCAGATCGCCTTCGCCAAGCGCTTCGGCAACATCCACCATCATCCTTTCATGAAGGGGATGGAGCAGCACCCGGAGATCCTGGAAATCCTCAAGGAGGAAGGCGACACCAAGGCGTTCGGCGAGGTGTGGCACACCGACCAGATGTTCAATCCCAAGCCCGCCATGGCGACGATCCTTTACGCCAAGGAGACGCCCGACGCCGGCGGCGACACCATGTTCACGAACCTGTATCTCGCCTACGAGACGCTGTCCGCGCCGATGAAAGAGATGCTCGGAAATCTGAAGACCTGGAACATCGGCGACCGCGCGATCCTCGCCCAAAACGGTCCCATGGCGTCGGCGCCGCGCGAAGGCCGCTACGTCGGCAACAAGAACATGGCCGCCAAGGTGCGCGACCCGGGCGAGGTGCAGACGCAATCGACCCATCCGCTGGTGCGCACGCACCCGGAGACCGGCCGCAAGGCGCTCTACATCAGCAACCACACCCAGACGCTCGACGGCTTTTCCCGTGCCGAGGCCAAGCCGATCCTCGATTTCCTCATGGCCCACGCGGTGCAGCCTGAGTTCACCAACGACTACCACGGCAAGCGCCGGCGCATGCACCGCATCACCATTGCGGGCGACACGCCGTTTTAACGCGTCATGCCCGGCACAAGCCCGGCCATGACGGGGCGGACGAGTCGGTGCAAAGGGTCGTTGGTATTATTTGTAGTGGGCCAAGCGCGCGCAGCGCGCGGGCCCACGTTACCCCCGCGCCGCCCGTGCCGCGTTGCGGCCGGCGATGCGGCCGAAGGTGGCGCCTGACACGAGCCCGGCCCCCGCCGGATAATTGTCGTAGAACAGGCCGCCCACCATCTCGCCGCACGCGTAGAGGCCCGGCAGCACCCGCCAGTCGGTGCCGATCACCGCGGCGTTCTCGTTGATCTTCAAGCCGCCGAAGGTGAACGTGATTCCGCCGGTCACCGAATAGGCGTGGTAGGGCGGCGTATCGAGCCGGGTCGCCCAGTTGGTCTTGTCGGGATTGAGCCCGCGCGTCGCGTGGCCGTCCTTGCGGGTCGGATCGAACGCCTTCTCCGCGCGCGGCGCGGCGTTGTACGCTGCGACGGTCGCGAGCGCCTGCGCCCGATCCTCGATGTCGAGCTGGGCCAGCAAATCTTTGATCGTATCGGCGACGACCGGCGTCGACGTCTCGTAGCGCGGCTCGAGCAGGTGCAGCACCTTGCGGTCGAACAGCTGATAGCCGCGCGCGCCCGGCTGCGCCAGGATCGCGCGGCCGAACTTGGCATAGGTATAGAGGTTCTGGTCCTCGCCCTCGTCGACGAAGCGGTTGCCCTTGCGGTTGATCATCAGGCCGTAGTGATAGCTCAGGCGGTTCGAGCGGTCGGTGAACTTGCGCGGGGCGAAGTCGCCCCAGTCGGCGCTGATCGGTGTCGCGTGGCAGCCGCTCCATTGCCCCCACGGCATCGCGCCGATCGCGAGCGCCATGCGCAGCCCGTCGCCCTGATTGTGCGGCGTGCCGCGCACCTTGGCGGCGCCCACCAGCGGCCCGATGTGCTGCGTGCGCATCTGCACGTTGGCCTCGAAGCCGCCGCAGCCGAGCACGACCGCCTTGGCCTGCATGTCGCTCAGCCCATCCTCGCCGCGCACCTTGACGCCGCAAACCCGACCGCGCCGGTCGATCAGCAGTTCGCTCGCCGCGCTCGCGTAGCGGATCTCGATGCCGCGCTTCTCGGCGGCCTTGAACCACGCGGCCGAGAGACCCACGCCCTCGTGCAGCGCGCGCACCACCAGCCCGCGCGGCCAGATCACCATGTTGCCCTTGCGCACGCCCGCGACGGTGATGGCCGGCTCCATCGCGACGCCGCCGACCTCGTGCATCCAGAACACCGTGTCCTTGGAATTGTCGACCAGGATGCCGGAGAGCGTGCGGTCGGTCTGGCCCCCGCTCACGCGCAAAAGGTCGTCCATATAGTCCTTGCGCGGATAGGGCGTGACGCCGTCGTAGAAATTCTCATA
>WNGJ01004966.1_pt1 | contig 13939 bp, 8 predicted proteins | sample 5400611 | NCBI WGS metagenome assembly WNGJ01 (sample SAMN13153375, study PRJNA577476) | soil metagenome | isolation source: 40 cm soil or saprolite under Garry oak tree replicate 1 | place: USA:California | collected 2016-06-15 | reverse complement strand
CGCGCGCCTCACCCTTGCGGTGCCTCTCTAGAGCTCGCCCCATCTCCCGCTCGTAGCAGTAATCGGAAGCGATGAAGTTCGGACTAACCAGCAAAAGCACGATATCCGCTGTGTCGATATGGCTGTCGATAGCCTGACCTATCTCCGTACCGGCGATAATGCGGCGATCATGCCAGGACGAGATAATGCCCTGTCGGCGCAACCCGGAAAGATGCGTTTCCAACTGATCGCGCAGGTCTTCATCGGCGTGCGCGTACGAAAAGAAAAGGGTCGCCACCGTGACTCCTTGCCAGAGATTTTCGCATGGTGGAGCGCCGTCTACCAGAACGGCAGTTATGATGGCTCACAGGGATTGGCTCACTAATGAAACGGGCCTTTGGCCAGTTTGTAATGGCAGGAGGGCCTAAATTTGTGTTCCATTGTCGAACCGGAGCACGCAGGGAAGCAACAAAGGATGACACCGCGAAATGGAACGAAGCTTGGAAGCTCCAGGCGGAGTTCCGAACGAAAACCTAGCCTACCAAATCCGAAAAGGCCTTCAACTGTTCCCGTGGCGTAGGCCTCGCTCACTAGGGCGGCACGCGGCCCGCCCTGCTAGCGGGCCTGGAAAAGAGATTGGCCTTCCCGGTTCACAATGAAGCGACTAAACCCACCTCTGCCTAGGGAAGCGTGAGGCGGAAGCTCCCCGATTTCGCCGATGAAGTATTGGAAAGTCCTTGAGGCATCCTCTTCGTCGGAACCGACCACCGTTATTGTAAGTGTGTGACCCGCAAGCGCGGCAGAAGCGTTCGCCCAGCATTCTTGAGAAGTGAGCTTCTCTAACTTGCCAGCCGAGAATCACAATCCTTGTGACGGGGGGTAGCAGTTGCTCCGACCGGGCCAAAGGCCCAAATGACAGTCTACTCGGGCCGTTGCGAGGCCGACGTCGTTATGACATTCACCCCAGGAATTTCCGTCCAACTTCCGTCCAATTCAAGGGCAGGATAAACAGCGATAAGGCTCGTAAGCGACACCAAACGCGGCACTTAGAGGTTTATACCCCCCAGCTGTTAACCGAAATGTTGGAGGTTCGAATCCTCCCCGGGGAGCCAACTCCTTACCCCACAGTGAGTTACGGAACATTTCGAGGAAACTTGCTCTTCCACGAGAAAATGTCGACTGCGCGAATGACGATTAATCGCGATTAATGGAGGCGAACGAAACTCAACTGCGGCAGATGTCGCGGCGGTTTATCTGATCAATCGCGATGAAACCGAGCATTCGGCTCTCGACCGAATGCTTGGGCATGCGAAGTGAAATTAAAGGTATCGAAGCTGCTGAACAAAAAGCTCTTCTCCCCAGAAGAAAACAAAACTTGATGGATATTGCGCCCTTGCGGTGAAGTCGCGAAGTGGTCTCACGCTGTTCTCGCGGAGGAAAAAATCTTTCAATAGACAGTTTGCCCACATCGTGGACGCGCTGGCGCCGGCGGGAACAGTTGTTGATGGAGAATTGGTCGCAATCAATGACAGCGGGCGCCCAGATTTCAATCTGCTGCAGAATTTCCTTGCGGAGGCGTCGCGAATTGACTACTACATCTTCGATCTGTTGCGCTGGAAGGATCGAGACCTGACGGGACTTTCGCTGATCGAGGGGAGGGGCCTGCTCAAGTTCCTCGTTGTCATTCGCGACGAGAGGATCAGGATTTCAGACTACGTAGAGGCTACGCCCGAGGCTCTACTGTCTGCGGTGCGCGAGCAAGGGTTGGAAGGCATCATCGGAAAACGCAAGGACAGCATGTATGAGCCTCGGGAAAGCGCACAGGCTCCTGGGTTAAAAGCCGGGTGAACCGAGGCCAGGATTTGGTGATTGGCGGGTACATCCCTCGGCCACACGGTTTCGATTCTCTGATCGTCGGCTACTATCGCGGCAGTGATTTGGTGTATGTCGCTCGTGTGCGCAACGGCTTTGTTCCGGCATCACGGCGCCAAGTCTTCGAGAAAATCCGTCTTCTTGCCTCGCCCACTATGCCCTTCGTCAATCTGCCTGCGGGAGGACAAGGACGCGAGAAGTGTTGTCAAGGAACACGCATAAAAGCTCCATTCGTAAGCGACGGCGCACTATTTGTATTCCAAAGCTAGCGAATAGATCTCCGTCGAGCCCAGATTGCGCAGAAGCAGCGGTTCGTTTTTGGGTGAAAGGCCACTCCACCAGGCTGCCACACTGGGATAATCACGCAGGTCCGCCAACTGCTCTACTCTTCCGTCGCTGATGCGGACGCGCTGTAGCGTCCTCTCGTTCACAGTGTCGTAATAAATGAATCTGCTGTCATTGGTCCAGTTTGGATTGTTCACATGTGCCGCACTTGTGGGCCGCCATTCATTAGTGGAAAAATCGAAAAGCATTAGGTTCTGTCCTTCAATGGTCAATGCCGAGACGTAACGCCCGTCTGGGGACCAGCGAGAGGTCCAGAGCCCTCGAGAACCAGGCAAATCGGAAAGCTTATGCGTCCTCAGATCGAAAATATGGATCACTTCAGTGCCACTCGGCTTGCCGAAGGCGGCAGGCACATCGCCGAAACAAATGCGCCCACTATCCGCTGACCAAGTGGGAACTCCCTGTTCACTTTCCCCTGGCATGAGCGGCTCAGCCTCGCCGCCCTGTGATGGGATCAAATAAATCCGCCAAACGCGTCCTGGATTACGAGCGCGAATGGCGAACCATTTCTCATCTGGTGACCAGGAGAATCCGTCCACCTCAAGAGGAGAAAATGTGACTTGTGTCTTTTCGCTACCGTCTGCCTTTGCGCGCCAAATCGTCAGACTTGGATAGTCGGTATAGGCAACCGATCGGCCCGATTTTGCGAAACTTACCCAAGTGGCGGAGATACCACCCAAAAACTTGACAAAATCCCGCAGATCAGATTTGTAGCTCACGAGTTCGCCACGATTCTGCACACCTGTGGCCAATATCTGTTTTCCGTCACTACTGATAGCAGGACCGTAGAAGTCGAGGGGGCCGGAGGAAAGTCGAAATGGTGCGGAGCCGTGCGTGCGGAGAAAACTTGGCCGCTCCGGAACCGCCCAGAGATCGGTATGGCCACTCCGTGTGGCCTGGAAAACGTAAAAGGTTCCATCAGGAGTCCAACTGCCACAGCATTCATTTGGAGGATTGTTCCAACCGGGAAGAAGTTGGTGAAGGGACGTTCCATCCACATTCACTTCCCACAGGGAGCGATGCATATCCCCGTTACGATACTCCCAGCTGGAGAAACGCAGCCTTTTTTCGTCGGGCGACCAACGCAGCCAGGCTGACCCCGCAGGAATGGTTGCAATCTTGCGCGTCCCTGTTCCGTCGCCGTCGGAAATGAAGAGGCCCGTTCCAAGAACGGAAGCAATGCGAGTCCGATTGGGGGACCAAATCGCGGAGTCTGCTATCAACGCTCCAACTCGTCTAGCCGAGCCGCCCTGCATTGGTATCACCCAAAGATCGGCTGCATCCTTTTTAGAGCTCGTTCGGGCGGCAAGAATCTCTGAGCGGAGTGGCGATATGTCGAAGATAGTTGTTCCTTGCATTGACACTGGTATGGTCGCGGTTGGCCCGCCCTCAATCGGAACCGAGGCCAGTTGCAGCCCGGATGATACTCTCTCCTGAAAATAGATTCGGGCACCATCCGTCAAGAGTACTCCGCCCTTGTCATGACCGTCGCTGGTGAGCTGTGAATAGCTTGCAACCCGGATGCGCGGATTGGGCTTAGGGCGAAACGCGAATACGCCCCAGACCAGCCCAAGCAGCACGAGAGTGCCCACGAGCACAAAACCGGCCAAGTGGCGCGTCGGGAGGAAGCGAGGCTGAGCTTTAGGAAGCGATTCAGGTTCAAGCTCCCGACCTTCTTCAGCGGCGGGCTCCTGAATGCGGGGCACCGAAACGGGGCTGCTAACCTGTTGAGGCTGGATCTTGTTGACCGCCGCGACCAAGCGATACCCGCGCTTCGGCAGAGTCTCGATGTAGTACTTACCGTCCTTTCTTCGCCCAAGGGCGGCACGCAGTTGGTGGATGGCGAAGGTGAGGCTGCTGTCTTGAACGGAAGTTCCTAACCACACACCGGACACCAATTCATCCTTAAGAAGGACCTGACCGGGCCTTTCGAGAAAAAAGGCGAGCAGATCTCCGGTTTGCTTAGAAAGGCGTATTTCGCGGCCGTTTTGGAAAACGAGCCTCGTTCGGGCGTCGAATCGGAAGGAATCGAACTCGTATAAGTGCATTTGTCACCGGGTACGTGAGGGGACGCAGAATTCTAAGGAAAATCTATGGTTTTTCTAAAGACGCCGGGGTTATCTCGCTTGTACTCTCCTCGCATTATCACAGCGAAGTGTCACAAGGCGGCCACAGCTTGCTGGGTATTGTAGCGGAAGTTCGTAGGTTCTGAACAGTCCGGTACTGGAACCATCTGGAACTCTTTGATTTGTTTTCGCCTTTGACGCCCTCTCGCTGCGAAATCTTAGGCCCCGATTCTTAGCAAACATCTGTAGCAGTGGATTTGGGTCCCGAACCACCCTCCGGGAGGCTAGGCATGGCTCTGACGAATTTCTTGAGAGAGTTGCTTGCGACAATCCTGGCCGCAACTCTTCTGACTGGCACAGTTCCCCCGCCAATACGCATCACTCGGCCACCGGTTCGGCCGTACAGGGCAAACGCGTCATCTCGTATCTATTCGAATGGTGGCAGGACCGTCACTTCGCACTCGACCACTTTTCAGGTGACTCCTCAGTTGCGCTCAATCGCGGAGTCCTCAGGGACGGCAAAAGGCTCGCCGTCTCAGGCGCCCGCCAACAAACAAAGAAGCTCGAAAATCGAGAACGCGAATCGGCTGTCTGAGAGGCCAGATCTGAAACATCTCGCGGCACTTGCGTACCGCGGATTGCAGTTCATTGAAAACAAAGGTCAGTTCGACGCCAGAGTGAAATTCCAGGTGTCGAATCACGGGAAGACTCTGTGGCTGACAGAGAGCGGAATTGTATTTGACTTCCTGCGAAGTAAAGCTGCCCAAGCCAATTCGACCGCGCCTGAAATGAAACCCTCCGAAGGGAACCCTGCTACTCCTGACATCGTAAAGAATCATCGAATCGGACGACCTGCCCTCCCCGACACCGAGCGCCACGTCATCTATCAAGACTTCATCGGCGCAAAGCAGACGCCCACGATTGAGACCAAGAACGTTCAGCCCGGAGCGTTCAACTACTTGTCGGGAAGTGATTCATCCAAGTGGCAAACGCAAGTGCGCGGATTCTCGGAAATTGTATACCACGATTTATGGGACGGTGTGGACCTCACGCTGTTCGGGAACGGCGGGAATCTGGAGCAAGAGTTCACTGTGGCGCCCGCGGCAGATTTCAGCCAAGTTCAGATTAAGTATGAAGGAATCGAAGGGTTGAAAATTGAGAAGGACGGATCGCTTCTGATTAAGACCGCTGTAGGGCAGATGCGCGAAAGCGCCCCGCGAATCTATCAACGGATTGCAGGACGACAGGTCGCAGTCAAAGGTCAGTTTAGGCTTTTGAGCTCCACTACCTACAGCTTTTCAATCGCCAAGTACGACACCCACGAGGCTTTGGTTATTGATCCGACCTTACTTTATTCCACCTACTTGGGTGGATCCGCTGGCAACTTTGCTAGCTGCGGCCTTTTTTTCTGTGCGACATTCAACGACGAAGTTGCGACAGGAATTGCAGTTGATACCGCTGGCGACGCCTATGTTACGGGATACACTTTGTCAACCGACTTTCCGACCACGTCCGGTGCATTCCAGACCAGTGCGGTTCCCTCAGCGTGGAATTCTTTCGTTGCTAAACTCAACCCCACAGGGTCAGGACTCATTTATTCCACCTACTTGAATGGCACTGCGGGGAACGCTTTTTCTAGTGCAATTGCCGTCGACGGAAACGGCAATGCATACGTGACTGGATACGGCGTCTCCAACGGATTCCCGACCACGCCGAATGCGTACGCACCCGCCTGCTCTTCTGGCGATTTCTTCGTGGCGGGATTGAACCCCACTGGAAACGGGCTTGTATATTCGAGTTGCTTCAACATTGACGCCACCACGGCCAACGGCTCGCTCTATGGGTATTACCCCACGGCTATCGCTCTAGACTCAGGCGGCAAGGCATACGTCACAGGCGGTGTATCCGGATACATTCCGACAACACCAAACGCGTACCAGCCCTCGAACCCCGGCCTGAGGCCAGCAGCATTCGTCATGGTTTTCGACACGACTACATCGGGCACATCATCTCTCATGTTTTCCACCTACTTCGTCATCCCCGGCCCTAATGATTCAAACTTTGGAATTTTGGGAAAGGGTATAGCTCTGGATTCCTTTGGAAACATCTACATCACGGGAAGCGCCGGTCCGTATCTGCCGGTCACGCCTGGAGCGTTCCAATCGACTTTGAGTAGCGGAGCCTGCAGCCCCACCTCTAACGCGCCAGTTCTGTGTCCAAACGCCTTTGTGGCGAAATTCAATCCGTCCGTTTCCGGAACTCAATCACTTATTTATTCCACCTACCTTGGTGCCCCTGGTGGGACCTCGGGAACTCTCGGAAATGGGGTTGCCGTCGATTCCGCAGGCAGTGCGTACGTGACAGGGCTAACAGGTTCAAGTATGTTTCCAGTAACCCCCGGAGCCTTCCAAACGACCGTCCAGGCTGGTTGCCCTTCCGGAACCCTCCAGGTTGCTGTGGGTTGCGCTTTCGTATCTAAACTCAGCCCTTCGGGATCGAGTCTCATTTACTCTACGTATCTTGCCGGCAACAGCGGGTCCTACGGCAACGCAATCGCGGTGGACCCATTCGGCAACGCGTACGTTGCAGGTAACTTCAGAGGAGGGGGACCAGCAAATCCCTTCTTCCCCGTCACTCCCGATGCCTTCCAGAGCTCTTTTACTAAACTTACTGGTCTCGATCCCCAGGAAGCCTTCTTGACAAAGCTGAATGCTGCAGGATCTGCACTCATCTACTCCAGCTATCTCGGAGGCGAGGGCGACGATGTTGCAACGGCCGTAGCAATCGATCAGGTCGGAGATGCTTACGTTACTGGTCACACGAGTTCACTTGCGTTCCCGACCACTCCACACGCCTTCCAGGCCGCGGTGAACGGAACTGGAGACGCGTTTGTGACGAAGTTTCCTTTGGGGAGCAGCCAGGCTTTCTCGGTCTCATCGATAACCCCAGCGTCTGGAGGGAACGCGGGTACGGTTAGTCCCCAGATCTTTGGCACGGGTTTCCATGCTGGCGCGTCGGCAAAACTCAATTGCGCTGGCCAATCTGCAATCGGAGGGGCAAATCTGATCGTCGGTCCTGGGGGTAGATTTCTCAACACGACCTTCAATCTCACGACGGCGCTACCTGGGACGTGCGATGTTGTTGTTACCAACCCCGATGGCACCTCAGCAACCCTTCCACAGGCGTTTACAATTCAGCTAGGAGGAGCGCCGAACATTCAGGTTTACTTGACAGGTGTGGAAGCCCGGAAGGTTCCTTCAGAGATTTCGGTGGGACCCGCCGATAGCTTGGTGGTCGCGACAGTGTCGAACCCCGGTAACGTTGATTCCGCGGGCGGCCTCGTTTCGTTGTCATTCAATTCTCCGTTTACATTGACATCCTCTAGCCCGCTAGGACTGGCGAACGCAACACAAGGCTCGCCGGCTGACTTTCAAGTCTGGCCCAGCCTGGGTACGGCGGCCGGCCTGGGCACGGCGGCAGGGGCGTCGCAAGTCCTCACATCGACAGCAACTGCGGCGCTGGCCAGTACCTGTGATGTGGCTCCTTTGGGTGTTCAGACCTGTTTCTCCACCTATTTCAACTGTCATATCGACAACGTAAAATATCTGAATTGTCTCGCACAGCGATTCGGTGATCCTGCTGAGCTAGCATGCTTAACACTAGAAGCGGCGTGCGCTAGCGCTCCTGCCAACGGTTGGGGAGTCTTCGGCTGTATCGCAGCACAAGTTGGATGCACAGCCAGTGACGTAGACTCTGCTCTGCGTTGTGCAACTGAGGCTGAAGTCTGCGATCAAGGTGCTCCGATTTGTATTTCGGACCAACTACCATGTATACAGCCCTCTGACCCGAACAGCTTAGTTGGACCAGCCGGTGTTGGAATTCAGCGATGGATGGCCGGCACACCAACGCTGTCTTACGTGGTCTCTTTCGAAAACGAGCCAACAGCCACTGCTCCAGCTCAACAAGTCACAGTGACACAGCCGCTCGGCCCGAACGTCAATCTATCAAGTCTTAGGCTCCTGGAGGTTACACTTCCTAACGGGTCTAGCGACGTGCAGGTTCCAATATCTCAGCAGGCCTTCAGCCCCGGCTCCGGACTTGGCGAATTCACCACAAGTGTCGATCTGCGCCCCAATCAGAATTTGCTTGTAGCCGTCGACGCGAAGCTAAATCCGATTGCACAAACTCTTGTTTGGACGTTCACGTCCATTGACGCGATGACCGGGCAGCCTCCGTTGAACCCTCTGGTTGGATTCCTCCCTCCGGGAGCCGGAGCCAATCTCGCGTTTACCGTAGCGCCGGCCCAAGGTCTCGCGTCGGGATCCCAGATCGTAGAGCAGGCGACTATTGTGTTTCAAGGCGCGGGTCCGATGTCAACGCAGGCGTGGACCAATACGGTCGATAACACTGCTCCTGTGAGCCAAGTACAACCGCTTCCCGCAGCAGAGAATTCTGTGAACTTTACGGTTCAGTGGGCGGGCACGGACATCGGCTCTGGCATTCAGGACTTCACGATCTACGTCTCAGACAACGGCGGCCCATTCACCCCATTCCAGACCAACACTACCGGGACATCGGCCCAGTTCATGGGACAAACTGGGCACACCTACGGGTTTTACAGCATCGCGCGCGATTTGGTCGGCAACATCGAGGCTCCCAAGACAGTTGCCGAAGCAACGACCTTGGCGGGAAGCAATGTCGACACAATTCCGCCGATCACGACGGTGGCAGCTTCTCCTCAATCCAATGCCGCAGGGTGGAATAATTCCAATGTCACCATAATGCTGACAGCCGCCGATAACCTTGGTGGGTCGGGCGTGAAGCAGGTCTCCTACAGCGCTACAGGTGCTCAGGCAATTCCCCCCACTACGATAAACGGCAGTTCGGCTTCCTTCGTGATCAGTACGGAGGGAATCAGCACGATTTCGTTCTTCAGTACTGACAATGCCGGCAATGTGGAAGGGCGAAATACCCTTACGATCAAACTGGACAAGACGCCTCCGACAATCACGCCGGCGCGAACGCCTGCACCGAATACAAATGGTTGGAACAACACGAGTGTCACAGTAAGTTTCCAGTGCGCCGACAGCCTTTCTGGGTTAGCTGTGGGGAGCCCACCCGCCTCCACTACGCTCTCCGCCGAAGGGGCAAATCAATCTGTGATCGGCACCTGCACAGACGTTGCAGGGAACTCTGCCTCGGCAACGGTGAGCGCCATTAACATCGACAAGACGTCTCCGACAGTCGCGCCAGCGCGAACACCGGCACCGAACGCCAGCGGTTGGAACAACACAAATGTCACTGTCAGTTTCCAGTGCGCAGATAGCCTCTCTGGCCTTGCCGCTGGCAGTCCGCCTGCTCCGACGATTCTTTCCACGGAAGGGGCAAACCAGTTGGTCACCGGCACGTGCACGGATCTAGCTGGGAACTCTGCTTCAGCAACCGTTAGTGGAATCAACATCGACAAAACACCGCCCACGGTCGCGTGCAGCGCCAGTCCGAACATTCTCTGGCCCCCGAACAACAAATTAGTGCCAGTCAATGTTTCCGTGAGCGTAACGGATTCGCTATCTGGATCAGCAGGTTTCAACCTTGTTTCTGTGACCAGCAGCGAACCCGACAGCGGTCTGGGCGATATTCAGGGGTTTGTCTCCGGAACCCCATCGACGAATGGGCAGCTACGCGCCCAACGTCTGGGTGCGGGAAGCGGTCGCATCTACACGTTCACGTATAGCGGCATTGACCGGGCGGGGAATTCAGCACCATGTACTACAACTGTGACGGTCCCACATGATCAGGGTCAGTGAAGATACGCAGGGGAACACATCGAGAGGCGAGCGCGTGATCGGCAAAGGATACGGACGACTAGTATTGCTGTTTGTCGCGTTGTTGCTCCCACCTATCCATGTCCCTATCGCTAAGGGACAGCAGCAAGAACGCGAGGAGGCCCTGCGAAAGGATATCGCGAGCTTAAGGAAGGAGGTGCAGGCACTCGGAGAGCAGCAGAAACAGATAATCGAGCAACTGAATGAACTAAAGCGACTGCTCCAGGCAAATCCTACAGCGTCGGCGTCCTTTCAACAGCCAGCTAATGTGGACGTTCACGGAGCACCTTTTCTCGGTGAGAGCGCCGCCCGGGTTGCGATAGTCGAGTATGGAGACTTCGAGTGCCCCGCATGCGGGGCATACTGGCACGAAGTATATCCACAAATCGAAACGAATTACATCAAAACTGGGAAGATCAAATACTTTTTCCGAGACTTGCCAATGCCCATGCACTCCCACGCAATTCCAGCCGCTCGCTTCGCGCATTGCGCTGGTGAGCAGGGCAGATTTTGGGAGATGCACGACACGCTTTTTTCTAACCAGAAGGCACTTACGGAGAAGGAGGTATCACTGCGAGCACAAGCCCTTGGCCTGGATGGAGCGAAGCTGACTCAATGTTTCACAAGCGACAGGTACTCTGATGACATTCGAAAGAGTGCAGCAGAGGCACAGGGGATAGGAATCATCGGAACGCCTACGTTCTTCGTCGGTGTCGTGGAGCCAAACAGCGACGTTATTAGCGTAAAAAGGACAATCCCCGGTGCCTACCCTTATCTCGTCTTTAAGTCTTACCTTGATGAATTGCTTGCCCCCAAGAAACAATAAAAGTATTTCGAATTATCGAATAGCGTACGACGGGGTGAATGAATGCGGTTAAACGTTCATTGATGACTATAAACTATGAACCTATCAAGAGCGCCAAGGGCAAGGACCTGTACTCAGTGCGCATTAATCAAGCGTATCGAGCCGTCGTATTTCACCCCTCAAATGTGCTTGTCTTTGTCCTATTGACATCACATTAAATAATGCAATGACTAGCACAAAAAAATAGGGAGTTCTGACTGGAGTACGCAGCCGCGTAGTTTTACGCGTACCTTCGGATCCTCTCCATTGTCCGGAGGACATCCTCCATGAGCTCATCGACGTCATAGGGCCGACCGTTGGCCAGTTGTCGCTTGGCGAGAGACCAGACTCCTTCATCAGGATTGAGTTCCGGTGCATAGGAGGGGAAGTGCTCGATGGAGAGACGTGGATGCTGGCGCAGGAGCTTCCGGAGTGGTTCACCTTGGTGGGTGGAGGAATTATTCAGCAGCACCATGACCGGGCCGCACAGGTGCCGCAGCAACTCACGCAGAAAAACACAAACCTCTTCTTGAGCGATATTGTCGTAAAAAAGCAGATAGTAGAGGCCCAGTCGATGTCGCTGAGGGCTTAGCGAAATTCCTGAGATGACCGAGATTTTGTCTCGACGCCCCTGGCGATGACGCTGGAAAGGGGTGCAGCCCCTGGGCGCCCAAGTCTTCACCACCAGGGGAGCCAATAAAAAACCCGATTCGTCCGCAAAAACTAAGTGGGTACCCCAGCCGCGCAGCGTTTTTTTTACCCGCGGCCAGTTTGGGAGGATAGCGCAATTCGCCTTGTCTTCGCTGAGGGGGAAATTGGGGGGACTTCATGCATGCGGAGCCACATACTCGTACAATCATCGTTCGCAACCGCTTCGAGTACCTCCCGGGACTGCCTCCGGCGGCCAGGTCTCGCCGGCGAAATGAGACCGACTACGGTGGATTTAGAACGGGGGTCGTATTTAAGAACTTTTGCCCCGAGACGGAGATTTGAAGTGTCATACCAGTGTCATATGAATTGTGATGAATGGCGGCTAAAAGTGAATAAAGACCGCAAAGAGAAGGTAAATCTGACTACTCCCATTTAGCTAGAACTTGCTGATTCCCGTCGATTTGTCTCGGCTCCGGCACAATTGTGATTAAATCAAGCACAAGGCTGTTAACCGAAGGGTTGCAAGTTCGAGTCTTGCCCGGGATCTATTTTGTAACATAACACTCGCCACAACCTAATTGCGGTCTGAAAACTGGCCAGTTCGCGGATTGGTACGAGGAAAATCCGTTTCAGCGCGATAATTACTCGCAATGAAGCTAGGCGATCAAAACTGAGCTCGTATGGAAATTCACTTTGTCGATGTGGGTATAGGGAATATGACACTGCTCCGTTTCCCCAACGGAACAACGTGGCTTTTCGATTGTAATTTGACCGATGATAATTCGGATACAGTGCTCGCGTATTTGGATAAGGCGATGGGCATGAGAACCCACATTGATACATTCATATGCTCGCACCGTGATGCGGACCACATGCGCGGTATCAAGAAGGTTCACGAAGCCTATTCAATCACGGAGATCCGGGACCCCGGAGTTCCAGGCACCACGACTGATAGTTCTGAATACGAAGAATACATGGATTTGCGAAGGCAGCTTGGCGGGCCCGTAATCAAAGCTCGAAGGTATCGAGATGTCGGAAGTGTGAGGGCCCGTTTCATGAATGCGGCAGACGACGACCTCTCGGATGCAAACGATCAAAGTATCGTGCTCAAGATCGAATTTGCGGGCAGTTCCGTTTTGCTCGCGGGCGATACAAGCTTCCGCCCGTGGAAGGAACTAATCCTGCCAAATTATTCGGGAGCTGACCTGCGGGCAAACATCCTTCTCGGGTCGCATCACGGCTCCCTCGCGTTCTTTGATGATCCTGACGATGAGAAATATTATTACATGGCTCACATTAAAGCCATTAAGCCAGAAATGACGATTATTTCGGTTGGTCCGAACGTCCACGATCTTCCCGACGACAAAGCTATGGAACTCTATGAGAAAAACAGTAGCGGGTCGGACCAAGGAAACAAAGTCTATACGACGGAAGATCAAGGAAATATGAAGCTCACGCTTAAGAGCGAGGGTGGCTGGAATCTTAAGACAAATCAGTGAGGCTACGAATCGATCCGGTCACTTTTCGCCTGCATACTCGCGAAAAAGAATGGAAGCGTACGCTCGGCCAAAGTTGCTCAAAAGAGGTTTGGAGAACAGGAGTGGTAGTGAATAGCAAATCGCGAGGAGTATCGAGACGATGAAAGCAGCTTTGTTGTGAATGACAAAACCGAAAAGAATGATGCCAGCGATGGAAGTCAGGACCGCCGTGACTGCCCCTCCGATTAGGTTCCGTACGAAGCAATATTCAATGTTATGCTGAAGCAGTAACCTACCATTTCCCACTTTGTTGATAATTAGCCCTACGATTTCCTTGATGCGTGTCTTGGCGTTGGGTGTGTCCGCTATCTCATCAGCCAAACTCGGGAGCGAAAGATTAAAATCGGTTTGAGCTTTAGCATTGAGCTTCCGCCGAAACTCTTCGCTCAGTTCCTTGTTAGAGGGGAGAAGCATCCGAGTTGTGGGGAATTCCGATCTCGCTTCGAACAGCACCTTAGAAACAAACCGATTGACCTGCGCCAGTAGATAGATGAGAACTGAAGCGAGTGACACATCTCCGGCGGCTACAAGCCATAGCTTGCTTGTGAGTGACGGATCGACGAACGGGTCTATAGCGAGGTGCTTTATCAGCATGAACGGAGGCACGCATAGGAGGGCGGGGAACAGCCTCGCCTTCATACCGTATTTGCTAAATAACTCCTTCATGCCCTGAAATTCCTCTACATTCGGGTTCCACCTGGGAGTAGCTGCACCCAAATGTGGCCAGTGTCCCGCGTGGTGAGTACCTTCCGCTTGTTCGCGATATCATCGTTATAAACTATGCCGTTATTCGCCACATATGCGCCATAGACTGAGCTC
>WNGJ01014478.1_pt1 | contig 13942 bp, 13 predicted proteins | sample 5400611 | NCBI WGS metagenome assembly WNGJ01 (sample SAMN13153375, study PRJNA577476) | soil metagenome | isolation source: 40 cm soil or saprolite under Garry oak tree replicate 1 | place: USA:California | collected 2016-06-15 | reverse complement strand
CGCAACGCCTACGCGCTCGCCGACCTTCCCACCTACGCCAAGCTCACGGGTCTCGGCCTGCGGGTGCTGTTCGCGAACGACACCGCCCTTACCAACCCATACACCCTGTACGTCGTACGGGCACCTGACGAGCACCCCGCGGCACAGCCGTTCGCCCGCTGGGTCGCGACCACGGCGCGCGCCCGCATCGCGGCGCTCCACCTCCCCGACGGCACGCCGGCGTTCGCGATGCGCGCCGGCGAGTGTGTCACACTCTCTCGCTCGCCGCCGTAGCCCGCTCGTCCTCACCCCCTGACCCCCTCTCCGTTCCGGAGAGGGGGACGGCCTGAGTTACCCCTCTCCCGAAGGGAGACGGGGCCAGGGGGTGGGGGTGAGGACTCAAGGTGGGCCTACGGAGCCACGCTGAGCTGGCGGCTGCCCGGCGGCACATCCGCGAAGGCCGCATCCGCCACGTCCAGGATCGTTCCGGTGTACGCGCTCGCCCGGTCTTTGTCGGCGACGCCGATGCTGAGCAGGACCCCGTTCGACAGATTGCCGGTGACGATGACGCGCCAGCGAGTGACGGATTGCCGCTGCACGAACACGCGATAACTCGAGCCGGGCGTCGCCTGCACGGTGTCGATCCGCGCGCTCGTGTCCGTCCCCGCGATTTGCAGCAGCATCGCCCGATCGCTCGACCCCGCGTTGGCAAGCCGCACGGAGAGAGTGCCCGCGGTGGGACCGGTGGGCCCCTCGGTGCAGTACAATGCCCCGAGCGTGACCGCGAGGACGAGCGCCGCCCCCCACCGCGCCCCCGCCCTCATGGCCGCCTCCGTTCCAGCTGCATCACAGCGCTGGTGGCGGCGACGTTGCCCGTGCGCTCGAGCCAGCGCAACACGTCGCCCAAGTCGAAGCCGCCGTTCGCGTTGCCCTGCAGATCGAGGTAGCGCCGCTGGTTGTCGCCCGCCGCGGCCGGCCCCTGGAACCCGACGCTCAGCACCTGCTGCAGGGTGAGCGACGGCTCCGCGACCCGCAGCGTCATCGCGCGGCGCGTGGTGTCCGGCCCATCGGTCACGCTCACATCGAACGAGTAGGTTCCCGTGTCGGCCGGCGCGCCGCTCAGCACACCCGCGAGGGAGAGCGTGGTGCCGGGAGGTGGTGCACCCGACTCGATCACCCAGGAGTATGACCCGCCGCCGCAGGCGGCGTTCAGCACCGCGGAGTAGGAGTAACCCCACTGGCCGGCCGGCAGCTGCGGCGCTGTGGTCACCGTGAGCGCGCTCGTTTCGGCGGCGAGCACGAAGCGCATCGCGCCGTTCAGCGCGACCTGGCTGATCGTATCGATTCTGAACCCCGAGCACGCCCCCGTGTTGAGGGTGTCGCTCGGCGTCGTGGAGAACGCGAGCGTCGTGTTGCCCGTGGTCCCAGGATAGGGATCGCCTATGTCGCCCCGGTCCGAGCAGCCGGCCGCCGGCGCAGTGCAGCCGGTGACGTTCGGGTTTGCATCGAGGTTCCCACGACCATCCGCCTGCAGCAATTCGAGCCCGTGGATCGGGCCCGCGTTGACGCTGTTATCCTGATCGAAGCCGTGCAGCGCGATCTGCTGGGAATCGACGTGGTAGACGAGCAAGCCACCGTTGCAGGCCGAGGAGGGATTCGCCTGCTGGTACCAGACCTGACAGGCATTCCGGATCAGCGCCGAGTCGGCCAGTACTGGTTCGCGGTTCTCAAGCAGAAAATATTCCCCGCGGGGGTTCGCTCCGGTCGGACGCACCAGGAACGCGGTGTCCGACGTCGGCGCAGGGCGGAACACGTAGGCGCCCGCGGCGGCGAGTGGCGCCACGGTCACCCAGCCCAGCTGGCTCAGCGACCACGCGTCCATGCGCGCCGGGCTGAACGGGGAGGAGTAGTTCCCCGCTCCCATCAAGCTCCAGCGCCCGATCCCTTCCGTGTTACCCCCCGTGTCGTAGAGGTCGGGGAGTCCGAACGCGTGGCCGGTCTCGTGGGCGACGGTGCCGATCGGCATGATCTGGGTCGTGTCACAGGAGACTTCCCCGCCGACGCCGCTCTGGATGATGTAGTCCACCACCGTCAAACTGCCGCCGGCGGGGGCCGGTGAGTGGGTGATGAACGGCGGGTTCAGGGTCGCGCGATGCGCCCAGATGTGATTGTTGGTCGACGCGGAAGCACCGCCCGGCGCGCCGCCACAGGCGCCGTCTTTCGCGGGTTGAACGAATACGACAAGATCGAGGGTGTCGCCGTGGGACGTGAACTTGGTCCAATCGACAAGGCTGTCGGCATGCCGCAGCGCCTCGGTCAGGCCCGTCTGCATTCGTGTGAAGGCGAGGTCGCTCCAGACCCCGTTGCAGTTGCTGACCATGAACGGGTTGCTCTGTCTACAGGTGGAGCTCGTGCCGCCCGTGTAGAAGACTTCGCTCGAATCGAGCGTGAAGAATCCGAAGCCCTGTCCCTGGATGCTCTGCAGCGGCGGACCGCCGCCGAGACTCGACATCTCCTCGTAATAGGTGCGCACCGTATATGGCCGGCCGAACGGCGGAACGGATGCGAACAGCACCGAGTTGTACGCGGCGGTGTCGCCGACCAGCGCGCCAGCCTGCGTGTCCTTGAACTTGAAGAGGATCAGCGGCTCACGGATAGTTCCCGAGACCGCGGTCGCAGCCGGCGAGGGCCCGAGCGCCGGTGCGTTGAGGGCCTCGAAGCGACCCGCCGCCAGCAGACGGGCGCGGTTCAGCCGCACCTGGCGCGCGCGGGCCCGCCACACGCCGTTCGGGCTGAAGTCGAGGCCCGGGACCTCCCACGGCACATGCCGCCGGTTTTCCTGGGCTCGCACTGCCCGCGGGGCGCACATCGCCACGAGGAGACCCGCGACGAGCAGGTTCCGATGAGGAATCACGCGACGCCTTCGGGGTTTGAAGAGACGGGCGGTGAGATCAGGCACAATGTAGTCTACTCGAGGGCTCGAGTCGAAGCTGTGGGCTCCCTCACACCCCGCCGCGCCAGCAGCACGCCCGCCCCCATGAAGCCGATCACGCCGCCCAGGACCTTCGCCTCGAACGCCGCGGGGCTCGCGACGTCGGCCGCCGGAACGAAGGCGAGCGCGATGGACAGGAGCACGGCGCCGAGACCCACCCATCCCGCCGCGACGCTGAGCGGCGTCCGCCGCCGCTGGAGCCGGAGGTAGGCGCCGAACATGTAGAGGTAAGGAATGAAGAACAGGACGATCGTCGTGTCCACGAGCGCCAGGTACGCGTCCCGCACGGTCGAGCCCACGAGCCCGGCCAGGATGAACAGCGTCGCGACCCCGCCCTGGACGAGCAGGGCGACGTGCGGCGTCTGCCAGCGCGGATGCACCTTCCCGAACGCCGCCGGGAGCACCCGGTCCACACCCGCCACGAAGGGAATCCGCGCGGTGCCGGCGATCCAGGCGCCGACGCCGCCCAGGTTGCCGAGCGTGAGCAGCGCCGCGACGACGGCGGCCGCGGGCGCGAGCCAGGCGCTGCCGAGCCGCCCGGTGAGCGCCGCGATCGCCTGCGGCATCCCGTTCGTGACGCTCACGGTCTCGGCCGGGAGCGCGACGAGCATCGCGGCCGTGCCCACCACGTACGTCGCGACGATGCCGATCCCGGACAGCACGATCCCGCGGCGCAACGTCGCGGCGGCGTCTTCGATCTCGTCCCCCAGCGTCGGGGCGAGCTCGAGGCCCGCGAACGCGAAGGTCATGGTGGCGAACAAGCTCAAGAGCGACAGATCGAGGTGGGCGGGCAGGAGCGCGTGCGCGGTGAGAGCGGTGGCGCTCCCCCGGGACGCGAGCGACCAGACGGCGAGGGCGATGAAGATCGCCGCCGGCAGCCACGTGCCGTAGGCGCCGAGATTCTGGACCCATTTCCCGACCCTGAGCCCGATCAGGTTCAGGCCGAGCGCGATCCACAGGTTGCCGAGCGAGAACCCCGCGATGAACCACTTGCTGTCGGCGAGGTGCACGAAGCCGGGTCCCCCGATGTAGGCGGCCATGGCGGCGCTCGTGAGCAGCAGCGACGGGTAGTAGACGAGGTTGTTCACCCAGTAGCCCCACCCCGCGACGAAGCCGTGCCGCGGCCCGAAGGCGCGCGTCACCCAGCGGTAGATCCCGCCCTCCCTGGGGTCGACGTCGGTCAGCTCCCGGACGGCGAGCGCGGAGGGAAGGAAGAAGACCACCATCGCCAGCGCCCAGAGGGCGAGGCTCGGCGGGCCGATCCGTCCCGCGGTCGTGAGCCAGCGCAACCCCACGATCGCCGTGACGTTGAAGAGCACGACGTCGCGGAGCCGCATGGCCCGCGGGAGCCCGGTCATCGTCTACGGCGCCTTGGGATGGATCGCGGCGATGAGCCACCCGATGCCGCTCCCGAGCAGCGCGCCGCCCGCCACATCCGTGGGGAAGTGTTTCCCCGCAGCCACGCGCATGCTCGCCGTCCCCGCCGCCCCGGCATACATCAGGATGGCGTTGCGCACGCGGTGCGGCAGGTGCTGGCGACGGGCCATGACGAGGTACGACGTCGCGGCCGCGAACGCGAGCGAGGCGTGCCCGGAAGGGAACGACTTCCGATTGTCGCGATCGGATGCCACGCCGGCCGCGCCGGCCGTGTAGAGAATCGGGCGGTTGCGGCGCACGGCGACCTTGAGCCACCCGGTCGCCGCCTCCGTCCAGGCGAGCGAGTTCAAGAGCACCGCGGCGTTGCCGCGCGCCTGAGCCGGTGTGAGGTCGTGGAGCGACGCGAATCCCGCGCCGCCGACGACGGCGGCGAGCAGGACGTGGCTCGCCGTGCCCGCGGAGCTCGAGAACGTGTGCAGCGCCGCGTGGTCGATCCCCGGCAGCGACGCGGGATCGCACGGCGCGCACGACGGAGCGCCCGTCGGCAGATCGAGCGCCACGGGGAGCAGGGCGAGCCCGCCCGCGGCGGAGACGGAAGCGGCGTCCCACCACGTGACGCTATACGGCAACTGCCCCGGGGCCGCCCGGGCCGATGCGAGAAGCAACGCGAGAGTGATCGCCGGCCGACGCATGCGCATGTCCTGTTCCGAACGGGGAGCCAACAACTTACGTAGACCGAGCCACACGTGCTAACCTGCGCTCGTACGACACCTTGCGGTTTTGGCCAGGCGCGGCTAAGCTCTACCCGGTTTTTGTCCCGTCACAACTCCGAGGCGCCCCGTGAGCACCGAGACCCTGCAGCACGTCGCGTTGTTCGAGAAGTGCAGGACTTTCGCGCCCAAGGCGAGCCAGGTCCAGGCCGCCGGGCTGCACGCTTGGTACAAGCCGATCTCCCGCTCCGAAGACACCGTCGTCGTCATCGAAGGCAAAGACCGGATCATGATGGGCTCCAACAACTACCTGGGGCTCACGCATCATCCGGAAGTCCTCGCCGCCGCGCGGGCCGCGCTCGACCGTTACGGCTCGGGGTGCACGGGGAGCCGTCTGCTCAACGGGACGCTGGACCTGCACGGGGAGCTCGAGGGGGAGCTCGCCGAGTTCTTCGGCAAGGAGGCTTGCGTCGTCTTCTCCACCGGCTACCAGGCGAACCTGGGACTGATTTCCGGCCTGGTGGGGCGCGGCGACGTGGTGTTCCTCGACAAGCTGGACCACGCCTCCATCGTGGACGGCGCCAAGATGTGCTTCGGGGACACCGAGCGCTTCACGCACGGCGATCTGGCCGAGCTCGAGCGGAAGATGCAGAAGGTGCCCGCCGCCGTGGGCAAGATGATCGTGGTGGACGGCGTCTACTCGATGGAAGGCGACATCGCCGACGTCCCGGCGCTGCTCAAAGTCGCGCAGAAGTACGGCGCGGTCCTCGCGGTCGACGACGCCCACGCCGTGGGCGTGCTGGGCCCGAAAGGCGACGGCACCGCCGCCCACTTCGGCGTCGCCGACGAGGTGGACCTGATCGTCGGCACGTTCTCGAAGTCGCTGGCGTCGATCGGCGGCTTCGTCGTGGGCCCCGAGGAGGTGATCAATTACCTCCGGTACAACGCCCGGCCCCTCGTCTTCACGGCGGCGCTCCCACCGTCGAACACGGCGGGGGTGCTCGCAGCGCTGCGCATCATGCAGCGCGAGCCGGAGCGCCGGGAGCGGCTCTGGGTCAACGCCCGCCGCGTCCACGAGGGGTTCCGCGCGATGGGGTTCGACATCGGGACGACTGAGACGCCCATCATCCCCGTCCTCATCGGGGATTTCCGGAAGACGCTGCTCTTTTGGCGGAAGTTGTTCGACGCCGGCGTGTTCACCAACCCTGTGGTCCCCCCGGCGTTGCCACCCTCGCGCTGCCGGCTCCGGACCAGCGTGATGGCCACGCATACGACCGCCCAGATCGATTACGCCCTGGAGACCTTCGGCCAGCTCGGGAAGGAGCTGGGGGTCATCTGAGCAGTGTGCGGATCGTGCCCGTCACCGACGGGCGCGATCTCGATCGCTTCATCGCCTTCCCCTACGACCACTACCGCGGCGACCCGCTCTGGGTCCCGCAGCTGCGCGCGGACGTGCGCACGCTGCTCTCGCCCACAAAGAACCCGTTCTTCAAGCACGCCGAGGGGCGGTACTTCGTCGGACGGGCGGACGGGCGGACGGTCGGGCGGATTGCGGCCATACGGAACGAGGCGCACAATCGCCTGCACGGGGACCGCGTGGGCTTCTACGGATTCTTCGAGAGCGTGAACGAGCAGGACGTCGCGAGCGCGCTCTTCGACGCCGCCGCCGAGTGGCTGCGCGCCGCGGGGTGCGACACGATGCGCGGGCCCATGAATCCCTCGATCAACGACGAGTGCGGCCTGCTCGTGGACGGCTTCGAGACGCCGCCCGCGCTGATGATGCCGCACAACCCGCCTCACTACGTCACGCTCCACGAGCGATACGGCTTTCGGAAGGCCAGGGACTTGATCGCATTCCAGAGCTCGAGCGACCGGCTGCCGGAGCGTCTCGCGCGCGGAGCCCGGCTCGTCGCCGAGCGCAAGGGGATCACGCTCCGTATGCTCGACATGAAGCGCTTCCGCGAGGAGGTGGAGCTCGTCAAGGCGATCTACAACGCGGCGTGGGAACAGAACTGGGGCTTCGTGCCGCTCACCGGGGAGGAGATCGACCACCTGGCGAAGCAGCTCAAGCCCGTGGTCGTCCCGGAGCTGATCTGCTTCGCGGAGATCTCCGGCAAGGTGATCGGCTTCGCGGCGGCGCTCCCCGACCTGAACGTCGCCTTGAAGCACAACCCGTCGGGCCGGCTCTTCCCCGGCCTCCTCAAGATTCTGTGGCACGCGCGCCGCATCACGCGCATTCGGGTGCTGTTGCTCGGCGTGCTGAGGGAGTACCGCAACGCCGGCGTCGATGCGCTGATGTACCACTGGATCTGGGAGAAGGGGTGCGCGAAGGGCTACAGCTGGGCGGAAGCGGGCTGGGTGCTCGAGGACAACGCGGCCATGTGGAACGGGATCAGCCGTCTGGGCTTCGTGCCGTACAAGACTTACCGGATCTACGACAAGTCGCTGTGAAGGCCTTCGTCACGGGCGGGACGGGGTTCGTCGGCGCCCACCTGGTTCGAGCGTTGCTCGAGCGGGGCGACGAGGTCCGCTGCCTGGTGCGGGATCCCGCGAAAGCGGGCGCCCTGGGCTGGAGCAGCGCCGTGGAGCTGGTGCGGGGCGACTTGGACGACGCCCGGGCGTTGCGCGAGGGCTGTGCGGGCGCTGAGGTGGTCTACCATGTGGCGGGGCGCGTCAGCGCGCCGAGCCCCGCGGCGTTCATGGCCGCAAACCGCGACGGGACGGCCAGGGTGCTGGAGGCGGCGGCGGTGGAGCCACCGCGGCGGCTGCTGTACGTCTCGTCTCTCGCGGCAGCAGGCCCGACGCTGCCGGGGCAGCCGATCGACGAAAGCCGACCGCCGGCCCCGGTCACTCCGTATGGGCGGAGCAAGCTCTCGGCGGAGCTGCTGGTGCGCGCCACGCCGGTCCCCTGGACAATCGTGCGGCCGCCGACAGTGTATGGCGAGCGGGACCGCGAGCTCTTCAAGCTGTTCAAGCTGGCCCGCGCCGCGGTCGTGCCGGTGTTCGGTGACGGCTCACAGGAATTGTCGGTCATTTACGCAGCGGACCTTGCGGACGCCGTGATCGCGGCGGCGACGGCGCAGGGGTCGGTGGGGGCGGTATACTACGCCGCCCATCCATCCGTCACGACGAGCCGCGAGCTGGTCCGCGCCATCGGACGGGCTGTGGCGGCGAGTGTCGACTGGCGGGGCGCGACACGGTCCTGTCGGCCGACAAGGCGCCCGAATTCCTCGCGCCGGCGTGGACCTGCCGCCCCGACGCGCTGATCCGCGACACGGGATGGCGGGCGAAGGTAGACTTGGAGACGGGGCTGCGGCGCACGGCCGACTGGTATCGACGGGAGGGATGGTTGTGAGTGAAGCGTTCGATGACGCCACGACGCCAAGTTCCACGTCACTTGGAACGTGGCATCGTGGCGTCGTGCAACGCCTCACCGCGATCGATACCGTCACCCTGCTCTACATCACCGTAGCGACCGTCGCGGTGCTGGCGTTCACGGGCGAGGATCACGCCGGCTGGGGCTGGCTGCTCCTCGCGCACACGCTCACCGTCACGCTCGTGCTGCTGGCGCCGCTGGCCCGCGAGACAGGGCCGGTCGGCCGATTCCTGGGCGACTGGTATCCCATGCTGCTCCTGGGCGCGCTGTACGCGGAAGTGGGCGTGCTCAACGTGGACCGCGGGTACGACCACGACCCGGTCATCCAGCGCCTCGAGCAGTGGGTGTTCGGCTCGCAGCTCTCCTACCGCTGGATCCGCGAGATGCCGAGCCCGGTGCTCTCGTCGATCCTGCACACCTGCTACCTGGCCTACTATGCCATCCTGGGGGCCTCGCCCCTCGGGCTGTGGCTCAGCGGGCGGCGCGATGCGGCGCGGCGCACCATCTTCGCGGTGATGGTGACCTTCTACCTGTGCTACCTCTTCTTCCTCCTCTTCCCGGTGGCGGGCCCCCGCTACACGTTCGCGCTCCCGCACAACGTGGCGACCCAGACCTGGCCTGCGCGTACCGCGCAGTGGCTCCTTGACCAGGGCGACTCCTGGGGCGCGGCCTTCCCCTCGTCGCACGTGGCGGCAGCGGTCGTGGCGGCGATCTGCGCGCTCCGGTACTGGCGGCCGCTCGGCCTGGCCCTCGCACCCCTGACGGTCGGGCTCGTGTTCGCGGTGGTGTACGGCCAGTTCCACTACGCGGTGGACGCGGTGGCGGGCTTGTTGGTGGCGTTCGCGGTGCTCGCCTCGCAGTACGTTTACAGCGTCGATCACGGGCTCAGCTTCGTGACGCGGGGCGAGCGCGCCCGGGGTCAGTGCCGAGTCGCTTGCCTGCGGTATGTATGGTGCGTATCATTTGTATGTACACGACCTGAACGCGCACCGCGGCGGGAGACATGGGAACGAGCCGGTCGGCCAGGCGGACGGCGCGAGAACAGGCGCGCCACGAGACGCCGAAGCGGAAGAATTATCGACTTCACCAGGCGAAGTTGGACGCGGCCCGGAAGGTGCTCGGCACGGCCACCGAAACCGAGACGATCGAGCGAGCCCTGGATCTCGTCGCGTTCGGCGAGCGCCTGGCGTCGGGAACCAAGCGCGCCCGGGGGCGACCCTGGAACGACATCTTCGGCGAGATGGAGACATCTGGATCGGGGACGGGGGAGTAGGTGCCGAAGTACGTGGTCGATACCAACCTCTACGTCGAGGCGATCACGACCGACGAGGGCAATGCGGCGCTCGCGGAATTTCAACGGCGGTTCGCCCCGTTCCTGTTCCAGCACTCGACGGTCGTCCAGGAGATCCTGGCCGGCGCCCGCGACGAGGCCGGTTACCGGGCGTACCACGGGGACTGGGTCGCTCCCTTCGAGGCGCTCGGGCGGATCATGACGCCGAGCCACACGGCTTGGACACGGGCGGCGCTCATCATTGTTCGGCTGGTGGCGCGCCGAAGGATGAGCTCGGGGGGATCTAGTCGGAGCTTTCTAAACGACTGCCTCATTGCCGCGTCGGCCCGGCAGCATGGCTTCGTTATCGTGACCAGGAACACGACGGACTTCGCGCTCATCCGGCAGGTCGAGCCCCGTCTGCAGTACGCGCTGCCGTGGCCGGGACAGTAAGGAACCGCGGCCCTACGGGGTCAAGCCGCCCAGAGGTGATCAAGGCGGTAGTTGCGCCGCCCGCGACGCCACCGTGTCCAGGTCGCCCCCCAGCGCGTCCATCCGGCGCTGGAACTGGATGTCGATCAGGAACAGTCCCACGACGTACGCCGTGAGATTCACCGCGAAGATCAGCTCGAAGATCAGCGGAAACGGCAGCCACAGCCCGAAATAGAGCGCGAACCGCTTCACACCGGGATCGAGCCGCGAGCGGTCGGCGATGCTCGTCATCAGCAGGATCGCGGCGAGGGCGAGTAGCGCGAGCTTGACCGGCACCACCCCGGCGACCGCGAAGCCTGCGAAGATCACCGCCTCCGAGGCGCGGTCCAATCGCGTGTCCAGCCGCCGCCCCGCCTCGGACGCGAGCCCGAACTCGCGCGCGATCCCGCCGTCGATCCCATCGAGCACCTGCCCGAACGCCATGAGCCCGAGCCCCCAAGTCAGGCGGCCCGCCGCGATGGCGAGTCCGGCGGCGACGCTGACGCCGAACGCCGCCCACGTCACCTGCGCCGGCGAAAGCCCGAGGGAGACGTGGCAGAACTTGAGCAGCGGCCGCATCGAGCGGTCGAGCGCTCTCCCGATCCCCGGGGCGAAGTCATACATGGGTGCGGCTCCAATAGATCGCGACGTTCAGCGCGAGCAGCACCGCGAACAGCACCCCCTCTTTCACCCGGTCCGGAATGCCCGTCAACCAGCCGCGCGTGACGCGGGTCGAGTAGGGATAGAAGGGCATCTTCTCGAACCGCACGCTGTAGTCCATCGCCACGTGGATCGCAAAGAACACCAGCGGCACGACCGTGGCGAGGAACCAGCAGAGGGGCAGGATCCAGAGCAGCGCCACGGGTTCCTGGAGCGAGGAGCGCCAGTAGTAACCGCGCCTGTCCCGCAGCCCCACGGTGCGGAGGTAGAACGGGGCTTTGAGGGCGTGGTCCACGTCCACTCCGACGCCGAACGCGTAGGCGAGCACCGTGTCGCGGCGATCGAGTCCCATCGCCTGCACGCCGAGCGTGGTGGCAAGGATGTGGGTGACGATCGTCATCTACTCACCCCCCGGGTCTCACACCCGTTCCCCCTCTCCACACTGTGGAGAGGGGATCAGGGGGTGAGGCCCGGCGACCCGAGAGCCACACGAGTGCGAGGCCGACGCCGATCCACGCGATGTCCCGCAGCCGGCTCACGATCGCGGTGTACACGCCCAGCGCCGGGTCGAGGCCGAGAAGCTGGAACATGAGGTAGAGCGAGCCTTCTTTGGTGCCGACCTCGAACGGCACGATGAACATCACGTTCTGGATCAGCGAGGTGAGGCCGCCGATGACGTAGGCCTGGAGATAGGTGATGTTCAGGCCGACGCCCAGCGCGATGAGCACGTACTCGACCATCAAGACGGCGCGACTGAGATACTCGAGCCCCAACGCCTGGAGGAAGCGATACGGGCGTCGGTGATAGAACTCGGCGATCTGCTCGTCCATCTGGGCGAGCGTGGCGCGCCGCGGCTCGAGGCGCCGCGCCAGCGGCGCGAGCAGCGGCAACCGGTGCAGCAAGTTCAGCGCGCGCTCTAGCACGCCCCGGCGGTGCCCCGTCAGGAGGAGCGCGGACAGCGCCGCGAGCACCGCGCCAGCGACGCCCAGGCCGACCAGGACGCCCGCGTGATGCGGCAGAAGCAAAGCCCCGAGCACGACCGCCGTCAGGGCGCTGAGCAGCATCCCGAGCGTGTGCAGTATCTGATAACTCACCGCCGACCCCGCCGCCCGCCGCACGCCCAGCCACGAGGACACCGCGGCGATCTTGAACGGCTCACCGCCGACGTTGACCATCGGAGTCATGAAGTTCAGCGAGAACCCGGCGACGGTGATCGCCCAGGTCCGCCAGAACGACGGCCGGCTTGGTTCGTCGGCCATGATGAGCCACCACGCCGCCGCGTTGCAGACGCACACCACCCCGTAGAGCAACATGATGGGGACGAACAGCCAGCCGGTCTGAACGGCGTCGGCGACGAGCTTCCCCAACCCGATGCGCGCGACCAGGTAGGCGAAGACCGCGGAGCCGCCGGCGAACAACAGCAGCTGGAGCTTGCGGCTCACGCCCCGTCCGAAATCGCGACCTTGCAGCCGGTCCGCGCCGCCTCGTAGGCGTGCTCCACCACGGAGGCGACGCGCCGGATGTCCTCCAGATAGGGATCGGGCGCGGCGCCGTGGTCGAGCGCCGCCACGAACGACGCGAACAGCTCGGCGAACCACCGGTGATAGGCCGACTTGTCGAGCTCGGCTGAAACGTCCAGGCGTTCCACCAGGCCGCGCCGCTCGAGGCGCAGCTCACCACCGAGCCACTCGATCGAGCCCGCATCACCGATGAAGCGGATGCGGTTGTCCCGCCGCCGCGCCGCCCACGTGAAAAACATGGTCACCAGGCGCTCGGGGTAGGCGAAGTGAAGCGAGGCCGTGTCCTCGACCTCGTAGTCGCGGTGCCGCAACCGGCCGGTCCACGCGCTCACCTCACCGGGCATCCCAGCGATGTCGAGCAATTGATAAATGAAGTGGGTCCCGTGGTCGAGCAGGACCCCGCCCCGCCCGGCCGCGCTCGTGCCGCGCCACGGAGTGTCGCCCCCCCCTCCCCCTCCCCCGGCCTGGCGGCCGGGGTCGGCCATGAGCCGGTAGACCGAGAACTCCGCGAGATGCCAGCGCCCGATTGCGCCCTCGTCGAGCCACTGCTTCACTTTCGTCCAGGCCGGGTTGAACCGGTACTGGTGGCATGGCATTACGAGGCGCCCCCGCGCACGCGCCGCCGCCGCGATGCGGTCCGCCTCCGCGCGCGTCACCGCCACCGGCTTCTCGCACAGCACGTGGTAGCCCTGCTCGAGCCCCCAGAGCGTGAGGTCGAGGTGGGTCGCGGTGGGCGTGCAGACGTCGATGAAGTCCGCCGGGGGCGCGCCGGCGAGCTGCTCCCGGCGGGAGAGCAGCGGGATGCCGTCAACCGGCGCCAGGTCTGGCGCGCTGTCCACGAGCGCTACGATCGCGACCCGCCCGCGCACGCTCGGGGCCTCGAGAAACGCCGGCAGGTGCGCCTGCCGCGCGATCCCGCCTGCCCCGATGACAGCCCCGCGGTACCGCCTGGGCTCAGCCGACGCGGGCGTAGACATTCGGCTGCTCGGCGAGGGCGTCGGCGAGGACGGCGGCATTCCACTCGTGCACCAGCAGGAGCAGCACGAGCAGGAGGCTCATGGGCACTGCCTCTGCCCAGAGAAACGCCGAGATATGACGTCCCAGCCCCGCCGCGCCGAGCAGCAGGAAGCGCGCATTCTGGCCGAGCCAGCTGCACAGCGGCAGCAGCATCTGCTGGCGTTCGCGGTATTCGGCGCGAAACGCCTCCGTCACGCGCGTGTGCCGCAGCCGCCGCACCAGCTTCGCCGAGCGCGGGAACAGCTGGGACTGTCGCAGCACGTAGTCGCGGTACACCCACGCGCCGAACCGCTCGAGCACGCTCCCCTGCGAGCCCGACCCCAGGTTTTCCGGGAGGTCGAGCTCGCCCTTCTCGCCGACGCCGATATAGAGGAAAGCGTTCCGCACGAAGTCCACCGCCGCGCTCTGGTAGCCGTGCGCCAGCCCGGCCAGCGCCACCAGCAGCACGGCGCCGGGCCACCACCAGCCGGCGTGGATCAGCCGATACGCGAGATGGACGTACAGGTTGATGAACCGGAGGTTGTCGCCGATCCCGTCGAGCGTCCGGCCGAAACGGGTCGACGTACCCCG
>WNGJ01041745.1_pt1 | contig 13946 bp, 16 predicted proteins | sample 5400611 | NCBI WGS metagenome assembly WNGJ01 (sample SAMN13153375, study PRJNA577476) | soil metagenome | isolation source: 40 cm soil or saprolite under Garry oak tree replicate 1 | place: USA:California | collected 2016-06-15 | reverse complement strand
AGGGTAACGCCCTGTAACGCTGTCAGGACGATGGTAAAGGCGACGATGCCTGGCAGCAGAATGGCGGCGAAACCTGGACGCGCAAACCCAATGCTCGGCAGGACTTTGCCGAAGATGAAGAGGAGAAACAAGGGTTGTAAGAGCACCTGCACCAGGAACGCGATAAACTCGCGCCCGGTGACGACCAGGTCGCGGCGCAAGATTGCCAGAAATGCCGTGAGCGCGATGCCGAAACGGCTCCTTGTATGTACTGGTTGTGTGGTGGTCGTTGTGGTAGCCATCAGCGTAAATTCCTTCCGGTCAGGTAAATGAACACGTCTTCGAGGCTGGGGCGCGCAATGTGCAGGTCGTGCAGTTCGACATCGTTTTCCGCTACCGCCTGGGTTGCCTGCACTACCAGAGCGCCAGCGTTTTCAGCGTAGAGGCGGAACAGGGTGATATCTTGCTGCCCATCCTCTTGATCTTGCACCGGTACCTCCTCCACTTTGACTGCTCCCGGCAGGGCACGGAGGGTATCGAGCAGGCGACTGCTGGCGGTTGTCTCTTTGTGCGCTGCACCGGTAGAAACCAGTTCGGGAATGCGTACGCGCAGTTCCAGGCGTGTGCCGCCGGGGATGAGCTTCTTGAGTTCAGCAGAGGTGTCGAGTACGTGAATTTTCCCGTAATCCATGATGGCGATACGTTCACAAAGCTGGTCGGCCTCTTCCATGTCGTGAGTGGTCAACAGGACGGTTGTGCCCTGCGCATTGAGAGAACGGATGCGGTCCCATAGGAACAGACGCGATTGCGGATCGAGGCTGTTGGTAGGTTCATCCAGGAAAAGCACATCGGGCGAGTGCATCAAAGCGCGGGCCAGCATAAGACGCTGGGCCATGCCGCCTGAATAGCGGCCCACCATCTCTTTGGCGCGATCACCCAGGCCCAGTTCTTTGAGCAGAGTGTCGGCGCGGGCGTTCCGCTCGGAGCGGGACATGCCGTGATAGCTGGCGTGGAAGGTGAGTATCTCGCGGGCGCGCAAGCTGCGGTCCAGGTTGCTTTGCTGTGGCACAACGGCGATACGCTGCTTGACGCTCATAGGGTCTGCCACTACGTCGACGCCCATGATGTGCGCGGAACCACTGGTTGGGAGGATACCGGTGGTGAGTACGCCAATGGTGGTTGTTTTGCCCGCTCCGTTGGGTCCGAGCAGGCCGAAAATTTCGCCGCGCCGCACGGAAAAAGAGATGTCATCCACGGCGTTGACGCTGGCGCGCGGGTAGCGTTTTACCAGCTTGGCGACATCGATAGAAATGGGCTGTTCGGGGTTGTTTGCCATAAAACATTCTCACTTTACATTGTGTATTCCAAGCAATACTTAAATGTCCAGGATTTCTACGTCGTCCCCCTTGAGATAGCGCACGATGGTATCGTACAACTCTTCGGGAATGTTTTCCTTGAGGTCGTCCAGGGTGTCATAGACATCCAGACGTAACTCGTCATCTTCATAAGAAGATGACCAATCGTATGAGGATTGATCTCCGTGTGACCAATCCCAATCCCAGTCCCAATTGCCACCTTTGCCTGATTTTTTTGACCCGCGGTGAGACCAGTTCGACCAGTTGGCCTGGTTTTTAGTGTAGACGGCAAAACGGCCTTTGGCTGTCTGGTAGACGATCATAGTGAGCATGCGAGCGTCGTTGCTGATGCGCAGGCGTCTTTTTGCGATCAGGCGTCCTCGAAACTGTTGTTGCAGGTATGGACGACCTTTGCCCACTTTGACGGTAATATCCTCATATCCGCTTACTTTGGCTTCCTCTCGTTCGACAAAGCTGCGCAGGGCGTGCGCAATGGCGGCGGAGAGGTTGTCCCCTGCCAGTTTTTGTGCTTTCTCGAAGATGGGTACATCGGCATCTGCAACATAGATGACCCTATACGGGCAGATCAAGCAGAAGGCGCATGCGTATAGGGTAGGGGCGCACCCTTGCGGTCGCCCTGGAAGAGTGGCAATTTGACCTCTTGCTAACTGTCCCTTACAATAGAAGCAGCTACACATACCAGAAATTTTTCATCGTGTTGAGGAGGGTTCATGAGAATACGTAAAGCTGTACTGCCTGTAGCCGGGCTTGGGACGCGGGTGCTGCCGGCCAGCAAAGTCATACCAAAAGAGATGCTGCCAATTGTCGATAAACCGACATTACAATACATCGTAGAGGAAGCTGTTGCGGCAGGGGTCGAGGAAATTATTTTCGTGAACAGCCGCAGTAAGCGCAGTATCGAAGATCACTTTGACCAGTTTCCTGAATTGGAGGTGACGCTGGAGCGCAAGGGCAAGCGTAAAGAGCTAGAGGAACTGCGCGCGCTTCAAACGATGGCGACGTATGTGACGGTACGCCAGCCGCAGCCTCTTGGGCTGGGCCATGCTGTGTTATGCGCCAAAGAACTGGTTGGCGATGAGCCATTCATCGTGATGCTGGGTGATATTTTGATACCACCCGAGACTCCTTGTCTACCGGATTTGATCGAGGTGTATGAACGCTACGGCGGCTCAGTTCTCTCGCTCGTACCACTACCCCCTGAAGTTATCCCGACGTATGGTATTGCCGCTGTGCAAGAGCTTGGCGATGACGCGCTGAAAGTAATACACCTTGTAGAGAAGCCGACCCTGGAAGAGGCTCCTTCTGATCTTGGCGTTTATGGGCGTTACATTCTGACGCCCGATATCTTCGCGCTGTTGGAGCAGACACCTCCTGGCAAAGGTGGGGAGATTCAGGTGACGGATGCCATCGAGATGCAGGCAAAAGCGGGCAATTGTTATGGCCTACGCTTTACAGGCGAGCGCTATGATACTGGCACTCCCCTGGGATTGCTAACCACGTCCATCGCCTTTGCGCTGAAGCGACCTGATATGGCTGCCGATTTGCACGAATATATGCGACAGGCGTTAAATCAAGAATAGCTGCGGAGAGGCGCGCCAAAGCGCTTCCCTACAATCATGACAACGGTATCCATACGGTATTAGCATCACCACACGCGTGGATATGTAAGCCATCGGCCTGCATATCCATTGAGGCGCAGGTGAACAACATGGGTGCGCTGGGTGGCCTGGGTGCGACGTAATGCTGAAAGCCGTCGGTGACAGTACATGTTCCGTTGACGTTCTTCAACGAAAAATTATTAATAGTGCCTGCATCCAGTCCGTTTTGTTCAAAGATGAGCGTAGCTGGTTGGCACTGCTTGTACGCCTGGTAGAAGCATTGTTCGACCTGTGCCGCGATGGCTTTATCGGCTGGTGGCAAGCCATTGAGCCTGTTATGCAGTGTGCCACATTTTTGCACCTGCGCAGGTGTAGTTGCTGTTGGCCCTGGCTGCCCGCTCCCGCTCGTAGTGGTACCACAGGCTGCCAGTAGTATCATCAAAAGCAGCGAACTCAACATGGCACCTACTATCCAGATATTGCGATCTTTCAAGTAATGTTGTGTTCGTAACATTGGGTTCTCCTCTGTAGGGTAGAGGGGCCTGACGCCCACCAGGGGCGTCACTACATATCGGCTTTCCCCACCCCAGCAATTGAAGCTTGACAGCCAACTAGGAATATAGACGACGTGTTGTAGGAAATGGTTCCCTCCCGCACCCCTTGTCCATACAGAGGAGATGCGTTATAGTAGGGTTGGTCAGAATAACCGGTATTCTGGCTGGAAGAAAGAATTTTGAATGTAAGGGCGACCCTGGCGGTCGCCCTGAAAGGCAAAATAGAAAGAGCGCAGTTTTTTTGCGTTTTTAGGAAATACTATGGTAGATGTCGTCAGCAATATTCATTTTTTCAACGCGTTTCTGATTCTCGCGGCGGGCACTATTACGGGCATATGGGGTCTGATCCTGTTCTTCATGAAGAAGCAAACCATCAACAGATACTGGAGATATGCGCTTATTTTCACGGCGATTGTGGGCGCGCTGCAGGCGCTGCTTGGTATTTCGCTGGTGCTACTGAATCAGAAGCCAGGCTCAGGTACGGGCCTGTACTACCTGCATTATGTGTATGGAGGGATTGTAGCCCTGGCGATTCCGGTGGCTGTCACCTATGCGACTGGGGGAAAACATCCCCGGCGCGATCTGCTTATTTTTAGTATTGTGTCCCTGGTGCTGGTCGCGGCTGCTCTGCGCGCGCTCACGACGGGACTACAGTAGTTGGGTGAATGGTGTTATGAGAGCTTCATTTATACATATCGCGGATACACATCTTGGTTACGAGCAATACGGTGTACGCGAGCGTTTCAATGATTTTAGCCGTGCATTCTGGGATATTATCGATGACGCGGTTCATCGCGAGATTGACTTTATGGTGATCGCGGGGGACCTGTTCCATAAGCGCGCTATCGATGCGCTGACGCTCATTCATGCCATCGAGGGATTGAAGAAGCTCAAGGCCAGGGGGATTCCGGTGGTGGCCATCGAGGGCAACCATGATCGCAGCTATTACCGCGAGGGCATCTCCTGGCTGCAATTTTTATGTCACGAACAGTATTTGACGCTGCTCAATCCCAGGATGCGTGACGGCGCGCCCATTATCGCTGGCTGGGAACAGAAGACGATGTCCGGTTCGTATATTGATGTACTGGATGGGCGCGTGCGCGTCTATGGCTTGCCCTGGCAGGGAGCGGCGACGGTGCGCAGTATAGAGGGCATGGCGCAGTCGATGCGGGCGGCGCGCGCGGAGGAAGACGCAGCTGGTGTCGAGTACCGCCTGCTGATGATGCATACCGGCGTTGATAGCGTGGTGCCGCGTATTCAGGGGTTGCCCACGATGGCCCAGTTTCAGCCGCTGCGCCGCTGTGTAGATTACCTGGCGCTCGGCCACGTGCATAAACCCTTTGAATTCTATGATTGGATGTATAATCCCGGCTCAACGGAAACCTGCGGAGCGGAAGAGTCGGCGTGGGAGGATCGCGGCTACTATTACGTTCAGATCGATACCGATTCTCTAGATAGCATTGACGATGAAGATGTTGATAACGATCAATCCCCGCATCGCGCAACCCATCTTGTCAGCACGCGCCGTCCTTTCGTGCGTCACGAACTGCGTGTGGAAGGATTGAGCGAGCCAGATGGCGTGTATAAACTCCTCGAAAAGTACTGCCGCCGCGAGCGAGAGAAATACGAAACGGACGCGCTGCGGCCCCTGGTGCAGATACACTTGATCGGCACGCTGGCTTTTGATGGCGGCTCGCTCGATCTGCCCTACATGGAGGAGATCGTGCGTACCCTGTTTGAGCCGCTCTACGTGCGCATCGAGAATAACACCAACGACCAGGATTACATCCCCGACGGGGGCACCTGGTCAGCCGCGACAACCGCTACATAGCCCATCGTGAAGAGTGGAGCAAGGTGCTGGCTGACCTGAAACGTATGTCGCTGGATAAGGATGATCCGGCGGAGATTGCACGATTCCTGCGGGAGAAACAGGCGGAGTTATCTGAGGCGTAGGCTGGTGGATTGTTAAGGATCACATGTAGGGACGCGATTTATCGCGTCCACCCAGGGGCACATTGAACCGGCGCCTGGACGCGATAAATCGCGTCCCTACATGTGATCCCTGCTTCATTGGTTCATGTGCATTATCGCGTCCAGGTCCCGGTTCCATGTACGCCCAGGTGGACGCGATAAATCGCGTCCCTACATTTTGATCCCTGCTTCATTGGTTCATGTGCATCATTGCGCCCTCTTTCCAGACCGATTCGTTGGTTTTAGGGCGCAATGAATTGCGCCCCTACATGTTATCCGTTCAAATCAAGATTGACAGATGGGAATATGTCCTGCCAGGCTTTTTGTTCTTACGATCAAGGATAACTGATAAAGCCGAAAGTTGCCTTTGACTTCCCTTGACGTTCTTATCTTTTATCGGTTACACTTTGTTTTGTAAGTAAGTTGAGTTAGTATATCAACTAACGAAACTACGGTTGCACTGCCTGGTTGCCTGGTAAAGGCAGTGGGCTTTGTACTTCCTTCTAAAGGAGTTGATTGTTATGAATACGGCATCCGTTCCTTCCGCACAAATACCGCGTGTAGACACACACCTCGCGAAGTTTTCTCAGGCGAGTACCGTTGTGCTCGCCGGACTTGCTTTTGTTTTTAATCAACCCATTATTGTGCTGATCGCTGCCATTGTAATGACGCTGGCAGCCCTGTTTCCAACAACAGTAAGCCCGTACCGCCTGCTGTATCGCGGTATCGTTTTGCCGCTGGGCTTATGGAAGCCGCGTGTTGTGGAAGATGATCCTGCTCCGCATCGTTTCGCGCAGGGCGTTGGAGCGGTGTTTCTCATCGTGGCAACGCTTGTGCTCTTCCTGACGAAGGCGACGGTTGTTGGGTGGACGCTTGACCTGATCGTTTTTGTGCTGGCAGCCATTAACCTGACGGTGGGTTTCTGCGCGGGGTGCTTTGTGTACTATCACCTGGGGCGATGGGGTATGCTGCCGCGAGTGCGCTACGAGGGTGGCTTCCACTGGCGAGGAGTCTGACATGTCGGATGGGCTTGTGCGGCTGGGCGTGCTGGTTCTGGTGAGCCTGCTGGCCTATTTTCTAGTGTGGTACGGGCGGCGATATGTCGAGGAACGGCGCAAAACTGCTCTGTCTGCCCTGCCCCTGGAACCGCTATCAGGTGGAAATGGAACGAATGTCCACTCTGCTGGGGCGCCGGTGCGCATTCTGGCGTTCAGCAGTGAAGACTGTCGCCAGTGTCACCAGTTCCAGGCACCTGCGCTTCAACGTGTAACGGAGGCGCGTAAATATCAGGTGAGTGTTGAGGAAATTGACGCGCCGAGCTTCCCTGAATTGACGCAGCGCTACCAGGTGCTGACGGTGCCAACAACGGTGGTGCTTGATGCTGCCGGACATGTGCATGCTGTGAATTACGGGTTTGCCAATACACAGCACCTGCTCGAACAGGTGGATGGGGTATTATCGGCGGTCGCATCCTGAACTCGTTTTTTGTGTACGCTTAGCGTGATAACCCTTTGTGTTTATCACGAACCTTGAAAAAGGAGCAATTCATGTCGGTTGTTGATGAATTCCGTAAGGCAAACGATGCCTATGCCTCAAGCTTTCAAAAAGGGGATTTACCCATGCCACCTGCTCGTCACGTGGCAGTGCTCACCTGTATGGATGCCCGCCTGCATCCGGCGCGCTTCCTCGGCCTTGAACTGGGCGATGCCCATGTGATCCGTAACGCGGGTGGCCGGGCAAGCGACGATGCCATTCGCTCGCTGGTAATTTCCGAACAATTACTTGGTACCAATACTGTCGTGGTAATTCATCATACGGATTGTGGCATGTTGACCTTCAGCAATGAGGATCTGCGAACGAAAGTGAAGCAGGAACTACACGCCGACGCGGATCACATCGACTTTCTTCCATTCAAAGACCTGGAGCAGTCGGTCCGAGATGATGTTGCCACTATCAAGTCTTCGCCACTGATACCGGATAGTGTGGAGGTGAGTGGGTTCATTTATGATGTGAGAAGCGGGAAGTTGTTGCCGGTTACGTAGTAAATTTATAGAGGCGCTTTACCGCGCCTCTATAAGCTGGTCTGTTCATCGTGTGGAATGTATTCTACATAACCGCGCTCGACCAGAAGCCTGGCCATATGCGCAACCTCCACGGGAGAAATACCGAGTAAGAAGGCTATCTGCGCAATCGAGCGTTTGCCATCTGTTAATAAATACACCTGCCGCTCACGCCGGTAATCCAGCTGCTCGATATTCTCAGCATTGACTTTCGCGAGGATACGCCGGAAGCGTGCCAGCTCGGTAACACGCTCATTCAGGAATGCCTCAGGCCGGGCTGTCAGAGAGTGATGTGGAGGGTGCTGTTGCATTATTTTCCTCTTTCATGGCTAAAGCGACCGCTTTACTCTCCAATCACTTTCACCTGTGTCTCGTACATCATTTTGATGGCCTCGTCTTCTCCGACGAGCTTTTTGAGGTCTTCGTGGCACAGCGCGATATGTTCCTGCCGCGCATTGATAAAGTCATGGCGGGCGGTGATTGCTATGCCGGTCAGGGCGAGTTGTGCCGCTTCATAGGCCAGTTCGATTTCTTGCATCAGGCGGGCTACTTCGCTTTTTGGTTCGCTTGCATGCATCTGAGAATTTCCTTTCCAAAGGACCTGTTCCATCGGGTCCTGGTCACGAGTATTAGATCAAAATCAATTCAAACAAAAGGTACAAGTAAACTGATAAAGCGTAAATGATATAAAATCTGAATTTGTTGGATACTTTGATGAGCAATTATCTATCCGGCTATTGCAGGCTATCGATGCATAAGGTACACTACCCTCAAGCAGCATGTGGTTCAGGTAGGCATTTTTTAAGGTGGAGATATGGATGAAACAACCTATTACTGGTGGTATGCCTATGCTCCGTTCGAGCAAGGAGAATATAACCGTCCTCATATGGGACAGGTGATTCGTTACTATCGCGAATTACGAAGCTGGACAATAAAAGACCTGGCAAAAGCCTTACAGGTTACAGAACACTACGTGTACGAGATAGAAAGTAGTAGCAATATGCCCGAATCCGTCGGACGACGAACAGCTATTGTAAAACTCTTAAAGATTCCCCCCGCCCTCCTGGGGTTGTCGATAATTACTCCTGAGGATCAGCACACGAGTGAGACTAATAAGGATGACATTACGGGAGTTATCAAAGTTATCGATGCGCAACGCATGATGGCCTACGAAGATATTCTTGCGATGAGTTGGGAACTCTACTACATGGGCAACCTCCAATATGCTACCAGGAATGTCGATCAATGGATACATGTTCTTGCTCATACAGCAAAAGGTGCTAAAGCAACAGAACGCGATCAAGTGCTTGCTATGCTCTGTCGCTTCTATCAGCTTTCCTGTACTGCGGCGCGAGACCGTATGGATACAGTACGAGCGCTCCATGACGGAAAAAAAGCCATCGACATCGCATTGCAATTAGAGAATGCCGAATTAATCGCTTCCGCATACTATCGTCGTGCCAGGGTCTATCTACAGCAAGGGCAGTTTGAGAGATCTCTTCAAGACATGGAACCCGCATTGCGTTATAGTGATCTCGTCTGTGATCCACTGAAAGCAACGCTTTATAGATCAGCAGCTGAGGCTTACTCCCCGCTTGCAAAGAATGACAAGCCTTTGCAGAAGAAATGTCTGATGTACCTGGATAGTGCCATACGTATCTTGCACAAAGGCAATATGGAGGCTAATGGCAGTTTCGTCAAACCCGATATCTCCAGTGTACATGTAGAACGGGCGGCTACATTCATTGAGTTCAACAAGTATAAAGATGCCCATAATGCTTTGCTCCTCGCGCATGAGCTTCTTCCCCCTGGAAATATCCGCAGGGAAAAAGATTTTCTTTTAACAGAAGCTGAGATCTATCTCTCTGAAGATGATCTAGAGGGATGCTGTGAATCCATATTTGAAGCTCTTAAGCTCATCCGCGCTACAACTTCACAGAGCAGTGAGAATTGGTTACAAGCTCTCTATCAGCGGCTTCAGCAGTGCGATGCGAATAATCCACTCGTTTGCAGATTAGGTATGGAGCTAGGAGTGTACTAAAAAGGGCTGGTGATCTATCCTTGACCTTTCTTCGATGTCTCCGGTAAATCCTTCGGGTTATACCAGCAATGATCGCACTTCGTTCGGATGAACTGACCGGCCTTCTCCCCGGCTGCTTCTATGGGCTGTTCGTGGTGATGCTCGTGCCCATTTGACTGCGCTGTCTCTTCTGTTTCTTGCTGTTCGATGGGCTGTGTGTAGAGTGGGTGGCCTTCGGAAGTCAGGCAGTGTCCGGTGGCCAGCTCGAATTGCCAGCCATGCATGGTGCAGGTGAGGACGCCGTTCTCGATTTTGGCGAAGCGAGTCAGGTCGGCTTTCAGATGGGGGCAGCGGCGCTGGATGCGGTAGCCGTTGCTTTCCCACAGCTGCTGCACGGCGGTCTTCTCGGAGTAGTAGCCCTCGGCGTATTGCAGGCGTTCGGGCGTGAGGCATTTGAAGAAGTTGTAGACGTATTCGTTGTAGGCCCCCTTACGCTGCGCCTCGAAGCGGCAGGAGAGAAAGATCTGGTTGATCCAGTCCTCTTCATGATGGATGATACAGTACTCGAGCAGGGCGCGGTCGATGTGGAAGCGGTAATCCCACTCTTCATCCCGCCAGGCGTAGACGCGGCGCGTATGGAAGTCAAGCACGATCTGCTGCACGTCGCAGTCGATCAGGACGCGCCCATTGATGCCTACCGCCGTCAGGTCTGCGATCTCCATTAGTGGCTCGAACCAGTCGCGCAGCGAGGCCAGGATATCTACCTGCCCGCGCGGCCACGCTGCCTTTTGCGCGTCGATGATGGGCTGCTGGCGCGCTCGATATGCTTCCATTGGCCTGCATGTACTCGATGAACACCGTCTGATCCGGGAAGGTGTTGACGGGGTCGCGGTCGAAATCATTGAAGCTGAAGAGGTGATCGTCCAGGAAACAGGGTGGGCCGGCGGATGGGACAACGAAGCTTGCGCCAATTTCGCGGATATAACGCAGGGCGCGGGCCATTTCGTTTTCGCGTTTTTTGCGTCCCAGGGCCTGCATCATCTTTTCTGGGAACTGGTAGACCATGGGATACCAGATCGCGCCAGAAAACTGCACGAAGTGCGCATCAAAGGGACCAAAGCTGTTGAGCAGGTCCAGGTCTATGGGACGCGAGTCATTCTGGTCGAGGACGCGTGTCTCGCCGTCGTCCACCATCAGGCTGGAATCCCCCAGAGGGCCGTCGATGGGTGCGGCCATGGCCATTATCATGAAACGCAGCCCGTCCACTTCGACGGCCTGGGCATTCTTTGTGTAGATGAATTTTGTGAAGCCCAGTTCGCGCAAGCGCCGTTCCAGCAGGTCTAAGGGGTAATCGGGTAGGAGGACGGTTGCTTCCTTCCAGACATGCTCGCTCAGGAACTGCGGGTCAAAGTGGTCGTGGTGCATATGCGAGACATAGAGATAGGTGGGGCGAGAAAGTTTCTCGCGGTCTACCTCCTCGTTGCTTGGAAAGGGGAACCACGAGGCGAAGTAGGCGGGATTGAACCAGGGATCGCAGAGAATACTTCCATGCCGGGTTTCAATAAAAAGGCCAGCCTGTCCAAGGAACGTAATCTTCAATGTGCGATCTCCTTTAGTTGAGTGAATGAAACATGCAAACTACTTTTGTCCCTATCATATCATGGTTGGAAGTCGTGTTTCCAAGTGTTGTATAAAGGGCTTCTGAGAATCAGAACGAATCGGCCTTGTGGTTTGTATCAATGGAGTATGGTGGCGATGATTCTGAGACTTGATTGTGATGCCCAGGCCTGGCGCTCCCATCCCTGACGCCCACAAGGGGCGTCACTACATTTCAACAAGCCCCGCTCCCCTCACCCCAGCGTGTCCCCTGGGTGGGGATAGGAGGGATGGGTCAGGCCAGATGTAGTGATGCCCCTTGTGGGCATCAGGCGTGTGGGCATCAGGCGCCAGGCGGCATCAGGCGTGTGGGCATCAGGCGCCAGGCATTGCTCATGCAATGATAGAGACAGTATTGAGAACTATCACCCCTAAAGAATAGTCTCCGCTAATGGTGGCGCGTGGCAGCGCGTCCTCTTTACTCATGCCCTTTGTGAATAGTCGCCATGCAGTCTCCTGGTCAAGGGAGATGCTGGCATGGGCTTCAGTTGCAATGGCTTTTCCCAATATCCATTGCCCTTTGTCGCGCAGTAATGTCCAGCCTCCGCCAGCTTCACCTGTAATAATGAGGCGGATGCTTGTTCCATCGCTGGCCTGCACATCCCTGTAGGTATGTGGTAGCGCTCTTATGAACGTTTCCAGCACCGGAGCGAAGAACTTTCGCTCTTTTAAGCCTGGTTTGCCTACAGCGTCGCGTATCTGCTGCTGGTGCATCCAGCGCTCGGTGTATTCCCTGGCGATGTCGAGCCACACGGGTGCTGGAGCAGGGCCAGCCCAGCTAACGGGATCGCCCATAGCAAAGGGATCGAGCGTGGAAAAATAGCGATAGAGTTCCTCGCCGCTGAATTCAAGTAATGAGCAGAGGACTTGTACGCTTAATCGCCGGGTCGCCTGTACCCATATGGCGTTCATCTCGTTGATAAACGCTACCAGCTCATCCCACGAGTCGAGATGGTAGGGCGTCTTTACGATGCTGAGATAGTCAAAACTATCGCGTTTTCTTGAGAGTATACCAAGATCGTCCGCGAGCAGGTGTTGGGCAATATCTTTTACCGACCACCCGGCGCAAACCGTGGGTGTATGCCATGCCTGCTCATCTAAACCTTGAAGAAGCTGCAATAATGCTCGCCGTTCAAGAGGAAAGAGGTCGCAAACAAGGACTGGGTCAAGCAATTCCATCTGTATCTTACTTCAGAAAATCCATGGCGGCGCGTGTCAGCACCTCCACGCCCACGGGGAGCGCCTCCTCATCGATGTTGAAACGTGGGTGATGGTGGGGGTATTTCGCCCCTTTTTCCGGGTTGTTTGCGCCGACGATGAAGTAGCAGCCGGGCACAGCTTCAAGGAACTCCGACATATCATCGCTGCCGGTACTCATTACCGCCTCGCTGGTGTCTACATCCTGCTCACCGACAGACGCGACGGCAGCGCTGCGCACAAGTTCTGTCATTACCTCATCATTAACGCATGGGGGGCAGCCGTCGATAATTTCCACGTCGCAGGACCCACCCATCGCGCTTGCCACCCCCGTTGCCACTTCGCGAATACGGCGCAACAATTTTTCACGGTGTTCCTTTGTGAAGGAACGCATGGTGCCATACATCACTGCTGTTTCAGGGATGATGTTGAACGCGGTGCCAGCCGAAATCTGTCCAATAGTAATCACGGCGGGGCTAAATGGCGAGGTCTCGCGGCTGATGAGCGTTTGGAGTGCTGTAACGATGTAGGCGGCGATGACAATCGGGTCAACCGTTGTTTCGGGCATGGCTGCGTGGCCACCCTTCCCATGAACGGTCAGGGTAATCCTATCTGCGCTGGCGAAGACCGGGCCTGAACGCACGCCGACGCGACCAAGCGGGTAGTCGCTGATAAGATGCAGGCCGATAATGCCATCTACGTCCTGCATCGTGCCTGCCTTGACCATCGGTTCGGCTCCGCCAACACGTTCTTCGGCGGGTTGGAAGACAAATTTGACGTTGCCCGCCAGGTCATCCCTGCGTTTAGTTAAAATATCAGCGACGGCGAGCAGAATCGAGGTGTGTCCATCATGGCCGCAGGCGTGCATTTTGCCATCGACGGTGGAGCGGTAGTCGATCTCGTTCAACTCGTGAATGGGCAGCGCGTCCATATCGGCGCGAATGGCGATGGTTTTTGCCCCAGGCTTGCTCGCGCCTCCCTTTAACAGGCCGACTACGCCGGTTTTGGCAATCCCGGTTTGCACCTCTAAGCCGAGGGTACGCAAGCGCTGTGCGACGATGCCGGAGGTGCGCACCTCTTCAAATGCAAGTTCGGGATGCTCATGCAGGTCGCGGCGCATGGCTACTATATCAGGTACGAGTTCGTCAATATCGGATTTTAAGCGGTCGGGTTCGGACATGGTTCCTCCTGGGATGGCTAGGTTCAAATGTAGGTTTCTCTAATGATTGGATTGTATCACGTGGTTGATGATGGGTGTTAGGTGGTCTAAGGGTCTTTTTGGTAGGTGATTTATACAGCAAGAAACGGATAGTATCCCGCGTGATTATGTCTTATCATACTACTACAGGGTTTTAGAAAAGTCAGGAGAAATGCAAAATGCAAAACGTGAAAGATAATATTGAAGAACAATACTGGCAGGCGGTGGTGGAACGAGATAGCAGCGCCGATGGCACGTTTTTTGTAGCTGTACGCTCTACCGGCATTTATTGCAAACCATCCTGCCCTTCGAAGCGGCCAAAACGAGAGAACGTTAT
>WNGJ01005322.1_pt1 | contig 13946 bp, 7 predicted proteins | sample 5400611 | NCBI WGS metagenome assembly WNGJ01 (sample SAMN13153375, study PRJNA577476) | soil metagenome | isolation source: 40 cm soil or saprolite under Garry oak tree replicate 1 | place: USA:California | collected 2016-06-15 | reverse complement strand
CACCATGAGGATGGTGATGGGATTCGAGCGGCCGACCATGCCAGTGATCCTAAAAGGCCCCGAATTGGAGGCTAAGGCACGCATCGCGACTCAGCAACCCTTCTTCAGCAACTCTGTACGCGCCCCCGAGGAGCGACGCTAGTAGCCTCCGGGTGACGCTTACAACTCTGGCTTGCACTCAGGTCGCAGACCTTGCTGCCATGATCCTCCGTGGAGCGGGGCGATCATCGGGGTAGAGTGGGTGTGAAAGCGGGTGTGCGTCGCGCGGGCCTAGACGCGGCCCGGCGGTTTCGGTAGACTGTCGGGCGCGTCCGGCGAGGAATGACGGCACGTGTCGCGGCATGGCGTTTGCTGTCGCCGTACACGTGACTACGGATCAAGAGGCTGGGGGTTCGAGTCCTCCTGGGCGCATATACTAGACGGGTAGACGGGTAGACGTCGAGACGGGTAGGTCCGGACGTGAGGTCCGGACGTGAGCGATCGCCCTACCCGTCTACCCGCCTCGCCGTCTGTCCGTCTAGGTTTTCGGGGCGTAGCGCAGCCCGGTTAGCGCGCCTGGTTCGGGACCAGGAGGTCGGTGGTTCAAATCCACTCGCCCCGACTAAACGGAGAGTGAGTAGGCAGACGGGATGCAGATTCCAGACGGCGAGCGGTTCCTAGAGGGCAGGTGGGAGCAGCCCTACCCGTCTACGCGTCTCGCCGTCTACCCGTCCAGCAGTTTGCGCCAGTAGCTCAGCTGGATAGAGCGTCGGCCTCCGGAGCCGAAGGTCGTGGGTTCGAATCCCGCCTGGCGCATGGAGTTACAACGCGGTAACTACGGTGGTAACAACGGGGCCGAAGGTCCCGTCATCGTGCTCCCACGCGGGCACCCTGACCCGTCATCGCCACTAGCACAACGGGACCTACCTCCGGGATTCTGCGTAACAGCGAGCCCGAAGCTCAACCAGTGTCGTGAGGAACTCACAGCAGAACTCACAGCGTGCGACCCCCTGACTCAGTCACAGAGGGTCGCGCGTCGTTTCGTGCACGTCTCTCCTCACTTCGCTTCAGCGTGGCCCTCCTCGCAGCGCAGAGCGGACAAGTCGCCGTCGTCGCTGTCCTCATCCGCCACGTCCAGGTGCCCGGGCGTGAAGACCTCGACCGAGCTGAGCGCGCTGGTGCCATCGAAGCCACCGATGGCGAAGATGGTGCCGGCGCGCCCGACCGCTGCGGCGAGCGCCCCGCGAGGTGTGGGCAGCGGAGTCACCTCCGTCCACGTGTCAGCGGAGGGATCGTATGCCTCCACGGTGGTCAGTTCCTGCGTACCGGGAAATCCGACGGAGCCGACCGTGCCGCCCAGCGCGTAGATGATGCCGCCGCGACCCAGGACGGCGTCCAGGAATCGGCGAGGCGTTGGCATGCTTCCTACCGGTGTCCACGTATCGGTGCACGGGTCGTACGCGTCCATCGTGGCGACGGTAGTGACGCTGTTAATGCCGCCAATCGCGTAGATCCGGCCGTCGGCCGCCGTGACGGCTGCCAGCTTTCCGGCCCGAGGAGCAGGCAACGGGGCTAGGCTAGTCCACGTGTCGGTTTCCGGATTGTATGCCTCCACACTGCTGAGCTGGACGTTGCCGTTGGCGAATCCTCCGAGGACGTAGATCCTGCCGTCCAGGCCGGTCGTCGCCCCTCCGCAACAGAGGGCCACGGGCAGCGGTGACACAGCGCTCCAGGTGTCGGTTGCCGGATCGTACCGCTCGACGGTGCTACGGAACACACCTGCGAGCGCGCCACCAAGTGCGTATATGCGTCCCTGCCGGTCGGTCGCCGCCATCAGGTAGCGGCGAGCCATCGGCATCGGGGCCAGCGTGGACCAGCTTCCGGTCTTCTGGTCGAATGCTTCCACCGTGGGGACAATGGGGCCAGAAAGACCGGCGGAGCCGCCGACGGCGTAGATGATCCCGTGCTTTCCGGTTGCCGCGGCGAGCCCGAACCGAGCGGTCGGCATCGATGCGACCAGGCTCCAGGTCTCTCCTGACAGCCCCTGCTCAGAAGCCACATCGGCTCGCGCATTCAGGGCGCTCGGACCGAGCGGCACGGGGGCTCGTTCGCAGCCCAGAACCAGGGCGAGAGCGACCACCACCACGAAAGTCTTGCCGAGCGGTTTCATGGGATTCCTCCTGTAAGGATCCGCGCCACCGGGCATCGCCACGTCCGTCCCGTGCGGCGCCGTGGTTGTTGGCCGATGACGTGGCCGGTACCTTAGGCGTGATGGCACGGTGCAACAGACCCGTCAGGCGACCGTGAGTGGCGCGTCAGCGCAGCGTGACCAAGCACCCTCGGGAAATGCGGGTGCGGCGGCGAAAGCGGCGGGGCATGAGAGGCCCATGTGATCGCGCTTCGGCTGTTCGGGGGACTTGAACTGCGGGGGAGTGACGGGCTCCAGCTCGACACCGTCCTCACACAGCCGAAGCGCGTCGCCCTCCTGGCCTTTCTCGCCGCAGCTGCCCCCCACCGCTTCCACCGCAGAGACACGCTGCTGGGACTCTTGTGGCCGGAGCTCGACCAGGAGCATGCCCGCGCCGCACTGCGGCAGGCGCTGCACAGCCTGCGACGAGCGCTCCACGCCGATGTGCTGACCAGCCGAGGCGACGAGGAAGTGGGTGTCGATGAACAGCAGCTTTGGTGCGATGTGCGCGCCTTCCGACAGGCCCTCGACGCTGACGATCCGAATGGCGCGCTCGACCTCTACCGTGGCGGCTTGCTCGAAGGGTTCTTCCTGTCGGGGGCGCCAGAATTCGAGCGGTGGCTTGAGGATGAGCGATCGCGCTTGCGGGACCAGGCCTGCAAAGCTGCATGGACGCTCGCACAACGCAGCAAAGCCGAGGGCGATGTCAGGCTCACTGGACAGTGGGCGCGCCGCGCAGCGGCGCTCGTGCCTAATGACGAAGAGATGCTCCGTCGGCTCATCACGCTCCTCGACGAGCTCGGCGATCGGGCGGGTGCGATGCAGGTGTATGAGGAATTTGCCAGACGCGTTGCCGGGGATTACGAGGTCAAGCCTGCCCCGGAGACCACTGCGTTGATCAGCAGCGTGCGCACGCGGGATGCAGCCCGGACGGCGCCCGAGCGGCTCCCCATCGCACTTGCGGGTTCAGCGGAGATCCCGGCGGCGCGCGGGGCTCCCACGCCCTCCGGGTCCCGCTCAGGAAGGCCCGGCCCCCGACGCGTTGTGTGGTCGAGCGCCGCGATCGCCGTAGCCGTCGCGCTCGCCGGGGGCGCGTTATACGTGCGCAGCAACCCCGTGCCGGCACTCCGCGGCGACCGAGTCGTCGTAGCGACGTTTGCCAACCAGACCGGCGACACCGCGCTCGACCGGTTGGGTGAGCTGGCGGCTGACTGGATTAGTCGGGGACTCTCCGAAACGGGGCTCGTAGAAGTCGCCGATCCCGGAGGCAAGCCACCGAAAGGCGCCGGGGCGGTGCCAAACGAAGCCGAGGCTGTCCGCGGGCTCGCGGTCGCCACGGGCTCGGGGGTCGCCGTGTGGGGCGCGTTTTTCCGTGCTGGCGAGAGTCTCGAGTTCGCAGCCCACATCACCGACGAACGCCGGCGTGAGCTGGTTCGCAGTCTGGGGCCGGTGCTTGGAGCCCCGAACGATCCGCGGCCAGCCATCGCCGCCTTGCGCCAGCGCATCATCGCAAGCCTCGCCGTGGTGCTCGACCCCAGACTGAAAGACTGGCAAGGGCGCACGAGTCAGCCCCCCAGCTACGCCGCCTACCGGGTGTTCACCGCCGGGGTCGATGCCATGAATCGGCTCAATACTTCCGAGGCCGTGCGCCTGCTGTACCGGGCGGCCGCCCTGGATTCGACCTACACACTCCCCCTCGTGTGGGCGGCATTCGCCCACTGGTGGCGGTTTGAGTGCGAGAACACCGAAGGCCTTCGAATGAAGCTCGAAACCGTTCCCGATCGCCTAGCGCGGGTGGACCGGCTCATGTTGGACCGCTGGGTCGCGCAGTGCCGCGGGGACCTGCCTACCGTCTACCAGAAATCTCGTCTCTTGGTCGAGGCCTTGCCGGGGTCAGAGCTCATGGCGGCGTACCTCGGGCGGGACGCGGTGCTCATCGACCGCCCGCGCGAGGCGATTACGATTCTCCGGCGATTGCATCCCGACCGCGGCGCGCTGCGGGACTGGCCGTACTACTTCTATTGGTTGACCTCGGCGTACCACTCGCTGGGAGAGCATGAGCGGGAACTCGAGGCCGCCCGACTCCAGCGGCGGCTGAACCCGGGCAACCTCGGCTCGCTCAGGCAGGAAGCGCTGGCCCTGGCCGCGCTCGGGCGCGTCCGGGAGGTCGACGAGCTCCTCGATGAACTCCCGGCGCAAAGGCCACATCCCTGGCGGACCCCGGCGGCGGTCATCCGGGAGACGGCCCTCGAGCTGCGGGCACACGGGTACCGCGCGGCCAGCGACTCGGTCCTCAGTCGGGCCCTCGCCTGGCTCGATGGGCGCCCGTTGCAAGAGCGAGCCACCGAAGCGGCCCGGAGGCTGCGCCTCCAGACCTTGTACGCCGCCCGACGCTGGGAACCGGCGCGGGTGCTTGCGGAGGAGCTCGTGCGCGAACACCCGGACAGCCTGACTTACCAGGGGGTCCGGGGCGCCCTCGCGGCGCAAGGCGGCGATCGGGATCGGGCGGAGCAGGCCGACAGCGTCCTCACTGCACGGTGGCGCCCTTTCCTCCAGGGGCACCCCACTTACTGGCGCGCCTGCATCGCCGCGCAGCTGGGTGAGCGACCGGGAGCCGTGCGCTTGATCGCCCAGGCACACCAAGAGGGGTTGTGGCTGAGCGGCGAATTCTGGGAGCAGCCAATCGCCACCCTCCACGCCGATCCGTGCTTCGAGCCGCTCCACGACTATCCGCCGTTCGAACAGCTGCTGCGGCCGAAGGGTTAGAGGCCCCACGCTCCGCCCGCTCGCGCTCGCGCTGGTGATCGCCGCGCCGCTCGGGGCGCAGGGAGTGACCACGGCCGCCATCCAGGGCAGCGTGACCGGCCGAGACGGCACACCGATCGCGGTGGCGACCGTCGGCGTGACCAACACCTCAACGGGCCAGCGGTGGGAGGTCGAGACCCGCGCGGGCGGTCGGTACTTCCTCGAGGCGATCGCGGTGGGAGGGCCATACCTCATCGAGGTCCGCGCCGTGGGCTTTCGGCCCTTGCGCCGGAGCGGGCTCATGCTGCACCTCGGCGAGCGCTACAGTTCGGACTTCGCACTCGAGCCAACCGCCATCGAAATCGAGCCGCTCCTAGTGACTGCGACCGCGGGCGCGCTCGCTGATCGCAGCCGGACCGGGCCGGTCTTGACCGTTTCCGACTCGGCTCGCGCGCGCCTTCCGAACATCTCCCGCGATTTCGCGGACCTAGCCGTGCTCAGTTCCCAGGTGGCCCCACAGACGGGCGGAGGGGCTTCTATCGGCGGCCAGAATCAGTCGTTCAACAGTGTCCAGATCGACGGCGGCGAGAACACGGACGAGTATTTCGATCGGGCGCCAGGAGGGGCAGTTCGGACCGTGGCTCTGCCCCAAGTGCAGCCCCGCACGATCTCCCCGGAGGCGGTGGGGGAGTTCCAGGTGCTGATCGCGCCGTTCGACGTACGGGAAGGAGGCTTCGCAGGGGGATTGCTCAATGCGGTCACGCGGTCCGGCACGAACGCGGTCCACGGGTCGGCGTTCGCCTTCCTGGAGAACCAACACCTCGTCGGCGAGAGCTCGGCTGGCACCGCGCCCGCCGACTTCACGACCTGGCAGTCCGGTGGCAGCCTCGGCGGACCGATCCTGCGCGACCGGCTCCAGTATTTCCTGAGCGCCGATGTCCAGTCCCGGGTCGTGCCGGACCCTGGCCCCTTGGTCAGCGACACGGCGGGGGGAGCCGACCTCGCGCGGATAGGGATCCGCTACGCTAGCGCGGCGCGATTCCAGCGCATCCTCACCGACACCTATGGGCTGAACCCCGGCACCTTGGGTCCTGCCGACGGGCGCATGCCCGCGCAGGATCTATTCGCCAAACTGACTGCCCAGGTCGGCATCAACAATCACCTAGAAGTGTCGCACCACTATGCCCACGGGGATCGTCAGGGCTTCTTGGACTCCGGCCTGGGAACCGGCTTCAGCGCCGGCCGCCAGTACGGCTACTACGCCCTTACCTCCGTCGCCGAGCAGGAGCGGTCCACCGCACACACGTCGCGAGTCATCTGGAATAGCCTCGTCGGCGGCCGCTGGTCGAACGAGCTGATCCTGAGCTACGAGCGGCTGCGCGACGACTGTAAACCCAACGCGACGTTCCCGAGGATCCTGGTGACGGCCGAAAGCGGGCAGCTCGTCGCGGGGACCAACCTCATATGCCCTACGAGTGACGTGGCGCAGGGCGCTCTCGAAGTCACGGATAACGCGACGTTCGGCGTCGGCCGTCACGTTATCACGCTCGGGAGCCACGACGAGGTGCTCCACTTTCATGACCCGTTGCTCCTCACGTCGGCTGGTCGGTGGACGTTCAGCAGTCTGGACTCCCTCGCGGCTGGGCTTGCAACGAAGTACGAGCGCGGATTGCCCGGGCCACTGCGTCCCGAGGGCCCGGTGGTCGATTTCCACGTGCGCCAGTTCGGCGTCTACGCCCAGGATTGGTGGACGCCTACCGCGCGGGTGACAGTCACGATGGGCGTGCGGCTCGACGTCCCCTTTCTCCCGGACGGCACGCTCACCAACACCGCGCTCAAAGACTCCCTCGGTATCGACACCGGACGCCTGCCGTCTGGCAATGTCCTCTGGTCTCCTCGTTTCAGCGCGAGTTATGATCTCACGGGCGACGGCCTCACCCTGCTGCGGGGCGGTGTGGGTCTGTTCAGCGGGCACCCGCCGTACCGATGGCTCGGGAACGGCTACCGGGATACCGGAGGCCAGGAGGCGTTGCTGACCTGCACGGGCGCCGCCGTGCCACCGTTCGACCCACTCAACCAGCCTACGACGTGCGGGTCGGGCGCCAAGGCAGTGCCACGCATCAGCTTCTTCGACCCGAATCTGAGGTTCCCGCAAACCTTGAAGCTCGCTCTGGGCGTTGATCGGCGGTTCCCAGCGAACGTCGCCGGAAGCCTGGACGTGTTGTACACAGTCGGGGTGGAGCAGTGGTACGTAACGGACGCCAATCTCGGCGCCCCCGTCGGCGCGGCAGCTGGCGAAGGTGGTCGCCCGCTCTACGGCACCATCGATGCGACGGGCAAAGCCACCCCTGCCTTGCGGAATCCCGCCTTCGGGCCGGTGGTTCGGATCTCAAACCGCAGCGGTGATCGCGCCGTCATCGCGTCAGCGCAGCTGCGCAAGCACCTGACCGGCCGCGCCGAGCTCACCGTGCTCTACGCGTACTCGCGCGTGAGCGACTTGATGTCGCAGGTGAACTTTCTGGCACAGCCGCTCCTGCGGGGCACACCGCTCGACGGCACGCTGGACGACCGTCGGCTCCGCCCGTCGTTCTTCGAAACGACACACCGCGTGACGGCCACGGCGACGGTGGGGCTTCCGTGGCAGGTGTGGCTCTCGCTGTTGTACGCCGGCGCATCCGGAACACCGTTCACGTACATGATCGACGGTGACGCCAACGCAGACGGAGGCGGCGCGACCGGGCTTCTGAACGATATCGTTTACGTGCCGCGGAGCGCCAACGACATCACGATGCGGAACCCCGAGGATTACGCGAAGCTCGACGCGTTCATTACCGGCGAGCCGTGCCTGGCGAAGGCCCGCGGTCGCATTCTGCCGCGGAACGCCTGCCGGAACGCCTGGCATAACCTCTTGAACGCTCGGATGACGAAAACTGTCCGCATCGACGGGCAAACGCTGGAGCTTGGAGCGGACATCTTCAACCTGCTGAACCTCATCAACCGGCAGTGGGGCCAGTACCGGTTCACCACGCTGGACCCGTCCGTCCCGATGCTCAAGCTGGCCGGGTACGATGCCGTCAATGGACGCGGCGTTTACCAACTGGAGCTGCCGCCCCGGAATCAGATCCTCGACTCGGCCTCGCGGTGGCAGCTTCAACTCGGGGCGCGGTATGTCTTCTGAATGCGCCTGGCCACGCCCGTGATCGAGCGGTGCGCCCCTGATGCACGTACGGGGGGTCGCTTTTCGCCAGGACACCGACGGAGAACGACTGTTGTAACAACGGTGGTAACAACGGGGCCGTCGCTGGCTGGCGCTGGCCGCCGCGCCGCTCGCGTAAGTGCCTGAAACGACACCGGCCGGCGTTGGTGATCGCCGGCCGGTGCCGCCTCCGGAGCCGAAGGTCGTGGGTTCGAATCCCGCCTGGCGCATACAGAGTCACGCGAAGCCCCGCCATGCATTTGTCGATGGCTGGGCTTCGAGCTTTTCGCCGTTGCGTCCACAAGGACCGAGCGGCTAATGTCTGGGCCCGTGCTCCAGGGACCCCGACCGATGACCCCCGAGCAATTCCGCCACGCCGGCCGCCGCACGATCGACTGGATCGCGCACTACCTCGAAACGATCGAGCGGCACCCCGTCCTCTCCCGCGTCGCCCCGGGAGAGATCCGCCGGCGCCTGCCGCCCCGCGCGCCCGAGCGCGGCGAGCCGTTCGACGCGATCCTCCAGGACCTGGACGACGTGATCCTGCCGGGCATCACGCACTGGCAGTCCCCCAACTTCTTCGCGTACTTCCCGGCGAACGCGTCGCCCCCCGCGATCCTCGGCGATCTCGTCTCCTCGGGGCTCGGCGTGCAGGGAATGCTGTGGGCGACGAGCCCCGCGTGCACCGAGCTCGAGACGCACGTGCTCGACTGGCTGGTGGACCTGCTCGACCTCCCCGACCGGTTCAAGTCGGACGGAGCCGGGGCGGGGGGCGGGGTCATCCAGGACACGGCCTCAAGCGCCTCGCTGTGCGCGCTACTCGCCGCGCGCGAGCGCGCCACCGGCTTCCAGACCAACGAGACGGGCGTGGACCGCGCGCTCACCGCTTACACGTCCACCCAAGCCCACTCCTCCCTGGAAAAGGCGGCGGGGATCGCCGGCATCGGCCGGCGCAACCTGCGGCCCATCGAGGTGGACGCCGCGCAGGCGATGCGCCCGGACGCGCTGGAGCGGGCGATCGCCGCGGATCGACGCGCCGGACGCACGCCGTGCTTCGTGTGCGCCACCGTGGGCACGACGGCGTCCACCGCCATCGACCCCGTGCCCGCGATCGCCGAGATCTGCCGCCGCTACGGCGTGTGGCTGCACGTTGACGCCGCGCACGCGGGGAGCGCCGCCCTCTGTCCCGAGCTCCGCTGGATCCACGCCGGCGTGGAGCACGCCGACAGCTATTGCTTCAACCCCCATAAGTGGATGCTCACGAACTTCGATTGTGACTGCTTCTACGTGGCGGATCGGGCGGCGCTGATCTCGACCTTCAGCGTCACCCCCGAGTACCTGCGGAACCCGGCCACCGAGTCGGGGACCGTGTTCGACTACCGCGACTGGCACGTGCCGTTGGGGCGCCGCTTTCGCGCCCTGAAGCTGTGGTTCGTGATCCGGCAGTACGGCGCCGAGGGACTGCGCGCCCACATCCGGCGGCACGTGGCCCTCGCCCAGGAATTCGCCGGTTGGGTGGCCGCAGACGACCGCTTCGAGCTGGCGGCGCCTGTGCCCCTGAACCTGGTCTGCTTCCGCCACGTCGGGGGCGACCCGGCGAACCAGCGTCTGCTCGACGAGCTGAACGACTCGGGCAGCGTGTATCTGACGCACGCCCGCCTCGACGGCCGGTTGGTGCTCCGCCTGGCGATCGGGGGGACGTTCACCGAGCGGCGACACGTAGCGGCCGCCTGGCAGCTGATCCGGGACCGGGCCGGCGCGGCGGCTGCATGAGATCGATCATCGGCGTCGCCGGAGCGATCCTGCTCGCGACCGTGCTGTGGGACGCCTTCGAGACGATCGTGCTGCCGCGCCGCGTGAGTGGACGCTTCCGGCTCACGCGATTCTTCTACCGCGTCACTTGGCGCCCATGGCGGGTGGTCGCCGCGCTGCTGCCACGGCGGCAGCGCGAAGAGTTCCTCAGCTTCTATGGCCCGCTCTCGCTGCTGCTCCTGCTCGGCCTGTGGGCGACCGGCGTGGTCCTCGCGTTCGGGATGCTGCAGTGGGCCGCCGGGTCCGCGCTGATCATGACGGGGGCTGCACCCGGGTTCTGGACCGATGTGTACATGAGCGGCACCACGTTCTTCACCCTGGGGCTGGGCGACGTCGCGCCGCGGACCGGCCTCGCCAAGGCCCTCACGGTGGTCGAAGCGGGGACGGGCTTCGCGATCCTCGCCCTGGTGATCGGTTACCTCCCCGTGATCTACCAGGCGTTCTCCCGCCGCGAGGTGACGATCTCACTGCTCGACGCGCGCGCCGGGTCGCCCCCCACGGCGGGCGAGCTGTTGTGGCGCTACCGCTGGGACAAGAGCGGCGACGCGTTAGGCGAGCTGCTGCAGGAATGGGAGCGCTGGGCGGCCGACGTGCTGGAGAGCCACCTGTCGTACCCGCCGCTCGCGTACTTTCGCTCCCAGCACTACAACCAATCATGGCTCGGCGCGCTCACGACGATCCTCGACGCGAGCGCGCTGGTGATGGTGGGCCTCGAAGGAGGGTGCGTGCAGCAGGCGACGCTGACGTTCGCCATGGCTCGACACGCCGTCGTGGACCTGGCGCAGGTGTTCAACACGCCGCCCCCTGGTGCGCCAGGGCCGTCCCGGCTCGCCGACGCAGACTTCGCGCGGTTACGAGCGAGGCTGGCCGAGGGAGGCCTGCGCCTCCGCGACCCGGGCGATGCGAACGGGACCGGGCGACACCTCGCGGCGCTGCGCCAGCTGTACGAGCCGTATGTCGCCGCGCTCGCTCGCTATCTGGCCGTAACGCTGCCGCCGTGGGTGCGGTCGGTGGAGCGGCCCGACAATTGGCAGACGAGCCGGTGGCAGCCGCCGGCCAAGCTGCCGCCGCTCTAGAACGCCACCGTCAGTCCTGCTCGCGCCAGGCTTTGCTCGATCGGTGCGTCGATCTCCCCGGTGCCGCCCGGGTTGGTCTTGCGATCGATGCGCTGAAACTCGTAGCCGGCGGTGCCGTGCAGGCGGCCGGCGAGCCGCACGTCGAGCTCGAGCCCCAGGTCGATCGAGACCGGGGCGCGGCCGCCGCCCGAGAAGTGCGGCGCCGCGAGGTAATCGGCCCGGAACGACATGGTCGCCCCGGCCCCGATCTCGCTGAACGCGCGCGCGCCCACACGGACGGCGCCCACTGACTGCGCGTCGAACTCGGGATCCGCGCCGCGGTGCGTGACGCCCACCTCGACGCTGGCGTAGGCGGCCACATCGTAACCGACCCATCCATCTAGCTGCGTAGCCGTGAATCCGGTGTCAGCGCTGCTCCCGTTGGTGGGATCGAAGCTGACGCGCGACACCGCCGCCGCGGCGCTGAAGCGGCGATACCGCCACGACACGACGCCGCCGATGCCCGTGCCCTGATAGCGCAGCCCCGACGTGACCTCGCGGTAGCTCGCGAGCACGAACTGCGGCCCGAATGCTACCCGCTGCGCCAGCGCGGCCTGCGCGCCGAGCGCCAGGGCCAGGACGATGAGGGCCGTGCGCGTCACCGCGCGGCCCCCGACGGCTTCGGCAGCGGGACGATGGTGAGCTGCACCTGCTGGCGCCGCGTGACGTTCTCCTTCGCGATGTCCTGGTTGCGCCGCGCGACCTGCTCGTGCAGCAGCTTGTTGTAGAGGATGTTCCCCTGGGCCGCCCGGGCCGCGGGCTTGCGCAGCATCATCACGAACCCTGTGACCAGCGCGGCGCCTCCCACGATGCCCAGCTCGCGCTTCGAGCTCGACCCGAGGCTCGCGCTCTCGAGGCCGAGGGTGCCGACGAGCGCGCCCCCAGTATAAAGGAAAGCGAGCCCCACCGGCCGCCAGCTCTGGGGCGCGATCTCGGTCTCGGGGAGCTCCTGGTACCCGGGGAGGCTGGTCAGGTGGGGCAACGTATCGACGGTGCCGTGGACGATGCGCACCGGTTGCGACGCCGAGAAGCTGTTCTGCCCCGCGGTCGCGTCCACGACGATCAGCCAGTCGCCGGCGAGAACGGGATCCCCGTTCGGCAAGCGGGCCGGCCAGCGCACGTTCACGGTCCCCGTCACCACTGCGGAGTCGACGAGCAGCGAGGCGGCGCCGCTCACCGCCCGCGTGCGGACCCGGGCCGGGCTCGTCACCGTGAAGCGGATCGGCAGGCTTCCCTGGCCCCCCACGAACCGGGCGCTGTCCACCTTCAGCTGGCGCACCACGAGCACCTGTCCCAGGGCCGAGTAAAAGAGGCTCGTGATCTTGGGCGAGATACGCCGCGGGTCGAGCTCGCGATCGGGGTCGAGCAGGATCGTCTGCTTGAACGCGTCCACCGCCTTCACCTGCGAGTCGGTGGCGCTGTAGCCGAACCCGAGCAGCTCGTAGGCGCGCGCCTGATCGGGGCCGCTCATCCGCTCGAGCAGGGCGCGCCGCGCCAGCGCGATCGCTCGGGCGAAGTCGACGTTGTCGTACGCCTGGAGCGCCTGCCGCAGGGTGACGTTCTGGGGAGGCGTCTGCGCCCGAAGCGGCGTCGCGAGGCCCCCCCCGACTGCGAGTACGAGGAGCAGTCCGCTGCGCCGCATGCCTCAGCTCTCCGGGATGAGGGTGTAGACCTTGGGCACCGTGTTGCCCGCGTCCACCTGGACGACATCGCTGGCGGTCTTGTAGCCCTCGCGCTGGACACGAATCGTATGCCGACCCGGCTTGACAGGCCAGCGCACCACCGGGGTCGGCCCCGTGTCCACGCCGTCGATGTAGACCTCGCCGTACGGATTGGCGTTCACGGTGATGAACCCCTGGGCCTCAGCGACCGGGCCCGGCGGGGGAGACGGCGCGACCTGACGCCTGGAGCGGGGGCGCTCGGCGGGGGGCACGCGCACCGTGTCTTCGATCCGCACGGTATCGACGACGGGCGGGGGGGGAGGCGTCGGTTGGTCGGAGACGTTGCTTCGTCCGAGCGCGAGATACCCGCCCGCGGCGATCCCCGCCACGACCACTGCGCCGATCAGGACGCCCGCACGCGACTTACGCTTCGGCGCCGGCAGCGGAGTCGTCGGGGCGGCGGGCCCGGTGATCTCGGTCGGGGAGTCGGCCGTGACTCGTGCGCGGGGGCGCGCGGCCTTGCGGCCCTTTGCAGGAGCGGCGACGGGCTGCTCGGGCCACACCGCGGTGGCGAAGTCCTCCATCGTGGCGAACCGCAGGTCGGGATCCTTGGACATGGCGCGCGAGACGGCGGTGGCGAGGAACGGCGGCGCGGCGGCGTTCTTGGTGCTCGCGAGCGGCGGCTCCTCGAAGATCTGCTTGTAGAGGATGGTGTGCACCGAGTCGCCGCTGAACGGCAGCTCGGCCGTGATCATGCGGTAACCCACCACGCCGAGCGAGTACTGGTCGGCGCGGCCGTCCACCGGATGCCCTTTGGCCTGCTCCGGCGCCATGTAGTGGGGCGTGCCGATGATCATTCCGGTGGCGGTGAACCCGGTGGCTGCCTGCAACGCCTTGGAGATCCCGAAGTCGGTGAGCATCACGCGCCCGTCGTGGTCGAATATGATGTTCGCCGGCTTCACGTCGCGATGCACCACGCCGCGCTGATGCGCGTGGCCCAGCGCGCAGGCGGCCTCCCACAGGATCCGCTGGATGTCCGCGATCGCGAGCGGCTCTTTCTTTTCCAACAGGTCCTCGAGCGACGTGCCCGCGATGTACTTCATCACGAAGTAGTTGAGCCCGCCCTCGCTCTCCACCCGGTAGATCGGGATGATGTTGGGGTGGTCGAGCTTGGCGGCGGTCTTTGCCTCCTGCTGGAAGCGGCGCACCACCTGGTCGTCCTGGGCCACGTCGGGCGGGAGCACCTTGAT
>WNGJ01006089.1_pt1 | contig 13947 bp, 13 predicted proteins | sample 5400611 | NCBI WGS metagenome assembly WNGJ01 (sample SAMN13153375, study PRJNA577476) | soil metagenome | isolation source: 40 cm soil or saprolite under Garry oak tree replicate 1 | place: USA:California | collected 2016-06-15 | reverse complement strand
CTCGGGACCGTTCTGGCCGACATCCTGCATGCCGCGCAGCGCCATCGCCCACACCATGCGCAGGTTCTTGACGTTATCGCGGTTGATCTGGGCGAGCTTTGAATATCGGGTCGAGCCGTAGTCGCCGTTCATCATCAGCCAGTTTTGCGGCTCATTGGCAGCATTGATGAGCCGGTCGCGGTTGACGGTCATCTTGTACTCGGCGGCCTGTGCCGAGACGGCGAGCGCGGCAAGCGATGCGCCCGCCAATGCGGTGCGCGCGGTGATGCCGACAATTCCAAAACGACGACGCATTGCGTACTCCCTGCGGTTTCCAAACCCAGCCCCGTCCGGCGCGCAAATCGCATTTGCGAACAGCCTGGGGGCTTGGCCCAGACATTACACACCTCCAGAGCCCTCGCAAAGGGAGCCCCGCAAGGCGGGCGCGCGTAGCGACCGCGAAGACCCGAAACGGCAGTGACCCTCACCCCGCCTTGATATTCGCGGCCTTTATCACCTTCGCCCAGGTTGATAGCTCCGCCCTGATCCGCCTGCCGAATTCTTCCGGCGTGCTGGCGACTATGTCGTTGCCGAGCGCTGCCTGGCGCTCTTTCATCTCGGGTGTCGCCAAGCTCTTGACGATCTCGCGATTGAGGAGCGCGATCACCTCCTTCGGGGATCCGACCGGAACCACGAACCCCACGAAACTGTCGCCCTCGATGCCCGGATAGCCGCTTTCCGCCATGGTCGGCACGTTGGGCAGTGTCAGACTACGCGCCTTGCTGGTGACGGCAAGCGCGCGCAGCTTTCCGTCGTTGACCAGGGGCACCGCGACCGTCGGCGCACCCATGCCGATCGGCGTATGGCCTGCGACGACGGCCGCCATCGCCGGGGCTCCGCCGCTGAATGGCACATGCACGAGGTCGGGCGCGAGCGTCAGGCGGAACTGCTCGCCGGCAAGGTGCCCTGTCGTCCCGGTGCCGGCCGACGCATAGCTGTATTTGCCCGGATTGGCGCGGATGAGAGCAACGAGCTCCTTGATGTTCGATGCCGGGATGTCGGCATTGACGACCATGACGGAGGTCGAGGTGACGGCGAGCGATACCGGATCGAAGTCATTGACCGGATCGTAGGGAATCCGCTCGAACATCGCAGGGTTGATCACATAGGAGCTGAATGCCGTCAGCATCGTATAACCGTCCGGCGCGGCGCGTGCGGCCTGTCCCATGCCGACATTGCTGCGCGCGCGCCGGCATGGCGCCCGTCATGCCAAGCGCGAGCATGCCGGTGATGAGACGGCGACGATCTGGCCCCATAAGTCCTGCCCCGTTTAGTTGATCCTGATGCCAAGCTCCTTCGCGAGTCGAGCGTATTTTGCGGAGTCCTCGCGCACCACGCGGCCGAACTCCTCGGCGCTGCCGCCCACCGGCTCGGTTGCGGTCTGCAGCAGGCTGTCGCGGGTCGCCGGATCCGCCATGGTCTTGGCCATCTCGGCATTCAGATAGGCGATGACGGCGGGCGGCGTGCCGGCCGGGACGAAGGCGCCATACCAGGATTCGAGCACCAAATCCTTAAAGCCCGCCTCCTCTAGGGTCGGCACTTCCGGCATGCTTTGGGCGCGCGCCCGGGAGGATTGCGCGAGGAATCGCAGCGTTCCGGTCTTGTAGTGCGGCAACAGCGCGGTCGGCCCCAGGAAACCGATCAAGACGTGGCCGGCGATGAGATCGTTAACGGCTTGGCCGGCGCCGCGGTAAGGCACATGCTCCAATTTGACGCCGGCCGTTTTGGCGAACCATTCCGCCAGAATGTGCTGGTTGGAGCCGACGCCAGAGGTGGCAAAGCTCATGCCGGCCCGCGCCTTCGCGGCGGCAATAAATTCGGCCACCGACTTGACGGGAAACGACTTGTGGACCGCAATGACCAGCGTCTGGCGCGACAATTCGATGACCGGCACGAGGTCCTTCACGAAATCGGTATTTACGCTGAGAACGTGCGGCGCACTCACCACGTTGTCGTTGGTGATGAGAACCGAATAGCCATCGGGCGCGCTCTTCGCCGCCGTCTCGATTCCGATCATACCGCCGGCGCCGAGCTTGTTCTCGATATAAAATTGCTGGCCGATGGCACGCGACATGTATTCGCTGGTGAGACGCGCAACGAAATCCAGCCCGCCGCCCGGCGCCAGGGGCACGATGAAGCGTACCGGTCTTGTGGGGTAATCGAGCGCCGCGCCGGGACGCGGCAGAACCCAGGTGGCTGCTGCGGCGGCGGCGAACTGGAGGATGTGGCGGCGACGAAATTGCATGGACGTGACCCCCGATTGGCGCTTCAACTCGTCAGTTTCGCGCTTTCCGTTTGATTTTCAATCGGCAATTTCCGCGACCGCCGCCCGGGCGGAGACCGGCAAATTCAACCGTTCAATCCGGAATGACCCGCTGCGGAGGAGGAGGAAACCGGCCGACCATGGCGTTCCAATATGACCATGATCGTTCGTCGAACACGCCGGGCGGCGCACGGTCGAGCGACTCGCGAATGTCGTTGAGATCGAGGTAGCGTCGCAGCGCTTTCACGTCCTCCTGGTCGCCGTAGGTGAGGACGTGCGCAACAAAATTCGGCAGATCGGCAATCGCTTCGTCAGGGGGCTTGTACCAGACCGTTCGTTCGGCGAGCGCAAGCAGTTCGGCGTTGAGCGGCAGGAGCTTCATGAGGGTTTTCCGAGCAGATGGAGAACGGGCAGCTTGTCGAGGTCAACCGATGTGGCAAGCGCAATGGCGGTACCCCCATATAGCGTGAAATTTCGCGGCGTTGCGCTCATTTCCGGCCACAGCTCGCGCTGAGCAGCGGGAAGTATGTCAAGCTTAGGGACATACGCCATTCTACACGATAACGGATCGGAGCGAATATCGGACAGTTCCGTGGGTTTCTATCGGGATGGCAACGCATCTGAACGGCGATCGCTGCTGCAAACACCTCATGAGGGCAAGCCCTGGAGCGTGTTCGTTTGAACCCAAATTGATTACAGGACACTAATTTCGTAGGCTTGCGCGGTCGGCCGTCGTTTCCCGGCGGCCGATAAGGCATTTATCGAATGATTTCGCAGTCGAAACTTCGGCAAAACAGCCAAACCAGGGGGTGCCGGCCATGACGGCGCAGGCTGTCCGCGTTCTTGCGACCATTTTCTTCATTTTCGCCTGGAGCACCTTCGCCCACGCGGACAAACGCGTCGCGCTCGTGGTCGGCAATTCCGACTACGAGACGCGGCTGCGGCTCCTCAATCCCCGCAATGACGCCCAGGACATGGCGGATTCGCTGAGGTCGCTCGGGTTCGACGTGATTTTGCGCGTCAATGCCGACAGGCAAGGTTTCATGCAGGCTTTGGCGGAATTCTCCCGCGCCGTGAGCGGCGCCGAGATCGGCCTGTTCTTTTACGCCGGCCATGGCATGCAATACAACGGCAGCAACTACCTCATGCCGGTGGGTGCGCAACTTCAGGACGAAGTCAGCATTCGCTTTGAGCTCGTCGCATTGGAGGAGGTTCAACGCGCACTGGACGGCAGCGCGGGCGTGAAAATTCTTGTGCTCGATGCCTGCCGCAACAATCCGCTGGCAGCCGAGCTGACGCGCTCGATGCGGGCGCGCAACCGGGATGCCGGCATCTCGCGCGGCCTGGCGCGGATCGAACAGGCGCGCGGAACGGTGCTTGCCTATTCGACTCAGGCAAACGACGTCGCCGAAGATGGCGCGGCCCGAAACAGCCCGTTCACCCGCGCCTTGCTCGACGGTCTCCGCGAGCCGGGGCTTGAGATCGGCGCCATGTTCCGCAAGGTCGCGACCCGCGTCTATCAGGCAACGGGCGGCAAGCAGGTGCCCGAACTCTCGATATCCCTGCTGTCGGAGGTATTCCTCAACCGCGACGAAACTGATGCCCAGCTTTGGGGTCGCGTGCGCGCCGCCAATGACCCAGCCGGGGTGCGCGATTTTCTCGATCGCTTTCCGAACAGCTTCTACGCGGCCGACGCGCGTCTGCGGCTCGATGTGCTGGAGCGCGAAGCGCGCGCCCGGCAGCTCGATCGCGAACGCGCCGAACGGGAGCGAGAACTCCGCGACCGCTTGGCGACTGTCGAAATCGAACGACTTCAAGCGGAGATGAACTTACGAGCGGCTGAGCGGGCCGCTCAAGACGCCACTGAGCGCCTGCGCCAGGAGCAGGCGGAGCGCGAACGCCTCGCTGCCGAAGTCACGGCGCGGCAACGCGCCGTTGCGGAGGCGACCGGGCAGTTGCGCGACGAAGCCGCGCGACGAAGCCGAATTTCCGCGGAAGCGACCGATCGCGAACGCGAGTTGCGTGCCCGCGTCGCCGAGCTTGAACGGGCAAGTCAAAAGGCTGCCGCCGATCTTGCAGCCCGCGCACGTGTCTCTGCCGAGGAGGCAACCGTCAAGGACCATGAGATCGCCACCATCGAACAGGCCCGCCGCGAGGCGGAGGCGCGAGTCACGACGTTGGCCAAGCAGGCGCAGACCCTGACGGCGCAAGCCGGCGACGGGATAGCAAGCCCAATCGCGGCCCCGCCGCCCCGTCGCGAACCGCAGGGTCCGCAAGTGGCCGCGGTCAATCCGGCCGCGCCGCCTGCCGTGAGCCAGGGTCAGCTCGTTGTCGCGATCAAAACCGAGCTTAAGCGGCTCGGCTGCTATTTCGCGCCGATCGACTCGAATTGGCAGGCCCCGGCGCTGCGCAAAGCCATCGAGGACTTTGCAGTGCGCACGCATCGGCCCAAAGCTCCTGACGCCCCCGCAACGGAATTCCTCGAAGACCTCAAGGCGCGCAGCGGGCGAGTTTGCGTACCCGATTGCGGACCACGCGAGCGGGAAAGCAACGGGCGGTGTATCGCCAAGACCTGCGCCGCAACCGAAGTGCTGGACCGCGACGGCAACTGCGTACCGAAGCCCGTCGCCAACAGCATCCCGCGGCCGCACCGCACCGAGCCGCCGGCAACCGGCCGCTCCGGGCGGGGTGGCTGCTTTAGCTTCAATGGCCGCCAATTTTGCGAATGACCGCCTCCCCCTCCCTGCCCTCCCTCGCATACGGGCGAGGGCAGGGAGGGGGGATGGTGAACATCCAAACATGAGGACTTTCCAATGCGGCGGACACGAAATCGGGTCGCAATGCAGTCCGGTCAAGGCGCGGCTCTGTGGGCGCGCCCGGATCGAAGTAGTATGAAAACCAGCATCAAGACCGGCGTTGCCGCATTAGCCCTGACCGGGATCGTATGGAGCGGGCCTGCTGTGGCCGCCGTGTGCCGCGTGCCGGCGGCCGTCCTGTGCGAAGGGTGCGTGGAGCGTCTGTCGATCCGCGTCGCTCCCGGCGGTGCGTGCCGTATCAGTTTCTCGCCCGCAACATCACCCGACGAGACCGGCGCAGCCAAGTTCGTTGACATCAACATCGAGACGGAAGCACCACGCACCATCATCCGTCGCGCGAGCGCGTCGCCCGTTTCAGTTCTCAGGCACACGGTTCCGCTGCGCGCTTCGCCGGCCTGCTTCGTTTTCAATGGCCGGCGTTTTTGCGAGTAGGAAACAAAGGTGCTCGGGCGTGTCTCGAAATGTCCTTCGAACCGCAGGATCCCAAATTTGATGAGCGGGTGCGCGGTAGCTTCGCGCGGCAGAGGGTCATGCAGACGCTTGGCATCGAAATCGTGCGGTTGCAGCCAGGCGAAATCGAATTGGCGATGCCTCATGAATCCGCCTATACGCAGCAGCATGGTTTCATGCATGCCGGCATCGTCACGACGGCCCTGGACAGCGCCTGCGGCTATGCGGCCTTCTCGCTCATGCCGGCGGACGCTGCCGTTCTGACTGTGGAGTTCAAGACCAATCTCCTCGCGCCCGCCAAGGGCGAGCGGTTCCTGTTCCGTGGCCAGGTCATCAAGCCCGGCAGAACGCTGACGGTCTGTGAGGCGCGGGCGTTTGCACTGACGAGGCATGCCGAGGAGCGCCTCATCGCGACGATGACCGGTACGTTGATGGCGGTGTTCAATCGTCAAGGCATCGTCCAGTAGCCTCGTCAATGGCCGTCCACATTTGGCAGAGAATCGCAGCATCCAGGCGCTGCCTAGGGTCAATCAAACCAGCTATTTCCCGGCGATGGCTTTGTAGGCCGCCTCAACGTTGGTCGGGAAACGATCCTGGCTGCCCCAGCTCGCATACTCGGGCATCTTCACTTCCTTCTTGATGTCGTCGAGCGACTTGCCCGCCTTCACCATCGCACCGACCCGATCGAGCAGCAGCGTATAATACGTTTCGCCGTCCTCGAAGATCTTCACCGTGCCGGGTGTGCCGTGACCAGGAACCACGTGCTCGGGGTTCAGCGCCTTCATCATCTTGCCGGCGGCGAGGATATCCGGAATGGTCACGAAGGGACGCAGGATATTGATCTGGTTGACGACGAAAGCGGATGCCGAGAACAGCACGCGCTCATTGGGCAGCCACACGGCGGTGTCGGCTTCGCTGTGTACGCCCTTGAGATAGATCAGCTCGACGGTTCGCCCTCCGAGATTGATCGTCATCCTGTCGCGGTACTCGATGTGCGGCGTGACGAATCGGTAGCCTTCAAGCGCCGCTTTGAACTCCGGAGATGTCGCGGCGAGCCGCTGGATGCGATCCGGCGCATTGCGGTCGGCGGTGCGCATCGACTCGCCTGCCCCCGCGGCCGCGATGACGACAGCAGGCGGCGAGAACATGTAGTGGCCGGTCGTATGATCGGCATGCGGCTCGGTGTCGATGACGAGACGAACCGGCATTGACGTGAGATTGCGGACTGTCGCCCAAATGTTGCGAGACTCGTACGGGTTCTGCCCGGTATCGATCACGATGACACCGTCCTGGGTGAGGATGATCCCGCTGTTCGACTCGAAGCCCCTTCCGGTGTGAACGTAGACGCCATCGGCGAGCTTCTTGACCTGCGGACCGAGGTCTTGAGCGCCCGCGGCGCCGATGAACGAACACGAGGCGAGAATCGCCAACGCACCAGCCATCATTGTTCTCATGACTTCCTCCCGTTTGAAAACGGCGATCTCTCCGCTTCCCTGCCGTAGCTTACGAATCGCCCCGACTGAGCGCCATGCCCTTTTCGGCCAGCTCCCTTTGCGCGTTCTCGTTCTTGGTCAAGTGAGTCAAACCCATGCCGCGGAGGACGTTGGGGGCTTTGGTGAATTGGATATTGTCATAGCCGACGATCTCGATGCGGTTGCCCCATGGGTCGCGGAAGTCAAGGAATGGGCCCTCGAGCGGCGTGATGCCGGCAGCCTCGAGGGCAGCGCGCGCCGCCTCCTTGTCGTCGACCACCAGACCGAAATGGCGACCATCGTCTGCCGGCTGTTTGCGCCCTTTCTGAAGGGCAATAAACTGGTCGCCCAGATCGATAAAGGCCATCGTGTCGCTCTTGCCGCGCAGCTCGAACTCGAAGAGGCGGCCGTAGAACGCCAGCGCCTCCTCGATGTCTCCCACCTCCAGCGCTACGTGGTTGAAGCCGACGACGCGCGGCTTTGCAGATCTTGCCACCAGACACTCCTCCTCTTTGATCGAGAGTCATCAGAAATCGGGCACGACTGCCTGCGGTATGGGCAGGGCGGACGTACCTGGAAAGAAGGAGTTAGGATTATCCGCGCAGCGCATCTCTTGGAGTGGGCCTTCCGGTGCGCTCGCCAACTGCACGAGGCGCTCGATGGGAACCTTTGCCACTGCCGCCTCATATTGGCGGAAGCGCTGGATGGCGTCCCAGGGCATCGTGAAAGCGCCGGGGTCCTCGACGTGAATGTTCACCTCCAGCACCTTACCGTCCTCGATGAGGTGAAAGCGCTCGATGACGTGAAGCTGTTTTGTGTGTGGCGTGCCAAATCCATCCACCCGGGTCCTGTCATCGAGCCCGATAGTATCGACGACGAGCGTATCGCCTTCGTAGTGACCGATGGATTCGCCATACCAGGATGGCTTGACGTTGGCAGAATGGTTGTCCGTCAGGTGGATGTGGCGAACGTCATTAAAGCTCGTCAATATCATCACCACTTCCCTCGGCCCCTGGATGAAGAACATCGGCTGGGTCATGGGTGAGAGCAGAAATCCGGTAACGCCTTTCGGCCAGCAACTCGCGGTCGGCGAGGCAACAAGCTTTCCGGACAGGACAAGCTCGTTGCGCTTGCGGACAACATCCCTCGCCCAGGGCTGGAGGATGGGATTGTTGAGATCGGCCAGGTGCTGGGTGGGCTGCCTTCCGGTCACGCGGAACTCGTCATTCGAAACGTACGGGTGCGCCGGGTCCTGCTGCATGGGGCCGGCGCCGCTCGCCGGTGGGATGAATATGCGGTTATAGGCGTACCACCCGATATTTGGATCGGGCGCGAAATTGGGCGGTGTGCCCTCGGCCAGCGCCGAAAAGCTGCCGGCCAGACAAATCGCGCCGACGAGAACGCCTGCCGTGAAGTTCTCTCCATGTCTGGACATCGTGTCCTCCTCTGCGACACAGCTAGTGGAGCGATTTCGAAATTCGAATCATATGCGGCGTCATTCCGGGGCGCCGCGAAGCGGCGAGCCCGGAATCCATAACCACGGGCCGAGGGCTATGGATTCCGGGCTCGCCACCTTCGGTGGCGCCGCGGAATGACCAGCCGAGCATATGATCGGTTTCATGCAATCGCTCCACTAGCCAACAAACTATACCAATATCGGTACCAAGATTCGAGCGATCCCTGATGGGCGGCGACACGCCCGTCACCGGGCACAGGTCGCGGTGTTTCCATTGGGGAAGGGTCGGACATCCCGACCATTGCTGAAGCCGGCTATGAGGGCTACCAGGCGGGCCTGTGGGACGGCGTGGTAGCGCCGGCTGGGACACCGAGGGAAATCGTCTCGGAAACCGCTGACTGGTTTCTCGGCGCACTGTGACACCGCGGAACTGCACACAAGCTTGCGGCCCAAGGCTTTATCCCGACCGGGACGTGCGGGCTGCTCACGTAAGGGCTGCTGTTCTCGCGTCGCCACAAGGCGGCATTCCGCTGATCATCACATGCTGGGCTCGTTGACTGCGACGACGCGATGGCTTTCGTCTTTGGATCAGAAGCGGTGCCTGGGCCCGTTGAATGCGATGAGGTGATAACCGTGCCTGTGGATCGCGAAGCGATGCCTGGGCCCGTTGAATACGACGACGCGATGACCGCGCAAGTGGGCCGCGATCCGATGTTTGCGCTGGGAGCTCAGTCCTGCGCTAGCGTGTGAGCGCCCGCGAATGGTGGTCTCGCCGGTCTTTTCGGTGCTGGTCTGATTTTTCTCAGACTTGACGCCAGCCGACTGTTCGTTGTCTTGAGATCGCCCGCCAAACGACTGTCCGCGGTTGTCGGACCCCATCGGCGGCCCGCCGTCCAACTGGAGCGGTCGGCCCACCGCGCCGTTGTCGTAGCCCTGCGCTCGAACCAACGGGGTCGGGGGACACGCGAAGGCAAGGACCGTGGCGGTTGCGACTGTGAATGCAAGTAGTTTCATAAGTTCCTCGGGAGCTGCTAATGTTCTGAATACGTCAATTCCGGTAATGAGGAATAGTTTCGAACGCAGCTCATTTGATTCGGCGCTCGCCCATTCACCGCCGTCACCAGCGGACTTGACCCGCGGGTCCATCCTTCCGTCCGAGACGGGTCACGGGCCGCCCCCCAATAGCTGCCGACTTGCTGCAATGCCGAAGTCGGCAGCGTCGGGCCACTTCTGGACCTCGCGGCCCTGGCGAGGTCCCTACGGTTCCGGAACGGGCCCGAACTCCGGCGGCGGAATGCGGTGTTTTGTTGCCGCCTCGTACGCTGAAGCGATCCGAAACAGCGTCGGCTCGGCAAAAGGCCTTGCGAAGAACATGACCCCGAGCGGAAGCTTTGCCGGAACGGGACCCACCAGGCGCGTGCCACCGGGAGCCGTGGCATCGCGCACTCTATCGAATACGTGGTCGGTGAAGCCCGCCGGGACCGACAGCGTCGGAAAGCCGTGTTGTCCCAGCAGGCCCCAGACAGAATTGGTCCGGCCCGCCAACGGCGGCTCGATGGGCGCACCCAAGATATAAGCCGGAATGTTCCCCGCCGGAGACACCAGGGAGTCGAGGTTCTCTTGTGCCATGCATTGCAGCACGACCTGCTGATTGGCAAACCTGTCTTGAAAGACGTTCGCCATATCGAGCGTCAGGCTGCTGTTCATCTCCTCGAGCGCCGCTTTTCTATCGATAAAGCCCGCCTCCGGACGAATATCCCGATAGAAATTCGATTTGTTGATCAAATCCGGGATGGACTTGATATTCGCGTCGCCGCGCTCCCTGAGGTAACGGCTCAGCATGAATTTGGTCAGCCCGGCATTTGACGCCGGTCTGATGTTGCGGATCGTGGTACCGGCCGGCACCAGGGATGGATCGTAGAACATGTCCACCAGCACGGAGATTCGGTCTGTTGACGGTTTCCCGTCGGAAGCCGCTGGAAAGAGATTTGGAAACTGTTCTGTGAACGCTCGGTTGCGATAGAGCGGCAGGTACTTGTCGAGGCAGCTCTGAAACAGCGCTCCCCCCGGTCCCGGGTCGACGATCGTGGCCCCCAGTCGACGCAGATCGCTGACCGCGCGCTCGGCGAGATCGATGCCCGCGGCATCGGCCTCGTTGAACGCTTTCTTGTCCATATGCTCGCGAATGACGCCGATCCGCATTCCGTTCAACGCCGGCGCATCGGCGAAGCTTCGATAGGGCTCAGTGGGCAGCCGGCCGATGCTGAAAGCCGTCAGCTCATCCGTTGGATCGTAGCCGGCGATGACCTCCAGCACGCGAGCGGCATCCTTGACGGTGCGACACAGCGGTCCCACGCGCGTATTCAGTGCGGCGCCAACCATTCCGGTGCGACTGACCAGCTCCTGCGTCGGCGCTAAACCCACAAGGCTGTTGTTCTTGGCCGGGTGATGTATGGATCCCCCGGTTTCCTCTCCGATGGAGCAGGTCACCAGGTTTGCGGCAACCGATGATCCGGAGCCGCCGCTCGAGGTGCCGGGACTGCGTTGCGTATCGTAAGGATTGCAAAACGGCCCGCCGAAGGAGCTTCGCGAGTTCGGCGTTCCCATTTCTCCAAGGTTCGCCTTGGCCAGGATGATCGCACCCGCTTCGCGCAGGCGCTTGACGAATGTTGCGTCACGCGGCGGACGATCGTTCGCATAAGCGGCATCCATGCCCGCGGTGGTGCGCATATCGAAGGTGTCGTACTGATCCTTGATGGAGAGCACCACGCCGTGGAGAGCGCCGATGAGCCTGCCGGTGGATGCAAAGTGCGCGTCCTGTTGCGCCGCGACTTCCAGTGCATCGGGCATTGCCGGATCGGTATCCACCGGATCAGTCATGCTGCGTGCTTTTCGCGGGTCAAACCCCAACTTTTCAAGTTTGGCCGGTCGCAAATTCAAGGTCATCAGGGCATTGAGCTGATGCGCATTCTTGATGGGTGTGATCGGTCCCTGCCCGAGGACCCCGTCCGGCTGATTGACGCAGGTGCCGTTGTACGCCCTGATCCGGTTCAAGTAGAGCTGCACCACCCGCGTCGATGTCAGTTCGCCGCGCTGGATCGCCGCTTGAATATCCTCGATCGTCGCTTCCTCGATGCGGAATTTTGCCGTCTGCGCGGAGGCGAGCGATGGCGCGAGCAAGATGAATGATGCGAATGCCAGTTGACGAAGCACGGGGCGTCCTCCTTTTTCTTTGCATCACCGCCACGCCGGAACGCCGGCCATGACGTGCTCTAAAGCGCGTTCCGGTGACGTCGATCTCCGCTGCACGTCACCTGCGTCCCGGAGTTGATCCGGGCATTGACCCGTGGGTCATCATCTTCGCGAGAAAAGAACTTCAATGACCGTAGGATCGAGCGTCGTTTTACAATGATAGCAAGTTGAAAACGCCCGTGGAAGGACACCTGCCCGATATGAAGCATTGGTCGTGTCAGCACAGTTCACATATGACCGCAGTTCGCTTCCGATGCTATGTGTGGGTTGGGCCAACGCTACCTTCGCCGCAACGTTGGCATCGCGACCGGTCTACCCCGGATAGCTGACGACTTGCTGCATTGCGCAAGTCGGCAGGGTCGGGCCACCAACGGACGAATGCACCACAAAAAACGTCGTCGAGGCCCCTTCCGCGGCCTGGCAAACTCGTTGTAGCATTTTACCGGAGCTGCCTTCGGGACGGTGCCGAAATCCCGTTCATTGCAACGCGCAGCCAACATGCCGTCGGCGGGCAAAAATCTGTCATTACGCATTCGATCATTTGTTGCACGCGCCATTGAGCGCTGACCTTGGAGGCTGGCCTATGACGAACGTGAAATTTCCCCGCCGCAAATTCCTGCAACTGGCCACGGGCGCTGCCGCGCTGCCGGCTCGCGTACTGCACGGGCGCAAGCTTATCCGTCGCGGCCGGTCCGCATCATTGTCGGTTTCGGTGCAGGCGGAACACCCGATATTGGCGCACGTCTGATCGGACAATGGCTGTCCGAACATCTCGGCCAACAATTTATTATCGAGAACCGGCCAGGTGCAGGTACCAATATCGCCACGGAAGTCGTCGTGCGCGCACCAGCGGACGGCTACACGCTCTTGCTCCTCACAACAACTAACGCAATCAATGCAACACTCTATGAGAAACTCAATTTCGATCTTCTCAATGACATCGCACCCATCGCGAGCTTCAACCAAGTCCCGATTGTAATGGTGGTCAATCCGGCGGTTCCGGCCAAGACAATCCCCGAGTTCATCGCATATGCAAAGAGCAATCCGGGCAAGCTCAACATGGCATCGACCGGGACAGGAAACTTGAGCCATTTGTCGGGCGAATTGTTCAACGCGCTTGCCAGCGTCAACATCGTACACGTACCCTACCGCGGCACGCCGGCCGCGCAAGCTGATCTGCTCAGCGGTCAAGTGCAGGTGATGTTCGATACACTGCCCGCGCTGATCGGACAGATGAAATCCGGTAAACTGCATGCACTAGGCGTTGGCACCACGGGTCGTTGGGAAGCGCTTCCGGATTTGCCGGCCATAGGCGAGTTTGTGCCCGGTTATGAGGCGAGTGGTATGGCCGGCCTTGCTGCGCCGAGGAAAACGCCCGCCAACATTGTTGAGACGCTCAATCGCGAGATCAATGCTGGCCTTGCGGATGTCGGAATCGAGACACGTCTGGCTGACCTTGGTTTTGCAGTGCTTGCCGGCACGTCCGCCGATTTTGGCAAGTTCATGGCCGATGAAGTGAATAAATGGGGTAGAGTGGTCAAGCTGTCCGGCGCGAAGCCGGGATAATGGCCCGGGCGCGGATATTCCATAAATCTCGATGCGCGAATCCAAGCAACGACTAGCTCACGCCCTCTTCGACGCCGCTCGACACCTCCATGCGCGCCCATGTCGGTTCTCGGCCGACAGCGCCCACGGCGTCCGAAAACCTTCACAGGAGCGGTCGCGCTGCATTCCGACACTCTCTCGCTTTACGGTGGCGCTTGAGGTAGTCTGAACAAGGAGCTGCCGCCGGAGCGTGCGATGGTTTTGTGGGCAATGCACCTAGCGCTCCATGCGTTGCGGGAACTACGGCCCAATTCCCAATAAGGGACGCGATCGTTGGCGGCCACAGATTCCGTTGCGGGTTGATCACCTAAAGAGCGATGGAGGTTAGGCATGTCGAAACCATCTTTTGCTGCAGTCGCATTGGTTGCAGCCGTTTCCTTTCCGGGTGCGGCATCGGCACAAGGCACTGTTGGCGCCTTGACCGGCGTCATCACCGATGCGGCAGGTTCGGCGGTGGCGGGCGCGTTCGTTCAGATGAGGAACGCGGAGCGCCGTCTCAATTTCATGGTCATCACGCAGGAGCAGGGTAAATATTCAATCGATAGGCTTCCGGCCGGCAAGTATGTCGTGCAGGCGATCGGCGGCGAGCATCAA
>WNGJ01004963.1_pt1 | contig 13947 bp, 11 predicted proteins | sample 5400611 | NCBI WGS metagenome assembly WNGJ01 (sample SAMN13153375, study PRJNA577476) | soil metagenome | isolation source: 40 cm soil or saprolite under Garry oak tree replicate 1 | place: USA:California | collected 2016-06-15 | reverse complement strand
TATTCCTTATGGGATGCAGCAGAGGCCACCGGGTGGCGTCCCCGCAGAGACCATCGTTTCCGGTGATATGCTCGCTGTCGCCGACTACTCGAACGTGAAGGACCTGGCGTTCAAATTCATTAACCTGGTCACGGACTACCAGCACCAGATTCAGTGGACCAAGACCTTTGGTGATCTGCCCGCCAACGTGCAAGCCGCGAACAACCTGGCAAGCAAGAATCCCCAGACTGCCGCCTTTCTCCAGGCGGAGGCAGGAGCTACTCCCACCTCCCTTACGGGGGCGTGGCTTCCACTTGAGGTCTCACTGGGTGGCGCGAGTTCCAAGCTGGCCAATGAGGTGGCGACGAACCGCTATGATCCGTCCCACATCAAGCCGCTGCTGGATCAGATCAACCGGCAGATTCAAAGTCAGTTGCACTGAGGAATGAGTTCCTTCATGAAGCAGAGAGACTCGCGTCTCCACAAGCGCGAGTCTCGTGACCTTTGAGGTGACGCATATGTCCATACAACCTGATATGTCCATACAACCTGTAGAAACCACTGTAGAAACTACCGCAGTGCTGAGACGTGAGCGTGTCAAAGGTCGCGCCCTGGGCGGGCGGCCGATGTGGCTCGTGTGGCCAAGCATCGTCTTGCTCGTTGTGATTATCGGCATTCCCTTGCTGATCGCCATCTATATCAGCTTCCTGAGTCTGGATCAGTACACGCTGCGGAGTTGGATTCACGCTCCGTGGGTCGGGCTGGGCAATTACGTGGCAGCCCTTACCGCTGGGAACGCGGTCGGGGCGTCGGCCCTGCTCTCGCTGGGGGTGAGCCTGGCTTTTTCGTTGCTGACCACCCTGCTCATCACGCCCATCGGGATCCTGGCCGCTCTCACCGTCAACACGCAGTATCGTGGCCGTACCCTCGTTCGCACGTTGTACCTGATTCCATACGTGATCCCCACGTTTGTGACCGCACTGGTCTGGCGCCAGATGTTCTTGAACGGAACCGGGCTGGTTGATCGCTTTCTTGCCGCAGTACACGTGGCCAATGTCAACACGTACTGGTTGCTGGGGCCCAACAGTTTCTGGGCCATGGTCATCGCAGATGTGTGGGCCTCGTGGCCGTTCATCTACATCATGGTGCTGGCCGGCTTACAGTCGATTTCTCACGACCACTATGAAGCGGCCGATATCGATGGAGCCAGTTCCTGGCAGAAGCTGACCAGGGTCGTCTTGCCCCAGTTACGACATATTCTGGGGCTGGCCTTGTTGCTCTCGACGCTCAATCACTTCAACAACTTTACCTTGCCGTTCGTGATGTTTGGCTCACCTCCCCCTGTACAGGCCGATGTGCTGCCTCTCAATATCTACGTCTCTTCGTTCCAGTTATTCAATTTTGGGTTAGGCGGAGCCATGTCCGTGATTACACTGATTATCATGCTCATTCCAGGGTTCCTGTATATCCGGGCTCTGCGCCTGGGGGAGGTGACAGCGGCATGAGGAAACACAGAAATGCACAGGAAATTCTGCCGCTGCCAGTACGATTTTCTGTGACTGCCGTCCTGGCGGTCCTGGTGTTGATACCGATCGCTTATACGCTCTTGCTCTCGGTCACTCCTGATACCCAGATCGGCATTGGGGGCTTGATTCCGTCCCAATGGGCCTTTGGCAATTACATTCAAATGTGGTCGACGGTCAGCCTGGCACAAGGCCTGATCAATAGTCTGATCATCGCAGGGTGTGCCAGTGTCATTGCGGTGATCCTGGCTGTGGGTGCAGCCTACATCATCACCCGGTTCAAGTTCCGCGGACGTCTGCCCTACCTCTACTCGCTCATCGGTCTGCAAACCGTCCCGAGTGTGATGCTCCTGCTGCCGCTCTTCGTGCTGTTTGCATCGACTCAAGCGGCACTGCATTTGCAGCTCGTGGGAACCTACCCGGCAGTGGTCATCACCTACCTGACGTTCGCGCTTCCGTTTGCGACCTGGCTCATGGTCTCGTACCTGGGAAGCATCCCCATGGACCTGGAGGAAGCTGCCCTCTGCGATGGGGCCACAAGACTGCAGGCCCTGCGGCGAGTGATCGTGCCGCTGGCACTTCCAGGCATGGTGGTAGCCCTGGTCTTTGCCTTCCTGACGGGCTGGAACGATGTGTTGTTTGCCAGTGTGCTGACGTCTCCGGAAACTCGAACGCTGGCCGTGCAGTTGCAAGCCTTCAGTTCGTCTCAGGAAGGCGGGTCCTTGCCTCTGTACGGCCAGTTAATGGGTGCAGCCGTCGTGAGCGCAATACCCGTGGTGATTTTGTACATGATATTCCAGAGATACCTGATCGGCGGACTGACTGCCGGAGGGGTCAAGGGATAAACATCAGATAGAACTTGCTTGAAAAAGCATATATCATACAATGGGAGAAGATTTCTATGACACGTTATCGCGTCGCCATCATTGGCACCGGCAGTATTGCTAACTTACATATCCAGGCGCTCAAGGAGCTGAAAGAGCGGGTTGAGGTGGTCGCAGCGGTCGATGTTCTTCGTGACCGGGTAGAAGCCTTTAGTACGCAACATGGTATTCCTCGCTTCTATACGCATGCAGCAGACATGCTGGAAAGAGAACACCCCGACCTCGTCCATATCGCCACACCACCAGGCACTCATTATGACCTGATCCTACGCTCTCTCAAGTCTGGCGCCTGGGTATTATGCGAGAAGCCACTGTGCACCTCACTTGCTGAGCTTGACCACATCTTGACCGTCGAACAACAAACAGGAACCTATTGCAGCAGCGTGTTCCAATGGCGCTTTGGCTCAGGCGGCCAACACCTCAAGCACCTGATTCAAACAGAAGCGTTCGGTCGACCGCTGGTAGGCATATGTCAGACGACCTGGTTCCGCAACCAGGCCTACTATCAGGTGCCCTGGCGCGGTAAATGGTCGACCGAGGGCGGAGGACCAAGCATGGGCCACGGCATTCACGCCATGGATCTGTTCTTGTGGTTGCTTGGAGACTGGCAAGAGGTCAGCGCCATGACGGGAACGCTTGACCGCCAGATAGAAGTGGAGGATGTCTCCCTGGCCATGGTGCGCTTCAACAATCGTGCGCTAGGAAGTATTGTGAATAGTGTGTTGTCGCCTCGCGAGGAAACCTATCTGCGCTTCGATTTTCAGCAAGCATCGGTGGAATTAACGGCGCTGTATAGCTATACCAATAAACACTGGCGCTTTTCACAACCACCCTCAACGCAGGACACGTCTGTGTTGGCACGATGGCAGGAACTTTCACAAGATCGACCTGCTTCACATACAACGCAGCTTGCCTACTTACTAGACAGTCTGGATCAGCGGGCACGGCCACTGGCTAGTACGCTTGATGTTCGTCCTACCTTAGAGTTTATTACGGGCATCTATAAGTCCGCAACGACAGGTCGAACAGTTCAACGGGGTTCAATCGTTGAGGGAGACCCCTTCTACTATCATGTAGCTGGTCACCTCTCACAAGGAGCAACAGGTCGATGAGAACGATAGAGAACATCGAAGTTTTCCCTATCCGTTTGCCGATCACCAATACCTTTCGCTTCGCATCAGGAAGCGCGGGCAAGGCCGGCGATACGGCACCATTTGTGCTGGTCAAACTCACCGATAATGAAGGGGAAGTAGGCTGGGGCGAGGGACGTCCGATGCCGCAGTGGTCGTATGAGACCGCAGAATCCATCACGACAACCATTCGCCATTACCTGGCTCCCGCTCTTCTCGGTCAGGAGATCACCGACCGGTGGGGGCTGCACAGACGCATGCACAGCGCCATTGGGCGTGGTCCCAGCACAGGCTTCCCGATTGCGAAGGCCGCTGTCGATATGGCGGTGCATGACGTCTGCGCTCGAAGCGCAGGGCAATCGTTGCGGACCTATCTGGGCGGAAGCAGTGAGCGCAATAGCGTCGTGCTCAGCTATACCCTCACCGCACATGAAGTAGAGGCCGTACGCAGAGAGATACTTAATGCTATGGAAAGGGGCTTCCGCCATTTTAACTTTAAAGCGGCCGTGACTCCCGAGACTGACATTGCCCTGGCAAAAGTGATCCGGCAGACTGCTGGCCCGGACGCCTTTGTGTGGGCGGACGCCAATCAGGGCTTTGAGCCACACGAGGCGTTGACGGTCGCGCGCAGCTTTGCCGAGGCGGGTGTCAATGTCCTGGAACAGCCCTTTCCGGCCGATCAGTTGCACCTCATGCGGCGCTTGCGGAGTCAGTGTCCCATACCACTGGCCGTGGATGAAGCCAGCGTCAGTCCGGCGGATTTTTTTCACTATGCCGCAGAAGGTCTGGTGGACTACCTGGTGGTCAAGGTCACACGCAGTGGGGGCCTCTGGCCATCACTGCACCAGATAGCGGTAGCGACCTCCGCCGGCTTGCCCTTCCTGGTGAGCGGTCTCACGGATGGTTTCCTCACCAAACTCGCTGTGTGCCAGTTGGCAGCAGCCTTCGGCCATCATGGACCCGCCGGGCTGAATGGAAGTCAGTTTGTCAATGAAGCTGCACTCTATCCAGACAAACCAGAAAGAGAGTTTGACGCAACTGTGCATCTCGGAGAGCAGATCGGCATTGGTGCACACCCTGATCCACAGGCAGTAGAACAGTTTCTAGCAAAGGACCTGCTGGCATGAAAACGACATTGATCCATACCCTACATGATGCTCTCGAGCTGCGATATGAGGACCAGCCTTTATTCACCTATGTGTATGAGTCCAAAACTCCAACTCTTGAGTCACCCAAACCCTACTTTCATCCGTTGAAAACGTTGGCCGGAAACGAAGTAAGTCTCTTTCGTCCACATGATCATCTGTGGCACATCGGCCTCTCGATGTCGATAGCCAACCTTTCAGAAGAAAACTTCTGGGGTGGACCGACCTATACCCGCGAATCGGGTTATGTTCAGCTTAATAATAACGGACGCATACAGCATATCGATTGGCAAGAAATCTCTTATGATGAGGAGGTACACTGTGTCGAGCACCTGAGGTGGATCACACAAACCGGGGAGACATGGTTCGATGAAGAACGCCACATTGCCATCGGCGAGATCAATCCAGAGGCTGGCTACTGGAGCCTGGATCTCTCATTTGCTCTGGTCAATGTCTCGCAGCAACCGCTCGCCTTTGGCTCCCCGACAACCGAAGGCAGACCCAACGCAGGCTATGGCGGTCTGTTCTGGCGCGGACCACGCTCTTTCCTGCACGGAAGGATTCTCGGTGCCAATGGTTTAGAAGGCCCGGAGAGTATGGGCCAGCAATCACCGTGGCTAGCATTTACCGGCCGGCATGATGGAAATCGCGATCAATCAACCCTCTTGTTCATTGATCAGCCAGGGAATCCGCGTTATCCGAACAAGTGGTTTGTACGCAATGATCCGTATGCCTGCGTCAGTTGCTCATTTATGTTTGATGAGTACTATCCCCTGCAACCGGATGAAGCGTTGAAGCTAGCGTATCGTGTTGTGATTGGAAATGGGGAGTGGTCACGCCTCCAAATTGAGGAGTATTTGGCTGCACACCTACGCTCGTACAGATAGCACAGCAAGAGGGTGGCAGCTGGTGCGGTGAAAGGATAGAACAATGAGATTCGGTGTTTGCGCATCTTTCCAGGAGGTGGCAACCCTTGAAACGATGCCTTTTGATTTCCTTGAAGAAAATGTCCAGCAGTTTCTGATCCCGGAGCGGCCACAAGCAGACTTTGAGGCGCTCCTGCGTGAAGCACGCCGGTTGCCTGTACCGATTGAAACCGCCTACGCCTTTCTTCCGGGCGATCTCAACCTGATCGCGACTCCTCAACAGCAGGTTGATACCGTCCGTTTGGAACGCTACGTCAAGACGGCTCTACAGCGAGCCGAGCAGGTTGGCATTCGTGTTATTGGCTTTGGCAGCGCTGTAGCTAGATCGTGCCCAGAGGGATACGACCATGATGATGCTCTCCAGCAAATCGAAGAGCATCTGGCCACCTGGAATGCCTGGGCAGGTGACTATGGCATTCAAATCCCTATGGAACCAATGGCTTACGAAGTAACGAATATGGTAAACACCATCACCGAAGGCGGTGCTCTGATCTCGCGCATTGCAACGACTGGAGCACGCTTGCTGGCGGATACGTATCATATGGGTAGGAATCACGAAGACCCAGAAACGCTCTTGCCTGTGGGGCCATTACTGGGCCATGTTCATGTTGCCGAATTACAGGGACGTACCGCTCCTGGTCAGCACGGTGAGGATTTTCGCCCCTATTTCTCGGTGTTACATCGAGCCGGCTATGACCAACGCATCGTCATTGAATGTCACTGGCATAACATCGCAGCCGAAGTTGATACTGCGCTTGCCGTGCTGAGAGAGCAGTGGGCGGCAAGCACGTCGTAGTGAGACTGATACCTCGTGAAAGCCGGGTTCAAAGCTGGTATAAAAAGCATTGCCTTCCCTAAACTTGGAGCACAGAATGGCAAATTATCGTGGGATGAGGTAGGCCCACTTATGGCCAAATACCTCGGTCAGCTTGATATTGACGTGTACATTTACATAGTTGAGGGTGACAAAGAGTACCAGTACGACCCACAACGTGAAGGCATAGACATTTGGAGAGAAGGCTTCCCGTGAGCGCACTTGAGAGGTGTCCTGGCTGTCATCCTGAGCGCAGCGAAGGATCTCGAGCCAGACCCTTCGCTGCGCTCAGGGTGACAGGCAGTATCTCTAAATATCTAGTGAAGGCATCAAAAACTACCGCAGTTGAAGCACCACATGTTATACTAACTAAAGGACCTTTAGCCAGAAGACCCTTGTATATCTCAACCGAATTGAAACCGTTATATCTCCTCTCAACGTGAGCAAAAGTGAGGGACTCATTCTAAGTCAACTACCCCATAGCTAGAAGCTAGGGGCTTGTCCCTAGTCCGAAGACTGAGACGATAGGTCTATTGACTGAGACCCACCAGTCGAGGTTATACCAAGTCTGGCAAGAGACGCAACATACTTGTTGCCAATATTGATGGCAGCATTGTAGTCAGCGTTGAGGCAGTACCCACAGGAACGGCAAAGGAAGAGCGATTGAGAACGACGATTGGAACGATGTTGATAGCCACAACGGGAACACGTCTGCGAGGTATGCCGGGGGTCTATCTTGACCACTTGTATTCCATGAGCCTGCGCTTTATACGAGAGGAAGCTATGGAACTGGGCAAACGACCAACTGTGGAAGCGCCGTTTGGTCTCAACCGTCTTATTCTTCTTGCCACGTCCGATGTTGGAGGTAGCACGAATGTCTTTCAAGTTCTCAAGGACAATGGTACTGCCTGGTTGGGTATGCTGAACAATGCGCTTGGAGAGGACGTGATCGTGATCTTTTCTCTGCCGAAACAGTTGACCCGAAAGCTTTTTCAGGTGCCTTTTAGCAGACTTGGTACCACATTTTTGCAACTTGCGTTTCAAGCGGAAGAGACGCCGTTCTTGTTCTTGCCATCGCTTCTCACCCAAGAACTGACGGGTAGAGGTCACAGCAGGACGTGCCAATCCAAGATCAATGCCAACTACCTCATCGGTGGGGGCAATGTCAGGAGTGGGTATGGAAACAACGACATGCAGCGTAAAACGTCCATTACGGTAGCACAAATCAGCACTACACGTTCTCTGTCCTGCATACTGCTTGAGATGAGCAGGAACCGTGAAGGGCAATTCAACCCGCCCATCTACGGTAGCAAGGCTACATGTGTTGGTGTCCCACTTGACCCAGTAGGAACGAATATCATAGCGGATAGGAGCAATGGTCGTCTTGGGACATCGTACAGGTTTGAACTGAGGAACGGGCTTGCCCTTCTTAAGTGCCTTGGCGACTTTCTTAGGATAGGCTTTCTCTTGCTTGTCTTTCCAGGTGAGTGCCGACTTCACGGCTTCAGTAGCCTTGACACGAGCGGCGCACACCAATTGCGAGGGAAGGTCAGGGTACTGTGCTCTCAGGGGATAGTACGTCCGTTTATGTAACTCGACTCCGTTACTACAGGCAGTCGTAAAGCCCTCACGTGCTACCGTGTTGAAACATGCGGTATGCATGTCCAGCGTACGCTTGAGAATGCTGGCCTGTTCAGGCGTCGGTTGTATGTTCAAAACAAGTGTTCTATCCATGCAGAAAGTATCTCATATTGAACACGGTATCGTCAAGAGGCAGGGGAAAACCCCCATCTCCCCTTGCCCCAACAAGGAACGCTTGCTTCCTCCCCATGGCTTCTAGCCAGGGGTATCCGCAAGCGGAGGTTCTGATGATCATCAAATGTAGAAAGTCGCCAAAGGTCTTGTTGTAGCTCCTCGCTTATTGAACTTTGAGGAAAGGAAGATGTCCATGTCCCCTCTGTGGCGACCCTCACGCACACTCATGCCACTAACCTTTTGTATTGCTATACTACTAACCTCCTGCTCTGCTCCTGGTACGGCCTCTACCTCTCCTCAGACTACTCCCACCTCGCAAGCGATATATCAGGGTATATACCGCGGCCATCGCAACGCGGTCTCTGCCATAGCCTGGTCCCCCGACGGCAAACGCATCGCCTCCGCCAGCTATGACAAAACCGTGCAAGTCTGGGACGCGGCAACAGGGCATCTCTTCTTTACCTACCGTGGGCATGCCAACTGGGTTATCGCCGTGGCGTGGTCGCCCGATGGTAAGCGCATCGCCTCCGCCAGTTTCGACAGAACCGTACAGGTCTGGGACGCGACAACCGGTAAACGCCTCTTGACCTATCGAGGCCATACAGACACCGTAACCGCCGTGGCGTGGTCACCAGACGGACACTTTCTCGCTTCGGCCAGCTATGACAAGACCGTTCAAATATGGAACGTGGACAATGTCACTACCATAGGTACCGTGATGACGTACCGTGGTCATTCCGATTGGGTTGCGGCAGTAGCCTGGTCTCCTGACGGAAAGACGCTTGCCTCTGCTGACGTCGATGGCACAGTGCGCCTCTGGAATGTATCCACGGGAAAGTCCCTCTTAATCTACAGCGGCCATCTTGATGGTGTGACTGCTGTGGCCTGGTCGCCTGATGGCAAGCGCATCGCTTCCGCCAGTTTCGACAAGACGGTCCAGGTTTGGAATGCCGTTACGGGCAACTCCACCTGGATCTACTGCTGCTCCGGTTGGGTGAATGGGGTCGCCTGGTCCCCCGATGGCAAGTACCTGGCCTCGGCAAACAGCAATAAGACGGTCCAGGTCTGGAATGGCACGACGGGTCATCCCGTGTTGACCTATCGTGGTTATCACAGCGAGGTGCTAACCGTCGCCTGGTCCCCCCCGGACGGGACGCGCATCGCCTCGGGAGATGACGATGGAATGGTGCGCATCTGGCACGCACCTTCCTGAGCGTCTCCTTCATTTATTCATTGCCTGGCCCACTTTTCTCATATCCAATCATACTGCTTGCAACACATTGCGCAACTCACAATGAACGCAAGCGTAGATATAAATAGATAGAGAGCATAGCAAAAAGAGCAAATATTGCTAGAGTCCCTACTATCACCATGGGAAAAGAAGAGGTAGAGTCGTTGGCTCGTTGCTTGAATACACGCCCCACCGGGGGACATGAGGTCCCCGCTAATGCTATCTGTTGCCCTCGCTGCGACTTCCTGGTTGAGGGAGCACATATCGGCATCTACGAAGTCGTCTCCTTCATCGGTGCAGGCAGCTACGGCGACGTCTATAAGGTGCGCGAACCCCCACCCCTGAGCCGTATCCTGGCACTCAAGGTGCTGCGTATTGACCAGTTCAACGAGAAAGCGTTGGGCAACTTTTTTGATGAAGCGCGGCGCATTGCCGACCTGCAGCACAGCAATATCTTGCCGGTCTACAACTTCGGTCAGTTGGAGGATGAGCGGCCTTACCTCGTTATGGAATATGCGCCGCAAACAATCTATGATCTTTTCCGCAGACCCGACGGCAGTAGACGAACAGCATTTGCTGAAGAGCTTGTTCCCTATGTGGAGCAAGCAGCTGCTGCGCTGAGTTTCGTTCACGCAAACGGTCTGATACACCAGGATGTCAAGCCAGGCAACCTGCTCATTGGACGCGGCGGACAACTCCTCCTATCAGATTTTGGCACGACCTTCTATCTAGGTATGCAAACCCACGCCTCGCTTGGTGAAGTAACGGGCACAGCCGCCTACATGCCGCCTGAGCAATGGCAGGGCAATCCACGCCGTGACTCCGATCAATATGCCCTCGCCGTTAGCTGCTATGAACTGCTTACCGGCCATACCCCTTTCACATACAAACGTGTAGAAGAGATGTGGAACGCGCACTTCAGAGAGCAGCCACCTTCTCCACAGCGCTGGAACCGGCGCATTCCTGTAGAAGTTGCCAGCGTCATACTGCGTGGCATGGCAAAAGATTACAGGCAGCGTTACTCGAACATCCTTGAGTTTGCTGAAAAGTACACCGGAGCGGTACAGCTGGCTCAACAACGCTACCTCTGTCACGAATGTGGACACCAGAATCGAACGGGGGCACAGCGCTGCAGCGCCTGCGGAGCAGAGAAGGATGATCGTCACTGTTTCTACTGTGATGCTCCTGTCCGCTTTGGGCAGCGCTGCTGCTCTATCTGCGGTCGGCTCACTATCCCGGCAAGTATTGTCCTCCATAACCCCTTATCGGGGGCGAGCGTACGCCAGGGACGCTATGTTATCAAGCGTGTCTTGAAGAACAGCGAGGAGACGAAGATAATGGTAGCGGTTGCCAGCGACACCCAGGCAAACGATGCGCAGGTTGTGCTGAAACGCTGGGAATGTACCGAACTCCCCCTCGCTCGTCGTGCTAAAGAGTTGGTATACTATGAGAAAGCAACCGAACCTCTCGCCCGCTTGCGACACCCACTCATACCGCGCGTACTTGATCGTTTTGCTGAAGGGAAGCATTACTATCTTGTGCTTGCGTATGCCGATGGCGAAAGCCTGGAAGAACGCATGCAAAAACTGCTGAGACCTCTACCAGAGCGTGAAGTGCTTGCCTACATGAATACGCTCCTGAATATTTTGATCGCCTTAGAGCAACAGCAGCCCCATCTACGTCACTACGATCTCTCTCCCAGCAACATTATCATCGAGAGGACACGTGGACGCGCTATGCTGACAGGATTCCAGGTGCCTTCTCCGCCTTCATCGCCTGAGGTGCACAACTCGCTCAGTAGACATCGTACCACGCGCAAACTGGCAATCTCGCCCTACCTGCCCGTACAGGACAGACCCTATGATCAGCGCACCTGCATCTATATGCTTGCCGCCTGTATGCACTATGCTCTGACCAACCACGCCCCACCGCATTATCCGGCGTTTCCACCAGTACGGCTCCTCAATCCAGCCGTTTCACCTGCGCTCGAGGCCATTCTTGCTCGTGCCTTAATTGAGGACAACGCCGCACGCTATCAAAGCTATGCAGAGATACAAAGGGATATCAAGAGGTTAATAGCTGATTTATATGCAAAAGCGTGAGGAAGCTTCCTCACGCTTTTGCATATCAAACCCTATCCTCGTTGATCGATTGGGACATACTCTGTCACTTTGGGGCCGACGTACTCGGCACGGGGACGAATCAGGCGGTTATTGGAGTACTGTTCAAGCACATGAGCTGTCCAGCCAGAGATACGACTACAAGCAAAAATCGGCGTATCCAGGTCAATGGGGAAGCCCATCATGTAGTAGACCGAAGCAGAATAGAAATCCACGTTGCTGTTGAGGCCTTTGTGCTCTTTCATATATTCCTCAATGATACGTGATATTTCATACCACCGGCTATCGCCGGTATACTTGCCCAGCTCTTCGGACATGGCCCGCAGGTGAGTGGCTCGTGGGTCCTCTGTATGATAGACGCGATGGCCGAAACCCATGATACGCTCTTTGCGCTCCAACGCATCACGAATGTAAGGTTCAGCATTATCTACATCGCCCACACGCTTGATCATACGCATCACCTGTTCGTTGGCTCCTCCATGCAGCGGCCCCGAAAGCGTACCAACGGCTGCCGTAATTGCTGCATACATATTAGCTAACGTCCCGGCAGCTACACGAGCGGCAAAGGTGGAGGCATTTAGCTCATGGTCTGCGTGCAAAACGAAGCAGACGTCCAGGTCACGGGCCATGTGAGCATCAGGTTTCTTGCCCTTCAACATGTACAGGAAGTTCTCTGCGTGGCTCCCATCGGCCAGCGGGGCAACTGGCTCCCTGCCATTACGTACACGTTCCCAACTTGCAACAATCGTCGTCATCATTGCAGTTAGACGCACCGCGCGGTCATGGTTTGCTTCAAGGGACTTGTCGCTGATATCGGGGTCAAAGGCGGAGAGGACGGATACAGCGGTGCGCAATACATCCATGGGAGGAGTCGTCGTAGGTAATAAGTGCATCAACTCTATTACCTGGCTCGGAAGTTTCCGTTTGGTTTGCATCTGGCTCTTTACTTCTTCGAGCTGGGCGCGTGTCGGCAAGACACCATGCCAGAGAAGATAAGCCGTTTCTTCAAAAGTTGAGTAACGGGCAAGATCGTGAATGTCAACGCCAAAGTACGTCAGTTTGCCAAGCTTACCATCGAGGTCGCAGATGCTGGAATTAGTTGCAACGATGTCTTCAAGGCCACCTGTGGTAGTAGTCATAGAGAGTTCCCTTCCAGGGGAAGCGCATGCTTCATTGAATGCAACTGGTACTCGGTAGGTTAAGTTATATCGAGCATCTGCTGCCTCCACTATGAAGCAGGCAACTTTCAACACAACAAACTATACGGTTTATGTAAAGATAATTATAACCCTCTAACTTCTGCCATGTCAACGTAGCCCTGTGCCGCTACCTGGGAAAAGTTGTTGTTCGTAAGCGTTTTGTTATATGAGAATAGCCAGGTCTGTTAAAATATGTTACACTGACGCAAGCAAAATAAGTAGCGAGGCAGCTCAATGGCAAAGCTCGTGCGAGACGATGAAGAACAACTCATCGCCCGCAGTCAGCATGGTGACGTCAACGCCTTTAATGAATTGATATTGCGCTATCAGCAAATGACCTATGGTGCCGTCTTGCGTATGCTCGGCGATCCTGATGTAGCAGCCGATATCACGCAGGACGCATTCATAGCTGCTTTTCGTGGCATTTCCTCCTTCCGGGGCGGCTCCTCCTTCCGCTCCTGGCTACTTCGTATTGCCTACAACCTGGTTTGCGATCACTGGCGCAGGGCACAACGTCACCCGACCGAATCCTTAGAGGTACTTACCGACGAAGATGAGCCACATCCAGCCAGCGACCTCGCTGCATTAGTGGAGACAGGACAGGAAAAAAATCCTGAAGAATATTTACTCAACCAGGAATTACAGGAACTCATTCAGCGGGGTTTGCAAGCACTTCCCCTCGACCAGCGCATTGCCGTCGTTTTATGCGATATACAGGGGCTCTCATACGAGGAAATTGCGACAACAACACAAGCGACTTTAGGGACTGTCCGCTCACGTATCGCCCGTGGGCGTGCGCGGCTGCGCAATTACCTGTACCAGTACAGGGAACTTTTACCGCGTAATTACCGTCTACCTACTAATGGAGATTGAAACCAACTGGAGTACCGGCGTGCCTAAACACGATGATCGACACCTGACAACTACACAGCTTTCAGCCTTAATAGATAAGCAACTCTCAGCACAAGAACTGGCACTTTGCAAGGCTCACTTGCAAACCTGTCAGCAATGTCAAAGCGCCTTAGTAGGCCTGCAGCAGACGGTAGCCCTCCTGCAAGCGCTGCCAGAACCTGCTTTGCCTCGATCATTTGCCTTGCCGGCCGGAGTCACCTACTTACAAGAACGACCAGCACGTCATAGCCAGGACCAGGGAGAACAGCCGGCAACAACAAATCCGCCGGTTCGCCGGCGATCCTGGCCACAGCGCTCATTACGTGCGGTAAGCACTATTGCCGCTGTAA
>WNGJ01015767.1_pt1 | contig 13948 bp, 20 predicted proteins | sample 5400611 | NCBI WGS metagenome assembly WNGJ01 (sample SAMN13153375, study PRJNA577476) | soil metagenome | isolation source: 40 cm soil or saprolite under Garry oak tree replicate 1 | place: USA:California | collected 2016-06-15 | reverse complement strand
GTTCCCCGAGGAAGACGCCTCTTTCCTTGCGACCCCGCGGGCACTGACCATGCCGGCTGTCGTTTCACATCCGACCAAGATGCCCTTCCACCGGCCGGAATACGCAGCACCGCCGGCCTCCATTGCTGATCCGAACTTGCGCAGGTTGCAGCAAAGATACTTTAAAGAGCTCAATGATGTAGGTATGCAAGTAACTGCTCTTCCATTTCCTGACCGCTTCTACTTGAGCCCTGCACTTGATGTGGATAAAAGAATGCAAAAGCACCTGGAACAGCGCTCTTTACGTTTTGCGAGTTTCAAGGGCGAGACCGTTCTAGAGGTGACCGGAAACTACTATGCCGTTTATCCTCGTGAACGGATGGATGCGAACAAGCGGGCCAGCCAGACTTTTGAAGACGTCCTCCTTCCCATCTTAAAAGTGATGGTATCGCAATTCCCAACCCAAAACACCGGCGTCCAAGGCTACGTACTGGAAGTTTCCCATCGCGTACGGGGAAGAGTGCTGGGGGTCTCGTGGCCAACGACGGAGAATGTCGCCGTAGTGTTGTCACAGGATGCGGCGGAACAGCTTGTCGCAGCAAAGAATCTCAGGGAACAGCGGGCTGTGCTCGGGGAAGTGCATGCGTATCGCAACGCCGAACCCATCACGCTCCGACTGGCCGATCAGGCGCCCTGAACGACCAGACTCGTGGCGAATCGGATGCCAGGATCGCAGGTATGGACTCGGGGTACGTCTTCCGCATTTTTGCGGGTTATACTGCTGAATCGATTTGCTCGGAATATTACTCGAAGCTGCGTCGCCTTTCTTCTGCTGTGCTCTCGTCTTAGCGCGGCGACTTCTGTGCCGCAACCGCGCTTCTGCGGCGCAGGCTCACATTTATTTTAAAGGAGCAAATCCATGCTACGTTGGAACACCATGATCCGTCGATGAGATCTCTGAGACCGGAGTGTGGCAGGAAACCGTACAGCGGGCCGAGTTTCCAAACTCAGTATTGGCGACGATGGAGGTCCTATATGCAGCCTTCGCACGCTTCTTTGATGCCCTCCAAGACTTGGCGTGGAGAGCCTTCGACAATCTGCTCCGATTGTCTCGTCGACAAGGCTTTCTTAGCGGCCACCTTTACGCTTTCCTTCAGCAGACGCTTATCGACCTCATTCGTTATCCATTTCGCTCCTGCTACTCCGACTAGAAAAGCGCCTGCTAACGCAGAAAATCGAAGACTGATCACCGCACGTGCGCTCTTATCCGCCTGAGTTTGGAAACTCGGCCTGCTGTACGGTTTCCTGCCACACTCCGGTCTCAGAGATCTCATCGACGGATCATGGTGTTCCAACGTAGCATGGATTTGCTCCTTTAAAATAAATGTGAGCCTGCGCCGCAGAAGCGCGCATACCCAGGGACTCATTGGTTTTTCCTCCTACCAGATTGTATGCGGCGACTAAAGTTCTAAGGCATAGTTTTACAATGTTGGCTAAGCTGCTACGAAATGTCTGAAATGGAGGGCCACTCATGCCTGCGCCACGCTCCCACGAACTCCCGAGCCCTGCGATTTGTTCGATGATTGTGGTCGCCATGTTGGCGATGATCGTAATTCCCGCAGCCCTCACGCTCCACGCTGTTCGGATTCCCCCTCCACCGATTCCTCTCAACCAAGCCTCCACACCACACGGCTACACCTTTAGCCTCTTGTTGTTCATCGTTCCCATAACGTTCATCGCAGCATGGTTCCTGCCTAGGGAGGGATTGCACATTCCACAGCGTGCTTTTTGGTGGACACTTGCCATCCTCGTTCCGCTAGGCTTCTTGCTCGACTTCGTTTTCGCGCAATGGTTCTTCGACTATCCGAACGTTGGAGCGACTCTGGGGGTGGGTGCTCCGGCGCTCGGCAGGCACGTTCCGGTCGAAGAGTATGTTTTCTATCTGACCGGCTTTCTCGCCGATCTTCTTCTATACGTATGGCTCGGCGAGTTCTGGCTGGCGGCCTACAACGTGCTTGACTATCCCAGTGAAGCCCGGAAGATGCGACGTCTTCTGCATTTCCATCCTACCTCTCTGATCCTCGTTGCGGTCTTGACTGGCGCCGCATGGTTCTACAAGAAGCATCTCGCCCTACCGGAAGACCAGGCAGGGTTTCCCGGTTACTTCACTTTTCTCGTCGCGGGGGCTCTGCTTCCGGCAGCAACCCTTTTCCCAGTAGCTCGGCGTTTCATCAACTGGCGCGCACTCAGCCTCAGCCTCTTCTTCATGTTGCTCGTCAGCTTGCTTTGGGAGGCCACCCTGGCGGTTCCTTACAACTGGTGGAGCTTCCAGCACCGCCAGATGATCGGTCTTTTTATCGGCGCATGGTCCGGCCTGCCAATCGAAGAGGTTTGTGTCTGGATCGCTGTCACCTATGCCACGGCGATCGTCTTTGAGGTAATAAAAATCTTGGTGGCATCGGAACGCCCGGTTCGCGACGCGCTACTTGGCAAAAGCCACCAGACAAATGGGGCGACTTAGCCGGAAGTTCGACTCCGCTTCGAGGCCCTTGGCATTGACGTCGAGGCAACGCGGGCGCTGCGTCGTCATTTTGCGTACGCCTGCGTGGACTGGAGCGAGCGGCGGCCTCATCTCGGCGGGGCGCTGGGAGCCGCCCTTCTGAAAGTCGCGCTCAGAAGTAAATGGGTAGTTCAGGATCTCACTCGGGGCTTAGTCCAGCACTCTCGTCGCCCACAATAACAAGCGGCACATCCTTTTGATGGAAGACTAGACGACCATCAGCAGCGCGTTTTCGAGGTCATCGCATCAGCTCCAACGTTCGGCGGAAACACCCCGCAGTCATCCGCGGGGCAAAAGGGCGGAACAGGAATACCCCTTTCTCCGATTGGTTGCTTGAACAAGGAGGCGCGGGTACAAAGGTTGAAGGGAGGAAAAGATACGTGAGCAACTACTGAATTTCATTCTCCACTTCCATTCAAAATGCATACGCGCGGCAGCATCCACCTGGCGTTCGACGTTGAGCACACGCTCGGGACGGAGTGAAGCGGGCTGGATGGACGGAGCAGTAGCCATGCATGCGGCGCGCGGGCAAACCACCTTGCCATCCACGCCGTTGAACCCAATCACTTTTATTACACGCCAGGAAGAGGCGTAACTGCATCTCACAAGGGAGAGAAGATTTTGCAGCAAACCACCCATGAAAAGGAAGTTCATCCGAGCGCTCGCCGTGGTTCTCGCCGCCTTTGCAGTGTTCGTGTATGTCTGTCCCGACGATCTCGGGGACGATGCTGCATACACCCCGAGCGAGATGTTGAAAGAGTCGTCGGAGAGGCTCTCCACCCACCGGGACCGACACGCCGTTTACTCCGCGCTGTTCGCCGGCGCAAGTAAAAGCACATATTGCCCAAGTTCTGAAGCGAGGACGATGTCTCCTACCCTTGTATCTCTCTCCACCTGTGTTCTCCTTTGCTGAGACTTACCAACACGTCTAACGTGAGCCACTGAACCTGCTGAGCCTAGCTCCGCAGTGTCCCTACCATTCGCTCGCAAGTCAATCTCAATAGGAGAATTTGTATGCATGCTACGCACGCCAGTAATCACACGCCAGTAATCAAACGATGTGGAAGCAGGCTTTCAAAAATGCCGTATTGGAGTTAGACCCGACATGTCTTCAACCGAAACTAGAAGCAGCACTGAAGGCGATTGAGGATCGGCTCCTAGAAGTACGTTCCCGTGGTATTGACCGCCGGGAACTGATGGAACTCGAAGACGCGAAGCGCACCATTCTGTTCCTGGGGAGGCACGAGCAACAAACCTAAAATACGTCAGGTGAACGTATGGCGTTGGCTTGAGGGGGCAGAGCATCCGCTCAAGCCAACGCTTTGTGCAAGCCAACCGATCGGAGTGGAGAACGTCATCGCCTCCGCCAACTTTCAACTTTGATGAAACTCCAGAAGTGACCTCGGAAGCGTACGAATACGAAAAAACGCCGCTTCCGGAAGAGGTGACGCTTGAGCGATAGTCCGCTGGTCGCGGAACACGCCGAGCACGAAGCGCGTCCGGAACTGCGCCATCACTTCGCCGACGAAGAGCAGCAGCGCAATGCCGCCTCGCTGGGAATGTGGTGGTTCCTGGGCACCGAAATCATGTTCTTCGGGGGCATGTTCTGCGCGTATTCGATCTACCGGTTCAAGTATTTTCCGGAGTTCGCCGCCGGCAGCCGAAGTCTTGATCTTACGGTCGGAACGTTCAATACCGCCGTTCTTATTTGCAGCAGTTTGACTGTAGCGCTCTCGGTCCGCGCGGCGCAGCTTGGCAAGCGCAAGCTGCAGGTCGCGCTTCTGTTAGCGGCGATCTTTTTCGGTCTTGTCTTCCTGGGGCTAAAGGCCTACGAGTGGAACAACAAGTATAAAGAGCACCACATCCCGACCTTCGTCTTCAACGCCAAAGATCTGATGCGGGAGAACCCGAAGCTTTTTGGCCTCGATCAGCTTCAAAGCGATCCTCAGAAACTACGGGCGAGAGAAGCAGAAATCCAGCAGCACTCGCAGGTCTTCTTTTCACTCTATTTCGCTTTGACTGGGATGCATGCAATCCACATGCTCGTCGGCGTCGGCATCTTTACTGTGATCACCTGGATGGCTTGGAAAGGAAGATTTACTCCTGAATATCACACGCCGCTTGAGATTGCGGGCCTCTACTGGCACTTTGTGGACATTGTCTGGATCTACCTGTTTCCCTTGTTGTATCTGATCGATCGACGACCGGTAGCATGAGCGAAAACTATGTCTCAGCACATTGTTTCCAGCTAGGCGTCGTGCTGGACTAGCCGCGATTGCCACATCCTGTTGTCAATGACACCGCGCTTGACGCGGTCTTGCGCTTTTGCAGGCCTCAGGCAGGCGCGCGGAGCGCGGCTTTTTCATGCAAGCGTCAGAACACGGCTAGGCGGCTGGGCGGCGAACTACCGCAGGCGCCTCCATCTATAGCCAGGCGCCCGCCAGCGTAGCCACCACGATCTCGACTAGCGCTACGATGGTCGAGATCACGAGCAACCGCGCGGTGACCCAGATTTGGCTTACAATGCGCGCAAAATAGGTTTATGGCGTATTTTGGTATTCCCGTGAAGGGAGGGCTGGGTTCCATGTCAAAACCACCGTATCGTGTTCTACGGATTGTGCTGGGTTTTCTGTCCATACTGCTCGCGGTCGCGGGCATACTCCTGATCTTCAGCAGTAAGCCCCTCACCATGCGCATGTTCCTGCGTCCTCCCGAGTCTGAAATCTCCACCCTGCTTCTCGCGGCGGTGAAGGAGATGGGAGGTCTGGCGCTCACGCTGAGCGTGATGCTCTTTTTTGCCTCCCGCGACCCAGAGCGCAACGTGGCGATCATTGATGGGATGACTGTGGGCCTCTGCATACTGGCCGTCACGCCGCTCATTTCTCTTTACACCCTGGATGTGCAGACACTTTATCCGGCATATCTGGTCTGGGGTCGCTCTGGCTGGCATCCTTTATTATTTGCGGCCGCGAGAGACGCACTGGAGACCCGCCGGGAATTTCTGAGGAATGCTGTAGAGGCAGGGAAGGTACCGTCTAGCCTGCCACCTTCCGCTTCGACTGGACCCAACACAACGTACCCAGTGCTGCTATGTCTGGTAGCGACCTCGGACCTCAACGGCCATAGCGACCCATGAGTTCCGTTCCGACCAGGGTGTGGCCCTTCATGGCACGTTCCAGGTCAGGTTTAGTAGCTCCGGCCTTCAGGTTGAGCTTTGTGTCGAGCGCATACAGCTTGAAAAAATAGCGGTGTGGTTTGCCCGGCGGAGGACGAGTGCACCCAAGTACCCACGGGCGCGTCCGGATCGTCCATGATGAGGGCAAAGCTCTGTGTCCCCACAGGTGCCTCCTTCCAGTTCAGCTGCGGGGAAACATCGGGTCCGTCGCAGGTAAACTTCTTTGGAATCGTTTCCCCGGCGGAAAAAGCAGGGGTCGCAATCTGAAAAGGCATAGCCTCTCCTCTCACTTGAAGAAATATTGACGCAACAGGGAGAGCCAGCAGAAAGACCCCTGCTAATATCATTCGGACAAATCCGCAGAGCTCATCAGAATCTCCGGCAAGAATCCTAGGCCACGCGCCGAGATGGTTTCAAGGAACGACAGCTTCGCGATACGTGTCGTTTCTTTTAGCACGGCCCGGTTCGCGGGCTTGATGACGGCAATCATCAAGGCGGGTTGCCCAAAGAGAGAACTGACGGAAATTTTGGCTCGGAAGAAAGTCCTGTCCTCTCTTTGTCCTCCCTGCCGGCACAATGACGACTAGGTTTACCTTCGCCTGCTGCCTGACTGGGACTGCGGTCACAGCACCCCACTGAGCTACGGCCAGCCGCCATGCTCCTGCACCTTCGAGCCCTGCCTGAACCAGCGATCTCACCTCGCACTGTCAGAGGCGGTATGGGCGCCGCCCCGGGCTGGTTGATGCCCCCATGTTTTGCAGGTAGTCGAACTACCAGTAATTCGTCTGGCTTCTGGCCGCACAGCCAGGGAGTGAGCAAAACAAGAACAGAAAAGACAACAAAAGCTACTTTGACGAGCTTGAGATCTTCTTTCATGGAAAACAAACCCCCCGATACCGGCGTTGCCGCTTCAGAATCTTGCCGAGCCGAGTGGTGTGTTGGTCGCGCCATGCCCTCGCGCGACCATCTCGCTTTGGCTCTTACCGTCGTCGGCGCCTTCCAATCCTAACCTTGGCTGCGAGGAACGAGACGACAGCAAAGTCCGCCTCACAACCAAAGCCAATAAGAATTAGAAACGTGCCAGCAATCGAACAAGCAATGGTTCTTTCTCCCTCTCTTCCTCCTCGTGCTCCTCGGCCGGCTCCATCTCTAGGACGGTCGAGAGCTGCTCAGATCCTGGGACAACCAGGACGTCAAAGGTCAGACCCGCAGGCAGATCGCCCAATGTAATTTGCCTGCCGTCCAAGAACTCAAAGACGTCCCGCTTCGGCTGTTTTAACATTTTGAAGATCGCTTCGGCCTCCATGCCGAGGTGGAGCGACGCTTGCTGACTTTCGGAGAACCGAAACAGGACCCTGGTCCGATCTATCAGGCAAACCGGACAAGGCCTTCGGGCGTCGAGCTCGGTTTCCCGAACTACCCAATTCGAATGCCAATTCATTTGCTTGATTCCAAGGCGCTGTCCAGTCTTGGCCTCTTCTATATGGTTTGCATACTCACTCGAGAACCAACACATACCCTTTATCCTCCAATCTTGAAAATTTGAGCCGGCACCTCGAGTCTTCGGAAAAGCGCGGATGATCCAGGCTCTGCCTTGCGATTTCAGGCGTGTCCCCGCAGGAGGGAGAGAGGATGTCGTGGGGTTCGGCGGATCTGGTGCCTACTTCGCAGCCCTCGAGGTCTGAGTCGGCGCTCGGGTCGGTCGTTCCATTGCCCTGTCCTCCTCCCAGACTCAGGGTCACAGTATCACCCAAGGTTTACTGAATCAAGGGAGAGGTGATGAGCAGAGTTTTCCGCGTTTGCGCGGAACGAAGCAGGGCAATCCTTCTGGATCATTACTTCGTTGGACTTGACACTGTGGTGATGGTATCGCCCTTAATGAGCTTGAGTTGGCGCTACGCCAGGTGATGGCACTCTCAAGGAGATTGGCACCGACCCGCATTGCCACATGGGCCATTGATATCGCCCAGTTGAATTTCTTCGATTTTGCCGCGCAGTTGTTTTTGGCTGAGATCGGCAAGCCTTCATTATAAAAATGTGATGTAAAGAGATAGCGCCTGAAACGTGGGAGGACTGGCTTTCGTGAGGCCCCGAGCGCCGGCTAACGTGGAACCTTGAAATCGATCTCGCCCTCATCGTTGGCTTTCACAGTGGCTGGTACGTCCAGGTCGGCTAGCGGAATTTTCGTCGCTTTCTCTTCGTTCAAGATCCAAAGTGTCTGTCCAATGATGGCGTAGTTCTGAACTTCCTCGGTATGTTTGTCGCGGAACACCAGTACGGTCAATGAATGAATATCATTCTTCGACTCGGGTTTGGCGGGCGCTTGCCGCTCCTGGCTCAGCCTTTCGACTTCATCTTCTAAGCGATCGATCTCATCCCGCTCTCGCTGGAGCTCCTGCGAATACCTGCCATCCCCGTACCCATCATCTCCGTAGTATGCGCTGGACAGGCGGTCAGTCCAAACAGGTGGTCTACTCGCACGCTGGGGCGCATTGCATGCCGTGAGGAGTGTCCTCAGTGCTTTGGCGCTCTTGCTATTCCTGCATCTTTTAGTTTTCGTGAAGGCTTGACGTTGAATGCTGACCGACTCTCCACCTCGAAGGACAAATCGCTCCGGTTATATCGAAAGCGACCGCGTCACAACCCTTGACCTGCCGCAAAACGAGCCTTTGCTGGAGATTGCAAAGCGGCTCGAATTCGCGACGAAAGCAGGAAAGAGCACCGATGTCCGGAACGGCTGCGCCGACTTCCTGGCTGAGACCTCGCGTTTCTACAGAGTCCCGCCATGCGGCATTCGCGTACTCGCGGCTAGACCGCTGCGGGTATGTGAGAACTGGTCCACCGAACTCTTCGGCGACTACAGTCCAGAAACCATGCTGATCCGGGTCTGGATGCGGACTGCGGTACGGAAAGAGATCACATCCTACGGCACCTTCCTGAGTACGCTCTGCCACGAGTTCTGTCACCATCTCGACTTCCATCGGTTCGGATTTGCGGACTCGTGGCACACTCGCGGGTTCTACGAGCGAGCAGCAGCGCTTTACCACCATGCGCTAGGAACGCCTCCGAAGCGGCTATTCTGGGTGCCAATGGCAGGCGGGCGCTGGCCGATCCATTGGCCACGAACGAATCGAAGGGCTTAACTGAGGAGTTGCTCTCAGTGCAGAGGCATGACAGCACACTAGCTCTTTAGCGCCGGGCGCTGGTCACGGGTTTCTTCTGTCACAATCATGATCTCCTTCCATTTGCGATAAACGTTCACAACCGCAAGCGTCCACAGGGAAACCAAGTCAACGAGTGGCAAGCTCCATATACTCATCCGCACCCACTATCCTCAGCACGACCCGCACCGGAATCGGGAACCGCCGCCGCGTGGGATCACGCACGACGTTCGGCGCGGAGAGCTGATATTTCTTCCCACGAGTTTTGAGTTCGCAGCCTCCTGCTGCTAGCACGTTCTTGACCCATTCAGATTGGCTGCTATATGTGAGGGCAAAGATGAAGCCGTTTGGCGCTCGGAAGACGTTCACTGGAGTTCGGTAGACCTTCCCGGACTTGCGACCCACGTGGGTCAGGATGCCGAAGCCGGGAAGCCAGCCTGCGAAGAGGCTGGTGATACGATTCGTGACGGCGATATTGATCTTCGCCAGCCACCTCTTGCAGAACCGCATGAGCAGGATTCCTGTGGCTGCGATGGCGATTACGATGATGGCTCCGACACTCACGGTTCTCTAGCTCTCCACAACGGCATCCGCTTCGATCTCAACCAGCCAATCCGGGTCGATGAAGCGCACAACCTGCATAATCGTGTTCGCAGGGCGGATGCTGCCAAAGAACTCGCCGTGGACTGTCGCGACCCGTTCCCAATCCTCTATGCGGGTCAGCAGAATTCTTGTTCGGGTCACGTCCGAAAGTTTGCCGCCCAATCCTTCAATGGCGGACTGGATGATTTCGAGGCACCTTCGCGCCTGACCCGCTGCATCGCCCTTCGCGACCGTCTTACCATCTTTGCCGAGTGGGGCTGTCCCTGTGACCGCGATAATTCGCCCGGCTCGTACCGCTCGCGAAATGCCGACCTTCGGCTCGAAAGGCGATCCCGTTGAAACGTGTTGGCGTTGGCTGCTCAAAGTGCTCCTCCCGCAACGCAAACGTAATCGTCGTAGAGAGCTAGTCTCGCATTGTGCGGACGTTCAGGGCAAAGTGTGCGGAATGCTAAGAAAATCAACGCTGGTCAAAAAGGGTTCGCCGAGGCAGCCGCAAGCCGATGAATCTACAAGCACAGTTTTTCGAATTTGGATGGTCTACCCGGTATACCTTTTGGGCTGATGGGAACAACCTGCCGTTTGCGGTGTCAAAGATTGTGGCAGGACTAATTCTTTTGACAGCGCGTGAGGCGGTTAACGCCTTCGCTCCTCTTTTTTGCGAGCCTCCGTCATGAAGACGCTTGATCCTGAAGCAACTTCAGAGGGTATGCAGCCAACCCTGCCGCTCGCAGGATTAATCGCAGCAACGATCACCGCTTTTGCGATGTGCCGCCTTCCGGCACCGCATTTCATGTCTTGGAGCCACTTGCTCGCTTCGGCAACCGAGCGCGTATTCGCAGTTTTTCTTGCAGCAACCCTCAGCAACGTGGGCCTCTACAGGACAAAAGCAGCAGGTGGAGCCTCTCATTGGCATTTCCCGTTGCGAATGGCTCTCTGTGCGATCTGGCTTGCACCTCTTGCGCTTTTTGTTAGTGAGGATTCGGCGTGGGCACTACCGATTACCGCAACTTTAATCGTCGGCATCGGCACTTCATTTCGAATGCTACCAAACGCTTCCGACAATGAAATTCCGTCATTGGTTGACGCATATGAAACCAGTTCGTTCAGCCTGCTCGAATCACCGCACCCGTTCAAGCAGTTTTTCGCTGTGGGCGCGGCTCTCTGTGCCGAAGCAGGTGCACTGGCGACTTTGGGTGGCCATCTCTTTAGTGGCACCCTGCTGGTTGCGATCACTTCCGCCGGATGGGTGTACGCGATAAAACACCCCCCACCTCGAACATCGGACGAATCCTTTCGATCCCGCTCACGTGCACCGATTGCGTTCGCGCTCGCAATCCTGTTCACGGCAGCCGGGTTGATGCCGCATTTGGGCGGGGGACATGAATTCGGCGGCTCTGGAATTTCAGGTAAGCACCGGGTCGGTGCTAGGTCGGAAGAAGCACGGTATGACAAAGCTGCGCAGGAACCATTGGAAGGATCGGCGGCTCAAGACGCCTACGCGGGAATTGTGTTGTGGCCGAAACAGGTGCCCACGAAACTTGTCGCTCCCGTACCGATTTTTGGCAACAGCATAAGTGCGGAGCGCAGAACTCCGTTGATCATTCCGTTCGCGGGGGTCTATTGGTTCTTCAAGGCTCCAGACCTGCGCCTGCCAAAAAAACCTCACGAGGCCCATGGCACCCCGGAGGTGTTCAACATCCACGCAACGGATCGGCACGCGCTCTCGATGGAAGCACACCAGAACCTCGGCACGCTGGTTGACCTGTCGTGTTGCAGTGAAATTCAGATCGCGATACGAAATGCAGACCGCTATCCCGGCACGGTCTCACTTGAACTGATCGTGATAAACACCACGCTAGGCGGAAGGCCTTCTCAGAGCCTCGGGAGGAGCACCGTCCGCTCTACGCAGGCGTGGAAGCTCTATGATGATCGGCCGCCCACAAAGGAAATTCTGCATTTCACAGTTCCAGCGAACTCCAGAATTACCCGGTTTGATGAAGTAGAAGTAATGGTCGTATTTCGTCTTGATTCTGATCGCTCGTTTGCTGCCGCCAAAATGGGCATTCAACAGTTTGTACTTGTTCCTCGGGGCATTTGAAGCTTTCCTGAGAAGCACGTTCCTTTGGGAAGGAAGATGGATGTGCGGTTAGTTGTGGCTATTGTCTATGGCTTCTGGGAATAGGTGCCATCGGTAATACAATAATCGTCCTATGAAGAGGTAAATCTCTCATGCGTCTGCTTGCGAAAATTCGTTGCTTGCACTCACCCTTATCTCCGGCGGGGCCTAAGAACCCGAAAATCGCTTTGATCGTCCCAGCATTTCTGTTTCTCGCAATCGGATATGGATTCGGGCAAACCACCATACCCGATACTCCAGCCGGAAGGACTCTTAGTGCATGGCTCGATGCGTTTAACAGCGGTGACCGGACAAGAGTCGAAACCTACATAAAGACCTTTGAGCCTCAGCAATCGGTCGAGCGCATGATGGGATTCCACAGCCAAACGGGCGGGTTCGACCTGCTCGCAATCGAGAGCAGCGAGCCGCTGATGATCAAGTTCCGCGTCAAAGAAAAAGCGAGTCCGACTATCGCCATCGGCAGCATACAACTCAAGGACGGTCAGTCAGGACTTGTAGAGAGCTTTAACCTGCGGGCAATACCTCCGGGTGCTGTTGTCGAAAACGTGAAGCTGGACACCGCTGAGCGGCAGCGTGTGATTGATGGAGTTGCCAAGAACCTGAAGGAGTCCTACGTCTATCCCGATCTGGCGCAAAAGATGGAGGACACCATTCGAGCGAATCAGAAGCGCGGCGGTTACGACGCAATCGTCGATCCGGATGCGTTCGCGACCCGGCTTACGAATGACTTGCAGGGGGTCAGTCACGATAAACACCTCGGGGTCAATTTCAGCCCTGTCAAGCTTCCGCCCGAAGGACAAACACACAGCCCTGAAGAGGAGGCGCAGTTCCACAAGATGCTGGAGCGGACGAATTGTGCCTTCGAGAAGGTCGAAGTCCTGCCCCGGAACATTGGTTACCTGAAGTTCAATGCTTTCGCTGACCCGACGTTTTGTGGTCCGACCGTTGTTGCCGCCATGAATTTTCTTGCACATGTGGATGTGATTATTTTCGACCTTCGCGAAAACGGCGGGGGAGACCCGAAGATGGTCGCCATGATCTCAAGCTATCTGTTCGACAAACCGACTCATCTCAACGACCTCTACAATCGGAAAGAGGACTTCACCACTCAATACTGGACTCTGCCCTATGTTCCCGGCACGACGCTCGCAGACAAACCGGCATTCGTGCTGACCTCGAAGAGCACCTTCTCCGGCGCAGAGGAGTTTACTTACAATCTGAAGAACCTCAAACGCGCCACAATTGTCGGCGAAACCACGGGAGGCGGTGCCCACCCAGTCGCAGGTCATCGCATTGATGAGCACTTCATGATTGGAGTGCCGTTTGCGCGTGCCGTAAATCCGATTTCGAAGACAAATTGGGAAGGTACAGGCGTCAAGCCTGATGTTCCGGTGAAGGCTGCGGAAGCACTCGACAAAGCGGAGGAATTGGCGAGCAGTAAACTGTCGCAACAAAAATGACGCTCTAGTCAGTGCCGAAATAGCGAAACTCGGCATCACAATGGAGGATTTCGACCTACGGGCAAACAGTGCACCAGCAATTTCCCACTCGAGACGTTGTCGTCAGCGAACGAGACCTCGCGGAACAGCTTCGAAAGCGACCGGATGCCGTGGTCACCGCGCTGAACCTCCTGCTGAACGAGCGGAAGGTGCAGCGGGCTCCGTTGAGTGGCTATTGGAAGTTGAACGCTCAGTCAACTCAGAAGCTTTGGTTGTGTCGCCACTATGCGGCTTTTGGAAGCGGCTCGATTCCGCGAACCGGAACTTGGCCTATCGAACGGTCTGCCCATTTCAAACTTCTGATGCGGGCTGCCGTTACGGGCGACTGTTCCTGTTCGGCAATTTCGGCTGCGACTTCCAATGCCTGGTTAATCGCCAACAGCGCTAGTGATGCGCCGTTTGGTTTGAGGCTCGTTAATGCGTACTTGCTTCGAAGCTCTTCTCCCAAGGTCACAGGCTGCTCCTCTCGTTCCGAAGACTACACCCGTTGTTGCGGCGGCGGGCTCTTGGGTTGCACTCCCAAGAGTTCGGATACTGCAATTCCAGCGATTATCATCCAGACCAAGTTGTTTCTCTGAACTGAATCGCTCACCTGCATGCTTAGGACTGGCTCAAACAGGAACTCGGCAAAACACTATCGCGGCACCCACCGTGCCTACAATTCCGGACGCGGTTCCAAACTTTGCGGCGGCAAATGTTGCGACTCCGATAAAGAGAAATGGGATAAAGCGTTTCGATGGGCTTTCACGGAAGATCAAGACCAAGGCCCCAGCGGATGTAATACACAGGGCAGTTCCCAAGGTGTGCTGATACCAATCCTTCACATCGTCAAAG
>WNGJ01012538.1_pt1 | contig 13948 bp, 22 predicted proteins | sample 5400611 | NCBI WGS metagenome assembly WNGJ01 (sample SAMN13153375, study PRJNA577476) | soil metagenome | isolation source: 40 cm soil or saprolite under Garry oak tree replicate 1 | place: USA:California | collected 2016-06-15 | reverse complement strand
CACCGCGATCCCCACATAAAGCCACATCAGTGTGCCGCCGGCTGCCGCTTCGCCGCGAACGTAAGTGGCACGATCGAACGCTCGCCCCCGGATTCGCCCCTTACGCAAAAAGCCGTCGTAATGCCGTTGAATCAGGTGCGTTTCCACCTGGCGCATCGTGTCAAGCATGACGCCCACAATGATTAACAAGCTGGTGCCGCCGAAAAATTGCGCTGTAATGATAGGCACATTTAACCACTGGCTGAGAAGGCTTGGCAAAACCGCTATCAAGGTCAGGAAAATCGCCCCAGCAAACGTGAGTCGCGTCATCGTGAAATCAAGAAAGTCGGCAGTCGGCTTCCCTGGCCGCACTCCCGGAATATAACCGCCGTATTTTTTCAGATCGTCCGCGATTTGAGTCGGTTGAAACTGCGTGGCAACCCAGAAGTAACTGAAAAAGAAAATCATTGCTGCAAGAACGACATAATGGGGCCAACCGGTGGAAAGCGCGCTGGCTATGCGATTCGCGATGGGACTGTTCTTAAAACCGTAGCTGACGATAGTGGCCGGGAACAGAAGCAATGCCCAGGCGAAGATGACCGGCATCACCCCCGCGTAGTTCACTTTCAACGGCATGTACTGTGTCTGGCCGCCGTACATTTTCCGGCCGACCACCCGCTTCGCATATTGCACAGTGATCTTGCGCACCCCTTGCGTGATGGCAATCACCGCAGCGATCACAATGATCAAAAGCAACACAAGCAATACGAGCACCATCGGATTTACCTGGCTCGAACCTGTTTGCCCCGAAGGCACAAACGTCTTCCACGCCTGTGCGAGCGCAGCAGGCAGGCGCGCAACAATGCCAATCGTAATAATGAGCGATATCCCGTTGCCAATCCCGCGTTCGGTAATTTGATCGCCCAGCCACATCAGCAACAGCGTGCCGGTCGTCAGGGAGATCACAGTTACGATTCGAAATCTCCAGCCAATGTCATCTACTAGTGGAATTCCGAGTTTCTGAATGGTGTCCGTGATCCCGGGAAGCATCGTGTGATACGATTCGGGGTGCTGAAACGACAGTGCCAGCAGATAGCCTTGAAAAATGCAGAGCCCAACCGTCGTGTAACGGGTCAGCTGCATGATCTTTTGCCGGCCACCATCTTCACGGGCGAGCCTGCCAAGCTGCGGAATCACCGCGGTGAGCAACTGCATCATGATCGACGCGCTGATGTACGGCATGATGCCCAATGAGAAGACCGCGCAGTTTTAAAAGCGCTGCCAGACCGCCTCCAGTCCGCTGGCTCAGCGAGAGGCGAAACCATTCCTGCAAGACGCCCTGGTTGACCCCCGGAGTCGTGATCGCAGCTCCCAAACGCACAATTACCACCACCGCCAGCGTAAACAAAATGCGCCGGCGCAACTCCGGTATCTTAACTGTGTTGAGAAACGCCGAGACCATCCGCTAAATCTGGAATATTGCCTGCCGAGACGCTAGCTCTCCTGAGAAGTTTTCTTCTTTGCCCCCGACTTCACTTTGGCCGGCAGCCGCCTCGACGATTTTTTCTTCTCTGCGGCCTGCAAACCAGGTTCGACAGATCCTTCGCTCGCCGAGGTTCCAGTCTTCTCGGCGGCACGGATTAGACCTTTCGATGCTCCTCCCTCACGTAGCGTAATCGTTCCCCCAGCCTTCTCGATTTTTTCCCGCGCTGCCGCACTGACTTTATCGGCTTCCACCGTCAGGCCATGCTTCAATTCGCCGTCACCAAGAATTTTTATTCCCACGAAATGACCGCGAACCAGATTCAATTCACGCAGCACTTGTTCAGTTACCACGCTTCCGGCCTTAAATGCGCTGAGGTCGTCGAGGTTCACAATCGCATAACGCTTGTGAAAGGCCGCATTGTTGAATCCGCGCTTCGGCAATCGCCGAATCAGCGGCATCTGCCCGCCTTCAAACCCGAGTCGAATGCTCCCACCCGAACGCGCCTTTTGCCCTTTATGACCCTTGCCGCTCGTCTTACCGTGCCCTGAGCTTTCACCGCAACCCAGGCGTTTGACGCGATGTCGCGATCCCGGCCGCGACCGCAAATTATGCAGACGCATCATGTTGCTCTCCCTTTCCATCGCTTAAGTGAATTCCGCGCGTTTTAAAGATTTCCTCCCGCCGGCGAAGCGATCGCAGCGCGGCGATCGTCGCCTTAACTACGTTAGCGTGATTACTTGATCCGAGCGACTTGGCCAGCACGTCGCGAATACCGGCCGCCTCAGCAACTGCCCGCACGCCTCCCCCGGCGATAACGCCAGTCCCAGGCGATGCGGGACGCAACAGCACTCGTGCTCCATCGTATTCACCGATCACTTCGTGCGGTATCGTGTTTTCGTTCAATGAAACTTTTTCCATCGCTTTGCGCGCTGCTTCGGAGGCCTTTCTAATAGCCTCTGAGACTTCATTCGCTTTGCCAAATCCGCATCCCACTCGCCCATCGTGATCTCCCGCCACGATCAAAGCGCTGAAACTAAAACGCCGACCTCCCTTCACGACCTTCGCGCAGCGGTTGATAAATACGACTTTCTCCGTGGTATCACCCTTTGCTGCCGGAGCTTTATCTGGTCTGCGCGAGTCTGGTCGCCTGCCTGAAGTTGTGTAAGCCATGAATTAAAATTTTAAGCCGCCTGCGCGCGCTGCCTCCGCCAATGCCTTCACTTTTCCGTGATAAAAGAACCCGCCGCGATCAAAAACGACGCGCTCGAGTTTTTTCGCCAGGGAACGTTCTGCGATTGTTTTGCCGATCAATTCTGCCGCTGCCTGATTCGCAGCTGTTTTATCTTTGCCATGCAACGATGGCTCCGTGGTTGACGCCGCGGCCAGTGTCCGTCCGGCATCGTCATCGATCACTTGCGCGTAAACATGTTTCCCAGAGAAATGAACTGCCAGCCGCGGACGTTGCGCCGTGCCTGCAACTTTTTTCCTGATCCTTTGATGAACGCGCTGGCGCGCTGCCTTACGAGTCGTCGCCATACCTATTGAACGGTCTTGCCCACTTTGCGACGAATCTGCTCTCCCGCGTAGCGAACGCCTTTGGCCTTGTAAGGTTCAGGAGGATAAAAGCGACGAATGTCCGCCGCCACTTGGCCGACCAGTTTCTTATCGGCGCCCTGAATTGCGATCTTCGTGTTGTCCGTGACTGTGATTTTAATGTCCTTCGGAATTGAAAATTGAATCGGATGCGAGAAACCGAGGCTTAAGTTGAGGGTCGATCCCTGCACGGCAGCCCTGAAACCGACTCCTTCAATCTCGAGTTGTTTGGTAAAACCTTCGCTCACTCCCTGCACCATGTTGTGCACGAGGCTGCGCGAGAGCCCGTGTAACGCTTTCACGTTGCGCGTTTCCGCTCCGCGCACCACCGACACCCGATTCTCCTCGACACTCGCGCGGATGTCGCGCGGCAGTTTCCAGTGGAGTTTTCCCTTTGGCCCTTCCACCAAGACCGCTCCGTCACCGCCGATGCTCACCTTGACCTTGTCGGGAATCTCGACCGCTTTGTTTCCGATTCGTGACATAAAATTTACCAAACGTAGGCCAGCAGTTCACCGCCCATCTTTTGCTTTCTCGCTTCGCGTCCCGACAAGATGCCGCGCGAAGTGGAGAGAATCGCCACGCCCATCCCACCAAGAACTCGCGGGATTTCATCTGCCCCAACGTAACGCCGTAATCCCGGGCGGCTCACCCGCTTTAGTCCTGCAATGGCGCTCGATCGATTCACGAGTTTGTTGATGATCTTGATGCGCGGATGCGCAGCACTCGTGTCGACCGAGTAATCGGTGATGTAACCTTCATCTTTCAGAATGCGCGCGATCTCAGCCTTGATTTTCGAGTACGGAACGAGCACCTCCGGTCTCTGCGCGCGCGTGCCATTGCGGATACGCGCCAAGAAATCGGCAATCGGATCAGTAACAGTGCTCATCAAAAAAATCAGGCGGGTTGTACGGCGGGCTTTCTTGCCCGGTCGCTAAACGGCATGCCCATTTCGCTCAACAGCGATTTGGCTTCCTCATCCGTTCGTGCCGTGGTGACGATTGTAACATCAAATCCGATGTTGCGCTTGATTTTATCAAGCTCGATTTCGGGAAAGATCGATTGATCCGAAATTCCGAGGGTATAGTTGCCGTGGTTGTCAAAACAACGCGGTGAGACGCCGCGGAAGTCGCGAATGCGCGGCAACGCGGCCTTGATGAAGCGCTCCAAAAATTCGTACATGCGTTCTCCGCGCAGGGTCACCTTCGCGCCTATGGCTTGACCTTTTCGCAATTTGAAATTCGAAATGCTTTTCTTGGCCAGGGTCTCTACCGCGCGCTGGCCCGTAATCAGCGCGATCTCGGCTTTCGCTTCTTCCAGCGCCTGCTTTACGTCCGATTGGGAGCCGATCGAAGTGTTAATGACCACTTTCTCGACCTTCGGAATTTGGTGAACGTTTTTGTAGCCGTGCAGCTTTTGCAGCGCAGGCATCACACGCTCTTTGTAAAAGCGATGAAATTCGTTTTCCATTTTAGCAACCTATCATTCTGAGCGAGGCGAAGAATCTCACAATCGACGCCTGGGGTTACTTGCGAGTTCCCTCGCTACGCTCGGCATGACCCCGTTTTGTTCCTTTTTTCGCTTCCGCGTCTTTCACCGGTTTCGCATCGCGCTCGATCAATTTTACATTGGAAATATGAATTGGTCCCTCCCGTTCGGCGATTTTGCCGCTCGGATTGTCCTGGGATTTCCGAAGGTGCTTCTTGATAATGCGTACGCCTTCAACCAAGACACGCTGTTTTACGGGAAACACCGCCAGGATCCGCCCTGAAGAGCCGCGGAAATTCCCGGACATGACCTCGACCTGATCGCCTTTTTTAACGTGACACTTGATTCGATTCATAACACTTCCGGTGCCAGCGACACAATTTTCATGAAATTGCGCTCGCGCAATTCGCGGGCGACCGGCCCGAAAATGCGCGTGCCACGAGGATTCAAATCTTTGTCGATAATCACAATCGCGTTGTTATCGAAGCGAAGCACAGAACCATCCTCGCGCCGGATGGGCTGTTTCGTTCGGACGAGAACAGCACGCACCACCTCGCCCTTCTTTACTGTTCCAGTCGCGCTGGCTTCCTTCACGTTCGCAGTAATCACATCGCCGATGCCGGCATAGCGGGTTTGCTTGCCGATCACGCCAATCATGGTCGCCATGCGCGCGCCGCTGTTGTCCGCCACATCTAGTCGTGATCGAAGTTGTACCATCGAAATCTTCCTATTAGTCCTGCTGTTGCATTTACTTCTGGATGACCTCCACAACACGCCATCGCTTCAGCTTGCTCAGTGGCCGCGTCTCCATGATGCGAACGGTATCGCCGGTTTTTGCCTGGTTCTGCTCATCGTGCGCGTAAAACTTTTTCATCTGCTTGACAATCTTTCCAAACTTGGGGTGCGGCACGCGCGTGACGGTCCGCACCACAATTGTTTTGTTCATGCTGCTGGAAATCACTTGGCCGGTGCGTGTCTTGCGTGAACCACGAGTCACGGACGCGGGCTGCTCTGAAGGAGCTAACGAAGCTTCTTGCTCGACCATAATTTATTTTTTCTCCTCGTGTTTAGCCCGCTGAGTCAGGAGTGTTTCGAGCCTGGCAATATCGCGCTGCAGCAAGCGCAATCTGCTTGGCTGTTCGAGCTGGCCACTCTGCTGTTGCAAACGCAGGTGCAGGCTTTCCTGGCGCAAGTCGCGTCTCTTGGTCAACAACTCGTCTGTGCTTAGTTCCGTGATCTCTTTCATTTTCATCGTTCTTTAAGCGGCCCTGACGTGATGACGTGTGAGAAACTTCGTGCGCACCGGCAACTTGTCTGCTGCAAGGCGCAGAGACTCCCGCGCGACCGATTCCGGCACGCCATCCAGCTCGAACAAAATGTTGCCAGGCCTTACCGTGGCGACCCAGTCCTCAGGTTGGCCTTTCCCCTTGCCCATGCGCGTTTCCGGTGGGCGGGAGGTTACCGACTTATCAGGGAAAATGCGGATCCACAGTTTGCCTTTGCGCTTCATGTTGCGGGTGAGCGCGACGCGCGCGGCCTCCAATTGCGTGTTAGTAATCCAGGCACGCTCGAGTGTCTGCAATCCGAACTCGCCAAAATCGATTTTGAGATTGCGCGAAGCAGTCCCTTTCCGGCTTCCCCGCTGGGACTTTCGATACTTCACACGTTTTGGCATCAATGCCATAGATTATCTCCTTTAGACTTGGACCGGCTCGGCTGGCGGTGGTGGTGGTGGCGGCGCAGCTGGCTGAGGCGCTGGTTCTTCCTTCTTACAAATCCAACATTTCACACCAATCTTGCCATAGACTGTGTTTGCTTCTGCGAAGCCGTAATCGACCGACGTGCGCAACGTGTGCAGGGGAACTTTTCCCTCCCGATACCATTCCGAGCGCGAAATCTCCGCGCCATTGAGCCGGCCCGAACACCGCAGACGAATTCCTTCCCCGCCAAAATCCATCGCAGTCTGCACCGCTTTTTTCATCGCGCGGCGATAGGCAATCCGCCGCTCGATCTGGAGCGCCACATTTTCGGCGACGAGCTGTGCGTCGAGTTCCGGCGTTTTGATTTCCTGGATATCGATCTTCACCTGTTTGCCCTCGGCCATCTTGGAAATTTCTTCGGTCATCTTCTCGATCTCTGCGCCCTTTCGTCCGATCACAATCCCGGGACGCGCGGTGTGGATGGTCACCCGAATGGAATTCCACGCGCGCTCGATCACAATTTTCGAAACGGCCGCGAACTGCAGCTTCTTCTTCACATAATTTCGAATCTTCAGGTCGCTGTGCAAAAATGACGGGAATTCCTGCGACGAAGCGTACCAGCGCGAACGCCAGTCACGATTCACGCTCAGGCGAAAGCCAATTGGATTAACCTTTTGTCCCATAAAAAATTATTTTTTCGCTTTGGTGCTCGGCTTCGGCTTCGCAGGTTTTTTATCGGACCCACTCGCCGCGCTTTTACTTCCCTCGCTCTTCATATCCTTCTTTGCCACTTTCTTTTCCTGTTCCCGTTTTGCTTTTCGCTTTTCTCGAGTTTCAGTCTGAATCTCGTCGGATAGGACGATGCGAATGTGACTGGTGCGTTTTTGAATACGGCTCGCGCTGCCGCGGGCGCGCGCCATGATACGCTTTAGCGTTGGCCCCTCACCGACAGTCGCCTCCTTCACCACCAGCCCATCTGGTTTCAAATTGGCGTTGTTTTCTGCATTGGCGATGGCGCTCTTCAACGTCTTGCCAACGAGAAACGCCGCCTTCTTCGGCGTGAAAGTCAACAGATCGAGCGCTACCGAAACCGGCAGACCCTGGATCTCACGCGTAACTTCGCGCACCTTAAACGGCGAAATCCGCGCATACTTATATATCGATTTGACTTCCATTATCTTAAACTAACATCGGGGTGCGCATCCACCTGGAGGCGGTCCCCTACTTTTATTTTTTCCTTCTCAGCATCCATTTCCTGAATCACCGCACCGCAAATCTTATGTCTCACATCGACTACTCTCAAGGTTGCGATCCTTTGATCGCCTCGCATCACGCGCATCGGCATCCCAATTTTTACTCCTTGTTTTTCGCCAAGGTTGCCGACTACAAACGACCACTCGTCCTTCACGCTGATCACGCTTCCATCCATCAAGCTGGGCTCAGGCATGTCTGGAGCGCTGGAGGATTGTGTGATCAACGTATCTGTGCTGCGCAGCTGCGCCTCTACATCCATGCGCGTCTTCGCATCGCCGGCCTGCGACGTTTTCAAATAACACAATACCGCTTCATTGAGGCGCAACATCTGATCGCGATACTCGTCGCGCTCTTTTTGCGCCAATTGAAGATCGCTAACGGCCGCCAGCAAACGCTGCTCCAGCTTCGCCCGATCCTTGTTTGCCGAAGCCAATCCCAGCGCTTCCATTCGCAATTCCAAATCGGAATACTTGCGCCGAAGCTCTTCCGCTGCCGCATTCGATTCCGCGAGGCTGCTCGTCAACGCCTTGAGCGATTCCTGCGCAATGGACAATTGTTTTCGCAATTGTTCGTTTTGCTCCAGCAGTGGCTCAGCCGTCGCCGTGTGCGCCGCGGTATCAATTTTGGATTCTGACAAAGAACTGTTCCCTGCATCGCTGCCGTAGCAGACCAACGCCGTCCCAAATGCCAATTGCCAAATGCCAATTGCCAATTTCGGCAACGGCAAATTGCAAATCGCAAATCGCAAACTCACTTATTTCGTCACCTTCGCCGTATGCGAACCGTGTTTCTTAAACACACGCGTGGGCGAAAATTCGCCGAGCTTGTGACCGACCATGTTCTCGGTCACGAAAACGGAATGAAACGTCTTTCCGTTATGCACCAAAAACGTGTGGCCGACAAAATCCGGCGTCACCATCGAGCGCCGCGACCAGGTTTTGATCGGTTTCTTGGCGCCCGAGCTGTTCATCTTGTCGATCTTCTCCAGAAGATACGACTCGACGAAGGGTCCTTTCTTTAACGATCTAGCCATAAAAATCAAATTCTATTTGGTAATCTGGAAGCCAGGAAGCCAGGAATAATTTTGAAGTTCTGTCTCAATTTCTTGGTTTCCTGGTTTCCAGGTTAGACTTTTTTCTTCGCCCTTCTTCTCTCCAAAATGAAACGATCGCTCGGTTTATGTTTACTGCGTGTTTTAAATCCTTTCGCCAGTTGCCCCCATGGACTGACTGGATGATGGCGTCCGCCGCCGCCTTTTGATTTCCCCTGGCCGCCGCCCATTGGATGATCGATAGGGTTCATCGCCATACCGCGCACATGCGGCCGGCGCCCCTGCCAGCGAGTGCGTCCTGCTTTTCCACTCGACACATTGATGTGATCGACGTTTCCCACCTGGCCAATCGTGGCGAAGCAGTTTTCGTGAATCCGTCGAATTTCCCCGGAAGGCATTTTCACCAGGGCGTAACCGGCCTCGATGTTGGTCAAGGTCGCCTGTTGACCAGCGCTGCGCGCAACCTGTCCGCCGCGGCCCGGAGTCAATTCAATATTGTGAATGTTCGTGCCGAGGGGAATGGCGCGAAGCGGCAGCGCATTTCCCAACTCAGGCGCGGCATCGTCCCCAGCAGCAACCATCGATCCGGTTCGAAGTCCGTTCGGCGCGAGAATGTAACTCAGTTCGCCATCGGTATATTTGATGAGAGCTATGCGGGCAGAGCGGTTCGGGTCGTACTCAATCCCGACAACCTCCGCTGCGACACCGCGCTTGCGCCGCTTAAAATCGACCTTGCGATATTTCTGCTTATGGCCGCCGCCGATGTGCCGTGACGTCAGCCGGCCGCGGTTGTTCCGGCCACCGCTTCTTTTCTTCGGCTCAAGAAGGCTTCTTTCAGGGCGCCACTTCGTGATTTCGTCGAAGGCAGGTAGCGACTTGAAACGCAGCGTCGGCGTTAATGGGCGAAATTCTTTTAGAGCCATAACAATCAAAAATCCGAAATCCGAATGTTCGAAACGTGCGGGACGTTTCGCACGATCTGCTTTGCATTTTGGATTTTGTTCATTCGAGCTTGTTTTGGATTTCGATATTCGACATTCGGATTTCTCATCGTTAGACGAGATCGATCTTCTCGCCTTCTTTCAAGGTTACGATGGCTTTCTTCCACCGCGGCCGTCGTCCCAGAGGTCCCCGCACACGTCTCTTCTTGCCGGCGTAATTACAAGTGTTCACGTCCACGACTTTCTTTTGAAAGAGGCGCTCAACTGCGTCCTTGATTTGAACCTTGTTTGCCTTCGGACTGACGCGGAAGACATACTTGTTGTGCTTCTCGCTCATCAAGGTTGACTTCTCAGTCAACGAAGCGGTGTGAATGATCTCGTGCGGCTCGTTCATTTCGTCCTCTCCGCCAATTGTTCCAGCGCCTTGTGCGTGATGAGAATCTTCTCGAAGGCGAGCAACTGCTCTGTGTTTACATCGGAAGCGGTCGCCAGCGTCACCGGTTTGACGTTGCGTCCCGATTTTAAGGTGTTCTGATCAAACACATCCGAAATCAATAAAACTTTCCGAGCGTCCGTTTCCTTCTTCAGCAGCGTCACAAACGACTTTGTTTTGAGCTCCGGAACGACAAATTTGTCGATCGTCAAAACGTCGCCGGCATTGATTCGCTCGCTCAATGCCTTCCGAAACGCGAGACGCCGCACCGATTTTGAAATCTTTTTGGAATAATCGCGCGGCTTTGGTCCGAACACGACGCCACCACCGCGCCAGATCGGCGACGATGTCTTGGTATTGGCGGACCCGGAACGCCGCGCCGCGCGCATAGCAACGACGACATCGTGCACGGCTTGTGTACCGCGACCATCTTCGATGATGTCGATCTTCGCTTCTTTCGCTGCGGCTTTGGTTAAAACTTTTGCGCTCATTTTTTCTGCGCCAACTCAGCTATGGTCTTCGGCTTCTTCGCCTTCTCTTCTTCCTCATGCTTTCGGTGCTCAGCATGTAGCGCCACTAGACGTTCGGGATGTTTAACGGCCGACCGAACGAGCACATAACTGCCGTTCGCGCCAGGTACGGCGCCGCTCACGAGAATAATTTTTTCAGCCTCGCGGACTTGCATCACTTGGAGATTTTGCACCGTCACGCGCTCGTCACCGAGATGACCTGGCATTCCCTGGTTTTTCCAAATCCGGCCGGGAGTAGAACGATTGCCGACTGCGCCGATGCGGCGGTGCGTTTTCGAACCGTGCGCCGCGCCTTGTCCATGAAAGTTGTGCCTTTTCATCACGCCTTGAAACCCTTTTCCTTTCGATCGGCCAATCACATCGACGTAATCGCCTGCCTGAAATTGCGTCACGCTTAGATTAATCTCGCCTTCCGGAAGATCGCTCCTTAGGCGAAATTCCCGCATAAACCTCTGCGGTGCGACCCCGGCCTTCTTAAATTCGCCGAGCAACGACTTGGTAACACGCGATTCCTTTTGCGCGCCGAACCCAACCTGCACCGCCGAATAACCTTCGTTTTCTTCGGTCAACCGGCGCAGCAAAACGTTATCGCCGGCCGCTATCACGGTCACGGGACACAATCGGCCTTTGGCGTCGTAAACGCTGGTCATACCGATTTTTTGTCCAATAAGTCCGATGATCATGACCGTGCGATTGCAAATGTTTCAGAAGTGCCTCCGCTTAAATCTTAATCGTAATGTCAACGCCCGCAGGCAAATTCAGTTTCTTTAATTCATCCACCGTCTTCGCCGTGGGCTCGATGATGTCCAGCAGCCGTTTATGGGTGCGAATTTCAAATTGTTCCATCGACTTTTTGTCCACGTGCGGAGAACGATTCACAGTGAACTTTTCGATCAATGTCGGCAGCGGAATTGGCCCAGCCACGCGCGCGCCGGTGCGTTTGGCAGTCTCTACGATCTCCACTGCGGATTGATCCAGCATGCGATGATCGAATGCCTTCAGGCGAATCCGAATGCGCTGGCCATTGCTCATTTGGCCTCTTTCTGATCGAGAATGGCCGCAACGAGGTTGGCCGGCACCGGTTGAAAATGGGAAGGTTCCATCGAGTAACTGGACCGGCCTTTGGAAAGTGAACGGATGGCAGTCGCGTAACCGAACAACTCCGCGAGCGGAACTTCAGCGTGAATGATCGCTAGGCCACTGCGGGATTCGATGCTGTTGATGGTGCCACGACGCCGGCTGAGATCGCCGCAGATGTCGCCCTGATACTCTTCCGGCGTGATGTTTTCGACTTTCATGATCGGCTCGAGCAAAATCGGCTTGCCCTGCTTGAACCCGTCTTTCATGGCGAAGATGGCCGCCATCTTAAACGCGAGTTCGCTGGAATCGACTTCGTGGAACGAGCCGTAAACGATGTCCACTTCAACATCAACGACGGGATAACCGCCGAGTACGCCATTGAGCACCGCTTCTTGGATGCCTTTTTTGACGGCAGGAATGTATTCGCGCGGAATGATACCGCCGACGATTTTGTTCTCGACGACCAGACCTTTGCTGCGCTCGGCTGGACGCACGTCCACCTCCACGTGCCCATACTGACCGCGGCCGCCTGATTGTTTAATCAACTTGCCGACACCATGCGCACCGGTGGTGATCGTTTCACGATAAGCGATTTGTGGCTTGCCCGCGTTGGCGTCCACCTTGAACTCGCGGAACATCCGGTCGCGAATGATTTCCAAATGCAGCTCGCCCATCCCGGCGATGATCGTTTGGCCGGTATCTTCGTGCGTATAAACGCGGAAGGTCGGATCCTCTTCCGATAGTCGCTGGAGTGCAGTTGCCATTTTTTCCTGATCTAATTTTGTCTTCGGCTCAATGGCCATTGAAATCACTGGATCAGGGAAGGACGGCGGTTCGAGAAGGATTGGGTGGTCCTCATCGCAGAGCGTGTCGCCAGTAGTGATATTTTTAATACCGACGATCGCGGCAATGTCGCCGGAGTAACACGTCTCGACGTCTTCGCGTTTGTCTGCTTGAATTTGGATCAACCGCGAAATCCGCTCGCGTTTGTTCGTGCGCGGATTGTAAACCGTGTCGCCCTTGCTCAGCGTGCCGGAATAAACGCGGAAGAAAACCAGCTTCCCAACGAACGGATCGCTCCAAAGTTTGAACGCCAGCGAACAAAACAGGCCGTTGTCATCCGTCGGCACTTCTATTGGCTCGCCTGTATCAGGGTCCTGACCTTTGGCCGGCGGAATATCGAGCGGGCTCGGGAGATAATCGACCACCGCATCGACCAAATACTGAATGCCGATGTTCTTCAACGCGGAGCCGCCGATGACCGGGACGAATTTGTTGGCGATCGTTTGCCGCCGAATGGCAGCTTTCAACAATTCCGGTGTGACCTCGCGCTCTTCGAGAACCGCTTCCGCGATCTCGTCATCGATATTGGAAACCTCATGGATCAAATCATTGCGCGCTTTCTCGACAGCATCGACATATTCGTTCGGGACATCGGTGACTTCATACGTCGATCCAAGCTGATCATCCTCGGAATAAATGATCGCCTTCTTGTTGATAACATCGAGCTGTCCGCGTAGCTGGCCCTCCCTGCCCAGCGGCAGCAAAACTGGCCATGCGTTGGCGCCGAGTTTCTTGTGGATGCTCTCCACCGACATTTCGAAGTCCGCACCGACACGGTCCATCTTGTTGATGAACGCCAGGCGCGGCACGTTGTACTTCGTGGCCTGACGCCAGACCGTTTCCGATTGCGGCTGCACTCCGGCTACACCGTCGAAAACCGCGATTGCGCCATCGAGGACACGCAATGAGCGCTCCACCTCCGCTGTAAAATCAACGTGTCCCGGCGTATCGATAATGTTGATCCGCTGCTTGACGCCTTCGAAAATTTTGTAAACGCCTTCTTCCTTTTTCTGCGACCAACTGCACGTCGTCGCGGCGGAAGTGATCGTAATTCCACGCTCCCGCTCCTGCTCCATCCAATCGGTGACGGTGGTACCTTCGTGCACCTCGCCCATCTTGTGAATCATGCCCGTGTAAAACAGCACGCGCTCGGTGATCGTCGTCTTGCCGGCATCGATGTGCGCTGCGATCCCGATGTTCCGCGTTCGTTCCAGCGGAAACTTGCGATTCGGCGAGTTCGGATTCTTTGCCGCTGCCTTTTTCTGTTCCATCGTCGCCGTCGCCATAATCGTCACCATCTAAAATGCGCAAACGCGCGATTCGCCTGCGCCATTTTATGTGTATCTTCGCGTTTCTTGATCGCGTTCCCCTGTCCTACCGCGGCGTCCTTGATCTCCTGGGCCAGTGCTTCCGCCATTGGGACTCCCTTGCGATTATCCGCGTATTGTACGATCCAGCGCATCGCGAGGGAAATTTGTCGCGCAGGCGCCACTTCCATCGGCACCTGATATGTCGCGCCACCGACCCTGCGCGATTTTACTTCCAGCCGCGGACGAACATTTTCGAGCGC
>WNGJ01007322.1_pt1 | contig 13948 bp, 10 predicted proteins | sample 5400611 | NCBI WGS metagenome assembly WNGJ01 (sample SAMN13153375, study PRJNA577476) | soil metagenome | isolation source: 40 cm soil or saprolite under Garry oak tree replicate 1 | place: USA:California | collected 2016-06-15 | reverse complement strand
GGAGTTGACCGACGGGTGGCCGCGGCGCACCAGGGCCTCGTCCATGACGTCGTCGTGGAACAGCGTGGCCAGGTGGGTCAGCTCGATCGCGACCGCTGCCTCGATGACCCGCGGGTCCTTCGGGTCGCCGAACTGCGCGGCCAGCAGCACGAGCATGGCCCGGAAGCGCTTGCCGCCGGCCGCGATGGAATGCTGGGACGCCTGGGTCAGCAGTTTGTCGTCGGGGTGCGCCGTCGCAGCCAGCGACTCCTCGACCCGGCCTAGGTCGTCGAGCACCTCCGCCTCGAGGGTGGAGTCCGGAAAGTCAACGGGAACTGCGCTGATCAATTGCTCTCCACGTCATCGGCACGCGCGAACGCCTCGAATTTTCGAGTATGCCCTGTCTGCATAGTGCCAACCAACGCCGGCCCGGGCAAGCCGGGCACCGCGCGGGCGATCCGGACCGCGGATCAGCCGACGAACAACTGATTCGCCGCATGGCTGGCCAGGCTCAGGACGGGCTGCGGCACGATGCCGAGCACCACGGTCACTACCACGCCGAGCCCCACCGCGGTGCCGGTGAACACGCTCGGCACCACGACCTCGGGCCCGTCGGGGATGGGGTCGCTGAAGAACATCAGCACGATCACGCGGACGTAGAAGAACGCAGCGATCGCGCTGCTCACCACGCCCACGATCACCAGCGGCGTCTCGCCGGCGGCGATCGCCGCCTGGAAGACGGCGAACTTCCCGGTGAAGCCGCTGGTCAGCGGTATGCCCGCGAACGCGAGCAGGAACAGCGCGAAGATCCCGGCCACCAGCGGCGACCGGCGGCCAAGGCCCGCCCACCGGGACAGGTGCCCGGCCTCCCCGCCCGCGTCCCGGACCAGGGTGATCACGGCGAACGCGCCCACCGTGGTGAACCCGTATGCGACCAGGTAGAACAAGGTGCTCGACAGCCCGGCGGCGCTGACCGCCATGACCCCGGTCAGGACGAACCCGGCGTGCGCGATCGAGGAGTAGGCGAGCAGCCGCTTGACGTCGGTCTGGGTGATGGCGATGACCGCGCCGACCACCATGGTGAGGACGGCGACCACCCAGAAGGCCGGACGCCAGTCCCAGGTCAGGTGGCCGAACGCCACGTAGAAGACGCGGAGCAGCGCGCCGAAGGCCGACACCACCACGCAGGACGCCATCAGCGCGGTCACCGGCGTCGGCGCGCCCTGGTAGACGTCCGGCTTCCAGCCCTGGAAGGGCACCGCGCCGATCTTGAACAGCAGCCCGAGGCCGGTCAGCGCGATGCCGGTGAACAGCAGCGTCGAGTTTGAGGTGTTGCTTGCCGCCGCGGAGGCGATCGCGGAGAGCCGCACCGAGCCGGAGAAGCCGTACAGCATCGCGATGCCGAACAGGAAGAACGCCGAGGAGAACGCGCCGAGCAGGAAGTACTTCATGGCCGCCTCGTGCGAGAGGAGGCGGCGGCGCCGGGCCAGCCCGCACAGCAGGTACAGCGGCAGCGACAGCACCTCGAGCGCGACGAACATGGTCAGCAGGTCGTTCGCGGCCGGGAAGAGCATCATCCCGCCGACCGCGAACAGCGTCAGCGGGAAGATCTCGGTGTGCATGCCCCCGGCGGCCAGGCCCTCGCGCTCCTCCTGGCTGCCCGGCGGCGCGGCCGCCATGGCGGCGAACGGGCTGTTGCTGGTGTCGGCGATGAGCAGCACGCTCACCAGCGCCAGGATCACGATGGTGCCCTGGATGAACAGGGTGGGCCGGTCGACCGCGACCGCACCCTCGGCGGCCACGTGCCCCGGGCTGCCCGCGGCGTACAGGCTGTGCATCCCGGCCACCACGATCGTGAGGATGAACGCGGCGGCCAGGGACCCGAGGGTGAGAACCAGGTGCGCGGCGCGGCGGGAGGAACGCGGCGCGAACGCCTCGACCAGGACGCCGGCCACCGCCGCGCCGAAGACGACCAGCATGGGCGCGAGCTGGCCGTACTCGATGCTCGGCGCGCTTATCGTGCTGCTAGCCAAGGTGGCGTGCGCCGCGGACGAGCCGGCCAGGACACCGGTCACGGTGCGATTCCCTTCTGCACGGCGGTGGTAATCGTGTCACTCGCCGGATGGGCGGGCTTCGGATCGGTGGTGTGCACCTGTGACATCGTCGCCTTGACCGCGGGGTTGATGATGTCGAGCACCGGCTTGGGGTAGACGCCCCCCGCGATGAGCATCCCGGCCACCTCGTCGCGAACCGGCCCGGTCATGGCGCGCTGGTACATCCACAGGATGTAGATCGCCGCCAGGATGATGCCCGCGGTGGCGAAGACGGCGGCCACCTTGTACCGGGAGAAGGTCCCGACCAGCACCAGGAACTCGCTGACGAAGGTGGACAGACCAGGCAGCGAGAGCCCGGCCAGGCCGGAAACCAGGAACAACCCGGCCAGCAGCGGGGCGACCTTCTGCACGCCGCCGAAGTCCGCGATCCGGTCCGTGCCGCGCCGGACGATCAGGAACCCGGCCAGGATGAACAGCGCACCGGTGGCGAACCCGTGGTTGACCATGTAGAACGTCGCACCGGACACGCCCTGGCTGGTCATCGCGAAGATGCCGAGCGCGATGAAGCCGAAGTGCGAGACCGAGGTGTAGGCGATCAGCCGCTTCATGGACTGCTGGCCGATCGCGACGATGGCCCCGTACAGGATCCCGATCACCGACAGCGTCAGGACCAGCGGCGTGAAGTACTTCGCGCCGCTGGGGAACAGCTCGAAGCAGTACCGCAGCATGCCGAACGTCCCTACCTTGTCCAGCACGCCGACCAGCAGCACGGCCGTCCCCGGCGGTGCGGCCGCGGCCGCGTCGGGCAGCCAGGTGTGGAACGGCCACAGCGGCGCCTTGATCGCGAACGCGATGAAGAACCCGAGGAACAGCCACTTCTGCACGGCCGGGCTCAGCGCCACGTGCACCAGCTCGCTGAACAGGAACGACCCGTGGTGTCCCGTGGCCGCGCTGCGGGTGGAGTACACGTACAGCGCGATGACCGCGACCAGCATGAGCAGCCCGCCGAACAGGCTGTAGAGGAGGAACTTGACCGCCGCGTACTGCCGCCGGCCGGCCCCGTAGCTGCCGATCATGAAGTACATCGGCACCAGCATGGCCTCGAAGAACACGTAGAACAGGAACACGTCGGTGGCCGCGAAGACGCCGATCATCATCGTCTCGAGCACCAGCATCAGCGAGAAGTAGGTCTTCACCGAGTGGCGTCCGGACTCGGCGTCGTGCCAGGAGGCGAGGATCACCACCGGCATCAGCAACACAGACATGAGGATGAGGACCAGGGCGATGCCGTCCACGCCGAGCGCGTAGTGCACGCCGAACGCCGGGATCCAGGAGTAGGTCTCGGTGAACTGGTAGTTCGGCCCGCCGACCTGGAACTTCACCGCGATGATGATCACCACGACGAGCGTCAGCAGGGAGAACCCGAGGGCCAGCACCTTGGCCATGGCGTTGCGCGCCTGCCGGTCCGCCTCGGCGCTGTCGGCCGCCAGGCCCGGGATCAGCGCGATCACGAGGGCGCCGGCCAGCGGCACCGCGCCCGCGACGGTCAACCAGGGAAAGCCGTTCATCTACAGCCTCACCACCAGCAGCAAGGCGACCAGCACAGCGGCGCCAGCGAGCATGGACAGGGCGTACGAGCGCACGAAGCCGGTCTGCATCTTGCGCCATCGTCCCGACGTCCCGCCGACCAGCGCGGCCAGCGAGTTCACCAGGCCGTCCACGCCGCGGTTGTCGAAGTACACCGACAGCCTGGTCAGCCACTGGCCGGGCCGCATGAGCACCGATTCGTTGAACGCGTCGCCGTAGAGGTCCTTGCGGGCCGCCACGACCGGGAAGCTGCCCCTCGGCGCCTCTGCCGACACCGGGCTCCGCCCGTACATCAGCCAGCCCAGGGCCACGCCAACCAGGGCGAACGCCAAGGCCACGAGGCCCGGCGTGGTGAAAAAGCCATGGGACTCCGGCGGTGTGCCGACCACCGGGGCGAGGAAGTCCTGCAGCCGGTCGTTGACGATGAGGAACGCGCCGGCGCCCACCGAGCCGATCGCGAGCACGATCATCGGCCAGGTCATCACCGGAGGCGACTCGTGCGGATGGGCTTCCGCCTCCCAGCGCCGTTTCCCGTACCACGTCATGAACATCATCCGGGTCATGTAGAACGCGGTGATGCCCGCGCCGATCAGCGCCAGGGTGCCGAGGACGTCGCCGACGTTGCCGTGCTCGGTGAAGTCGGCGTCGATGATGGGGTCCTTGGCGAAGAACCCGGAGAACGGCGGGATGCCGATGATGGCGAGATAGGCCAGGCCGAACGTGACGTACGTGACCGGCATGATACGGGCCAGCCCGCCGTACCGGCGCATGTTCACCTCGTCGTCCATGGCGTGCATGACCGAGCCGGCGCCGAGGAACAGCCCGGCCTTGAAGAACCCGTGCGCGAGCAGGAGCGCGATCGCGAACACGTAGCCGGCCGGCCCGAGCCCGGCCCCGAGCGTCATGAAGCCGATCTGACTCATGGTGGACCCGGCCAGCGACTTCTTGATGTCGTCCTTGGCGCACGCGATGATGCCGCCGAACAGCAGGGTGACCGTGCCCACCAGGGCCACCGCCAGCCGGGCGTCGGGTGAGACCGCGAGGATCGGGTTGGACCGCACGAGCAGGTAGACCCCGGCAGTGACCATGGTGGCCGCGTGGATCAGCGCCGACACCGGGGTGGGGCCCTCCATCGCGTCGAGCAGCCAGGACTGCAGCGGCACCTGCGCGGACTTGCCGCACGCGCCGAGCAGGAGCAGCAGCCCGAGCGCCGTGGCCACGCCGCTCCCGGCCGAGCCCACCGTATTGAACACCCCGGTGAACGACACCGTGCCGAACTCGGCGAACATCAGCATGATCGCGATGGACAGCCCGGCGTCACCGACCCGGTTGACGATGAACGCCTTCTTCGCCGCGACGGCCGCCGAGGGCTTGTAGTACCAGAAGCCGATCAGCAGATAGGACGCCAGGCCCACGCCCTCCCACCCGGCGTAGAGCACCAGGAAGTTGTCGCCGAGCACGAGCAGCAGCATGGCCGCGAGGAACAGGTTCATGAAGCCGAAGAAGCGGCGCCGCTCGGGGTCGTGGCTCATGTAGCCGACCGAGTAGATGATGATCAGCGAGCCGACCCCGGTGATGAGCAGCACGAAACAGATCGACAACTGGTCGACGAGCAGGTTCATGTTCACCTGGAAGCCCGCCACCGGGATCCAGGAGTACAGGTGCACGTCCTGGCTGCGCTGGCTGGTCCCGAGGAGGGTGAAGAACGCGATCACGCCGTACACGAACGCCGCGACCGGCATCGCGACGCCGAGCAGGTGCCCCCACCGGTTGGTGCGGCGGCCGCCGGTCAGCAGCACCACGGCGCCGAACAGCGGGAAGGCGAGCAGCAGCCACGACAGCTTCAGCGCGCCAGTAGCCGCGACGGTGTGCAACGTCGTCATCCCCTCAGTACTTCAGCAGGTTGGCGTCGTCCACCGACGCGGATCGGCGGGCCCGGAAGATCGCCATCAGGATCGCGAGGCCCACGACGACCTCGGCGGCGGCCACCACCATCACGAAGAACGCGATGACCTGCCCGTCCAGGTTCCCGTGCACGCGCGCGAACGCGACGAACGCCAGGTTGCACGCGTTCAGCATCAGCTCGATGCACATGAACACGACGATGGCGTTGCGGCGGACGAGCACGCCGACCCCGCCGATCACGAACAGGATCACGGACAGCACCACGTAGTGAATGGGGCTCATGAGTCCGCCTCCCGGGACGAGGTGGGGAGAGCCGCCGGCTCGCCGCTTTCCGTCGTCACCGCCACCGTCTCTTCGGGCCGAACGAACCGGGGCTCTTCGCCCGGGTCGCGAGGCGAGAGCGTCCGGCTGACCGAGAGCTCCGAGGTACTGCCGTCCGGCAGCAGCGCGGGGCGGTCCGCGGCGTCGTGCAGCGCGTAGACGCCGGGCGCCGGGTCGGGCGCCAGGTGGCCGCTGGCCAGCCGCTTGGCGGCGAGGTCGCGCTGGGTGGGCTTGGGCGTGGTGCGCTCGCGATGCGCCAGCACCATCGCGCCGACCGCCGCGGTGATCAGCAGCGCGCCGGTGACCTCGAACGGGAACACGTACGTGGTGAAGATCAGCTGGGCCAGCCCGGTCAGGTTGTCCGCGCCGTTCGCCGCGGTGGTCTTCGCGGCCGGGCCGATGGCCGCGTGCCCGATGGTGAGGATCAGGACCACGAACAGGCCGATCGCGGCGAGCCCGGCGGCCATCCGCTGGCCCTTGATCGTCTCCACGACCGAGTCCGCCGAGCTGATGCCGATCAGCATGATGACGAACAGGAACAGCATGAGCACGGCGCCGGTGTACACGATGATCTGCACGAAGGCGAGGAAGGGCGCGCCCAGCATCGCGTACATGGTGGCCAGGCAGAGCATCACCACCGCGAGCATGATGGCGCAGTGCACCGCCCGCCGGACCAGGATCATGGCCAGCGCGGCGCCGACCGACAGGACGGCGAGGATCCAGAAGATGGTCTCGACCGCGATCGAGTCGGTGTTGGTGCCGGACGGGGCGGCCGCGAGGACGTGGCTCATCGCTCCTCACCCCCGCCCGCCTCGCGCACTTCCGGCGGCGCCCAGGCAAGCGAGGCGTCCGGGGACTGGGCGGGCACCGGCGGTCCTGACGGGCCGCCAGGACCCGACATGCCGGGCGCGCGGGGACCGACGGTCAGCCCCGCCGCGCCGAGGCGGTAGTAGTCCTTCTCGTCCTCGCCCAGCCGCATCGGATGCGGCGGCGCCTCCATGTCCGGGAGCAGCGGCACGAGCAGCTGCTCCTTGGTCCAGATCAGGTGCTCCCGGCTATCGTCGGCGATCTCGTACTCGTTGGTCATGGTCAGCGCGCGGGTCGGGCAGGCCTCGATGCACAGGCCGCACAGGATGCAGCGCAGGTAGTTGATCTGGTAGACCGCTCCGTACCGCTCACCGGGCGAATACCGCTCATCCGGCGTGTTGTCCCGGCCCTCGACGTAGATGGCGTCCGCCGGGCAGGCCCACGCGCACAGCTCGCAGCCGATGCACTTCTCCAGCCCGTCCGGCCACCGGTTGAGCTGGTGATGACCGTGGAACCGCGGCGCGGTCGGCCGCCTGTCCTCCGGATACTCGACGGTCTCGACCTTCCGGAACATCTCCTGGAAGGTGACCCCGAACCCCTTGATCGGGTTGAGGAAATCAAGCACCTGTGACCTCCTTGCTGGAGGTTTCGTTTCCGATGCCGACACCGTGGTAGTGCGGCAGGTCCATCGGCGGAACGGGGAAACCGGTAGCGGGCTCGGTGGTGCCGGCTTCCGCCAGGTCGGTCTCCTCCGCGGCCGCGAATCGCGCGGCCCGTTGCTGTGCCGCGTTGTCCCAGAACGTGATCAGGGCCAGAATGAGCACGATGACCAGGCCGAAGACCACGTACGGGACGGTGGAGTGGTTGTCAAGCCGCCAGGCGCGCACGGTGGCGACCAGCAGGATCCAGACGATGGAGACCGGGATGAGGAACTTCCACCCGATCGCCATCAGCTGGTCGTATCTGACCCGGGGCAGCGTGCCGCGCAGCCAGATGTAGCAGAACAGCAGGATGAACACCTTGACCAGGAACCACAGCACCGGCCACCAGCCGGTGTTGGCGCCTGACCACAGGGACAGCGGCCACGGCGCCCGCCAGCCGCCGAGGAACAGCGTGACGGCCAGCGCGGAGACCGTGGTCATGTTGATGTACTCGGCGAGGTAGAACATCGCGAACTTCATCGACGAGTACTCGGTGTGGTAGCCGGCTACCAGCTCGCCCTCGCCCTCGGGCAGGTCGAACGGCAGCCGGTTGGTCTCGCCGACCATGGTGAACAGGTAGATCAGGAACGACGGCGCCAGCACCCACGCGTACCAGCCGTGCGCCTGGGCGGTGACGATCCCGGTGGTGGACAGCGACCCGGCGTCGAGGAACACGGCCACGAAGGCCAGCGCCATCGCGATCTCGTAGCTGATCACCTGGGCCGCCGAGCGCAGCGCGCCGAGCAGCGAGTACGGCGACCCCGAGGCCCAGCCGGCCAGCACGATCCCGTACACGCCGATGGAGCTCATGGCCAGCACCAGCAGCACCGCCACCGGCAGGTCGGTAAGCTGCAGCGGGGTGCGGTGATGGAAGATCGAGACGACCGTCCCCCACGGGATGATCGCGAAGGCGACGAAGGCGCACGCCGCGGAGATCACCGGCGCGACCACGAACACCAGCTTGTCCACGCCGGTGGGGACGATGTCCTCCTTGAGCGGCAGCTTGAGCGCGTCGGCGATCGGCTGCAGCAGGCCGAACGGGCCGGCCCGGTTCGGGCCTGGCCGGTTCTGCATCCGGCCGATGACCCGGCGTTCCGCCCAGATCATGAACATCGTCGTCAGCAGCAGGAAGAGAAAGACGATGCCGACCTTGAGCAGCACCATCCACCAGATGAGCTGGTTGAAGTCGCTGAGCGTGGGGTCGGCCGCGGGCGCCGCCAGCACGTGCGGCAGCGTCCCCTCAAGCCTCATTCCGGCCTCCTCAGGGTGACCATGGCGCCGTGCCTCGCGCCGAGCCGGGCCAAGATGGTGGGCCCGGCGTGGGCCGCGGATTCCGCCTCACCGGGGTACGGGGCGATCTCGGCGTTCCCTGGCAGGCCTGCGGCTGGGAGCCAGACCACGTGACCGGCCATCGGCACTACGTCGACGGGAACCGTGACCGACCCCCGGTCGGTGGCCACCGTCACCTTATCGCCGTCGGCCACCCCGGCCTCGGCCGCGGTCGCCGCGGACATCCGGGCCACGGCCGGCCGGGCCGTGCCGGCCAGGGCCGGCTCGCCGTCCTGCATCCGGCCGCTGTCCAGCAGCTGGTGCCAGGTCGCCAGCCGGACGTCCAGGACGCCGGACCCGTGGACCTGGTGCGCTCCCGGCTCGGCGTTGGTGCCGGTCATCGCGGGCGGCTCGGGACGCGCGCCGCGCCAGGTGCCGAGCATGCCGAGTTCGGCCCGCGCGGCCTCCGCATCGGGCAGGCCCAGGTGCACGTCCATCCGGTCGGCGATCGCGCCGAGCACGTACAGGTCGGTACGCACCTCCGGGACGTGCAGCGCGGCGCCGAACGTGCCGCCGCGTCCCTCCCAGTTCACGAACGTGCCGGCCTTCTCCGCGACCGCGGCGACCGGGAAGACCACGTCGGCGCGGTCGGTGACCGCGCTCGCCCGCAGCTCGAGGCTGACCACGAACGGCGCCATCTCGATCGCGGCCAGCGCGGCCCGCGGATCGGGCAGGTCCGCCGGGTCCACGCCCGCTACCACCAGGGCGCCGAGTTCGCCGTCCGCCGCCGCGGCGAGGATCGCGGTGCTGTCGCGTCCGGGCACGGCCGGCAGCGAGCCCTTGCCCCACGTCCTGGCCACCTCGGCGCGCGCCGCCGGGTCGGTCACCGGGCGGCCGACGGGCAGCAGCCCGGGCAGCGCCCCGGCCTCGACGGCGCCCCGCTCGCCGGCCCGGCGCGGCACCCAGGCGATCCGGGCGCCCGACGCGGCCGCGAGGACGGCCACCGCGGCGAGGGCGCCGGGCACCCCGGCGAGCCGCTCGCCGACCAGGATCACCGCGCCCGGCTCGCCCAGCGCCTGCGCCGCATCTGACCACATCGGGTCCGAGGCGCCCGCGGCCAGGGTAGTGAGCACGCTGGCCTCGTCCCCGGGCATGGTGGTCAGCAGCGTGCCGGACAGCTTGGTCAGCCCGGGGCTGGCCAGCGGCGCGACCGAGAACACCCGCAGGCCATGGTGCCGGACCGCCTTGCGCAGCCGGAGGAACACGATGGGCGACTCGTCTTCGGGCTCGAAGCCGGCCAGCAGCACCGCCGGGGCCTGCTCCAGGTCGGCATAGCTGACGCCGATGCCGCGCCCGGCCACGCACGCGGCCAGGAACTGCTCCTCCTCGACCGAGTGCGGGCGGGCCCGCATGTCGACGTCGTTGGTCTCCAGGGCCACCCGGGCGAACTTGGCGTAGGCGTACGCGTCCTCGAGGGTCAGCCGGCCGCCGGTCAGCACGCCGACGCCGTGCGCGGCCTGGGCCGCGGGATCCGCGTCGCGCACCGCCAGCAGGCCGGCCGCGGCCACCGCGAGCGCGTGCGGCCAGGACGCCGGGACCAGCACCCCGTTCTCGTCCCTGACCAGCGGCGCGGTCAGCCGGTCCGGCTGGGTCGCGTAGGTGAAGGCCCAGCGGCCCTTGTCACAGTTCCACTCCTCGTTGACGGCCGGATCCTCGCCGGCCAGCCGCCGCATCACCCGGCCGCGCCTGACGTCGGTACGCTGCCGGCAGCCGGCCGCGCAGTGCTCGCACACGCCGGGCACCGACATCAGGTCGAACGGCCGGGACCGGAACCGGTACGCGGCGCCGGTCAGCGCGCCGACGGGGCACACCTGCACGGTATTGCCGGAGAAGTAGGAGTTGAACGGCTTACCCTCGGCGGTGCCGATGAACTGGGACGGGCCGCGCCCGATGAACTCGATGAACGCGTCGCCGGCGATTTCCTCCGACGTCCGGGTGCACCGGGTGCACGAGATGCACCGCTCGCGGTCCAGCAGCACCTCGGTGGAGATGGGGACCGGCTTGTCGAAGGTCCGCTTGTCGAAGGCGAACCGGGTCTCACCCCGCCCGTTCGACATGGCCTGATTCTGCAGCGGGCACTCGCCGCCCTTGTCGCACATCGGGCAGTCGAGCGGATGGTTGATGAGCAGCAGCTCCATCACGCCCTGCTGCGCCTTGTCCGCGACCGCCGAGGTGAGCTGGGTGTGCACCACCATGCCCTCGGTGCACGCGGTGATGCACGACGCCAGCGGCTTGCGCTGGCCTTCCACCTCAACCAGGCACTGGCGGCAGGCACCGATCGGTTCGAGCAGCGGGTGTTCGCAGAACCGCGGGATCGCGATGCCGAGCATCTCGGCGGCCCGGATGATCCACGTGCCCTTGGGCACCGCGATCTCGAAGCCGTCGATGGTGACGGTCACCGTGTCCTGCGTGGTCTCCACCGTCATGAGGCGCTCCAGACAGTAGATGCCGCCGGGTCGAAGGGACAGCCGCCCTCCTTGTGGTGCTGGATGAACTCGTCGCGGAAGTAGCGGACGGCGGACGTGATCGGGGGAGTCGCGCTGTCGCCGAGCGCGCAGAACGCGCGGCCGGTGATGTTGTCGCAAATGTCCAGGAGCTTGGAGACGTCTTCCTCGGTCCCATCGCCGTGTTCCAGCCGCTCCAGGATGCGGACCAGCCAGAACGTGCCCTCGCGGCACGGCGTGCACTTCCCGCACGACTCGTGCTGGTAGAACTCGGTCCAGCGGAGCACCGCGCCGACCACGCACGTGGTGTCGTCGAAGATCTGCACCGACCTGGTGCCGAGCTGGGATCCGGCGGCCGCGACCGACTCGAAGTCCAGCGGCACGTCCAGGTGCTGGTCGGTGAGTATCCCCGCCGACGACCCGCCGGCGGTCCAGAACTTGAGCCGTCGTCCGCCCCGGATCCCGCCGGACAGCTCGAGCAGTTCGCGCAGCTTGATGCCGAGCGGGGCCTCGTACGTCCCCGGCGTGCTCACGTGGCCGGAGAGGTTGAAGATCCCGAAGCCCTTGGACCGTTCGGTGCCGAGGCCGGCGAACCAGTCGGCGCCGTTCAGCAGCATCGACGGCACGCTGGCGATCGACTCCACGTTGTTCACGTTCGTCGGGAGGGCGTAGACGCCGGCCACGGCCGGAAACGGCGGCTTGTTCCGCGGCAGCCCGCGCTTGCCCTCGAGCGAGTCCAGCAGCGCGGTCTCCTCGCCGCAGATGTAGGCACCGGCCCCGGCGTGGATGATGACCTCCACGTCGAACCCGGAGCCGAGGATGTCCTGGCCGAGGTACCCGGCCGCGCGCGCCTCCTGCACCGCGTTGCGCAGCCGCCGTATCACATGCAGGACCTCGCCCCGGACGTAGATGAACGCGTGGCCGGCCCCGATCGCGTACGAGGCGATGGCCGCGCCCTCGATGAGCAGGTGCGGATTGGCCATCATCAGCGGGACGTCCTTGCAGGCGCCCGGTTCGGATTCGTCCGCGTTGACCACCAGGAAGTGCGGCTTGTTGTCGCCCTTCGGCAGGAAGCTCCACTTCATGCCGGTCGCGAAGCCGGCCCCGCCGCGGCCGCGCAGCCCGGCGTCCCGCACGAGCGTGATGACCTCGTCCCGCGACATGCCGAGCGCCTTCGGCAGCGCCTGCCAGCCGCCCGCCCGCCGGTACCCGTCGATGGTGAATATGTCGGGCTGGTCCCAGTGCGCGGTCAGCACCGGGGTCAGGGTGTCGGTCACCGCGGCTCCTTCGCGTGCTCGTTCGCCCCGTGGTTGCCTGCTCCGTGGTTGCCGGCAGAGCCCGGCTCCGGCGCGGTCCAGCCGTGCTCCTTGGCGATCTTGAGGCCGACCAGGTCGGCCGGTCCCGCGGCCGGGCCCTCGGTGGCCAGGCCGTCGTTGAAGCCGGCCAGGATCCGGGCCGCCTCGCGGAAGGTGACCAGCCGCCCCGGGCCCCGGGTCGGGGCCACCGGGTTCCCGGCGCGCAGGTCGTCGGCGAGCTGGCGGGCCGAGGCCGGCGTCATGTTGTCGAAGAACTCCCAGTTCACCATCATCACCGGCGCGTACACGCAGGCGGCGTTGCACTCCAGGTGCTCCAGGCTGACCCGGCCGTCGGGGGTGGTCTCGTCGTCGCCCACGCCGAGGTGCTCGTGGAGCTCGGCCAGGATCTGGTTGCCGCCCAGCACGCCGCACACGGTGTTGGTGCACACGCCCACGTGGTACTCGCCGACCGGGCGGCGCTTGTACATGGTGTAGAAGCTGACCACCCCGGTGACGTCGGCCTCGGTCAGCCCGAGTTTCGCCGCGCAGAACTCGATGCCGTCGGCCGAGACATGGCCCTCCTCCGACTGGACGAGATGGAGCAGCGGAAGCAGCGCCGACCTCGACCCCGGATACTGGCCGATGATCTGGTCCGCGTCGGCGTCCAGACGCGCCAGTATTTCGTCGCTGAACGGCATTACCTGTCCACGCCTCCCATCGAAAACGGAGCGTCGATGCGGGACGGACCCCGGTGGCTACGGCGGGACGACCGAGTGATCACCTGTCCACGCCTCCCATCACCGGGTCGATGCTCGCGATCGCCGGGATCAGGTCGGCCACCTGGCCGCCCTCGCACACGGCGGCAACCACCTGCAGGTGGTTGAACGACGGGTCGCGCAGGTGCACCCGGTACGGCCGGGTCCCGCCGTCACTGACCACGTGCGCGCCCAGTTCGCCGCGGGGGGACTCGATCGCCACGTAGGCTTGGCCGGCCGGCACCCGGAACCCCTCGGTGACGAGCTTGAAGTGGTGGATGAGCGCCTCCATGGACTGGCCCATGATGTGCTTGATGTGCTCGGGCGAGGGGCCGAGGCCGTCCGGGCCGAGCGACAGCCTGGCCGGCCAGCCGATCTTAGCGTCCCTGATCATGACCGGGTCCTTGTCGGGGCCGGGCGACCCGCGCTCGGCCAGCCGGTCAACGCACTGCCGGACGATCCGCAGCGACTGCGCCATCTCGTCCATCCTGATCAGGTACCGGCCGTAAGCGTCGCAGGTGTCGACCACCGGAACGTCGAACTCATAGGTCTCGTAGCCGCAGTACGGCTGGGACTTGCGCAGGTCCCAGGGCAGCCCGGTCGACCTCAGTATCGGACCGGTCACGCCGAGCGCCATGCAGCCCGCCAGGTCCAGGTAGGCGATGCCCTTGTTACGGCCGATGAAGATCGGGTTGGCGTCGATCAGCGTGCGCAGGTCGTGCACGAGCCGGGGCGCGGTGTCCAGGAAGGCGCGGATCGCCTCGAGCGCTC
>WNGJ01009863.1_pt1 | contig 13949 bp, 14 predicted proteins | sample 5400611 | NCBI WGS metagenome assembly WNGJ01 (sample SAMN13153375, study PRJNA577476) | soil metagenome | isolation source: 40 cm soil or saprolite under Garry oak tree replicate 1 | place: USA:California | collected 2016-06-15 | reverse complement strand
TCGGCTGCGGCCACGCTGCCGCGGCATCACGCCAGGTGAACTCACCAACCGTCAGCCCGCCACCGACCCATTCAGGGAGACGTCGCGTCAGCTCCGCCGCAACAGCATCAAGGTCAACCAGCTGGTCCACACCGCCGATTATCGCCCCAGCGCCCAAACTGTCCCGCCCGCTGGAGCCAGGATTCATGATGACAAGTGGGGCCAGATCACTTGACGAGACGCACCGCAGAGCCGCTTACAGCTCGCATGATGCCGACTTAGGACCAGGACGCCACCTTGACTGGCGTGCCACGGGGCTGTGCTCGGCGGGCCAGGGCGACGGCCTCCAAAGTGGTGTGGACTTCCAGCTTTCCCATCAGGTTCTGCATGTGGCTGCGGACCGTATTCGGGGAAAGGTGCATATGCTCAGCGACCTCACGTCGGCGCATGCCCTGGGCCAGATAGGACAGCACCTCTCGCTCTCGGGCAGTGAGGGCCGCTAGTGGGTACGTTCCGGGCGTAGGCTGCCCGTCGCTCCCGTCGAGGAGCAGCCGCAGGACGGGGCCTACCGCAGCAGCTGGTAGCCATGTTTCGCCGCGCATCACGCCCCGAATGGCCTCCAGCAGGTGCTGGATCGACTCGTCTTTCCGGACCCATCCGGCGATCCCGGCGCGTAGCGCCTCCACGATGCGTGTGGCCTCCGGCACCGTCCCGAGCATGATCACCCGGACCGGATGCGGAGCGGCACCGCGGGCGCGGGCCATCTCGGTGGCGAAGGGGAGGGCCTCGGGCAACTCGGCGTCCAGCAGCGCGACGTCGACGTGACGGCCGACCAGCAGCCTCCTGACCGGCTCCACCGACTCGGCGGCGGCCATCACCAGCAGGCCGGCCTCGGCCGAGAGCCGTTCAGCGAGAGCGTCAGCGAATGTGCGCTGACCGTCTATCACTACTAAACTGATCTCGGCCATACCCTCAGCGTGCCCCCTTAGTGCACACCGCGGCACCCAACGATGTCCGTGTATGCCTACGACTTATAGGGGAGAACGGTCTCACCTGGAAACTCGTCAACTAGTCGAGCCCGTACTGCGATCGCGGCAGCCTCCAATCGTGAGTGTGCGCCGAGCTTGGTCAGTACGTTCTGCGCATAGGTCCGAACCGTGCTGGCCGCGATGGACATTGACCGCGACATCTGCTTGGTGCTTTCGCCGGCGACGATCCGGCGGAGCACCTCTTCTTCCCGCTCTGTGAGGTAGTGCCACGGTTCCTTGGAAGGCTCCGAAGCCAGATGCCGCACGATGTCGCGCACCAGGCCTGTCTGGAACACGGACTCCCCGCCAACCACCTGCTGGAGCGCAGCCTCGATCTTGTCCACGGTCTGGTCCTTGCGGATAATCCCGGCGACACCGATGTCGATCGCCCTGGAGAGGATCAGCGGATCGGCCACGCCTGACATAATCAGGATCAGCGTGTCAGGATGGCTCCTCCGGATGACCTGCGCCGCCTGCAGCCCGTTCTCTCGCTCCGGCAGGTAAAGGTCCAGCAGGCACACGTCAGGGTGGTGCTCGGCGACCGCTCTAACGCATTCTTCCGGAGTCGTCACCGCCGCCCGCACATCGTGCCCCCGCGCCTGGAGGGCGACCGCGAGGGATTCAATCAGGATCCGGTGATCGTCGCACAATACGAGACGCATCGCTCCTCCAGGTAGTCAGCCGTGGGAGGCACGCAGCACAAGGATCGCCAGCATGCTTCCAGCCGGCTACGGCCGTACTCGATGCGTTCCCCGCAGGTCTTCAGGCCCTCGGCCGCGGCACGCAGACCAAGGCCGATGCCCAGGCGGATCTTCCTGAACCCAGGGCCTTTGCCACCGGTCGTTGACAGCGCGTGAGCACCTACGCTACGCGACTCGGCGATCACCGATGCCACTTGCCGACCGGGCTCGAGCGCCAAGCCGAACTGGCAACTCATCAATGCTGTAATCCCCCGTCTCACCGCATTCCCCCCATCCCACGCGGGTGGACCTTATCTTCCCTCACCATGCGACCCTGCAGACCCTGTTACGGCTACCCCAAGCGGCGCTAAAGGAAACGTAAACCGCCCTGCCTACCATCAGGGTGCCGTCGTCGACCCGGCGAAGGAGCGGGCTGCTCGTCGCAGGCTACGAGACCAACATCGGGCCTCACGCTGGAGTATCGGAGGCCCGCAGCGCGAGGATCGCCCTGACTCCCCCCATCTGGCTCCGGCTGTACTCCAAGTCCCCCCCGTAACTCTTCAGGCCGCGCGCCACTGCAAGCAGTCCCAGGCCGACGCCCCGGTGGATCAGCCCGAACCCGGGGCCGGAGTCGTCGACGGTCAGCAACACGTGGCCGGCGGCGCGGCGCAACTGGACGAGCACCTTCCCGCTCGGGCCAGCCGCGCGGGTTGCGTTGCTCAGCAGGTTGACGATTGCGCGGCGGAGCTCGACCCCATCCCCGGCCACGTACATATTGCCACCGCTCCACTGCAAAGAGAGGTCACCCGGGTATGTAACCATCTCCATCTCGACCACTTCGGAGGCAAGATGGAGGAGGTCGTGAGATTTACCTTGTGCGGTTCCGGTCGCAGGCGGCTCAACTAGGTCACGGAGCAACTCGCTGAGCCACTCCGCCTGATCCCGGATCTGCCCCAGCCGGTCCCGAACACCTAGTGTAATCTCGGCGTTACTCAGGGCGGCCTCGGCGAGTGCCATGATACCTGCCACCGGCTGCCGCATATCATGGCAGATCTCCTGGAGACGGTCAGTCTCCGAGACATCCGGTGCGCAATCTACAAGGCGCAAGTTACCAAGAGCCGCGCGCCTATCCTCTGGCGCTGCGTACAGCGATGCTGCTTCGTGGCCCGGCTCGAGCGGGTAACCGAGCGGGCCAGATATCAATGCTGGAGTCCCCTCTCCCCGCAGCCACGATCCCCTCGTGGCTGTGCTCCTCGACGCCACGGTCCCCTCGTGGCGTGTAAAGAGACCATATCAGGCATCCCGGGCCAAGTTAAAGGAGGGTGAACGAAGCATTTACATTGAATGACTGGATCGTAACGGCGACGTAGCATTATGGAGTTGGCTCGGCTCGCGCATCCTGTCGCTGGCGTCCGGCACAGCCTTGCGCAGCCGCACCGAGGACGGGCCGCCACCGCCGGCGGGCGCGCACTCATCGCTCGCACACAACTCCAGAGCCCAGTTCAAGGAACTGGCCGACTGCCCGGAGAAGATTCAAGATCACCGACAACGCGCTGATCCCGCTGACGGAGCGCGTGGTGGGCTGCAGGTACCGTTCGCTGGTCTGTCTCGGCGCCAAGATCACCCCGCGCCCCGCGCCAAATACGCCCAGCCGTGCGGGGGACCCAGTTTAACCCTTTTTGGGGGAACGGTTTCCCCGGAGATTGGCTAGCAGCGTCCCGGAGTCCGTAGCATGTGTCCTGCGCGCCGGTCCAGACCCCCTCGCAGTGACAGCGCGCGGGCCAGGACCCACAGCGTTGAAAGGCCGCAATGACCCACCTGACATACCTTGAGGCTGCGGTTGTCGGCCTGATCCAGGGCGTCACCGAACTGTTCCCGATCTCCAGCCTCGGGCACAACGTCCTGCTCCCCGCCATCGTGGGTGGCAGCTGGGCCACCGATCTCAACGTCACCGCGGCCGAGTCGCCGTACCTGGCCTTCATCGTCGGGCTGCACGTCGCCACCGCGATCGCCCTGCTCATCTACTTCTGGCGTGACTGGGTCCGGATCATCAAGGGGTTCTTCTCCTCGCTCCGCCAGTTCATCCAGCCGGCGCCGGGCACCGGCCGGTGGCAGCTGCAGACGGCCGACCAGCGGCTCGCCTGGATGATCATCCTGGCGACGATCCCGGTCGGGCTCGTCGGGCTCGTGTTCGAGCACGAGTTCCGGGTGCTGTTCGGCAAGCCCATCCGGGCCGCGATCTTCCTGGTCATCAACGGCCTGATCCTGCTGGCCGGGGAGTTCTTCCGCCGGAAGGCGTCGGTGCGGGCGGACGAGGAGATCGCGCAGGAGCGGGAACTGGTGGCCGTGGGCGGAGGGCGGCGGACGGGCACGGCCCGGCACGCGGCCGGCCACCAGGCCGAGCGGGAGGCCGAGTACGAGCAGGGGATCCAGTCGGACCAGCGGCTGTCGACGCAGGGGTACCTGTCGGCCCTCATCATCGGCACGGCGCAGATCCTGGCGCTGCTGGCCGGCATCAGCCGGGACGGGGTCGCGATGGTCGCGGGCATGTTCCGCGGGCTGTCCAGGGAAGACGCCGCCCGGTTCGCCTTCCTGCTCGCCACCCCGGTCATCCTGGCCGCCGGCGTGCTGAAGGTGCCCGACCTGACCGGCTCGCTGGGGAAGGGCATCCAGGGCCAGATCCTGGTGGGCAGCGTGCTGTCGGGCGTCGGCGCCTACCTGTCGGTCCGCTTCCTGGTCAAGTACTTCCGCACCCGGACGCTGACCCCGTTCGGGATCTACTGCATCGTCGTCGGCCTCGGCAGCATCATCTACCTCGGCCTAGTGAAGTGATCCCCGCGACCATGCCCTCGCGACACTGGCAGGCCTCTTTTACCTGAACTCTGGGACCGATCCGGTTCAGTCGGGGCCGAGTAGGTGGTATCGAACCGCCAGCGACGCCGCCTCCAGCCGCGAGTGAACGCCGAGCTTGGTCAGCACGGCCTGGATGTGGGAGCGCACGGTGGCCTGCGAAATACCAAATCTGGCCGCCATGGCCGAGGTATCCAACCCCTCAACCAGGAAGCCGAGGCGAGTTCCCGGCGCCGTTACCCGAACCATTCAGCCCGGTGATGTCCTGATTAGCCCGTCCGCGATCCACCGCCCGCCATCGGCACTGGGTTACTGCGCACCCCTGGCCCGGCGGCCCCGCTCGCGCATCCGCTCCTTGCCGTCCAGCACGGCCTTGCGCAGCCGCACCGCGGACGGGGTGACCTCCACGCACTCGCCGTCCGCGCAGAACTCCAGCGCCTGCTCCAGGCTCAGCACCCGGGCGGGCACCAGCCGCTCCAGTTCCTCCCCGGTGGACTGGCGCATGTTGGTGAGCTTGCGCTCGCGGGTGATGTTGACGTCCATGTCGTCGGCGCGCGAGTTCTCGCCGACGATCATCCCCTCATAGACCTCGGTTCCCGGCGACACCAGCAGCGAGCCGCGCTCCTGGAGCGAGGAGCAGGCGTAGCCGGTGACCGTCCCGGACCGGTCGGCCACCAGCGACCCGGTCGGGCGCGCCCGCATCGGCCCCGACCACGGCTCGTGGCCCTCGAACACATGGTGGGCGATGCCGGTCCCCCGGGTGTCGGTGAGGAACTGGGTGCGGAACCCGATCAGCCCGCGCGCGGGCACGGTGTAGTCGAGCCGCACCCAGCCGGTGCCGTGGTTGGTCATGTTCTCCATCCGGCCCTTGCGGACGGCCAGCAGCGCGGTCACCGCGCCCAGATAGTCCTCCGGCACGTCGACGGTGAGCCGCTCCACCGGCTCATGCAGCGCGCCATCGATCTGCCTGGTGACGACGGTGGGGCGGCCCACGGTCAGCTCGTAGCCCTCCCGGCGCATGGTCTCGACCAGGACGGCCAGGGCCAGCTCGCCCCGGCCCTGCACCTCCCACGTGTCCGGGCGGTCGGTGGGCAGCACCCGCAGCGACACGTTGCCGACCAGCTCCCGCTCCAGCCGGTCGCGCACCAGCCGCGCGGTGAGCTTGGTGCCCTTCTCGCGTCCAGCCAAAGGCCCGGTGTTCACACCGATCGTCACCGACACCGCCGGCTCGTCCACGGTGATCAGCGGCAGCGGCCGCGGGTCGTCGGCGTCCGCCAGCGTCTCGCCGATCATGATGTCGGCGATGCCCGCCACCGCGATGATGTCCCCCGGGCCCGCGGTCTGGGCCGGCACCCGCTCCAGCGCCTCGGTGAGGTACAGCTCGGTGATCTTCACCCGCTCCACCGAGCCGTCCCGGCGGCACCAGGCCACCTGCTGGCCGCGGCTGATCGTCCCGCTGTGCACCCGGCACAGCGCGATCCGCCCCAGGTAGGAGGAGGCGTCCAGGTTGGTGACGTGCGCCCGCAGCGGCGCTTCAGCGGCGTAGGAGGGCGCGGGTACCGCGTCGCGCAGCACGGTGAACAGCGGCTCCAGGTCCGGCGAGTCCGGCAGGGTGCCGTCCTCCGGCCGGGTGAGCGACGCCCGGCCCGCCCGGGCCGAGGCGTACACGATCGGGAACTCGATCTGCTCCTCGGTCGCGTCCAGGTCGAGGAACAGCTCGTAGCAGGCGTCCACCACCTCGGCGATCCGGGCGTCGGCCCGGTCCACCTTGTTGATCACCAGGATGACCGGCAGGCCCGCCGCCAGCGTCTTGCGCAGCACGAACCGGGTCTGCGGCAGCGGCCCCTCACCCGCGTCGACCAGCAGCAGGACGCCGTCCACCATGGAAAGCCCGCGCTCCACCTCGCCCCCGAAGTCGGAGTGCCCGGGTGTGTCCACGATGTTAATGGTCAGGCCGCTATGCCGGACGGCTGTGTTCTTGGCCAGGATCGTGATGCCCTTTTCCCGCTCGAGGTCGCCGGAGTCGAGCACCCGCTCGGCCACCCGCTCGTTCGCGCGGAAGGCCCCGGACTGCCACAGCATCGCGTCCACCAGCGTGGTCTTGCCGTGGTCGACATGGGCCACGATGGCGACGTTGCGCAGGTCGTCCCTGGTGGCCAGGGCGGGCAAAGGCATGGGCACGAGAAAGCCTCGAAAGAGGATGCGGGTGGGGTACACCAAGGTCAACCGCCGGGCATGCCAGTCTATTTCACCGGCATAACGGCGGCGCCGGCCGCCCGCCTGCCCGCCGCCGGCCACGTGCAACGCCTTCTTGAAGGGTTCTTGACGGCTTCTTAACACGGGCCCTGGTGGGATCAGATCCCATGCGCGACAGATACGAGCCTCCGACTGACCCGCAGCCGTGGCCGGCCTTCGGGCCTGCCTACCCGGTGCGGGGTGCGGGTGACCCGCAGGCCGGCCACGACTGGGACCCGGACTACCTGGCCCCGTCCGACGGGCCGGCCGACGAGGCGCGTGACCAGGGCCTGCGCCGCCTTTCCATGCTGACCCTGCACGCCACTGGGCTCAGCGTGGTGACCGCGATCGGCTTCGCGACAGTGTTCGCGACCACAGCCCATGCCCAGACGGGGACCGCGGTCACGGCCAAGCCCTCTCCGGGCCCGGCGACGGCATCCGGCACGCCGTCGCCGGGCCCGACCCCTACACACCACAAGAAGAAGAAACATCACCACCAGGCCACGCCCGCCGCGGCACCGGCCACGTCCGCCGCAGCCGCCCCCGCGGCGGCTCCTCCTACCCTGGCCCCGCCCACCACGGCACCGGCCCCGGCCCCGCCCAGCCCGGCGCCTACGCAGGCGACCTCCTCCGGGTCCGTCCCGGCATGAGGGCCGCGCCGGCCGAGGCCATCGGCGCCCGCACGTTCTCCGCCCTTGGCACCTTCGCATCGCTGCTCGTCACCGACCGCCGCAGCCTGGAACTCGCGTACGGGCTGCTCGCCGGCGAACTGCTCGCGGTGGACATGGCCTGCTCACGCTTCCGCCCGGATTCTGAGCTGTGGCGGGTCAACCATGCCCACGGCCACCCGGTCGGGATCGGCCCGCTGCTGACACAGGCCCTGGCCACCGCCCTGACCGCCGCCCGGATCACCGACGGCGACGTGGACCCGACCTGCGGGCAGTCACTGGCCCGGCTCGGTTACGACCGGGACTTCGCGCAAGCGCAGCAGGACACCACCGACCTGGCCACGCCGCCGGCGCCCGCGGCCGGCTGGCAGACCGTGGAACTGGACACCGAACGGCGCACCGTCAGGGTGCCCGACGCCGTCATGCTCGACCTGGGCGCGACCGCCAAGGCGCTGGCGGCCGACCGGGCAGCGACCCGGATTCACACCGCCGTGGGCTGCGGCGTCCTGGTCAACCTCGGTGGTGACATCCGGGTGGCCGGCGAGCCGCCCGCCGGCGGCTGGCGGGTCGGGATCCTCGACGATCCGGCCGGTGCGCCCCGCCGTGCCCACGCCGAGCCCAGCCAGGCGGTCATCATCCTCGATGGCGGCCTCGCCACCTCCAGCACCCGCGCCCGGGCCTGGCAGCGGGGCGGGACCCGGCTGCACCACATCATCGCGCCGGGCACCGGCCTGCCCGCGGACTCCTGCTGGCGTACCGCCAGCGTGGCCGCTGCCACCTGCGTCGACGCGAACACGGCGAGCACGGCGGCGATCCTGCGCGGCGAGCGGGCGCCGCACTGGCTGGATGAGCTGTGTCTGCCGGCCCGCCTCGTGCGTCATGACGGCACGACGATTATCGTCGGCGGCTGGCCCGCCGACCCGGCCAGGCCGGGGAGCCAGGCATGAGCGCCCTCCTGCACGGGCCCGCCCTGTGGTACGCCACCCGGGCGACCGGCCTGGTGACGATGCTCCTGCTGACCGCCACCGTGCTGCTGGGGATCCTCACCACCGGCCGGTTCGCCGGCGGCAACTGGCCCCGGTTCCTCACCGTGGGCCTGCACCGCAACCTCTCCCTGCTGGTCGTGGCGTTCCTAGTGCTGCATGTGGGCACGACAGTGGTCGACCAGTTCGTGTCCATCCCGCTGACCGCGGCGTTCATCCCGTTCGCCTCGTCGTACAAGGCGGTCTGGCTGAGCCTGGGCGCCGTCGCGCTCGACCTGCTCATCGCCCTGGTGGCGACCAGCCTGATCAGGAACCGGCTGGGGCTCCGGACCTGGCGCTGGGTCCACTGGGCCGCCTACATCTGCTGGCCGGTCGCGCTGGCGCACGGCCTGGGCGCGGGCACCGACCGCGGCACCCTGTGGGTGTTCGTGCTCACCATCGCCTGCGCCGCGGTGGTCGCCGGGGTGGCCACCTGGCGCTTCGTCGGTACGGCCGGGGCAGGTGCCCGGTGACCTCGATCGCCCTGTCCGCCTACCGCGCGCCGGAGCTGCGGCTGCCCCGCCTGCTGGCCGGCGTCTCCTACTACCATGCCACCGGGCTGGGCGAGCACGAGGAGCTGTACGGTCCGCTGCCGCTGCCCGCGGAGACCGCGCAGCATGACCGGACCGGCCGGCAGCGGCCCGAGAGCCTGATCGACCTGGTTGAGCGCTCCGGGCTCACCGGCCGGGGCGGGGCCGGCTTCCCGACCGGCAAGAAGATGCGCTCGGTCGCCGCCCGGCGGGGCAAGGCGGTCGTCGTCGCCAACGGCGCCGAAGGCGAGCCCGCCAGCTGCAAGGACCGGCTGCTGCTCACCCGCGCGCCGCATCTGATCCTGGACGGGATAACGCTGGCCGCCTACGCGGTCGGGGCGGATGAGGCCCACCTGGTCGTGCACGGGCAGGAAGCCGACCTGATGGCCAGCCTGGAGGACGCCATCGCCGACCGGGAGACGCTCGGCGTCGACCCGGTGCCCATCCGGCTCACCGGCATCCCGGCCCGGTACGTCTCCAGCGAGCAGTCCTCGATCGTCCAGTACCTGAGCGGCGGGCCGGCCAAGCCGACCTTCTCGCCCCCCCGGCCGCATGAGCGGGGGGTGAAGGGGCGGCCCACCCTGGTGAACAACGTCGAGACGCTCGCCCACCTGGCGCTGATCGCCCGTTACGGCGACGGCTGGTTCCGCGAGGTTGGGACAGCATCGGCCCCGGGCTCCACCCTGGTGACGGTGGGCGGCGCGGTCGCCCGCCCAGGCGTGTACGAGATCGAGTTGGGCACCCCGATCGGCCAGGTGGTGATGATGGCCGGAGGGCCGTCCGAGCGGCTGCAGGCGCTGCTGGTCGGCGGCTACTTCGGCGCCTGGCTGCCGGCCGAGTTCGCCTGGCCGGTGCCGATGACCCATGCCGACCTGCGCGCCGTGGGCGGCGCGATGGGCGCCGGCATGGTGATCGCGCTGCCGGTCACCGCGTGCGCACTGGCCGAGACCGCCCGGGTCGTCAGCTACCTGGCCGAGGAGACCGCCACCCAGTGCGGCCCCTGCATGTTCGGGCTGCCCGCGCTGGCCGATACCCTCACCTATCAGGGTGGATGGGGCCGGGCGATCAAGGCGATCGCCACCCTCGTCCCGCTGATCGAGAAGCGGGGCGCCTGCCGTCACCCCGACGGCGCCACCCAGCTCGTGCGCAGCGCGCTGACCGCGTTCGCCGCCGACGCGCGCTGGCACGACCGGCACGGCCCCTGCCACGGTGTGGGCCGGGCCCCGCTGCTGCCGGTACCCAGCGACGAGGAACGGGAGTGGGACTGGACGTGACGTACCGGGAGCCGGGCTGGAAGTGGAGATGGATGTTGGAGTGGGACTGGACGTGACTTACCGGCTGCGGGTCAACCCGATCGCCTGCACGGCGCACGGCATGTGCGCCGAACTCCTGCCCGAGCTCATCGAGCTGGACCCGTGGGGATACCCGATCCTGCTGTCCCCGGTCATCCCCCCCAGCGTGATGGACCACGCGCGGCGGGCAGTCGACGCCTGCCCGACCATGGCGCTGCTGCTGGAGGAAGTCACCGGCCCGCCGCTGCTCAGCTGATGCTGACGAGGCAGATCACCGGTGCCGCACCGCTCAGCCGTCTCCCCCTCCGCCGCCGCCTGGGCCCTTGTTGCCACCTCCGCCGCCGCCATTGTCATCTCCCGTCGCCGACGGGACCGGGGCGGGGGCTGCGGCGGTCGTCACGCTGGTCGCGGCGGATGGTACTCCACCGGCGCAGGACACCGCCATGGTCACCGCGCTCGCCGCGGTGGTGAACACGACCCGCGCGGTGGTGGCCGGCCCGCGGGCCACGCTGCTGGCCGTGAAGCCCTGCTGGGGGCTCCACGACAGCAGGAAGGCGCCCGCCGTGGCGCACTGGGCCACGACCGTGCCGCCGGACGAGCTCAGGACGGTGCCGCTGGTGCTGGCCGTCCGGCCCGACGCGGCCGAGCCGCCCGTGCCGGCGCCGCCCGTTCCGCTCTTTCCGCCCGTGCTGCTCTGGGATCGCTGCGCAGGCGAGGAGGAGGGCTGCGCCACCGCCTGGCTGGCCTGTGCCTGGGCCGCGGCTGCCACGCTGGACTGCTGGCTGGCGGGCGAGGCGGAGATGCCCTTGCCGAGCTCCGATACCACGTACAGGCCGCCCGCGGTCGCCGCGGCCGCCCCGAGCAGCCACGCGCCGCTACCGATGACAATACGTGTGCGCATGCTGCCAGAGTCGCGGGTGCGATGTTAAGCGCGAGTAAAGGCCGCCTCAAGGAAACCCGGGGCCGCCGGCCCGCGAATTCCGGATCTTCCGCGCGGAACGCCGCGCGCGGGTAACTTCGTGTCCGTGGCACAGCTGCTGCTGGTCGAGGACGACGCCGCCATCCGGGGGGCCCTCATCAGGGCCCTCACCGAGCGCGGCCACGCCGTGACCAGCATGCCCAGCGCCATGGACGCGCTGCAGCACGTCCTCGACTCGCCTCCCGACCTGATCCTGCTCGACCTCGGCCTGCCCGGTCTCGGCGGGTACGAGGCGCTGCGGATGATGCGCGCGGTCAGCTCGGTACCGGTGGTGGTGGTCACGGCGCGCGACAACGAGGCAGAGATCATCCGGGTGCTGGACGCGGGCGCCGACGACTATGTGATCAAGCCGTTCGGGGCCGGCCAGATCGACGCGCGGATCCGGGCGGTCCTGCGCCGCGCCGCCCAGGGCGGGCCGCAGGACGGGGGGCAGCTCGAGGTCGGCGGGCTCCGGCTGGACCCGTCCGGGCACGAGGCCACCCTGGATGGGGCGACGCTGGACCTGAGCCGGCGCGAGTTCGACCTGCTGCACTACCTGGTGCTGCACGCCGGCCAGGTGGTCACCCGGCGCGACCTGCTGACCAACGTCTGGCGCATGCCCTATGGCGGCGCGGACAAGACAGTCGACGTCCACGTGTCCTGGCTGCGCCGCAAGCTCGGGGAAACCGCGCAGCAGCCTCGTTACCTGCACACCGTCCGCGGGGTCGGGATCAAGCTCAGCGCGCCGGGATGAGATTCCGCGTCATCCTGCTCGTGGTGGCGACCAGCTCCCTGGTGCTGGTCTCCTTCCTGGTGCCGCTCGCGCTGGTGCTGCGCAGCTTCGCGGCGAACGAGGCGATGAGCAAGGCGACCACCCAGGCGCAGAGCCTCGCTCCCCTGGCCGGCGCCGGCACCGACACCCTCAGGGCCGTGGTCGACGGGATGAACGCGGAGAACGGGGGCGGCACGGTCACGGTTTTCCTCCCCGGCGGCCAGAGGGTCGGCGGGCCGGCGCCCGTGACCACCTCGGTGGACAAGGCCGCCACCGGCCAGAGCTTCACCACCGTGGGCCCGGCGGGCGCGGAAGTCCTGGCGGCCGTCCAGGGCCTGTCCGGCGGGCCCGCCGTCCGGGGCTCGCCCCCCGGGACCGCGGTGATCCGCATCTTCGTCCCCAACGCCGCGCTGCGCCAGGGGGTGGCCCGGGCGTGGCTGCTGCTCGTCGGGCTCGGGCTCGGGCTGCTCGCGGTCAGCGTGGTGGTGGCCGACCAGCTCGCCCGCTCCCTGGTCCGCCCGATCGCCAACCTCGCCCAGGCCTCCGACCTGCTGGCCACCGGCGACCTGACCGCCCGGGCCACCGTCGCCGGGCCGCCGGAGGTGCGCCGGGCGGGCAGCGGGCTGAACCGCCTCGCGGCGCGGATCGGGGACCTGCTCGCGCACGAGCGGGAGACCGTCGCCGACCTCTCCCACCGGCTCAGGACCCCGCTGACAGCGTTGCGGATCGACGCCGAGTCGCTGCGCAACGGGGACGAGATGACCCAGGTGACCGCCGACGTGGACGCGGTCGAGCGGACCGTCAGCGAGATCATCCGCGCGGCCCGGCGGCCGGCCGGGGGCGGCGCGGGGGTGCTGTGCGACGCCTCGATGGTCATCAGCGAGCGGGCCGCCTTCTGGCAGCCCCTCGCCGAGGACCAGGAACGCCCGATGATGGTGGAGGTCGCCGCCGGGCCGGTGCTGGTCAGCGTTTCCAGCGAGGACCTGGCGGCCTGCACCGACGTCCTGCTGGAGAACGTGTTCTCGCACACCGCCGAGGGCGCCGCCTTCACGGTCAGGCTCAGCCGGCGGGCCGGGGGCGGCGCCTGGCTGGTGGTGGCGGACGATGGGCCCGGCTTCCCGGACGCCGACCCGACCGAGCGCGGCCGGTCCGGCGGCGGTTCCACCGGCCTCGGGCTTGACATTGCCCGGCGGATCGCCGAGGCCTCGGGCGGCAGCCTGACGATCGGGCGCTCGACATCGGGCGGCGGGGCCGTGACCATCGGGCTGGGCCCGCCGGCCCGCCTGCCCGACGGCCGCCGCCACCGGCGGGCCCGGCAGCGGGTGCAAACCGGCGCCGGCCAGGGCGAATGGGCCGAGGATGGGACGCCGTGGAGCCTGCTGGGAAGCTCGCGCACCAACCGGTGACCTGGGTGCCCCCGGTGCCACCGTGCCTACCTAGCCTCCGGCCTGCTGCCTTAGGGCTGGCCTTCCACAGCGAAGCAACTGACCGCGCGGGCACCCCCCGCCGTCCGGCAGCGTCGTCGGCGGAGGTGATGTTCGGGTGAACGCCAAGAACAACCTGGGCCGGTGCGGTGAGCAGGCTGCGGTGGAGTACCTGGAACGGGCCGGGTTCATTCAGGGCGGGCCTGTGACCTCGACACATGCAAGGTGACCTGCGGAAACACCCGTTAACGTTGGTAATCGCTGGCTAGCGTTGGTGAGGGTTGTGTGCCCAAAGTGTGCCCGCGTCACCGCGCCGTGACGTAGTAGCCGCGGCCGGGGTAGCGGCGTACCAGCCCCTCGGCTTCGAGGACCTGGAGAGCATGGGCCGCCGTCTCCCGGGCCACGCCCCATTCCTGGCACAGTGCGGTGATCGACGGCGCGGGCTGCCCGGGCTTGAGTTCGTCCGCCTCGATTCGCGCGCGGATAGCCGCGGCGATCCGCAGGTAGATTC
>WNGJ01024331.1_pt1 | contig 13950 bp, 5 predicted proteins | sample 5400611 | NCBI WGS metagenome assembly WNGJ01 (sample SAMN13153375, study PRJNA577476) | soil metagenome | isolation source: 40 cm soil or saprolite under Garry oak tree replicate 1 | place: USA:California | collected 2016-06-15 | reverse complement strand
TGGCGATCTGCCAGCTCGGAACCGGGCTGGCCGCGGCAGATGGATTGCCGCGTTGGTAGACGACCTTCGCCTCCGCCTGTGCCTGAGGAATCGTCACCCCAGGTGCGAGTCTCGCCACGACGCGCACCCACGAATAGTCTCGGCTCGTCAATGCAGCGGGCCCCGCGTCGAACTTCGTCGTGGTGATCGGAACGAAGAGATCGACGTCCGTGAGCGCGACGCCGGTGAACCCCTCCGGTGCGACGCCGATGATCGTGTACACGTTACCGGCCACATGCAGCGTGCGTCCCACGACGTCCCGCGCACCGGCGAATTGACGGCGCCACAGTCCGTACCCGAGCACCGCGCGGTGCGGCCCGCCGGGGCGATCCTCGGCACTGGTGTAGAAGCGACCGACCGCTGGTTGCACGCCGAGCACCGGAAAGAGCGATGCCGACGCGAGCATCTGCTGCACCGTCACGACCCGGTCAGGATCGGTGATCGCGTACGGGCGCGGGGGAGCCCACCAGCCGGCGACTCCGCTGAACGAGCGCGTCTGGTCGCGCAGATCGACGTAGTCGGGATAGGTGCGCACCCGGATGTCGACCAGGCGGTCGACGTCCCGGACGTGCGCGGGCGGCCGGAACAGCAGCGAGTCCACGAGGCCGAGCATCGTGACGTCGGTGCCAATCCCCAAAGCAAGGGAGAGGACGACGGCGAGCGCGAACCTGGGACTGCGGGCGAGCGTGCGGAGCGCATAGCGGAGATCACTCATATCTCAACGCCACCATCGGATCGACCTGGGTCGCGCGGCGGGCCGGAAGGTAGCACCCGAGCGCGGCGACACCCACGAGCGCGAGCGGTCCCAGCGCGAACACGGACAGGTCGTGCGGGCTCACGGTGTACAGCAAGTGCGCCAGCACTCTCGTCGCCGCCCACGCGCCCGCGACGCCGAGGCCGACTCCGGTTAGGGCCTGTCGCAACCCGGACGTCATCACCAGGCGCAGCACGTCCAGTCGTGCAGCCCCGAGGGCGATTCGCACGCCGATCTCACGGGCACGCCGAGTGACGGTGTAGGCCATGAGTCCGTAGATTCCGATGCTCGCGAGCGTGACCGCGAGCGCGCCGAACACGCCTAGGAGCAGCGTGCGCCGCCGGTCGGGCGCGATCGATCCCGCGACGACGTCCGTCATGGTGCGCACGCGGTGCAGAGCGACATCGGGATCTTGCTGCGCCACGGCCCGCTGCACGGCGTCCACCAGCGCCGAGGGGGCCAGCCCGGCGCGAACGGCCAGCGTCATGAATCGGGAGCCTTCCTGCTCGAGGGGGAGGTACACCTGCATCCCAGGTCTGTCCTTGAGCCGGCTGCGCACGTCGTGCACGACTCCCACGATCGTCCGCGGAACCGAGTCGAACGGCATGCGAAACCGTGCTGAGAGCGGGCTGCTACCGGTCCAGAGACGCTTTGCCATCGTTTCGTTGATAACGGCTACGGGCGGTGCTCGACTGTCGTCAGCGTCCGCGAAGTCCCGGCCGGCGACGAGCAGAATTCCCATCGCCCGGAAGTACCCGGGCGTTGCGATCAGGTATTCGGCCCAGGGTCTGTCGTTGGGATTCGCCCCAGACGGTTGCCTCCCCTCGATGGTGAACGAGAGGCTGATCGAGCTCTCACCGCCGAGCGGCAGGGCGTTGACGGCACCCGCGGCGCGGACACCCGGGACGGCACGGATGCCGGCCATCACGTCTCGGAAGAAAGCGGCCAGCTGGGTACGGCCACGATAGCGGGCGCTGGGCAGCGAGATGTTTGCCGTCAGCAATCGCTCAGCCTCGATTCCGGTGTCCGTCACCTGGAGACGCGAGAGGCTCTTCAGCATCAGTCCGGCGCCGACGAGCAACACCGTGGCGAGGGCGGTCTCGACCACGACAATCGCGCTCCGCAGGCGACCTTTCGACTCTCGGGTCGCTGTGTATCCACCGCTGCTCAGGCAAGACCGGAGTTCCGTGCGGGCGGCCCCGAGCGCCGGTGCCAGGCCGAACAGTAGGGTAGCCACGCAGGAGACGACCAGCGTGAACACGAGCACGCGCTCGTCCAGGTGTACCGGGCTGACGTCCGTCAGTGCCGGCGGGACGAGCGGCCTGAGGGCGGTCAGCACCCAGTTGGCCAGCAGCACTCCCGCCACTCCGCCCGCGACGGAGACCAAGGCGCTCTCGGTGAGGACTTGCCGCACGATTCGACCGCGGCTCCCACCGAGCGCCGCCCGCAGCGCGATCTCGCGACGGCGGGTGGCGGCGCGCGCGAGCGCGAGGCTCGCCACATTGGCGGACGCGATCAGCAGCACGCAGACGACGGCCCCCATCAACACGAGCAGGCCGACGCGCGCGTCACCCACGAGATGGCTCCGGAGGGGAACGACCGAAACCGGCGGTGGCTGGTACCCGGAGGCATCGTTGGTCAAGTAACGGCGCCCCACCGCTGCCACCCGCGCCTGCGCCGCCTCCAGGGTCACACCGGCACGCAGGCGGGCGACGATGGTTTCGTCCACCACATTGCGGAACATGTCACCGTAGCGCAGGAAGTCGAACGGGATCGTGAGCGGCAGCCACAAGTCGGCGCCCTGCGGGAAGGAAAATCCACGTGGCATCACGCCCACCACCACGTAGGGGCGCTCGTTCAAGGTCACCGTCTTCCCCACGATGGCGGAGTCGCCGCCCAGGGTCCCGCGCCACAAGCCGTCGCTGAGAATCGCGACATCCGCCGCGGGCGGTTGTTCCTCGGCGGTGATGTATAGCCTGCCGAGGGCCGGGCGGGCGCCCAGCGTCGCAAAGAAGTTTGGCGTCACCCGCGCACCGCGCACGCGCGACGCTCCGGCGCCCGCGGCGAGGTCGACGCCGCCGGGGAGGTAATCAGCCACCTGCTCGAACACGTCCTGCTGATCGCGGAAATCCTCGATGTCCGGAGTGACTTTGGGGGAGGTGTCTCGGAAGAGCCGGGAACCCGTGTGCTCCAGCACCACCAAGCGCTCGTGGCCGGGGAACGGCAGCGGCCGCAGCAGCGCGGCATCCACTACGCTGAAGATCGCGCTGTTCGCGCCGATGCCGAGCGCCAGAGTGAGGACCGCCGCGGCCGTGAAGCCGGGGCTGTTCGCCAGCGTGCGGAGAGCGTAGCGGAGATCACTCATATCTCAACGCCACCATCGGATCGACCTGGGTCGCGCGGCGGGCCGGAAGCCACGTGGCCATGAGCGTCACACCCATGAGAACCCCCGCCGCCAGGAGCAGTACGCCGGGATCGTTCGGCGCGACCTGGAAGAGGTACGACCGCAGCACCCGGGTGGACCCGAGGGCTCCAGCGATCCCGAACACGACCCCGGAGGCCGTGAGCAGGACGCCCCGAGCCACCACCAGCTCGAGCACCCCGCGCCGGCTCGCGCCGAGTGCCATGCGGAGCCCGATCTCGCGCGTGCGGCGCGTCACAGTGTACGATGCTAGCCCGTACATTCCCGCAGCCGCGAGCGCGAGCGCCGCGGCCGCGAAGGCGCCGACCAGCCACGCGTACAGCCGGTCGCGCGAGAGGGAGTCGGCCATGAGCGTGGTGAAGGAGACCACCGCGTCGAGCGGCACGTCCGCATCCACCGATTGCACGGCGCGGCGTACGTCGGCGACCAGACGATCGGGATCGCCGGCCACTCGGACGATGACCTTGAGGTACGGTGGCGGACTGTCGCCGAGCGGCTCGTAGATGTGCGGTGGCGGCGCGGCGTGCAACGACTCCTGACGCGTATCCCCTACGATCCCGACGATGGTTCGGGGCGCCCTTCCTCCGAACCGAATGATCCGTCCCAATGGATCCACCCCCGGGAAGTAGGCATGCGCCGCCGCCTCGTCCACCAGAACCCCGTCACGCTCGCCCAGGCTGTCTCCCCGGAGCAGCGGGATCCGGAGCACGCGGAAGTACTCCGGGTCGGCAGCGGTGACCCACGCCCAGGGCCGGTCCCGCCGCTCCGGGACGGCGGGCACCGAGACTGAGCTAACCTCCCCGCCCGTGAGTGGAGTCCCAGTCGCCGCCGCAGCAACCGTCACCCCCGGCAGCGCGCGGACGCGCTCGAGCGCCTGAGTCACCCAGGCGCGCCGCGCACCGCCGGCGGCGTAGCGGACCCCGGGAAGCCGCAGCTCGGCCGTCACGACGTTCGCGGCGTCGAATCCCGGGTCAACATGCACCAGCCGCACGAAGCTGCGCAGCAGCAACCCGGCGCCGGCGAGCAGCACCAGGGTGAGTGCCACCTGGGCGATCATGAGCGCGTCGGTGGAGCGGCTCCGCCAGGCGTGACCGGCGCCAACTGTCGCGCCCTTCAAAGCGTCCGCGGGCGGACGTGCGCCCGCTCGCAGGGCGGGCAGGAGCCCTGCGAGTACTCCCGCGAAAACGCTTAACCCGAACGCCGCCGCGAGCACGGGCGGGTTCACCCGTACGTCGGTGATTCTGGGCAGCTCCGAGCCCGCGAGCACCACCAGGGCGGGAACGCTCCAGAGCGCGAGCAGTACGCCGAGCGCGCCCCCGGCGAGCGCCACGACCACCGACTCCGCGAGCACGTGCCGCAGCAGGCGGCGTCGCCCCGCGCCCAGAGCGACGCGGACTGCCATCTCCCGCTCGCGCGCCGTGGCGCGCGCGAGGAGCAAGTTCGAGACATTGGCGCACGCTACGAGCAGCACCAGGGCCACCGCACCGAACATGATCCAGAGCGGAATGCGCACGTCGCGTGTGAGCCAGCCGACGAGGGGTGTCGCCACCGGAAGCAGGTCGCTGAGGTCGGGCTCGCTCGACCAGGCGTGGCGCGTCACTTGGTCGAGCTCGGCTCGCGCGCCGGTCAGGGTGGCGTCGGTCCGGAGCCGCCCGACCACCCAGAAGCCGAAGTCGCGCGCGTGTTGCTGGCCAGCCGGGCCGGAGAGGGCAGCGCCGAGATTGCGCCAAAGTGAAGCGTCGGGCGGATAGTGGAAGCCGCCCGGCATGACGCCGACGATCGTGTAGCTCGTGGTATCCAGGGTGATGCTGCGGCCCAGCACGTGGGGATCTCCGCCGAACCTGGACATCCAGAAGTCATGACACAGCACCGCGACAGGGGAGCTACCGGGCCGATCTTCGTCCGGGATGAACGCTCGTCCCAAGAGCGGCCGGGCGCCCAGGAGCGGGAAAAAGGTCGCGGTGACATCCCAGGCCGTCACCCGTTCGGCAGAGCCGAGCCCGGTGAGTACGGCGTCGTCACCGATGTAGGCGGCAGTCGCGTCGAAGGATCGCACCGTCCGCCAGACGCGATAGGCGACGAACGGCGAGGTGCCTCCCGTCGAGCCCTGGGCTCGGTACTCCTGTCGCGTGAGCTTGATGTCCACCAGGCGGTCCGCGCTCGGAAAAGGAAGGGACCGCAACAGTACCGCCTGTACGACGCTGTAGACACTCGTGGTGGCGCCGATGCCGACCGCAAGCGTGAGCACCGCCACGGCCGTAAACCCGGGGCTCTTGGCGAGCGTGCGGACTGCGTAGCGGAGGTCATTCATGTCGCAACGCCACCATCGGATCGACCCGCGTCGCCCGCCGGGCGGGGAGGTAGCTCGCCAACAGCGCGACCGCGACGAGCAGCAGTGCGGTAAGGGCGAAGCTCAAGGGATCGAAGGGACCCACCCCGTACAGCTGCGAGCGAAGCACCCGTGTGAAGCCGGCGGCACCGAGCACTCCCAGGGCCAGACCAGCCGCCGTGAGTCCGAGGCCCCGACCGACCACCAGCCGGAGCACATCCCGTTGCTCGGCGCCGAGCGCGACGCGCACCCCGATCTCGCGCGTCCGCTGCGCGACGGCGTAGGCTACCACGCCATAGACACCTATGGCGGCGAGCAGCAGCGCTATACTCGCGAACAGAGTGAACATCGTGCCGTACAGCCGCCGGTCCCAGATCGAGCGATCCACCAGCGCCTGCATCGACATCACGTTCGTCAACGGGACTGTGGGATCGAGCTGTCGTAACTCCGCGCGGACCAGCGGGACGACGCTGATCGGATCCCCCGGCGTACGCACGACAAACGACATGTCAGACCAGGGGTACCGCGCGGCGTACGGGACGTAGACCTGGTCCTGCACGGCGCCGCCTAGACTGCCCTGTTTGATGTCGCGGGTCACGCCGACGATGGACAGCCACCGCGCCGACCCGTCCCGCCCGTAGCGAATGCGACGGCCGAGCGCGCTCTCCCGCGGCCAATAATGACGCGCCATGCGCTCTCCCAGTTGATCCCGCCCAGCGGCGCGAGATTGACCGCTCCGGCTGCCGCGACGCCCGGCAAGGCCTCGACTCGGCGCGCGAGCTCGTTCAAGAACACGCCCCGGGCGCGGGGGGATTCGTAGCGCGCGCCGCCGAGCGGAACCCGCGCGATGACTGCGTGCGCCGCATCAAACCCCGGATCGACGCGCGAGAGCAAGACGACGGTGCGGATCAGCAGGCCGGCCCCGGCCAGCAACACCATGGTGAGGGCTACCTCGGCAACCACGAAGGCGCTCCAGATGCGACTGGCTCGCGCGCCCACGCTGGACGACCTGCCGCCCTCCTGGAGCATGCCCCGCAAGTCGGGCCGCGCGCTCCGCAGCGCCGGAAGCGCGCCAACGGCCAACCCTGTCGCGAGGGAGACGACGGCGGTGAACAGCAGGCCAGCTCTATCGAACGAGAATGCCAGCCAGTAGGGCAGCTCGCGATGTGCTTGGACCGTGACGCGAAACAGGTCCAGGCCCCAGAGTGCGACCAGTAGACCGAGCGCGCCACCGCCCGCGGCGACGAGCGCACTCTCGGTGAGAAGCTGTCGCACCAGACGCACGTGGGAAGCGCCCAGCGTTGCTCGGATTCCCATCTCATGACGTCGGGCGGTGGCCCGGGCCAGGAGCAGGTTGACCAGGTTGGCGCAGGAGATGAGCAGGACCAGGCCCACAGCACCCAGCATGATACTGAAAGTGGTGCGGATATCGTCCAGGTCGTCGAAGGACAGCCGGCGCAGCGTAGCGAGCGACGCGCTCACACCCGCGTTCGACTTGGGATACTGCTGGGCGAGCCGCTGGCTGACCGTACCGAGGCGCGCGTTCGCCTGGGCGACCGTGACGCTGCCTCGTCCGGCACGTAGGTCGAAGAGTCGCGGCATCCAGAACTCCGCTCGAAACGGAAATCCGAAACCGGGCGGCATCACCCCGATTACCGTGTAGGGCACTCCCTCCATCCGGACCTGTTGATTGAGCACGTGGGGGTCCGCCCCGAAATGCCGCCGCCACAGCGCGTCGCTCAGAATGACGACGTGATCCCGGCCAGGGACTGTGTCGTCCCCGAAAAACGATCGACCGATGGCCGGCCTGACGCCGAGCAGCTCGAAGGTTCCAACGCTGATCCCGTTGCCCCACACGCGCTCCGGTTGATCCGCCGAGTTCAGGTTCACCGCCGCACCTGCGATGAGCGCGACGCCCTGAAACACGCTCGTGTCGGCCGTCCAATCGACCAGGCTGGGTGGGTCGACGTAGAGTTGCCCGCGGTCCGAGGGGCTGAAATGCTTGACGATCAGCGCGAGGCGCTCCGGCTCCGCGAACGGCAGGGGACGGTAGAACAGGGCGTTGATGATCGAAAAGACGGCGGCATTGGCCCCGATGCCGATCGCCAGTGTAAGGACGGCAACCGTCGTGAAGCCGGGGCTCCTGCGCAGCGAGCGCGCGGCGTAGCGGAGGTCGGCGAGCACAGAGTCTGTCATTACTCCACCCGCAGGGCGGCCAGCGGATCCAATCGCGCGGCCCTGCGCGCAGGGACGGAGCGCGGCCACGATCGCGCACGCCGTCAACACCACCAGTGCCGTCCCGATCGCGATCGGATCGGCGGGATGCACGTCGTGTAACTGACTGCGGAGTAGCTGAGTGGCTGCCAGCGCGACCGGCGCGCCGACGAGGACGCCGATCAGCATCAGCTTCAGCGCGTCCCCGAGCACCATGCGCACGACGTCTTGCTGCTGAGCGCCCAGCGCGACGCGCAGTCCGATCTCGTTCGTGCGACGCGTGACCGCGTACGTCAACACGCCGTACAGTCCGACCCCGGCCAGGAGCAACGCCAGCGCTCCGAACCCGGTCGCGAGCCGCGCCACGAGGCGCTCCTGCCCAATGGAAGCTCGCATCAGCGAGGCCAACGTCTCGATGTCGTCGCCCGTCAGGGCGGCATCCGTCGCGGTAATCGCCCGGCGCACGTCGGCAATCAGCTTCACCGGATCACCGGCCGCCCGAATGGCGAGGTTCAGCGTCCCCGGCTCGCTGCCCAGCGGATACTGTAAGTACGGCCGATAGAAGCGGCGCGGCGGCGCGGCGGTGAGCTCGTGGTCGCGCATGTCGCCCACGACCCCGACGATCGACAGGCTGACGGAATCATTGAGCACGATGGTCTTGCCGATCGCGCTCTGCCCGGGAAAGTAGAACCGCGCCATCGCGGCGTTCACCAGGGCGACGCGCGGTGACCGCTGATCGTCCGTGGCCGAGAACTCACGTCCCTGCAACAGACGCGCGCCGATCGCATGGACATACCCAGGACCGATATCGTCGTACGCGGCCTCCGTGTCGGCACGGGACCGCGCCGTGAAGCCGGGGATCTGGAACGAGTTGCCATTTTCCGTGCCGCTGAAAATGCCGTTCTCGGAATACGTCACGCCGGTGACGCCTCGCACGCGCGACACGCGATCGGTCAGGTCCCGGATCAACGTGCGCAAGCGCTCGCCGCGATAACCACGGTCCAGCGCGTCCACGCCGACCATGAGGAGATGATCGCGGTCCAGTCCGACGTCGGCGTGCTCGATGCCCCGAAGACTGCGCACCAGGAGGCCCGCGCCCACCAGCAGCACGAGCGACACGGCGACCTGCGCCGCGATGAGCAGTCGTCCGCTTGCCAGCCGGCTGCGTCCGAAAGCGCCTACTACGGAACGCCCTTGCGCCCGCAGCGACGTCGCGAGGTTCACGCGCGCGGCGCGCAGCGCGGGGACGAGCCCAAAGATGCCGACCGCCACGAGCGAGATGACGCCCGTGAACGCGAGTACCGGAACGTTGAGACGCAGGTCGAGCGGAATCACCGCTGCGCCATCCGCGGCGAGCCTCAGGAGCAGTTGGCTCCCCCACCAGGACACCAGCAGCCCCGCCAGGGCGCTGAGCAGCGCGAGCAGCGCGCACTCCGTGAGCAGCTGCCGCACGATGCGCGAGCGTCCCGCGCCGATCGCAAGCCGGATGCCCATCTCGCGACCGCGCGCCACGGCGCGAGCGAGCAGCAGGTTGGCGACGTTGGCGCAGATGATGAGCAGCAGCAGGCCGACACCGGCCATGAGCGTGTACAGCGCCACCGAGTACGTCTCACGGACGCGAGAAAACCCCTTCGCGCCCCACGACACGAAGATCGGCAACTCCCGCAACACGCCGGCAGGAGCATCCTTGGTGGCGTTGTCCGCCAGCGCCTGGTGGATGAGCGTCGCGAATCCGGCCTTCGCCTGATCGAGGGTGACACCGGGTCTCAGGCGGCCGAGCAGTAGCAGGAAACTGGACGAGCGGTCGTCCAACATCTTCTGGTTCGGCATGAGGACGTGCTGCATCGTCAGCGGAATCCACACGTCGATGGTCGTGCCGACGATTTCGCCGGCGTAGCCGCGCGCCGCGACGCCGATGATCGTGAAGCCCGCGCCGTTGATCGTGATGGTTTGGCCGACGGCGCGGGGATCCCGCCCGAAGCGCCGCGTCCAGTATCCATCGCTGATGACGACCGCCGGCGCCCCGCCGATCGAGGCGTCCTCGCTGCCGTCGAAGGTCCGTCCGATCGCGGCGTCGACGCCGAGCACGCGGAAGTAATTCCCCGAGACGAAGCGCGCGCGTGGCGGCAGTGGCTCGCTACCAGCTGGTCCGATGGCGACGTGCAGTCGGCCGGGGCGTCCTGACGCCACGAGACCGGAGACCAGCGTGTTGCGGTCGCGTAAATCGCGGTACAGCGGGTAGGAGAAGAGGTCGGTTCGTGGCGAGCCCTGCGACAGCGAGCCGACGCGCGCCGTGTTGCCGAGCGCGATCAACCGCTCCGGGTGTCGCACCGGGATATGGCGCAGGATCACTGCGTCGATCAGCGTGAAGATCGCCGTATTGGCGCCGACGCCGAGGGCGAGCGTGAGCACCACAACCGTGGTGAACGCCGGATTGCGAAGCAGTACGCGGAGCGCGTAGCGGAGGTCTTGGAGCAGGGTGTCCGTCATTCGTACCTCAGAGCCACCATCGGATCGACCTTGGTCGCCCGCCGCGCCGGGAGGTAACTCGCCAGCAACGCGGCCCCGCCCAGCACACATGCCACCAGTGCGAACGTCATCGGGTCGGTGGGGCTCACCTCGAACAACAGGCTGCGCAGGGATCGCGTCAGCACAAGCGCCAGGCCTGCGCCGGCGAGCACCCCCACGACGGCAAGCACCGCTCCCTCACGGATCACGGTCCAGAGAACGTCCCACGTTTGCGCGCCTAACGCCCTGCGCACCGCCAGCTCCCGAGTACGGCGCTGGGTGGTGTACGCCATGACACCGTACGTCCCGATCGCGCCGAGCAGGAGAGCCAGCGTGCCGAACGCGACAAGCAGCCCGGCGGCGAAGCGCGGCTGGGCGACCGAGTCCGCGAGCCGCTCGGTCATGGTGCGTTCGTCGCTGACGGCGACGTCGGGAGCGACCTCGCGCACCGCCGCACGAATCGCGCCGAGCGCGGCCGCAGGGTCGGCCGCGGTCCGCGCCACCACGGTCATCTCCGCCTGGGGGTACTGCGCGAACGGCACGTAGAAGGTGGGCGGCGGCTGGTCGGTCAGATCATTGTTCGTTGCCGTGCCCACCACGCCGACGATGGTGAGCCACCCGGGCCAGGGGTAGCGGATCCGGCCGCCGATTGGATCTCTGCCTTTCCAATAGCGCTGCGCGGCGGTCTCGTCGATGAGTGCCACCCGCGGGGCCTTCGCCTGGTCCGCGTCGCTCAAGGCGCGGCCCCTGAGGACGGGGATACCCAGGGTGCGGAAGAAGCCCGGCGTCACCTTTCGGCCGTTCATCGTCTCGAGCTCATTGGGGTTCGTGGTGTAGCCGTCCACCCACATCGCGCCGAACTCGTTGGTCTTCTCGAACGGGGCCTGACTCGTGATCGCGGAGTTCGTGATTGCGGGTGAGCCACTCAGCCGTTCCACCAGTTGCCGGTAGAACGCCCGTTGCCGTTCCTCGGTGGCCGCGGATGGCGCGGTGAACCCGGGGTCGGACCAGCGGGCCTTGGGGGGAGTAATGCGTGCAGTCACCAGGTGCTCGATGCGGAAGCCGGGGTCCACCGCGAGGATGCGGGCGAAGCTCTTGAGCAACAGCCCCGCTCCCACGGCCAGAACCACACCGAGCGCGATCTCCGCCGACACGAGCGCGCCCGCCAGCCGGCGCTGGCGCGGGCCGCTGCCGCCTCGGCTCGTCCCTTCACCCAACGACACCACGAGGTCCGGCCGCGACAAGCGCAGCGCCGGCACCAGCCCGAACACGAGGCCCACGCCGAGCGCCAGGACCGCAGTGAAGGCGAGCACCGCTCCGTTCACGAAGACGTCGCCCAACCGGGGCGTGTCCGGTGGCAGCAAACCGACCAGCGCGCGCACGCCGCCGAACGCGAGCGCGAGCCCCGCGAGTCCTCCGGCGGCAGCCAAGAGCACGCATTCCGTCACGAGCTGGCGGATCAGGCGAGAGCGACCCGCGCCCAACGCGGCGCGCAGCGACAGCTCGCGCTCACGGGCGGCGCCGCGCGCGACCAACAGATTGGCGACGTTGGCGCACGCGATCACGAGCACCATCCCCACGGCGCCGAGTAGCACGAGCAGCAGACGGCGGGTACCGCCCTCCACGACGCGCTGATCCAGCGGGATGACGTCCAGACCGTTGAAGTAGTAGCGCTCCGAGGGTCTCCATACCGGATTCTCGATCCGCAGCCGCTCAGCGATGGCCCGCACATCGGCGCGAGCCTGCTCGCGCGTCATGCGCGGGCGCAGCCGGCCCACCATGTAGTAGCCGCCCGATCCCCAAAACTCCCCGGACTTGCTCCGATCCAGGCGCACGGGCACCCACAGCTCGGTCTCGCGGCGCGGGAACCAGAACCCCGGCGGCATCACGCCGATCACCGTACGCTGGATGCCGTCCAGGTCCAGCGTCCGGCCAATGATGGAGCGGTCGGCACCGAACCGCGCGCGCCACAGCCCGTCGCTCAGCAGCACGACCGCGTCGCTGCCGGGCAGGTCCTCGCCGGCGGCGAAGGCCCGGCCGAGCGCAGGGCTCACGCCCAACACGCGGAACAGTTCGGCGCTGGCAAGGGCGCCGGCCAGGCGCGCGGGCTCGCCGGTCCCGCTCAACCCGACCCCCACACGGTCCATGTACGCGGCGACGCTCTGGAGCGTGCGGTTGCGATCGCGCACGCCGACGAACTCGGCGAGCGAGCGGCCACCCCATACGCTGACCAGCCACGACGGGTCGGCGTACGGCAGCGGCCTGAGCAGCACGCCGTAGACCACACTGAAGATTGCCGTATTTGCCCCGATGCCGAGCGCCAGCGTGAGCGCCGCCACGGTCGTGAAGCCGGGGCTCCTGACGAGCTGGCGCAACGCGTAACGGAGGTCTTGGAGCATGCGAGGGTCAGGGCCTATTCATACCGCAGCGCCATCATCGGATCGACCTGTGCCGCGCGGCGCGAGGGCACAACGCTCGCCGCCACGGTCACGCCGAGCAGCAGCAGCGCCACAAACCCGAACACCAGCGGATCGTGCGGCGACTCCTCGAACAGCAGCGGCCCGAGCCATTGACCGCCGGCGAGCGCGATCACAACGCCGATCACGATCCCGGCGGTGCCCAGCTTGAGGCCGTCACTGACCACCAGTCGCACCAGATCGCCCCGCTGCGCGCCGAGGGCCGCGCGCACGCCCAGCTCCTGCACCCGCTGCGCCACGTTGTACGCCATCACGCTGTACAGGCCGATCGCGGCGAGCGCGAGCGCCAGCGCGCCGAAGGCGAGGAACATCGTCGCGCCCAGCTCCCACGAGCGCGTCTCGCGGGCGAGGATCTCGCGTAACGGCGTGACCGTGACGTATGAGACACCCGGCATGAGCTGTTGCAGGCCGCGCCGCACCGTCCCGGCGGAGCGCGCGCCGTCCCCACGAACGCGCACGAAGAGCCCGGCCTTCTCCGGGTGCCATTGCGCCGCCGCCAGGTAGTAGAACATCCTCGGATCGGCGCCGAGCTGTTGCGACTTAATGTTCTCGGCGACGCCGACGACGTAGCTGCACGGCACGGTGTCCGCGCCCACCTTGACGCACTGCCCGATTGCCTCCTGTGCGGGCCAGAGCGTCTTAGCCATCGCGTCGCTCACCACCATCACGCGCGGCGCGGCCTGCACGTCCTGAGCGGAGATGCCGCGACCGCGCAGGATGCGCGTCCCCATGGTGGCGAAGTATTCCGGCGATACTGCATTGAGCTCGAACTCCCCCAGGCGGCTGACTGAGTCGATGCCGGGGACGTAAAGCCCGACGCTCCAGGAGCTCCAGAACGGCACCGAGACCGTGCGCGAAGCCTGCTCGACCCCCGGGATCGCCTGCGCCGTGGCCAGCAGCTCGCGTCGCAAGGAAACGTGTTGCGCGCTGTCGAGATGAACGCCGCGCATGTTCAGGTCCACGAACAGGACCGGGTCGACGTCGTAACCGAGCGGGACCACGCGCACGTGACGCAGGCTGCGCACGAACAAGCCCGCCCCGACGAGCAGCACGACCGACAGGGCGCCTTGCACGACGAGCAAACCCACACGCGTGCGCGAGCGACGGTAGGTGCCCTCGCGGGCACCCGCCTTGAGATCCCCCGCGAGGTCGAGGCGCAGCGCCTGCACACCGGGGGCGAGCCCGGTGAGGAGGCCGGTGAAGAGGG
>WNGJ01004962.1_pt1 | contig 13950 bp, 15 predicted proteins | sample 5400611 | NCBI WGS metagenome assembly WNGJ01 (sample SAMN13153375, study PRJNA577476) | soil metagenome | isolation source: 40 cm soil or saprolite under Garry oak tree replicate 1 | place: USA:California | collected 2016-06-15 | reverse complement strand
GATGGAAGCTGTCATACGGCCGGGCGATCGCGTTTGCCTGGAGGGCGACAACCAGAAGCAGGCGGATGTGCTCTCTGCAGCGCTTCTTGCTGTCGATCGTTCTAAGGTGAGCGATCTGCACATGGTGCAGTCCGGGGTCGTGCTGCCGGAACACCTCGACCTGTACGACCACGGCGTGGCGAAGAAGCTCGACTTTGCCTATTCCGGCCCGCAGTCGGCGCGCATCGCGACGATGTTGTTTGGCGGCAGGATCGAACTCGGGGCGGTTCATACCTATCTCGAGTTGTTTGCTCGTTACTTCATCGACCTCACACCGAATGTCGCGCTGATTGCTGCGGTCAGCGCGGACCGTGATGGAAACCTCTATACGGGGCCGAACACCGAGGACACGCCGACCGTCGTCGAGGCCACTGCCTTCAAGGACGGCATCGTCATCGCTCAAGTGAACGAAATCGTCGACAAGGTGCCACGTGTCGACATACCGGGAGACCGCGTGCAGTTCGTCGTCAAGGCTGACAAACCGTTCTTCGTCGAACCGCTGTTCACGCGCGATCCGGCCGCCATTACCGAGACGCAGATCCTGACGGCCATGCTGGCGATCAAGGGCGTCTACGCGCCTTATGGCGTCCGGCGCCTGAACCACGGGATCGGCTTCAACACCGCCGCGATCGAGCTTCTACTGCCGACATATGGCGAGAACCTGGGATTGAAGGGCAAGGTGGCAACGCATTTCGCCTTGAATCCCCACCCTGCGCTGATCCCGGCGATTGAATCCGGCTGGGTCGAGCAGATCCATTCCTTCGGCTCAGAGGTTGGGATGGATGACTACATCCGTGCTAGGTCCGACATCTTTTTTACCGGACCGGACGGCTCGCTGCGCTCGAACCGCGCCTTCTGCCAGGTGGCCGGTCTCTATGCCTGCGACATGTTCATAGGCTCCACGCTGCAGATCGACCTTCAAGGAAACTCCTCGACCGTCACGACCTCCCGCATCGCCGGGTTTGGCGGGGCGCCAAACATGGGCGCCGATGCCCGAGGCCGGCGTCATCCGAGTGAGCCCTGGCTGCAAGCCGGTCGGGAAGCCGATCCCGAAACCTCTGCGCTCTTGCGCCGCGGCCGGAAGCTGGTCGTGCAGATCGGCGAGACCTTCGGTGACAAGAACGCGCCGCTGTTCGTCGAGGAACTCGACGCCCTGGCCCTGGCCGACAAACTGAACCTCGAGCTGGCGCCGGTGATGATCTATGGCGACGACGTCACGCACATCATTACCGAGGAAGGCATCGCCAATCTGCTGCTCTGTCGAGATGCGGACGAGCGCGAACAGGCGATTCGCGGCGTAGCGGGCTACACCGAGGTCGGTCGCGGCCGGGATAAGACAATGTTCCAGCGCCTGCGCGAACGAGGCGTGATCCGCCGACCGGAAGACCTCGGCATCGATCCCCTCGATGCCGACAGAAGGATGCTGGCGGCGCGCTCCATCAAGGATCTCGTTCGATGGTCAGGCGGGCTTTACGCGCCGCCCCCACAATTCCGGAACTGGTAAGAGGCGTCGCCGCAATGGAAGACCTGAGCTTCAGCCATAAGGCCCGCCAGCGCGCCGTCGGGACCAAGAACATGGCCATCATCGGCGTTGTGGCTTCCGGCAATCTGGAAGTGCTGGCGGAACGCGTCCTGCCCGATACCGAATGCCTGGTGGAGATCAAGACCGCGGCCGAAGGTTTTGGCGACGTGTGGGATGCCGTGGTCGCCGACTTTGTCGAACGCACTTCGCCCGGCGGGCTCAAGTTTTCCATCAATGACGGTGGAGCACGCCCGGACACCGTATCACTGCGTCTGGCTCAGGCCGTCCGCTTGATGGAGGAGGACGACCAATGAGTGCTGCGCACACGCAGACGGCGAAGTTGCGGGCGGGACGGGATGGGACGGTGAGCTGGTATGAGGCGTGGGCGCGAACACGGGTCCGGCTGCTACTCGACGCCGGCAGCTTCCTGGAGTTCATCGGGCCGGAGATGCGCGAAGTCAGCCCGCATCTACGGGTGTTCGACCTTCCCGAGCAGTTCGATGACGGAATCGTCGTGGGGCGCGGCAGTCTCGATGGTTCGCCGGTATTCATTGCGGCGCAGGAAGGCCACTTCATGGGCGGTGCCTTCGGAGAGGTTCACGGCGCCAAGCTGACCGGCCTCCTGCGCGCAGCCCGGGACATCAAGTCGATCCCGGTGCTGATCCTGTTCGATACCGGCGGTGTGCGCCTGCAGGAGGCCAATGCCGGCGAACTTGCCATTGCCGAGATCATGCGCGCGGTCATCGAAGCGCGGAGCGCGGGCGTGAAGGTCATCGGGCTGATCGGCGGCCGCTCCGGATGCTATGGCGGCGGCGGGTTGATCGCCAGTTGCTCTTCGGCGCTGGCGGTGTCCGAGCAGGGTCGTATCGCCGTGTCCGGTCCGGAGGTCATCGAGACCAATCGTGGCGTCGAGGAGTTCGACTCCCGCGACCGGGCCCTGGTGTGGCGCACCATGGGTGGCAAGCACCGGCGACTTCTCGGCGGTGCCGATGCCTTCGTCGACGACACCGTGCAGGATTTTCGTGACGCCGCATTGGAGCTGCTTCGTTCGGCCGGCGACTTCGGCATCGACACGTTGAAGGCCGAGCAGTCTCGCCTCGAAGAACGTTTGCAGCTTTTTGGCACTTGTCCGGATGCGGTCGACATCTGGAAGGCCGAGGGCGTCCCCGACGCGGATGCGGTCCCTGCATTGCCCGCCGATCAGTTCATCTCTCTCGCCGACAAGCTCCGGAGGATCAGCCGTGACGCTCGATGAGATGCTTGCCTCGCTGTTCCCGGACGGCCACGACGTGAGGAACGACCACAGCGTGTTGCTGGGATCGGGCCCGTTGCGCACCGGTGGCCGCGCGCTGGTCATCGGTGTCGCGGATCGGGCCGCGGTTGGCGCGGATGAAGCCATTCGCCTTTCCAGCTACGTGCTGAGCTCCATCGAGAACGGCAGCGGCCCGATCCTTGTGATCGTGGACAGCGACAGCCAGCGGATGAGCAAGCGCGAGGAACTGCTGGGGCTGAACGAGTATCTCGCCCATCTCGCCAAGTGCCTGATCTATGCGGACATGCACGGCCGGCCGACCATCGGTCTTCTCTACGGCCATTCCGCTGCCGGAGCTTTCCTTGCTACGGCGCTGGCAACCCGTGTGCTGGTGGGATTGCCGGGCGCCGAGCCGGTGGTGATGGACCTGCCGTCCATGGCCAAGGTGACGAAGCTGTCGATAGAAGTCCTGGAGGAAAAGGCCAAGTCCACGGCGGTGTTTGCTCCCGGTCTTCGAAATCTTGCTCAAACGGGAGCGGTTCACATCACTTGGGACGAAGCGGTCCCGCTGGTCGACCAGCTGGAGGCGCTCCTCGGCGATATGCCAGACACGCGCGACCGCCGGGATGCGCTCGGCAACGAGCGGAGCGGCCGATTGAAGGCGGCCGATATCGCGGAGCGCGTCCGTGGCCTCGCACTCCAAGCCCGATGATCGGCCGATGCGGCGCCATGATCTGATCTTCGTTCGTCCGACGCGGTGGCGCTCGCTGCTCGAGACGCGTGGCGATCTGGCTGCGGATCCACTCGTCGCGCTTTGGGTCGACAAGGGGTGGCCGCTGATCCGGCGGCGCGCCATGCCTGGCGAAGGGCACGGAGTGGCGTTGGGCCTGCCGCTACCGCCATCTGCCGGCAAACGGCGCCTCTCATTCCTCATGCAACCCGAGGACATCGTCTCGACCACGCCGCCGCCGACACTGCGCGCCGCCGGCGGATTGGCGCCGCGCGCATGGTGGCCCACGCTCGACGCTGTCGACGCGCTCGCTTCGCGGCATTCCGTGCAAGCGAGGGTGTTCGGCAGCCTGGCCTGGCGCGCGCTCACGGGATTGGATTATCTGACCGACCGCTCCGATCTCGACCTCCTGCTCTACGTCCGGCGCGATACGGATCTTCGCCGCCTGGCCGCAGAGTTGGCCGAGATCGAGGCTGCCGCACCCATGCGGCTGGACGGAGAGTTGGTCCGCGACGACGCTGCCGCTGTGAACTGGCGGGAATTACACGCCGGTGCGCGCGAGATTCTGGTCAAGACCGTCGGCGGCGTCGCCTTGGTCGACACAAGCCTCTTTCTTCTTGGAACGACGCCATCATTACCGCCGCTCTCGCACTAGGCGCGCAACGGGTGCATCCCTCCGAGGCGCAAGCACCGTGCATTCTCGATGTCGGGGCCATCGCCGCAAGCGCCGTCCATTGCCTTCTGCTGGAATTGGAAACTTGGCCAAAGCCCGGCCTCGTGAGCCATGTCGATCCGGGTAGCCACGACGATATGGATGCCGAGACATTGCGTATCAGCGCCTCAGCCATCGCGCCGTATTTCCATGCTTTGGCAGACGCTGGCGCCAGCGGTTGCGGGATGGGGTGTCTGAGGATCATCGGGCTCGACGCCGAAGCGGCGATGCTTGCAGCGACTTCTGGGATCAACACCCATCGCGGCGCGATATTTGGCATGGGACTGCTATGTGCGGCCGCCGGCGCCAGGGCCGGTGGGCGGATCGATCCCACATTGTCGTTGGGCGCAGCCGTCTCGCGGCTTTGGGGTGGCAGCATCGTGGATGGCCCCGTGCTCTTGCACAGTCATGGCGGCAGCGCCCGTCGTCGCTTTGGCGCTGGTGGCGCACGCATGGAGGCTGCCCAGGGATTTCCGAGCGTATACAAAGTCGGTTTGCCCGCGTTGCGAAGAGGCGCTCGCGACGCTCCCGGCGATAACGAAGCTGCGCGCATCGAAGCATGTTTCGCCCTCATCGCCGCGCTCGAAGATACCAATCTCTTGCATCGCGGCGGCCTGCCCGGTCTTCGGTTTGCGCGCCGCGCGGCCCGAAACTTCCTCGCCGAGGGCGGCGTTCGCAGGCCCGACTGGCGAGCGCGCGCTCGATCGGTGCACGAGAGCTTCGTTGCCCGCCGGCTCAGTCCCGGCGGGTCGGCGGATCTGCTCGCCATGACCCTGTTCATCGATTCACGGGAAAGCGAAGTCCCTCTCCCATGACCCATGTGCTGCTCAACGCTCTCCTGCCGATCTTCGCCGTGATGGCGCTCGGCTATCTCGCCGGCTGGGTCCGCGACATCGACAACCATCACGTTGCAGAGCTGAACGCGCTGGTGATGGATTTCGCGCTTCCCGCCTCGCTGTTCGTGGCGACCGCAACCACGTCGCGGTCGTTGCTCCTGGCGCAGTGGCCATCGCTGGCGGTGCTCATCGCCTCCATGCTGGCGCTCTACGCGCTCGGCTATTGGATGCAGCGCCGCCTCTTCGGCCTGGTATCGAGCGAGGCGTCGGTCCAGACCCTCACCGTTGGCCTGCCGAACTATGCGGCGGGGCTGCCTCTGATCGCCGCGGTGTTCGGCCCGAGCGACACGATCGACGTCGCGCTAGCGATCGCCGCCGGCTCGATCGTGCTGTCGCCGCTGACGCTCGCCGTCCTCGAGGCCAACAAGGCGCCGGCGGCCGGACAGAGTAATCTCGGCGCGGTCCTGCAGGCTATCGGTCGCTCCTTGCGCAAGCCGATCGTACTCGGACCGCTCGTCGGAATCGCGTTCTGCCTTCTCGGGATTCCCCTCGCGGAGCCTCTTCGCCGTTCCTTTCAGTTGATCGGCCAAGCGGCGGCCGGCGTCGCGCTCTTCCTGACCGGGCTCATCCTCTCGGCGCAGCGGATCGAACTGAACCCCAACGTGCTGAGCGGGGCGCTCCTGAAGAACGTCGTGCATCCTCTCTTCGTCGTCGGCCTCATCCTGGTGCTTCCGATGAACCGGGACACCGCACGGGCCGCGCTTCTGCTGTGCGCTTTGCCGTCTGGCTTTTTCGGCGTCCTGTTCGGCCTGCGATACGGCCTCGACTCGCAGGTGGCCGGATCGACCCTGATCGTTAGCTCGTTGGCGAGCGTCGTGACCCTGCCGGTCGCGCTGGTCCTCACGGGGGGACGGTGATGCCTGACCTCGTGGCGATACTCTGCTCGGGCCAGGGCGGTGAGCATTCCGCGATGTTCGACCTCATCGCGGACTGCCCGGAGGCCGAGCCCGTCTTCGCCGTCGCGGCCGGCGTACTGGGGCAGGATCCTCGTCGATTCGTGCGTGAAGCCGCTCCGGCAGACTTGTTCTCCGACCGCTCCGGACAGATCCTGTGCTGCACGCAAGCTGTCGCTGTGTGGGCAGCGCTAGGCTCGGATCGGCCGGCGCGCGCCGTAATCGCGGGCTACAGCATTGGCGAGCTCGCGGCCTGGGGATGCGCCGGCGTCCTCGAGCGGCCGACTGTGCTGCGCTTGGCGCAACGTCGGGCGGCGGTGATGGATGCCGCCGCGCCGGAAGCCGGCGGTCTCGCCGGCATCGTCGGCCTCCGCCGACCGACCCTGGAGCCCATCCTCGAACAGCACGCGCTCTTCATCGCAATCGTCAACGATGTCGATTGCTTCGTCGTCGGCGGCTATCGCGCCGGCCTCGAGGCCGCGTGCCAGAAGGCGGCCGCGCGGGGAGCAAAGCACGCGGTCATCCTCCCGGTCGCCGTGCCGTCGCACACGCCTCTCCTCGCCGCGGCGACGGAGCAGTTTCGCGCCATCCTGCGTGACTCGTCTGCACAACGACCGGGAGCCGGGTATCGGCTTCTGAGCGGGATCGACGGCGATACGGTCTACGACATTCAAACCGGGATCGACAAGCTGGCGCGTCAGATCTCGACCACGATCGACTGGGCGGCTTGCCTCGAGAGCTGCCGATCGGCCGGGGCGGTCGCGGCTCTGGAACTCGGTCCCGGAACCGCGTTGAGCCATATGGCGTCGGCACTGTTTCCAGACGGCCGCGCCCGCGCAGTGGAGGAATTCCGCACAGTGTCCGGACTCCGCACGTGGCTGCAACGGGCGATGGGCTGATCGCTGCATACGAACGCAGATGAGCAGATCGTTGCTCTTCGCCGGCACGTTGTGCCTTCCACTTATTCGTCCGATCGGCTCACGCCGCCTGCCGCAAGTATTCGTGATGCAGTCCGCCGACGCGAGGCACCTTCACCACCCTACCCTGGCTCGGCGTCTGCACACGCCGAGGCTCGGGTGCGTCTTTAGCCAGCGATAAGTGTGCCCGCGTCTCGTTGTAGTAGTCGACGTACTTCGAGAGGATCTCGCGAAGATGCCGTTCGCCGATCACGACGACGTGGTCCAAACATTCCCGTCGAATCGAGCCAATCACCCGCTCGGCGTACGCGTTTTGCCACGGCGAGCGCGGCGCAATGACTGCTTCACGGGTGCCCAACGCCTTGGCCTGACGCGAAAAGCGCTCTCCATAAACTTGGTCTCGGTCTCGGATCAGGTACCGGGGCCCGTCCTCCAGCGCGCACGCCTCGAGCAGTTCTGCGGAAATCCTTCGGCTGGTGCGCATGCTCCAAGGGCTCGGCGTCAAGCTGATCTCGGTCGCCGACGGCATCGAGACGGGGCACAAGCTCTCAAAGCTGGTCGTCTCGATGAAGGCCGTCATCAACGAGCTCTACCTCGACGAGCTCCGGGATCGGACGCTGCGCGGCTTGCATGGACGGTTCGCGCGGGGTCTTCACACGGGGGGTCGCATCTACGCTTGATCGTGTCGAACATGTGGGAAAGGAGAACGAACCGTGAAGACACGTTCATGGATCGGTAAGATCACGCTCTGCGCGTTTGCCGTCGTCGCTGTCGTGACCGGGATGCTCCTCGCTGCAGCGCCGGCGAGCGCGGCGCAAGCGATCAGCATCGAGAGCACCACGATGCATGGCGACCACCTGAAACACTCATACGAACACCACCGTGTCGATCGAGATCACGACCGACGACATCACTTCGGCGGAAGGCCGAACGGTATCTATTTCATCTATCCGTACCCTTACAGCTGGACGTATCGGTACCCAGCACCGACGTACCCGGTGCCCACGTACTGGTATTACTGCCCGAGTTACGGCGCGTACTACCCTTACGTCTCGAGCTGCTCGGAGTCGTGGGTGCCGGTGCCAGCTTCCTGACGGTGGAATTCGCAGCCGACGACTCCAATCCGCTCGATGGAGCCCCATCCCTGAACAGTCAGGAAACGAATTCCTGGGTGAAGTCTGGGTAAACGAAAGGGGTTAGCGGCCTCAACGTCCGCTAACCCCCTCGTCGTTCATGGTTGCGGGGGCCGGATTTGAACCGACGACCTTTGGGTTATGAGGCCTTTTCAAATCGAGACTGGAGCCAAGGCGCCACAAACAACACCGCGTAAATCAGCGCTTCTTACGTCGTCGCCTTTGGGCCTCTTTGGCTCTCGTTGGGAGCAACTTCCTGGGTAATTCCTGGGTGAAGTCTGAATGCGTTGAGCCGGCAATGGAACGACGCGCATTTCTTTCACGCTATCTGCTAAGTTCCGCCTCCGCGCGTTCTCCAGCCTGGCGCAAAGACTCCGGTTGCTTATCGAAAGCCCCGGCCCCCTGGTTGTTCACCCAGTCAAAGAAGAGCTTGACCCCTTGCACTGAGTCCCCGGCCTTCACAGCCGCGACGACCGGCGCCATCCCTTTGTTTCGATCGTCGAGCGCCGGCTTGGCTTCTGGGAGGTCCGCGAGCAGCGCTCCAAGCGCTGGTTCCGCCAGCGTCAGACTACGCACGAGCTCGGGATGATCAGACGCGACCAGGACCGTGACGAGCCCACCATAGGAAAGTCCCACCAGATGCACTGGGCCGGCGTTCAGCTTGCGAATGAAGGCGGTGAGATCGGCGGCGTGGGTCGCCGCTGAGTACTGCTTGCCATCGTCGGGCCATGGGGCGGTGCCGTGGTAGCGCTGATTGTAGGCGAAAAGCGGTGCTGCCTGGCAATGGCCTCACGTTGCGGCTCCCAGAAGCGCAGGTCAATCCAGGCCCCGTGCACGAAGATCGCGGTAGCGCCTGCGCCCTGTTCCATATACGACAGCTCGACGCCATTGACACTCAGTTGGCGCGTCTGCGGCGGGGCTTCCGCGCGCGCCTGTAAAGACGAGGCCACTACTTGCCGCGATGATGACCGTGAGCCAGAAGCTCGTCAGCCAGATCATGATCGTCTCCTTTCGTTGGTATCGTCCGAGCCGCTAACGCAAGCCCGTCGGATACCATCCGCCTCAAGTACGTCTTCGCGTGAGGTGTAAGCACGAAGAGGAGTGGCTTCAGGACCACCAGCGGCGAAGAAGGCATGGCCGGACGCCCGTCGGCACCTCCGTTCGATCGGAGAACCGCCGTCGTCAAGGTGCCTCTGATCGAGGAGCCTGGCGGGTCAAAGCGTTGGCTTGATCCACGAGATCAAACCGGCCGCTCAGATCATTGGTGAGTCGGTCGCCGAGGCGCGCCAGATCATCTCGCAGCGCTTGGCCGGGCTTATCGCGACAGCCGTGGGTCCTTGACACGGCTCCAACCGCGAGCCATCCTGCCCCCGAACACTGATCGTGCATCGAACATCGCCAGGGATGGCGAGAAAAGAAACTCGAACGGTGGCCACCACAGACTGGGTCGCAGCTGCCGAGGGACCGCTCGAGGCGCTTTCCTATCACGGCCTCGATGGGAGGCCCGGGTTCAAGCTCGCGTTGACCGTCAAGGACGGCCGGCACTTTCTCTATGTCAGTCATCTCTGGCATAGCGGCTGGTCGGTCCTCGATGTCACCGAGGCTGCCGCGCCGAAGCATGTTCGCTTCATTCCAGGGCCTCCCTCCACGTGGACACTTCAGGTCACGCTCTGTGGTGACCTGCTGGCGACGTCGCTAGAGCCTGTCCCGCCCGACTGGGGCGGAGAGTCCGGGGCGCCGTTCAGCGAAGGCGTGTTCATCTGGGACATCACGGACCCGGCGAATCCCAGACAGATGAGTCACTTCAAGACCGACGACCGAGGGACGCACCGCAACGGCTTCGACGATCGCGGGCTCCTTCATCTGAGCGCTCGGGTGGCAGGACAGGTGGGGCTCATCCTCGTGCTCCTCGATGTGAGCGAGCCCGGGGCTCCTCGCGAGATCGGGCGCTTCAGCATGCCGGATCAGGCGCCGGGGCGGCACCCCGCCAGCGATCCTCCTTTCGGAATCCACGGGCCGTCGATACGGGTGGGAGATCTCGCCTATCTTCCGTACGGCGGCCATGGGCTCGTGATCGTCGACGTCGCAGCTCCGGCACGACCGAAATTCGTCGGGCTGCTCAGCGTTCGTCCTCCCCTCGGAACGAAGATCGCCGCGCACTCGGCGGTGCCTCTTCCCGGACAAAATCTCGTCGTGCTGAACTCCGAGGCGCTGGAGGAAGGCTGCAACGAGCCGGTCAACTACGCAGGACTCATAGACGTCACAGACCCGATGTCGCCCAGGATGATCAGCCTCTTTCCGACCCCACGGCCGCCACGCGACGCTGCATACGAATCGTTCTGCGCCAGAGGAGGACGCTTCGGCCCTCACAATCAGCACATCGCTGCCGGCAACCCACACCTCTTCCAGGGCGAGTCGGTGTGCTTCCTGACCTATTTCAACGCCGGCCTGCGGGTGTTCGATCTCCGCGATCCGCACCATGTCGCTGAGATCGCCTACATGATTCCGAAGGACCCGCCGTCGCGGATCGGGCCATTACCGCGCACCCTCGTGACGCAGGTCGAGGACGTGCTGGTCGACGCTCGAGGCGTCGTTTACTTCACCGAGAAGAACACCGGACTCTATATCGCCAAGTGGCACGGGAAGCCATGAGGAACTTTCGATGACCATGTCGGCTCGCGGTCGCGCGACCTTGCTGTGCGTCCTCGGCGTCCTCGCGACGGCGTGGAGCAGCCAGGCGCAAGCGCCTTCCTCGGATTACTTGAAGAAGGCGCAGGAGCTCGTCAGGACTTCCATGAAGCCGCCGACGTTCGCCGACGTCCGACCCTCGACGCCTGCGCCACCCTTCAAGCCCGGCCTGCGCATTGCCGTGGTCCTGGCCACCGCTCGCAGCACCGGGGCTCAGCTGCAGGCGCGCGGCGTCAAGGAGGCCGCTGCCACGGTCGGCTAGAACACGGTGGAGTTCGACGGTCAGGGTACCAACCAGGGCCGGCTGGCCGCCTTTCGGACCGTCCTCACGCAAAAGTTCGACGGCATCGTGCTCGTGGCGATGGATCAGCGGGTGGTGGGCGATGCCATGAGGGACGCCCACGAGCGCGCGATCCCCGTGGTATCCACGATGGCCGGCAATGAACCGGGCAGCAACCCGGACCAGGTATTTGCCGACGCGGGTATGGACGACTTGCAGGAGGGCCGGAAGGTCGGAAGCTGGATCGTTGCCGATGCGCCGGCCTCGGGCACGAAGGTCAATGCGCTGCTCTTTCTCAATCCGGTGAATCGCACGGTCCAGCAGCGCGATGCCGGCGTGCAGGCGGTGCTGAAGGACTGCACGGATTGCAAGGTGTCCGCCGCCGAAACCTATACGAGCGCCGAGGTTTCACAGACGATGCCGCAGCGGACGCAGGCGCTCCTGCAGCGCTTCCCCGACGTCAACTACATCATGATCGACATCGGTGCGTACGCGGTGTACGTGGTCCAAGGCGTGAAACAGCTCGGCCCACAGTTCGAGAAAATGGTCCGGCTGATCTCGTTCGACTGCGTGCCCGATGAGGTCGCGCGCGTAGCCGTGCGCGATGTGCAGTGGGCGTGCGTAGGCGCCGCGTCGGAAGCGTCGGGCTGGGCCGCCATCGACGAGCTGAACCGAGCCCTCAATCGTCAGCCCCGCGCCGGCAACCGAGTGCCGGTGCAGCTGATCACACAGGAGAATTACGCCGGAGTGACGACGCCGGGTGTCGGCTACACCGGCCCCTTCGACTACAATGCCGAATGGCGGAAGTTCTGGGGCAAGTAGGAGGGAGCATGCGAGCGGTACGCGTTCACGGATTGCGTGATATTCGGATCGACGAGGTCCCCGAGCCGGGCAAGCCCGGCCCATCCGAGATCCTCGTGGCGCCGCGGTGGGGCGGCCTGTGCGGCACGGACGTCAAGGAGTATGTCGGGCCCGTTGGCAGCGTGCCCGATCAGCCGCATCCGCTGACCGGAGCCTGCAAGCCGCTGATCCTGGGACACGAGTTCTCGGCGCACGTCGTCTCTGTGGGCTCGGCGATTGCGAACGTGCGCCCCGGCGACCGCGTCGCGGTGATGCCGCTGCACTACTGTGGAACGTGTCCGCTCTGCCTGCGAGGCAGCTTCATCCTGTGCCCGAACAAAGCCTGGCTGGGCCTCTCCGATCGGTGGGGAGGGTTCGGGGACCTGGCGATGGTGCAGTCGTATCAGGTGACCAAGCTGGGTTCGCTGACCGATGAGCAAGGAGCCGTCGTCGAGCCGGCGGCCGTTTCTCTCAACGCTGTTCTGCGCGGCGGCGTCGCCTCGGGCGACACCGTCCTGATCGTGGGCTGCGGCCCGATCGGTTCGCTCGCAATCCTCGCGTCGCTGGCCGCTGGGGCGGCTCGAATCTACGTGTTCGAGCCGAATCCCAAGCGCGCGGCGATCGCCCTCCAGCTAGGGGCCGCGTTGAATCTCGAGGGCGAACGCACACAGCGCGTCAAACAGATCCGCGATCTCACGAACGGCCTTGGCGTCGACGTCGCCATCGACTGTGCGGGGAAAGCCGGCACCGTCAACCTGTGCATCGAATGCGTCCGCCCGGGCGGTATCGTCAGCGTGCCGTCAGTTCATCCCGGGCCGATGGAGATCGACATTCGATCGGTGACCCGCAAGCCCGTCTCCATCGTTGGGTCGCTCGGCTACACCCAGGAGGCCTGGGACCGCACGGTCGCACTGATCGCGGCCGGAAGATATCCAGTGGAGCGAGTGGTGAGCTCGCGGACGCCGCGCGACGAGATCGTGGCGGGCGGATTCGAGGCGCTCGTCGATCCCGGTCGCGGCGAGCTCAAGGTCCTCGTCGAGGTCAATCGCGCGCCCAGAGCCGCGTGAGCGTCGTCCCGATCCGCCTGAAGACCATCAGGATTCCCGGCCTGTATCGGTTCGCGGGCCTCTATGTCCTGGTCCTCCTGCTCATCGTCTTCAGCCTGCTGCTTCCGGAGACCTTTCCAACCATCCTGAACTTCAGGACGATGCTCGTGTCGCAGAGCTTTCTCGCCATCGCGGCGCTGGGCCTGCTGTTCGCCGCGATCAACGGTGAATTCGATCTCTCGATCGGCTTTCTCTCCGGCTTCGTCGGCGCGCTCGTTGCCTGGCTCTCGATCGACCACGGATGGCCCGCGATCGCGTCGGCGCCGGCGGGGATGCTCACGGCCGCCTTCGTCGGACTGGTCAACGGCTTTCTGGTCGTGAAGCTCGGCATCATGTCCTTCATCGCCACGCTCGGCACGGGCACCGTGCTGTCGGGGCTCACCTTGTGGGTCACTGGCGGCAAGGTGCTCTTCGGCATGCCGCGGGATCTGATCGCCATCGGGCAAACGCGGTGGTTCCAGGTTCAGGTGTCCGTCTACGTGATGCTGGCCCTGATCGCGGCGGCGGCGTTCGTGTTCCATCTGCGCGCACTCGGTCAGCACATGTACGCGAACGGCGGGAACAAGCAGGCCGCGCGCATGGCCGGCGTGGCGACGGACCGCCTCACCTGGGCGGCCCTCGTGATTTCGAGCACCCTGGCAGGACTGGCCGGCATCCTCTATACGGCCAACATCGCGGCGGCCAGCCCGGAAGCCGGTATCGAGCTTCTGCTGCCGTCGTTTGCGGCGATCTTCCTGGGATCCACGCTGATCGTCCCCGGCAAGTTCAACGTGGCCGGCACGGCGACGGCACTGCTGCTGCTGGTCGTGCTGGTGAACGGGGTCCAGCAACTCGGAGCCCCGTCGTGGGTTCAGCCGGTCTTCAACGGACTCGCCCTCATCATCGCCGTGGCCGCCGCGCAGCTTCGAGCGCGGCGCGCGTAGCAGCGGCTCAAGGAGAACG
>WNGJ01004960.1_pt1 | contig 13950 bp, 13 predicted proteins | sample 5400611 | NCBI WGS metagenome assembly WNGJ01 (sample SAMN13153375, study PRJNA577476) | soil metagenome | isolation source: 40 cm soil or saprolite under Garry oak tree replicate 1 | place: USA:California | collected 2016-06-15 | reverse complement strand
GCCGGTGTCAAGGCCGAGCTTCGACAGCAGATCGGTGTGCTGGCCATTATCGGTGTCCACCTGGTCCGGGAGCTGTTGGCTGGCCTGCTGAGCCTTGTCGTGGTTGCCCTGGCTCTCCAGCAGCTGCACAATCTGGTCTTTGCTGATGTTCACGAACTTTCCTTTCCCTCAAACTGGTGAAACTGAGACGCCCGGGAGCGCCCTTCCTTCCGCGAAGGCATTCCTGGCCTTCAGCCTGCAATGCGGATCGACGCAGGCGCCGGGCCGCAGCCACCGGCAAACCGCCAGGCGGGCGCCACCGCCTACCTCACCGGCCGTATCGTCGATGCGGCTGCCACCCGCTAGCCGGCACCATCGGCCAGAGCGCCGTCCACACCGAAAATAACGCCGCGGCGATGTCGCTCATGAGCCACCGGCCGTTGCCCCCAAGCCGATGACCTGGCCCGCGGCACGCACACGGAGCTCCCCCAGAAGATCCGCCTGACGCCGGGCCCCAGCGATGAGCTCATCCGGCCGACGAGGGTCGAGCCGCTTGTCCGTCTCCGCTTCGCATGCTCCTCTTCTTTTTGCGTATCTTGCGCATGTCGCGGGGCTCGACGTACGGCTCGTCTCCCAGCGGCACATCGCCTCCTGCGGCCGCGCGCCCGCGCTCGAGCTCGGCGTTGAACTCGGCGCCGAACAAGATCGCCATGTTGGAGATCCACAGCCAGACCAGGAAGATGATCACGCCAGCGATGCTGCCGTAGGTCTTGTTGTAGTTGGCGAAGTTCGCCACATAGAAGGCGAAGAGACTGGAGGCGATCAGCCACACGACCACCGCGAGGACCCCGCCCGGGCTGACCCACTGGAAGCCGCGTTTGGCGTTGGGGGCGACCCAGTACAGGATCGAGATCATCAGGCTGACGATGATCAGCAGCACGGGCCACTTCGCGATGTTCCAGACGGTGACGGCGGCCGGGCCGATGCCCAGCACCTGGCCCACGTGATTGGCCAGCCCGCCGGTGACCACGACCATGAGCGCGGACACCACGAGCATCACCATGATCAGCAACGTGACACCGACGCGCAGCGGCGTGGTCTTCCAGAACGGCCTTCCCTCGGGCACGTCGTAGACGACGTTGGCAGCCCGCATGAACGCCGCGATGTACCCAGATGCCGACCACAGCGCCAGGACGATGCCGATGATGGCGGCAAAGCCCGCGGCCCCGTGGCCGCTCTGCAGGTTGCTGATCGCGTGCGTGATGATCTGCCGGACGCTGGCCGGTGCGGCCTGGGTGAGGTTGGTGATCAGCGGCTGGGTCGCCGACTGGCTGAGCAGGCCCAGCAGGGATACCACGACCAGCAGGCCGGGGAAGATCGACAGCACCGCGTAGTAGGTCAGAGCGGCGGCGCGGTCCTGCAGTTGGTCGTTGCCGAATTCCCGCAGCGTCCGCTTGGCCGCTGTCAACCACGAGCTACCTTGCATGTCCGTCGGGCTGGCCGGGACATCGCGGCCAGAACGCTCGTTCAGTCCTACCGGGCCGTCAGCACGGGTCTTGTGCGGAGCCTCCGGCCCTGTATCCGCCGGGGCGTGACGCGTGGCGCCGGGCGGGGGATTCCGCTTGCCGCTCAGCTCGGTACGGGTGTCGCGGGGCGTGTCAGCCATGACGTCTTCCTTTGTCAGCGTCCGGACTGGACCGGGCCAGCTTGCGGCTGCCCTGCGCGGTGCCACGCTCCACGGCGGCCTTGACTGCTGCAAAGACCGCACCTTGAAGAGCCGCGGCGGGCAGGATCTCCTTCCAGCTCCGCTGCGGATCGGTTGCCTGCGGAGCGTCGTCCTCGCGCGCGACGAGCTTCCACACGCCCTTGAACATGGCTCCGGCCAGCACCCCGCTGACCAAGCTGAGCCCGAGGCTCAGCAGCCGGTCAAGCAGGTTCTTCATCGCCGGCCCATCCGCCCTAGCAACCAGCCGATCAGCAGCAGGACAATTGCCGCCGCCGCGTATTCGCCTGGCCGTTCACGTACCGTATGCGCGCCGCGCGCCGCAGCTTGCTGAGCCGATGCCGGTGTGAGCTGCCGGGCCTTGGCCCGCCCGGCCGCCACCGCTTTGGTGAGGCCGCTGGTCTTGCCGGGCAACTGCTGCCGGAGGTCTGCGGCCTTGGCGGTTATCCGGTCAGCGGCCGTACCAGCGGCGCCCGCCATGCGGGTTTTCATCTCGGCTGCCTTGCTGCGCGCCTGGGCGCCCACGTCAACCTTGGCGGCGAGCGCTTCGACCGGGTCGCCAAGCTGCTGTCGCGTCCGCTCGATATCTTCGGCCAGCGCCTGCGGGTCACTGGGAATGGTCTCCCTGGCCGCGGCAGGACGTGGCTGGCCGGTCCTGGCCCATGTGGCCGCCGTCTGCTCGCCCTCATCATCGGTGGGCCTTTCTGGCGTCATCGGTGTGCCCTCTCCTTGATCTCTTCGACATCGGCCCTGATGCTGCCGGCGGTCTGCTGCGGGACCGGTGGCGCCGCGTGCTAGCCGCGCGTGGGCGCCAATGTAGTCAGTGGCGGCTGTCGGTCACGGTGTCGCGGGCTGTCTGTGCCTGATCCCGGACGTCGTGCGCTGAGCTGACGGCCTCGTCCTTGACCGTGGCGGCCGCGTCGGCCGCTGTGGCCTTGACCGACTCGGCTGCCTGCTGGCCGGAGTCCTGAAGGCTGGCCGCGGCCTCCTTGGCTGCGCCGGTGACAGCTGGCGCGGCGGCTTCCTTGACCTTGACCGCTGCCTGCTCTTCGGCGCTGCTAGCCGGCACGAGCGAGCCCACAAGCCAGCCAACGCCGACGGCGATCAGGCCGACGGCAAGGGGATTACCCGAAGCCTGGCGCCGCAGCTGTCCCTGAGCCGCCGACACCTTCTCTCCCGCGGCCGAACTCATGCCGGAGGCGGACTGCGACGCCGCCCCCATGACTTTGTCCTTGACACCCACCACGGCAGAACGCGCGCCGGCGGCCGTGCGCCTGGCCACGTGCGCCGGGTTGACCGTGTCGGCCAGGGTGTTGACGTCCTGGCTGAGGCTGGTGCGCGTTTCCTCGATATGCTCGCGGACCTGATCCGGATCGCTGGTCATGACCTGCCCTCGTTTCCCGTTATCGCGTCAGGGATCTTCTTCACCGTCTGCGCTGTCTGCGCCACACCGGATACCGCCGTGATCTCCCGGCGGCCCACCAGCCCCAGAACCGTGGCGATGATCAGCCAGGCGCCCCCGACGATCAGCGCCGACCAGCCGTGGCCAATGGCGTCGCCGATGCCCCACCAGGCGGCCACCGACACGAACACCAGGACCAAGTGGCCGGCGACACCGGCGCCGGCCAGCATCCCGGCGCCCTTGCCCGCCCGGGTGGCGGACTGGCGAAGCTCGGCCTTGGCCAGTTCTACCTCCTGGCGCATCAGCGTGCTCAGATCCGCGGCGACCTCCGAGAACGCCTCGCCGACCGACGGGCGCGAATCAGGCGCCGGCGCAGCCGTGCCGTGCGGGCTGGTCACCGTAGGGCCCCGCTGCCGGCCTGGCCGCGGGCGAGCACGGCGCGGTCACCGTACGCCGTATCGGTATCCCGGGCCGGAACGCCGCCGGTAGCCGGCGCGCCACCGGCCGGTGCCGACCCGTCACTGCTGGCGGCCTTCATTGCGCGGGTGAGCCGGCCGGCCACCAGGCCCGCCGCTGCCGCCAGGGCAAGAAAGACACCCGGCCTGCGGCGCGCGAAGGACTGCACTTCGTCCACGACCTGCGCGGGCCTGCGGCCGCCGAGCCACTGCCCGGCGTCGCGCGCCCGCGATGCCGCATCACGGGCCAGGTCTGCCGCCGCGCCGCCCTGAGTTGAGCCATCGGCCATCGAGCTGAGCTCATCACTGAGCGAAAGCAGCCCAGCCGCCAGCCGCTGCTGTCCCTGGGCCGCTTGCGCCTCCAGCTGGTTCTGTGCCTGGCGCAGCAAGTCCCTGCCCTGACGGCCGGCCTCCGCCGCCACGCCCGAAGCCTGTTCCCGGGCGACGTCGGCCACGTGCTTTCCCGCCTGAACGCTGCTGTGACTCAGGTCAGCGGCCTGATCCTGAACAACGTCAGCAGTGCCCATCTCCTTCGCCGGCTGGGGCGGCGAAGGCTTGCCTCGCCGCGACGGCGTTGACGTGGGCGGATAGTTCTCAGTCATCCGGGTCATCTCCCCTCGATAAGCACATTGCGGCCATCCGCAGTCACCGCGGCCGAGCATCGGACGATGCCCGGCCGATAGCTATGACCCGTGGGCTGTTGGCCCCGTGCGTGGTGCGGCTGGCCCCTGTCAGCAGCCGCCATATGCCTTACATCAGAAGCTTACATGGGAAGCTTACATGAGAAGCTTACAACGTCCACTTGGCAGGGTGGCCTGCGGGCTGTCCCGGGCCCCGGGCGCCCCTGTATGGCGAGGCTGCTTCGAGCCGCCCTGATCACGTCTTTCGCCAGGCAGACGCCGCGGCCAGACACCCACGATGTCCCTTGGCCGGCATCGGATCGTGGGTGGTTAGAGCAGGTCGGCCAGATCGCCACGAGCCCGTCTACCGCCGGAATCCTGCCGCCCGTGGCCGGACCGGACGGGCGGCGCGGCCGGCCATGGCCGCGGCTTACGCATCAATCTCGCCCGAGGTCCGACCCGTCGGCCACGACCATCGCAATGCGGTCGAGCATGTGTACCAGGCCCGTTTCGAACTCCTCTTCCCAGCGGTGCTGGGCCAGCCCGGCCGCAAGGCGGTGCACCGTGGGGAAACGCCTGGCGTCGATGTCGCCTGCAGGGTCGACTAGCTCGCGCGGACGGCTGGCGTCCTCGACCGCCCCCCGCTGGTCAGGAGAACGGGCCGGGCTCAGACCGCCAGGAACCGGATTGGCGGCCGCTTGCCCGGCAGGTTCGATGTCCTCGTTCGAGGCGGTGTCGGTGCCGGTGAAGGATCCATCGCCCGGCTTGGGATCCCTCAGCGCCATGGCGCTGGTTTCCAGCAGCAGATAACCGAGCAGGAAGCCGTTGAACGTGCGGTAGGTGAACAGCACCTGTTCGTCGCTGAACCCCTCCCCGGCCAAACCGCTCAGCATCGCCTCCACATAGCGCAGCGACCGCAGCGGCGGATTAACCCACGGAGCCGTGGGCGGCCGGGTGGCGACCAGCGGGAAAGCATGCGGATGCGCCAGAGCGTAGCGGCGCACCCCGTGCGCCAGGCCCGTGAGGTAAGGCCGCCACCCATCCACCGGCCGCAGCTGAACCTCCGGATCGTCGGCGAGCTCATTGACGATCCGCTCCACCACCGCGTCGAACAGCTCATCGCGGTCCTGCACATACCTGTACAGCGACATCGACCGGACCCCCAGCCGCGACGACACCGCCCGCATTGTCGCCGCCCCGATGCCCTGCTCATCCACCAGCTCTAGCGTGGCCGTGACGATCCGGTCCAGTGACAGGCCACGACCCGGCCGGCTACGACGGCCGTGCCCGCCCTGTACTCGTGTCACCGGCCCCTCACCTCGAGACGACTGCTGTGATGTTAGCGGTCAGCCACCACCGGCACCGGCCGCTGGCGCTATGGCGCGTTATGATCATCTTAAGGTTCCTTCGCCGCATCGCCGGACTCGGCGGCGGCCCGCCACCGCCGCCAGCCTGGCAGCACCGCCGGTGGGAGCCGGTCCGTTAACCAGAAGCCCGGGGCCAGCGGATCTCGTGGCACGTCACGACGGCCGACCCTATATATAGGTGAAAGCACCCTGCCCCGGCTGGCTGTAGTCCGTCGGCGCCAAGCGAGCGGGCTTCCCCAGGAAGCTGAGCTCGTGAGCTTGATCGTTGTACCCAAAGTGTCAGGTTCGACAAGACGATCCTCATCGGCAATGGGCACCTTCAGCGCGGCGCCAACTGGCGCGCTGCTGAGCTGATCGCGTTCGGCCGGGCGGGTGCATTCGTTGGTTTGGCGGGCGGCGCCGCTGGTAGCCGAGGCCATTGCAGTTGATCTTGGTGCGGATAGCCCAGTACAGCCAGGAGGCCGAGATGACACAGAAAATCACTGCCCGGACTCCAAGATGATCTTGGTGGGGCCCGGCGGACCAGGCGGACCAGACGGTGCGGTTTGGGGGTGGATGGCGCCGAGTATGAGAGCGATCTGAGCACAAACAACGCCGCGGCGTTCCGCCGCAAGCTCGCGCCGTTCGCCATCGCCCCACCTGGCACTTGGCGGTCCGGCGGGCCCGTTTCATGCCGGGCGGGCTGGGCAGGGCAATAACTGGGCCTGCGGCAACGACGTTGCTGTGTGCCGGGCCTGCCGGCTGCGCAACGGCGAGGGGCCGGGCCCGGTGCGGTTGATGCCGCAGACAACGGCAATCCTGCCTGGAGGCATCCCGTGACCGATCCCGATACGGCCCGGCACATCGAAATCAAAGATGGTGATCAAACGGTCGCCGCTGCCGAGGTAACAACTTCGCAAGAAGCCGACGGAACCGCTCAGGCATCGCTGCACGCGGCGTCGGGGCATATCACCCCGGGCCGCCGGGCCAGTCTGGTCGATGCGGTCATGGATCTGCCCGAAGTGCAGCAAAGCGCACGCTTGAAGGCCGCTGTCCCGCTTGGCGACACAGAATCGCTGTGGCGTCTGCGGGAGCGGACCGACGACACGGTCACGCGTCCGGCCGGCTCTACCGCGCTGGTGGATGCGAACATACCGGCGGATGACAAACCGGAATCCGGCCAAACGCCCGTACCGTAATCGCTGTCAGCGGTGCCGCAGTGGGCGCTTTGACCTCGCGCGAAGCGTCGGGGCAGCATCCGCTGACGGTCGTTGATCAGCCCCGGACCAAATGGCCGGCATGGCTGTCAGCAGCTCATAGTCGGCAGGGCGCGACTGATCACCGGCGCGGGGGTCGCCCCCCGGCATGAGCCTGTCAGGCAGTGAGGCAAGTTAATAAGGCTTCACCTGAAATCTCGGGAACTCCACTTCCGCGTTGCCGTTCACGAGTCTCCCGCGGGGCTTGTGCCGTATCACGAGCCTCCGTTGCGGGACCACGCTCAGAAGTTGATGGCCTGCCCGGTCACGGCCAGTGCCGCCTCGCCGACGATCTCGGCCAGGGTTGGATGCGCGTGCACGCTCATGCCGAGTTCGGCGGTGGTGCCCTCGACGAGCTTGGCGTAGCAGCCCTCGGCGATCAGTTCGGTCACGTGCGGGCCTATGGCGTGCATGCCTAGGACGAGGTCGGTCTCCGCGTCGGCGACGACCTTGCAGAAACCGCCGGGCTCGCCCTCGACCAGGGCCTTGCCGATGGCCCGGAACGGGACCTTCGCCTCCCTGACCCGGCGGCCCCGGTCCTCCGCCTGCGCCCGGCTCAGGCCGAACGAGGCGACCTCAGGCCGGCAGAAGGTCACTCGCGGGATCCTGTCCTGGTCGAGCGGGATCGGGTCCGCGCCGGCCATGTGCTCGACCGCGACGATGCCCTCGTGGCCGGCCGCGTGCGCTAGCCAGTACCCGCCGATGACGTCGCCAGCTGCGTATACGCCGGGCTCGGCGGTCCGGTAGAACTCGTCCACCCGGATCAGGCCGTGGTCGTTCACCTCCACCTCAGTGGCCGCCAGGTTTAGGTCCTCGGTCAGGGCGCGCCGGCCGACGGCGACCAGCAGCGCGTCGGCCTTCAGGGTCTCCTCGCCGTCTGCGCCCGTGACGCCGATCGCCACTCCGCCGTCGGCTTTCTCCAGGCTGGCCGGGTCGGCCCGGGTGCCGGTCAGCACCCGGATGCCGCGCTTGCCGAAGGCCTTGGCCAGTTCCGCGGAGACCTCCGGATCCTCGGCGGGCACGATCCGGTCCAGGATCTCGACGATGGTGACGTCGGTGCCGAAGTCGCGGTACATGCTGGCGAACTCCACCCCTACCGCGCCGCTGCCCAGCACGATCAGCGAGCCCGGAGGGTCCGCGGCGCTGGTGGTCACGTCGTCGCTGGACAGGATCTGATCCCCGTCGATGTCCAGCCCGGGCAACGTGGCGACGGCCGAGCCGGTGGCGATGAGCACATAGGACGCGGAAAACTCCTGCTCGCCGTCCGGGCCCGCCACACGGATCCGCTTCGGCTCGGCGAAGCTGCCGGTGCCCCGGTACACCTTGATCTTGTTCTTCTTCATCAGGGCCGCCAGACCGCGCCGGAGCTGGTCGACCACCTGGTCCTTGCGCTTGGCGGCTCGCGCATAGTCGAGCTTCACCTTGCCGGCCTTGACCCCGAAATCGTCGCCGGTGCGGGCTTCGTGCAGCCGGGCCGCGGTCTCCAGCAGTGCCTTGGTCGGAATGCAGCCGAGGTTCAGGCAGGTGCCGCCGAGGTGTTCGCTGCGTTCGACCAGCGCCACGCGCATCCCGAGCTGGCTGGCGCGGATCGCCGGGATGTAGCCGCCGTTCCCGCTGCCGATGACGACGAGGTCGAACTCGATGTTGTTACCTGTCATGATCGTTTCCTGGTTCGGTGCCCTTCCTATACGGTCAGCAGCAGCGGGTGCTCCAGCAGTCGCTTGACCTCGGCCAGGTAGCGGGCGTTTTCCGCGCCGTTGACGACCCGGTGGTCGGAGCCGACCGTCAGCTTGAGCACGCTGCGCGGTACGACGTCACCGGCCGCGTCGAAGTCCGGTCGCCGGGCCACCGCGCTCACCGCCACGATCGACACCGAGGGCGGGTTGATGATCGCGGTGAAGCTCTCCACCCCGTACATGCCCATGTTCGACACGGTGAAAGTGCCGCCCTGGTACTCGTCCGGGCGCAGGTTGCCCGACCGCGCCCGCGCCGCCAGCTCCCTGGCCTCGGCGGAGATGGCGGACAGGGTCCGCTCGGCCGCGTTCCGGATCACCGGGGTGATCAGGCCGTCCTCCAGGGCGACGGCCATGGCCAGGTCCACCCGCTGGTGCAGCTCGATGCCGTCGGCGGTCCACCAGGAGTTGAGCTTGGGGAACGTACGCAGCGCCAGCGCGCACGCCTTCATCACGAAGTCGTTGATCGACAGCCTGACCAGGCCGCCGGCCGGGCCGTCCACCCCTGAGCCGTCTCCCGAGCCGTCTGCCGCCCCGTCCGCCAGCGCCTCGTTGAGCCGCTCACGCAGCGCCAGCAGTTCGTCCACGTGGACTTCTACGGTCGCGTAGTGGTGCGGTGCCTGCCAGGCCTGCTGCATCCGCTCGCCGACCACCCGCTGGGTCCTGGACAGCGGGTACAACTCGGTCCCGGCGGTGCCGCTCGGCGCGGGAGCGGTCACCGGAGCGGGGGTGGAGCCGTCTCCCGCCGTGGCCGCATCCGCGGGGGCCTGCGCGCTCTGCTCCGGCGCGCCTTTTTCCGTACTCTCCAGCACGGCGCGCACATCCCGCTCGACGATGCGGCCGTCGGGCCCGCTACCGGAGATCCCGGCCAGCTCGATGCCGTGCTCCCGCGCCAGCCGCCGGACGAGCGGCGAGGCGCGGACCCGCCCGTCGGCGGGGCGCTCCGGGCCGGAGGTCGCCGCCCGCCGCGCCTCGGCCTCCCGCGCCGGAGCCGCCTGCTCCCCGGACTCCGCGGTGGCGTCCGCGGCCTCGGTTTCCTCAGTCTCGGTTTCCTCAGTCTCGGTTTCCGCGGTCTCCCGCCCGCCGACGCTGTCCGCGGTCTCCTCTGCCACCTCGCGCGCCTCGTCCGGTGCCGCATCGGGTGCCTCGCCGTCGGCGGAGATCACCGCGATCGCCTCTCCCACCGCCACCTCGTCGCCCTCGCCTGCGATGAGCCGGGTCAGCACGCCGGCATCATCGGCGTCTAGCTCCATCGTGGCCTTGTCGGTCTCGATCTCAGCGAGGGCGTCCCCGACCTCGACCTGGTCGCCCTCGTGCTTGAGCCAGGAGGCGAGAGTCCCCGCCTCCATCGCGTCGCCCATCTTGGGCATGACCACCTCGGGCATGATCATCCCTCTTCTCGGTAGAGCACCCGGCGCGCCGCCGCCATGACCTGGTCCGCGCTCGGGAAGGCTGCGATCTCGAGATTGCGCGCATACGGCGCGGGGACCTCCGCCCCGCTCACCCGCTCGACCGGGGCGTCGAGGTCGTCGAACGCCCGGTCCTGGATGATCGCCGCCACCTCGCTGGCCACTCCGAACCAGCGCCACTGTTCCTGCACCGCTACCGCGCGGTGGGTCTTGCGAACGGAGGCGACGACGGTCTACTCGTCCAGGGGGCGAAGGCTGCGCAGGTCGATGACCTCGGCCTCGATGCCGTCCTCGGCCAGCCGCTCGGCTGCGGCCAGGCACGGGGCCACCTGCCGGCCGTAGGAGACCAACGTGACGTCCCCACCCTCCCGGGCGATCCGGGCCCGGCCGAACGGGACGGCGTTGTCGCCCTCGGCGACCTCCCCCTTGGTCCCGTACAGCGCGCCGGCCTCGAGGAAGATCACGCAGTTGTCGTCCCGGACCGCGGTGAGCATCATCCCCTTGGCGTCGTTCGGGGTCACCGGGGCCACCACCTTCAGGCCGGGGAAGTGCCCGTAGAACGACTCCAGGGAGTGAGTGTGCTGGGCGGAGAGCTGCACGCCCCCGCCGTTGGGCCCGCGTATCACCAGCGGGACCTTGACCTGGCCGCCGGAGAAGTACCGGACCTTGGCCGCGTTCTGGATGATCTGATCGGCCGCGAGGAAGGAGAAGTTCCAGGTCATCACCTCGACGACGGGCCGCAGGCCGGCCATCGCCATGCCGATGGCCGCCCCGACGAACCCGCCCTCGCTGATCGGGGTGTCGATCACCCGGTGCGGGCCATACCGGTCGTAGAGACCGTCGGTGATCAGGTGGGTGCCGCCGTAGACGCCGATGTCCTCGCCCACGAGCACGACGTTCTCGTCCCGGTCGAGCTCACCGACTAGAGCCTCCCGCAGCGCCTCCCGGTAGGTCTTCACCTCGGCCATCAGAGGCCCTCCTCATCCGTGGGTTCCGCAGGCTTGCCCAGGTACTCGTCCGCCCCCGCGTAGACGTCGGTGTAGAGGTCCTCGATCGGCGGCGGTTCGCTGGCGTCGGCGAAATCCAGCGCGGCCGCCACCTCGTCCCGCGCGCCACCGGCGATCTCCTCGACCGCCGCGTCATCCATCGCCCCGCCCTCCCGCAGCCGGTGCTCCAGCAGCACCAGAGGATCGCGGTCGCGCCAGGAGGCGACCTCCTCCTTGGACCGGTACTTCTCCGGGTCGGCGGCCCCATGCGAGGCGAGCCGATAGGTCATCGCCTCGACCGCATACGGCCGGCCGCTCTCCCGGACCTGGCGGGTGACCCGCTCAGCGCAGTCGAGGACCGCCTCCAGGTCCATGCCGTCGACCTTCTCGTGGTCGATGCCGTAGGCGCCGAACTTGGCCGCGAGGTCAGTCATCGCGGTCGACCGCGGCACCGAGGTGCCCATCCCGTACTGGTTGTTCTCGACGATGAACACCACCGGGCACCGGCCGTCCGCGCCCCACAGCCCCGCTAGGTTGGCCGCCTCGTGGAAGGCGCCAGTCTGCATCGCCCCGTCCCCCAGGTAGAGCTGGCAGATGTGGTCGGTTCCCCGGCAGCGCAGCGCGTAGGCGAAGCCCACGCCCAGCGGGATGTGGCCACCGACGATGCCATAGCCCCCCCACAGCCCCCGGTCCACGGCGAACAGGTGCATGGACCCGCCCTTGCCCCGGACCAGGCCGTCCCGCCGGCCATACAGCTCGGCCATGACCGCACCGGGCTCGCAGCCCAGCAGCAGCGCGTGAGCGTGGTCCCGGTAGCCGGTGATGACCCGGTCCCCCCGCCGGAAAGCGCTCAGGAAGCCGGCGGCCACCGCCTCCTCGCCGGTGTAGAGGTGCAGGTAGCCGCCGATCTTGCCCTTGCGGAACGACCGCTGGCAGGCAGTCTCGAAGGTGCGCACGAGTACCATCCGGCGGTAGAGCTCCACCAGCTGCTCCGGGTCGCCGACGGGCCCGGCACTATTCCGGTCCGCCCGCTCGCCCGACCGGCCCCCGGGGCGTTTCCCGCCGACCCGCTTGTCGGTGCGTTCCTTCGTCTTCGCCATCAGGTCCCCTCCCCCGCTGGTGAGTTGTTTCCGCCTCGGTGATGTATGTCCGTTCGCTCCCGTCGGTTCGCGTTCGCGTCACGCACGTCATCCGGGTGGGCACCTCGAACAGCACATGCCGGGCCTGCGACAGGGCCCGGGCCTGCGTCCCGTGCCCGACCGAGCGCTCTAGCCCCCGTACCCGGGTCCGACCGAGCCATGCCGACCGGCCCGGCAATCTCTCCGCCAAGGGCAGGCAGCGCCGAGTCGGCAGCGCGAAGTCGGGCCAAGAACCGGGTGACACTCGGTAATTAGCGTCCGGTCGGTGCCCGCGCGCATGGAACCGCCTTACCTGTGCCGAGCTCTGGCTGTACGGCGCGGCCGTCAGTTCACGCCGAACGTGCTGATCTGGGTGCGGCTGTGTGGGCGTGAGCTCACCGCGCGGATAAACAAGGTCACCACCGAGCTCACCGCCCTCATCTCTCGGTGCAGACGTCAGCGCTCTCGGCGATCCCCCGATGCGGGCGCTGGCTGCGGCGAAGATCCTGGGAAACAGCCGGGATGGGGCAGGTTTCGTCCAAGGATGCCTACACCCGGCACAACGGTATCGCGCTGCAAGCGCAAGCCAGCGCCGCGCGCACCGACGATCGCAGAGGCCAGCGCGGCGCCGACGGGTCGCCCATCGTGTAACCCCGGCAATCGCATCGTCGTGCTCCTGCTGGTGCCCGGTGCCCTGGCCCGCCCGGACCGGCTGGGCTGGCGATCTCACCGCCGCCGGCGCTTGGTTGCCGGTGCGTCGGATGCCGCGGCCCCGATCGGCAGGCCGCCGGGAGCCCGGCGGAGCTTACCTCCTACCTTCTCTGGCGGCCGGTTTGAGTATGTTGCCCGCTGCCGCCCGGGTTTGCTGCCCGGCCACGCGGGTAGCGGGGCGCGGCAGTTGCCCTGGGTGAGGTGACCGGGGCGGAACGGGGAGGCTTGGCGATGGTGTCGGAGACTAGAGCCACACAGCCGTCGGGGCGCAATGTGCTCGAGGAACTGGATTCGCGCATCCCGACGAACTTCTACTGGTACCTGGCCGTGCTGGCCTGCGTCGGCGGGTTTCTGTTCGGATACGACACCGCCAACATCGGCTCGGCGCTGCCCTTCATTCCTTACCATCTGTCGAGCTTTTGGACGGGCTATCTGGTGGCCGGCGCATCCCTGGGCGCCGCCGCGGGCGCGCTCATCGCCGGGCCGCTGACCGACCTTTTCGGGCGCAAAACGCTGCTCATCGCCGACGCCGCCATCTACGCCATTGGCGCGCTGCTGTCGGCGTTCACCGTGAATGTCTTCATGCTGCTGTCGTCCCGCACCCTCATCGGGCTGGCGATCGGCGCCGACTCCGCGATCGCCACTGCCTACATCGCGGAGTTCGCGCCCCGCGAGCGGCGAGGCCAGCTGAGCATCATCCAGCAGTGGATGATCACCGTGGGAATCCTCGTCTCCTACCTGGTGGCCGTGGTCGTCCTGGTGGCTCTGCCGCATAACGCTGGCGGCTTCGACTGGAGGTTCATCCTCGGCATCGGCGCGCTCCCGGCGATACTGGCAGTAGCACTGCGGTCCAAGATGCCCGAGTCCCCCCGGTGGCTCATGCTGCATGACCGCTACGCCGACACCCAGAAGGCATTCGGCCAGCTGGGGATGGAGACCACCGAAGAGGAGATCCGCACGGCCGCGGAGCAGCTCAGGGGCACGGTGGAAGAACGGCAGCGGAAGAGGCAGTGGACAAGGGGCGTGATCCGGGCGCTGATCGTGGTCTGTGTGTTCTTCATTTTCCAGCAGATCACCGGGATCAACGTTCCGTTCTATTACGGCCCGAAGATCCTGGCGACCTTCTTCCAGAGCGGGCACAATGCCGTCGCCGCCGCGGTGGCCGGGGTCGAGGTCACCGCCATCTTGGGCGCGGTCAATGTGATCGCGACC
>WNGJ01004959.1_pt1 | contig 13951 bp, 13 predicted proteins | sample 5400611 | NCBI WGS metagenome assembly WNGJ01 (sample SAMN13153375, study PRJNA577476) | soil metagenome | isolation source: 40 cm soil or saprolite under Garry oak tree replicate 1 | place: USA:California | collected 2016-06-15 | reverse complement strand
GCGGGGCTGATCGCGGCGACACTGCTGAACACGCTGGTCCTGCCGGCCGCCTGCGTGTGGTTCGGCCCGGCCCGCGCCCCGCAGGACCTGCCCGCACCGCCGGACGCACCGCCGGACGTGCCGCAGCCGCGGCAGGAGCCGGAGGTGCCGTCCGCGGCCGCCCAGCCGGAAAACCCGGTCAGCTAGGAAGGGGGCACGCCCGTGCACCGCTTCAGACCCAGCTTGAGGCGCAGCGTGGCGCTGCCGGCCGCGATCGCGGTAGCGGCCCTGGCCGGGTGCCACGGCACCACGACTACCACCTCCTCCGCCGGCGAGGGCGCCGGCCAGCCGTCGGCCCGGATGGAGCGGACCGGGCCGAACGGCGCCCTCAGCGTGGTGCTGACCCGGCTGGGCGCGCAGCGGGCCGGCATCGTGACCGCGGCGGCCGGGACGGCCGGCCAGGGCCGGGCCGTGGTCCCGGATTCCGCCCTGCTCTACCAGCCCGACGGCAGCAGCGCGATCTACACGGTGACGGGGCCGCTCACCTACACGCTGGCCACCGTCGGCGTCGCGAGCATCCAGGGCAGCCAGGTCTACCTGACCGGGCTCAAGCCGGGCACCACGGTGGTCACGGTCGGCGGCGAGGAACTGCTCGGCGTCCAGGATGGCGTCGGGGTCCAGACGTGAGCGACACGGCGGCGGGGCGGCGATGCGCTGGCTAGTCGGCTGCAGCCTGCGCTTCAGGTACCTGGTGGTCGGCCTGGCCGCCGGGCTGATGATCTTCGGTGTGGGCGTGCTCGGGCACGAGAAGCTGGACGTGTTCCCCGAGTTCGCGCCCGTCTCGGTGGAGATCCAGACCACCTGCCTGGGCCTGTCGCCGGAGCAGGTCGAATCGCTGACCACAGTCCCGCTCGAGGCCGCGCTGCAGGGCGTGCCCGGCGTCGACGACGTGCAGTCCTACTCCGAGCCGGAGCTGTCCGCCATCTACCTGTACTTCCGGTCCGGAACGAGCCAGCTGCACGCCCGGCAGCTGGTCCAGGAGCGGCTGCGGACCACCGCGCCGACGCTGCCGACCTGGTGCGATCCGCCGCAGATGTACCCGATCGTGTCCGCGACCAGCCGGGTCATGCAGATCGGCTTCACCTCCACCACGCTGTCCCCGCTCGAGCTGTCCACGATCGCCCAGTGGACTATCCGGCCCAAGCTGATGAGCGTGCCGGGGGTCGCGAACGCCGCGATCTGGGGGGACAACCCGCGGCAGATCATGGTCGAGGGCGATCCGGCCCGGATGCGGGCGCACAGTATCACCCTGGATGAGCTGATGGCCACCGCCGCCGACTCCGTGGACGCCGGGGAACTCGGCTTCACCACCGGTTCGGCGGTCGGCGCGCTCGGCTTTACCGAGACCCCGGCCCAGCGGCTGGACGTCGCCAACATCCAGCCGATCCAGAGCCCGGCCCAGATGGCCCAGGTGCCGCTGGAGACCGGCAACGGCAAGCTGATCACGATCGGCCAGGTGGCCACGGTGGCCTGGGGCTACCCGATCCCGACCGGGGACGCGCTGGTGGACGGCGGCCACGGCCTGATGATGGTGGCGGAGAAGTTCCCCGGCGCGAACACGCTGCAGGTGACCAGGGGGATCGAGGCAGCGCTCGCCGCGCTGGCGCCCGGCCTGCACGGCGTCCACGTGAACACCCGCATCTTTCAGCAGGCCGCGTTCATCCAGACCGCGATCGGCAACCTCGGCCTGTCGGTGATCATCGGCTGCATCCTGGTCGTGTTCGTGCTGCTGGCGTTCCTGTTCCAGGGGCGGGCTGCGCTGGTCAGCCTGCTGGCGATCCCGCTGTCGCTGGTCACCGCGGCGGTCGTGCTCGAGTTGGCCGGCTCGACGATCAACACCATGGTGCTGGCCGGGTTCGCGGTCGCGGTCGGGGTGGTGGTCGACGACGCCATCATCGACATGGAGAACATCCTGCGACGGCTGCGCGCCTGGCGCGCCGAGGGCAAGCCGGTCACCCCGCTGCGGCTGGTGCTGGCCGCCTCCCTCGAGGTGCGGGTGGCCATCTTCTACGCCACCTTGATCAACATCGTCGCGGTGATCCCGGTGATGCTGGTCGGCGGGCTGACCGGCGCGTTCTTCGAGCCGCTCGCGCTGGCCTACGGGCTGGCCGTGCTCGCCTCGATGCTGGTCGCGCTGACCGTCACCCCGGCGCTCGGCCTGATCCTGCTGGGCGGCGCGCGGCTCGCGCCGTCGGACCCGCCGCCGATGCGGGTGCTCAAGCGCGGCTACGGCTGGGCGCTGCGGCTGGCGCTGCGCTTGCCGTGGCTGGCGTTCGCCGCCGTCCCGGTCGCGATCGCCGTGGCGGTCGTGATCTACCCGCGGACCGGCCAGGACCTGTTCCCCGACTTCAAGGAGCCCGACTTCCTGGTGCACTTCGTCACCAAGCCGGACACCTCGCTCCCGGACATGGACCGCGACGTGGCCCAGCTGCAGCGCGAGCTGCTCGCGATCCCCGGCGTGGCCGATGTCGGCAGCCACATCGGCACCGCGCCGCTGGGCGAGGAGATCAACGGGGTGAACTTCTCAGAAAGCTGGCTCAGCCTGTCGCCCGGCGCGGACTACCCGAAGGTCCTGGCCCAGGTCCGGGCGGTCGCGTCCGGCCATCCGGGCGCCTTCAGCGACGTCCAGACCTACCTGCACGAGCGGATCGACGAGGTGCTCACCGACGGCACCACCGACGACATCGTGGTCCGCGTCTACGGCTCGGACGTGAGCCGGCTCGGCGCGCTGGGCAACCAGCTCGCCGCGGTGCTGGCCCGGGTGCCCGGGCTGACCGACGTCCACCCGGCCGCGCTGGAGTTCATCCCCCAGGTAGACGTCCAGGTCAACCTGGCGGCCGCCCAGCACTACGGGCTGACGCCCGGCGTGATCCGGCGGGCGGCCGCGGTCATGATGGCCAGCGAGCCGATGTCGGAGATCTCCTCCGGCGGAGTGCTCACCACGGTCGCGGCCTGGAGCACCCCGGGCACCCGGCAGAGCCTCGCCAGCCTCCGGCAGCTCCAGCTCGACACCCCCAGCGGCGGGCACGTCGCCCTCGGCGCGGTCGCGTCGATCACCGTGCGGCCGTCCCCGAGCCAGGTACTGCGGGAAAACGGCCAGCGCTACACCGAGGTGGACGCCAACCTCGACGGCCGCGCCCTAGGCTCGGTGACCAGCGCGGTCAAGGCGGCGCTGGCGCAGTTCCGCTTCCCGGCCGGCTACCGGTACACGCTGCTGGGCGAGGCCACCGAGCGGGCCGCCGCGCAGCGGCGGCTGCTGATCGAGGGGCTGGCCGCGGCGCTGATCATCCTGCTGCTGCTGCAGGCCGCGTTCGGCACCTGGCGGCTGTCGTTCCTGCTGTTCCTGACCCTGCCCGCGGCGCTGGTCGGCGGGATGCTCGCGGCGTGGGGCGAGCTGGGCACGACTACCCTCGGCGCGCTGGTCGGCTTCTTCACCGTGCTCGGCATCGCCGCTCGCAACGGCATCCTGCTGATCAGCCACTTCCGTCACCTGGAACAGGCCGAAGGGGTGCCGTTCGGCCCGGGGCTCGTGCTCCGCGGCGCCAGCGAGCGGCTCTCCCCGATCATGATGACCGCGCTGGCCACCGCGCTGGCGCTGGTCCCGCTGGTCCTGGGCGGCAACCGGCCCGGCCAGGAGATCGAGTACCCGATGGCGATCGTGATCCTGGGCGGGCTGGCCACCTCCACCCTGCTGAACCTGTTCGTGCTGCCGGTGCTCTACCTGTCGGTCGGCCGGCGTCGCCGGGACCGCACGCTGCCTGACCACACCGCTCCCTGACCGCACCGCTGCCTGAGCGCACCGCTGCCCTGAGGTCACCGCCGCCTGAGGGCACCGCCGGTCAGGTTGCCGGCTTGTTGTCCAGGCAGCAGCGGACGAAGTCCTCAACGACAGGGTTGCTGTCGTTGGCGGGCGACCAGGCCACGCCGACCTGGCTCGGGCTGACGCCGGTGACGGGCCGGTAGGTGATGCCGGGACGGGCGTAGTAGCGGCTGGCGGACTCCGGGACCAAGGCGATGCCGTCGCCGTTGGCGATCGCGGTCAGATAGGCGTCGGGCTGGTCGGTGACGGCGCCGATGCGGACCGGGTGGCCCTGGCGTTCGGCTGCGGCCAGGTGGTATTCGCGCCAGAGGCCGGTCTCCGCGGGAGCGGCAACGAACGGCTCGTCCCACAGCTGGCGGAAGGGGATCCGGTCACGGGCGGCGAGCGGATGGGTGACGGGGAGCGCGACCCATCGGGGCTCGGTGAGCAGCACCTCGATCCGCAGGGCGTCCTGGCCGGGGAACGGCAGCCGCAGCAGGGCGGCGTCGACGTCGCCGCTGGCGAGCCCGGCGGTGGGGTCCGACCAGCGGGCCTGTTGCATGTCCACCCGCCAGCCCGTCCGGCGGCGGCCGAACGCCGCGATGATCTGCTGGGTGGCCTCGTTGGCGGCGCTGGACATGAATCCGACCCGCAGCACCCGGGCCGCGCGGCTGCCGGCGGCCTTGGTCTCCCGTAGCATCTGGTCCCAGCCGGCCAGCATGCCGGGGGTTCTGTCGGCCAGCGCCCGGCCCGCCGCGGTGAGGGTCATCCCGGCCCGCGACCGGGTGAACAGCTGCACCCCAAGCTGGCTCTCCAGCTGCTTGATCTGCTTGGTCAGGGCCGGCTGGGACACGAACAGCCGTTCCGCCGCGCGGCTGAGGCTGCCTTCCGCGGCGACGGCGGCGAAGGAGCGCAGCAGCCGGGTGTCGACGTCCATGCCATCAGGTTATAGACGCGTGTATTGGACGCGGGGCTGGCGGTCGGCCACTCTTGATCCTGAGGTTGCCGCCGTGAGCACTGACAAGCGAGCACTGACAAGCGAGCACTGACAAGCGAGCACTGACGAGGGAGCGCGGATGAGGCGAGTGGTCTTGCAGATGGGTGTCACGCTGGACGGGTACGTCGCCGGGTCGGGCGGCGAAGGTGACTGGGGGCTTCCGCCCGAGCATCCGGATGTACGCGCCTGGAAGGTCGCTTCGCTGCGCCAGGTCGGAACGCACATCATGGGGCGCGTCACCTACGAGCAGATGGCCACGCACTGGCCGAGCGCGACCGGCGAATACGCGGATTTCATGAACAAGCTTCCCAAGGTCGTCTTCTCCGCGACGCTGCCCGCCGCCGACTGGCCCGGCACCCGGATTGCCCGCGGCGACCTCGCCGCGGAGATAGCCGCTCTCAAGGGCGAATCCGGCGGTGAGATCATGGCCCATGGCGGCGCCGCGTTCGTTCAGGCGCTATCCAGGCTCGGCCTGATCGACGAGTACCGCCTCGTCATCCTCCCGGTCGCCCTGGGGAACGGGCTGCCACTGTTCAAGGACCTAGCCAAGCCGCTGCGCCTGGATCTCACCGAGGCAAGGAGTTTCCCCGACGGCACCGTCATCTGCGTCTACCAGCCGGCCAAACCCGCGGGGTAACACCCACCCCACCCCGCACTTAACCGTCGGCCCGCCCCCTAGCCGCTCACCGCCGCCCCGCCCCCCTAGCCGCCCGCCGCCACCCCGCCCAGACTGCATGGATGCCGCGATCACGTCGCTCCAGGGATGCGCAGGGAATAACCCGCGTCGTTGCGGGGGAGGGTGCCCGCATCAGGTGTCACAGCTCCTGTGATCGTGTGACGCTGGACCCCCTCTGAGGGGTATTTCTGCACTCAATGATCCGCGTGGCCCGCCGCGGTCCGCCCCGCCGGGGCTGGCGTGACTGCTGGGGCGGCCCGCCCGGCGGCAGCTAACTCATTTTATCGGCATTTACCGTGTAAATAATGCGGGCGGGCTAGGGTTATTTCCATAACCAGTTCCGCCCGCATATTCCGGCGATGGCCTGGGTAAATAAAAGCCGCGCCAAGAATTTACTCGCTGGGAACAGAGACGGGGCCAGCATTGAAGTCACGTACCGGGGCGACTTTTGTGCTTCTTTTCGCCGTGGCATCCAGCGCGGCTCTGGGCGTCACGGGATCTGACGCCGTGGCTGGTTCGGCACCGCCGGTCCCTTATGACCCGGTCACCGGGCAGGCCCTGGTCAGCCAGGCGAAGCAGATCATGCTCGGCCGGAGTCCCTGGACGGGCGGATGCGTGCCGAATACCGGCGGACTTCATTGCGTCCCCTATTCATGGGGCGGCGGACACCGTCCCCAGCCGGGGCCCACCGATGGCATCTGCCAAGGGTGGGGAAGGCCCGCCGGAGCACCCAAGACCCTTTTCGCCGGCCCGGCCTGCGCGGCCTCGGTCAGCAAATCCCATCCGTACGGCTACGGCGACAATGGGACGTACGGACTTGACTGTTCCGGTTTTGTCCGCTGGGTTTATGCCCTCGTCTACGACCAGGATGTCCTGGGACCGGGGGCCACCACGGCCCAGCAGGCGCGGCCCGGCCTGGCCAAGGTCCCCGCCGGGCAGCAGCAGCCCGGTGACCTCGTGTTCTTTCCGGGCCACGTGGCCATCTACGCGGGCAACGGCATGATGCTCGACGAGCCGCACACCTACGATCGGCCAGGCAGCCCGGGCGGCAGATGGACGCTGGCGTATGCCAGAGTCGGCCCTCTCGGCCAGCACGTCTCCGGCTACTACCGTGTCGCCGCCCCGGCGTCGGCTCCGGCTCCGGCGCCGAGTCCCAGCACCCCGCCCTCGGGCTGGCCCACCGTGTCTCCTGTCTCCCCCGCCCACTAGAGTCCCTAGCGGAAGGCGCGGCGGTTTCCCGCGGCTCGCCGAGGCCGACGTGCCCGCCCGGCGCGCCGTGGGGTCAGGATCCCTCAGCCATGGCCGCGAGCCGGTCGAGCGAGGCCCGGAGCCGGTCCGTCGTGGTCGCCCGCGCCCGCGGCAGCCGGCCCTCGTCGGTCAGTCGGGTCCAGTCGTAGGTGTGGGTGACCTGCGTCCGAGACGCGTCAACGGGCTCGAGCTCCCACCGCCACAGGTGCCCCGGCGGTACCTTCCCCGGCTCGGCCGGCGTCCAGGCGATCCGGCGCCCCTCCTCGAACTCCACCACGTGGTTCTCCCGGACTGCGCCCCGGGTCAGCGTCATCGCGAACACATCACCGGTCCGCCGGACGCGCTGCCCGGCAGAGGCGGTGGCCAGGTTGTCGTTGCCGTCCCAGCGCGGCTGCGTCGCCGGATCCGCGATCAGCTCGAAGATCCGCCCCGCCCCGGCTGCGATCTCCCGGCTGACGCTGACCACTCGCGGCGCCTCCTGCTCAGCTGTCATGCCCCCTATCCAAGCACCGCCATCCAAGCACCGGCATCCAAGCACCGGCATCCAAGCACCGGGCACGGCCGGTCAGTAGGCGCGGCCCACCACGGCAACCAGGTCCGGCTCATCCTCCGAGTCGGGCACGCCGCCATCGGCACGCACCAGGCAGCGCACCGTGATGCCCTGGGCGTTCAACTCGGCCTCGCCTTCGCTGCCGACCTCGGACCAGGGCAGCCTGCCCCAGCCGGTGCTGGCTGCCTCGATGGCTTCTGGAATCGAGGTAACGTCCGCAGTGCGCCGCCTCTGTTCGGCGAGCGCCTCCTCATACAGCGTCTTCTGGTCAGCCTCGAGCGCCGCCGTCACCATGCTCACCACGCTGTCGATCGGGACGGCGGTTCTCTCCCCGGTCACCCGGCGCACCACAATGACGCGGTTTTCCGCGATATCGCGCGGTCCGACTTCAATACGGACCGGCACGCCCTTGAGCTCGGCATCGATCGCGCGGCGGCCGAACGGCACATCGACCCGGTCGTCGAGCTTGACCCGGACACCGGCGCCATGCAGCGCGCCCGTCAGCTTGTGCGCGATCTCGGCGACACCAGTGCCCTCCCGCACCATCAGGACGGCAACCTGCACCGCGGCCACCCGGGGCGGCACGCGAAGTCCGAGGTCGTCACCGTGGGCCATGACGATGCCGCCGATAAGGCGGGTCGTGATCCCCCATGAGGTGGTCCATGCCAGTTCACGCTGCCCGGAAGCGGACAGATAATCGATCCCGAAGGCGCGTGCGAAGTTCTGGCCCAGCTCATGGCTGGTACCCATCTGGAGCGCCTTACCGTCACCCATCATCGCCTCGAGCGTGTATGTCGACGTGGCCCCCGCAAAGCGCTCGCGCACCGTTTTCCGGCCCACGACGACCGGCACGCTCAGGACATTGACCAGCACGTCCTCGTAGACGTCGTGCAGGATCCGGTGGGCGTAATCGCGCGCATCCGCCTCGCTGACGTGCGCCGTGTGGCCCTCTTGCCAGAGAAACTCGGTACTGCGCAAGAACAGCCGGGGGCGCAATTCCCAGCGCACCACGTTTGACCACTGGTTGAGTAGCATCGGCAGGTCGCGGTAGCTGTCGATCCATCTGGCCATCGACTCACCGATGACGGTCTCGCTGGTGGGCCTGATGACCAGCGGCTCGTCCAGTTGCTTGCCTCCGCCGATCGTGACGACCGCCAGTTCGGGACTGAACCCCTCGACGTGCTCGGCCTCGCGCCGCAGGTAGGACTCCGGGATAAGCAGCGGGAAGTACGCGTTGGCGGCGCCAGCCGCCTTGATCCGGTCATCAAGCTCGCGTTCGATTCGCTCCCACAATGCGTAACCGGTCGGCCTGATCACCATCGAACCGCGGGCCGGCCCGTTCTCGGCCAGCTCGGCCTTGGCGACCACGTCTTGATACCAGCGGGGAAAATCGACTGCTCGTGGAGTCAGCAGCGCCTTTGCCATTCGTGGTCGGGGCCACGACACCGCAAGCGGTCCGCCCCCTCCTCCTCTCGGTACTGGCGATTCTCGGTACTGGCGATCAGGCAGCGATGGCCGACGCGTCAAGCTGTCCGTTCCGCTGCTGTTACAGCCCGTGCGTTGTGGAGTGCGAGCGCCGGCGGCTCCTCCGGCGGCCTGTGCGCAAGAAGCGGAACACCAGAGGGTCTGCCTCCTGGTCTGGGTGAACCCGCCATTCGTATTTTATCCAGAGCCCGTACGCGGCGGTCCACGGGTTATTCGCGTCCTGGCTCAATGATGCCTGCCTCCTCATCCGCGCCTGGCTGGTTTGTGGTTCGCGTGGTGCGGTGAAGCATTGTGGTTGTGGTTCTCATCAATGCCGGAAACTCCCTCTTCCGTGGCGGCGCGGCGGCGAGTAGGCAGAGAGGTAGGCGTGGCGGGGAGGCGGCGAGGGAGCTGTGGGCAGTCCGGTAAATCTGTTCAGCCTGGATGGCAAGGTTGCGTTGGTCACCGGGGCCGGCAGCGGCCTGGGCAGGCAGTTCAGCGAGGTGATGGCGGAGGCGGGCGCGGACGTCGCCTGCGCGGACATCGATGAGGAGTCGGCCAGGGCGGCGGCTGCGGTCGTCAAGGGCCTGGGCCGCCGCGGAACGGCGATCGGCTGTGACGTCACCGTGGAGGCCGAGGTTGAGGCGATGGTGACCCGTACCGTGGCGGATCTGGGCAGGCTGGACATCCTGTTCAACAACGCCGGGATCGCCGACCCGCAGGCTCTGCTGCTGCACGAATACCCGACCGCCGACTGGCGCGCCGTGCTGGACGTGGACCTGGATGGCGTGTTCTTCTGCGCACGGGAAGCGCTGAAGGTCATGGTCAGGCAGCAGTCCGGCAAGATCATCAATATCGCGTCGATGTGGGGCCTGGCCGGGTCGTCCAGCCTGTTCCCGGCGCTGGCGTATAACGCCGCCAAGGGCGCGGTGGTCAACTTGACCCGCGAGCTCGGACTCGAGTACGCGAAGCAGGGAATCCAGGTCAACGCGCTATGCCCTGGCTTCTACCAGACCAGCCTGAGCCGCGGCGCGATTGACGACCCGCAGGTCCGCGCCACGATCACCGCCTTCATCCCGATGGGTCGGATCGCGGAGGCTGCTGAGATCAAAGGGCCGGCCCTGTTCCTCGCCTCAGCTGCGTCCGACTACATGACAGGCCAGACCCTGGTAACCGACGGAGGCTGCCTGGCTAAGTAACCGGCCTGGTGCCGGGCGGGACAGGTGCGCGCCGTCGCCGATGGCCCTGGCTTCGGTCAGCCACTGCCCGAACGTGTCATCTAGATCGGACATCGAGGTGGCCAGGTAGGCGTGGAAGACCAGGGTTTTGGTGAGTGCCTCGGTCTTGCGGATGCGCCGGTCGCTGACCTGCCGCGTCAAGTTGATATGCCCGGCCAGCCCGGCGTCTGTGACACGGAGCGACGCGAAGATCCGCCTAGTCCCGCGCAGGATGACCGGGCCGTTCTGCAGCTCGAAGATCACCGGCCCCGCCGCTCGCGCCAGATCGATGAAACGGCCGGACAACGCCACGCTGACCTCGGGTCTGCCCTCTAGGTACGGGGCGAAGTCGGCGTCACAAGACGCCACAGGTCAGCGACCTTTGCTCATGTCGCCTCCCACCGGTGCGGACCCGCGCCACCAGTATTCCCGGGCTCCTTGGCGATGGGAACTCTGCTGTCTCCGGCAGCGGCCGCGGAGCTGGCCGTGCCGGGTCAGTCGTTTCCGGGCGGCTGTGCCGCGCCCCCGCCGGCCAGGGTGATCTCGTTGCTCTCCCGGATGCGGTGGACTCCCACGGAGTCTATCCGGGCACCCATGATCCCGCCTCGCCGATCGCCCTTGCTCATGCAGCCGTTATCCACCGTTAGACCAGCTATTTCAAGCCCTCGCCCGGAGCCGCCCCGGCTTACGGTGCTGACCGGGCATCATGGGAGCATGCAGGAATCCGTGCCGCGGGCCGGTGCCGTGACGATGTGCGTACTGCTGTGGGCCCGGCCTGGCGCCGAGAACGGCCTGTTCGCCTACGAGGACCAGGTCCTCGGCATCGCCTCCGGGTACGGCGGCCGGGTCCGGCAGCGGGCCCGGGGCAACGGCGCGGGCGGGCAGCCGGTGGAGATCCAGCTCCTGGAGTTCCCGTCGGCGCAGGCAGTCCAGGAGTTCATGGCGGACGGGCACCGGCAGTCGCTGGCGGGCGAGCGTGAGCGGGTTATCGCCAGGACCGAGGTGATCGACGTCCAGCTCGTTCAGCCTGATCCAGGACCGTAGTGTTGGGGTGTGCCGAACGGACCGCGCCTGCGCCAGGTCGCCCTGGTCGCGCGCGACTGCGGCCAGGTGGCTGGCGAGCTGCGCCGGGTCTTCGGCTGGCCGCCGCCCTTTCACGATCCTGGGGTGGGACAGTTCGGCCTGACCAACGCGGTGTTCGAGGTGGGCGACACGTTCGTGGAGGTGGTGGCGCCTGCGCAGCCGGACACCACCGCCGGCCGGTACCTCGAGCGGCGTGGCGGTGACGGCGGGTACATGGCGATATTCCAGGTCCGGGACCTGGCGGCGGCCCGCCGCAGGGTCGCCGACCTGGGGGTACGGGTGGTCTGGACTGCCGACCTGCCCGACATCGCCGGGACCCACCTTCATCCCGCGGACGTCCCCGGCGCCATCGTGTCGCTGGACTGGGCCGACCCGGAGCAATCGTGGAGGTGGGCGGGCCCGTCCTGGACGGGGCGGGTGCCCGACCATGCTCCCGGCGGCGTGACCGGGCTGACGATCGAGGTTAACGACCCGGCCGCCGCGGCCCGGCGCTGGGCGGCGGTACTCGGGCTCTCCGCGGTCGGCCGCGGGCACACCACGGTGGAGCTGCCGGACTCGGGCCAGCGGCTGCGGTTCGTGCCGGCTCCGGTTGGCCGGGGCGAGGGAATCACCGAGGTGACTATCGCCGGACTGCCAGTGCAGGGGGGAGGGCCAGGGGGAACGGGGGGCGGGAGCCCTCCGTGTACGGAAGGCGTGGGTGGGGGGCCATGGGTGATTGGCGGGGTGCGCTTCGCCGGCGAGGATGGATGACATGACCGCGATCGATACGGGGACCGAGGATCTGCGTGCCGAGATCGACAACGGCGTCGCGGTGATCACCATGAACCGGCCGGATCGGCGGAACGCCTTCTCCCAGGCCATGGTGTCCGCCCTGGGGGCGGTCCTGGCCCAGGTGGAGACCGACGACGCGGTTGGCTGCGTCGTGCTCACCGGGGCGGGCGGCGCGTTCTGCGCCGGCGGCGACGTCAAGAGCATGGCCGCCCCGCCGGCGGACCGCGCGAACGGCGCCGGCCCGTCGCTCGACGCCCGCATCCATCGCCAGCGGCTGAACCAGCGGGCCACCAGCGGCCGCCTGTGGAGCATGCCCAAGCCGACGATCGCCGCCATTCCGGGCCCCGCGGCCGGCGCTGGCCTGTCACTGGCGCTCGCCTGCGATCTGCGCTACGCGGTGCCAGGGGCGGTGCTGACCACTGCCTTCGCCAAGGTCGCGTTCGCCGGGGACTACGGCGGGACCTGGTTCCTCACCCGGCTGGTGGGCAGCAGCAAGGCCAAAGAGCTCTACTACTTCTCGGAGCGGCTGAGCGCGGAGGAGGCCCAGCGACTCGGGATCGTCAACGCCATCTTCCCGCCTGCCGACTTCGAGCGGGAGGTCATGGAACGCGCCCGCCGGCTGGCGCAGGGGCCGTCTATCGCGTACCGCTACATGAAGGAGAACCTGAACCGCGCCGTTTCCGGCGAGCTGGGTGAGTGCATGGACCTGGAGGTGACCCATCACGCGCACACCGGGCTCACCGAGGATCACCGCGAAGCCGCTCAGGCCTTCGTCGACAAACGCGAACCCCGTTTCCACGGCCGGTAGCCCGGCCCGCCGGCCGGCGCGCTGCCGGCGCCGCCCGGCCGGTGCCGCGCGCTGGCGCCGCGGCGCCGGGCTCAGCGGTAGACGAGCGTCCCGTCGTCGAGGTCCGCTTCGGGCAGGATCTCGCGCTCCTGCTCGTGCTCGAGCATGTGGGTCCACGGCTCGCGATCGCCCTGCTTGAACAGGATGTGCTGCGAGCGCATGACGTACCCGGCGTTGAAGTTCTCCGGATCGGAGAACGGCCGCAGCGGCATGTCCTCGTCCTCGGGCCGCAGCGTGGCCACCACCATCGTGGCGCCCTTTCCCCGCATGTTGGCCAGCAGGCGTCCCACCAGGTCGCTGACCAGGTCCACCCGCAGGGTCCAGCTGTGCCGGAAGTAGCCGAACACGTAGGCCATGTTCGGCAGGCCGTTGATCATGATGCCGCGCCAGGTGACGCGTTCAGTGAAGTCGACCGGCTCGCCGTCGACGGTGAACGCGACGTCGCCGAGCACCGACATGTTGAACCCGGTGGCGGTCACGACGACGTCGGCGGGGATCTCCTCACCGGAGCTGACCCTTATCCCGTGCTCGGTGAACGTCTCGATGGTGTCGGTGACGATCGAGGCCTTCCCCTCGCGCAGGGCCGCGAACAGGTCGCCGTCCGGGACCACGGCGATGCGCTGCTGCCACGGGCGGTAGCGGGGGGTGAAGTGCTTGTCGATGTCGAAGCCCTCGGGTAGCAGCGGGCGCATGGACTCGATCAGGAACGCGTGCAGCTCGTCGGGCGCTTCGAACGACGTCCGGGCCAGCCAGTGGTACTGCGTCATGTACTGGCGGCGCATGATTTCGTGCATCCACTCGTCCGGGAGGTCGAGGGGTTCTAGCTGCACGGCGAGCTCGTGTGTCGTGGGCGGGGCGAAGAAATAGGTGGGGGAGCGCTGCAGCATGGTCACGTGCTGAGCCTCCGCGGCTATCGCGGGGATCAGCGTCGCGGCGGTGGCGCCGGAGCCGATCACGACGACCCGCTTGCCCGTCAGGTCGAGGTCCTCGGGCCACCGCTGGGGATGCACGAGCATGCCCTGGAAGCGGTCCATGCCTTCCCAGTGGGGACGGTAGGGCTTGGCGTGGTTGTAGTAGCCCTGGCACATCCACAGGAAACTGGTGGTGAACCTCAGCCGCTGCCCGGTATCGGCCCGGGTGGCCTCGACGGTCCACTGGCGGTCCCCGGTGGACCAGCTGGCCGCGGTGACCCGGTGCTGGTAGCGGATGTACTGGTCGAGGTCGTCCTCCTTGATGACCTCGTCGAGGTAGGCGAGGATC
>WNGJ01004956.1_pt1 | contig 13954 bp, 13 predicted proteins | sample 5400611 | NCBI WGS metagenome assembly WNGJ01 (sample SAMN13153375, study PRJNA577476) | soil metagenome | isolation source: 40 cm soil or saprolite under Garry oak tree replicate 1 | place: USA:California | collected 2016-06-15 | reverse complement strand
ACTTGCCCGTGGTGTGGACCAGCTCCGACGGGCGTACCTGGACGGCTGTCGGCACGCCGCTGCCGGCCGGGGCCACGGCCGGGATGATCCAGCAGGTGGCGGTCAACGGGACCCACGCGGTCGCGCTGGGCCAGCAGACCACCGCGCACGGCGTCCAGCCTCTCGCCGAACGCTCCGACGATGGCGGCAGGACCTGGCAGCCGGTGCCGTTCACCGCACCGGGGCCCGGCGTCAGCTTCACCGCGCTGACCGCCAGCGGGGGCGGCTTCACCGCCGCGGCGCAGTTCGGCTCGTCCGGCGGGACCATGGCCGCGGCCGTCTGGACCTCGGCGAACGGGGCGACCTGGACGCGCTCGCCGGTCAGCGGCCTGACCGGCGGCGGCAGCCACGCCATCACCGCGCTGGCCGCGTCCGGTGCCTCGGTAACCGGCATCGATTCGGTCCAGGCGCAGGCCGGCCAGCAATTCGTGGTGCGGAGTCTCCCGTCTGGCTGACAGGCCCGGCACGCACCCGGCCGATACGGTAGGAAAATAGCAAGCAGACTATTGTGCTGGCCTGTCTGGACGCCACCAAGACCGCTCGGGAGGAGGATCCCGTTGGCTCGCACGCCGCTCCGGCCTGATGACCCGACCCGGATCGGGCATTACCGGCTGACCGCGAGGCTGGGTGCGGGCGGCATGGGCGTGGTGTACCTGGGCATCTCCTGGGACGGCGCCCCGGTCGCGGTCAAGGTGCTGCGCCGGGAAATGGCGGGCGACGAGGAGTTCCGCCGCCGCTTCGGCCGTGAGGTCGCGGCGCTGGTCCAGGTCAAGGGCGTCTGCACGGTGCGGGTAATCGAGGCGGACTCCCAGTCCGCCACGCCGTTCGTGGTCACCGAGTACGCGGAGGGCCCGTCGCTGTCCGAGTACATCGACAAGCACGGATCGGTCGCCCCGGACATGCTGTTCGGCCTGGCCACCGGGCTGGCCGAGGCCCTGACCACGATCCACGCGGCCGGCATCATGCACAGGGACCTCAAGCCCTCCAACATCATCTTGACCGACGCCGGCCCGAAGGTCATCGACTTCGGCATCGCCCGGCGGCAGGACACCACCGCCGTGACCAGGACGGGCATGATGATCGGCTCGATGGGCTTCATGGCGCCCGAGCAGATCAGCGGGAACCCCGGCCCGGAGGCCGACATCTTCGCCTGGGGCGTGACGGTGGCGTACGCGGCCACCGGCCGGTCCCCGTTCGGCGCCGGGAATACCCACTCCGTCCTGTACCGGATCATGTACGGCGACGCCGACATCGCCTCGGTCCCCGACTCGGTGCTCCCGCTGGTGGAAGCCTCCCTCACCAAGGACCCGCAGAGCCGCCCGACCGCGCGGCAATTGCTGGACCGGCTGACGAGCGGCTCCAGCCGCACCGGGAACGCCGACGACACCACCCATGTGATCCTGGCGCGGACCTGGCAGAGCGGTTCCCACGTCAGCCCGTCGTCGGCCAGCAGGCCCGCCGAGGCGAGCCAGGTCCCGCCCCGGCCGCCCACGGCGCCCGATCCCTGGCCGCACGTGGCGCGGCCCGCCGCCGAACCGCTAGCCGCTGCGTCGCCCGCCACCGACACACCCACCGCCGACGCGCCGTCCCCGGTGCTACCGGTCGGCGCAGATCCGGCTTCCGAGAAGGTGCCCGTCGGCCGGCGGATGGCCACGATCGCAACCTCGGCCCTGGCCGCCATGCGCCTGCGCCGCCCCGGCCGCCCGGGCGAGCACAAGAGCTGATCGAGGCTCCCGGCCCAGCCCGTTCGGCCCATCCTGATCAGCTCGTCGCAGTCTTCCAGCAGGAGTAGCCGCCACGACGGGGCGTCGTCGGCGTCGTAGCCGATCGCGACATCCATCGGGTAGCCGGGTTCACTGAAGAGGACCTCGGGATGGGGCCAGCATCCGCGCCACGGTGGTCCTAGCATCCTTGACCCTTCGCCCGGCGGGCTTGTGCAATGGTCGGGATGCCGGATCCGGGCGCTGCCCGAGGTCGAGGCGCTGACCACGTTCCCCGCCTACACGAGCCTGCCCACGGACGTGGCCCCTGACGACACGCCGAACGGGTTCGTGCCCGCGGACACCGAGGCCATGCGCACGATCGAGGCCCCGGTGGTGCTGGCGGGCAGGCTCGCCGACCCGGCCAGGCCCGGCGAGGCGGTGGTCACCCCGGCGTTCGTGCGCAGCACCGGCCGCGGGGTCGGGGACACGGTCACCGCGCGCCTGACCACGCCCGCACAGGCCAGCACCAGCTTCGTTGGGGGCCCCGCCACCAGGCCGGCCGGCCCGGCGGTCCGGCTGAGCATCGTCGGCGTGGTCCGCTCCTTGTGGTACGGCGACGACGTTGGCGGCCGCGGCGACCTGATCCCCTCGCCCGGCTTGTTCGCCCGCTACCGGGCCAACTTCCTCGGCACGGCCGGGGACGTGCCGCTCAACGCGATCGTCAGGCTGCGCGGCGGCGAGGCTGACCTGCCCGCGTTCCGGGCCGAACTGGCTCGCGTGACCGGCCGGCCCACGATCGACGTCCTCGACCTGGCCACGCTCATCCGGCATTACCGCAGCGTCACCGGCTTCGAGAGCGCCTGCCTGCTCGCCTTCGGGCTGGCCGCGTTCCTGGCCGGGCTGGTGCTGGCCGGGCAGGCGATCGCCCGGCTGGTGGCGGCCTCGGCCGCCGAGCTGCGCCTGGCCACGGCCCTGGGCCTGACCCGGGCCCAGGGAACGGCGGTCGCGGCGGCCGGCCCGGTGGCGGCCGCCGTCGCCGGGGCCAGCGTCGGCGTCGCGCTGGCCATCGTCGCGTCACGGTGGATGCCGTTCGGCGTAGCGGCGACGAAAGAGCCGAACCCGGGGGTGACCGCCGACTGGCTGGTGCTCGGGGTCGGCCTGGCGGTCTTCCCCTTGCTGGCGGCGGGGGTGGCCGCCGCCACCGGATGGCTGGCCCTGGGCAGGCACGGCAGCGGCCCCGCCGTCCGCCGGTCCACGGTGGCCCAGGCCGCCGCCCAGGCCGGGCTGCCCGTGCCGGCGGTGGTCGGCGTACGGTTCGCGCTGGAGCCGGGCCGCGGCGCGAACGCGGTCCCGGCGCGGGCGGCATTGCTCGGCGCAGTCAGCGGCGTGCTCGGGGTGATCGCGGCATTCACATTCGCGGCCGGCGTATCCGACGCGGCCGCGCATCCAGCCCGGTTCGGTCAGGACTACCAGTTCGTGGCGGTCTTCGGATCCGACGGACATGATTTTCGGCCTAACGGGCCGGTGCTACGCGCACTAGCCACCGATCCCGCCGTCGCCGGGTTGACGGACATCCGGATCGCGGCCGCCAGTTCTGGCGCGACCCCCGTGCTGGCGCACAGCTACACGCCCGTGGGCGCGCCCGTGCCCCTGGTCCTGATGGCCGGTGTTCCCCCGTCCCGCGACGGCGACCTGGTGCTGGCACCCGCCACCGCCAGCCGGCTCGGCGCCCGCGTCGGATCGGTCGTGCCGCTGACCGGTGACCGCGGCACCCGCCGGATGCGGGTCACGGGTATCGGCTTCACCATGGAGAGCACGACCTCCCCCTACGACAACGGCGGGTGGGTCACCGGCGCCGCGTACGACGCGCTGTTCTCCGGGTTCAAGGAACACGGCGGCCTGATCGCGCTGCGCCCCGGCGCCAGCGTGGCAGACGTGCTGCCGCGACTGCAAAAGCTGGGCGCCGCCGCATCCGGCGATCAGCCCCTGCTGTTCATCCCGCCTGCCGTGCCCCGGCAGGTCGGCGAGATCGCCGACGTCCGCGTGCTACCGATCGTCCTGGGTGGTTTCCTGATCCTGCTGGCCATCGGCGCGGTCGGCCACGCGCTCATGACGGCCGTCTGGCGCCGGTCACGCGACATCGCCATCCTGCGCGCACTTGGGATGACACCCAGCCAATCCCGCTGGGCCGCCCTGACCCAGGCCACCGTGTTCACGGTGGCCGGGCTGCTGGTCGGGATCCCGCTGGGGCTGGCGGCGGGGCGGACCCTGTGGCGGGTGACCGCCGGGATCATCCCGCTGTACTACCAGCCGCCGGTGGCGCGCGGAACGCTGCTCCTGATCGGCCCGGCGGTGCTGGCGTGCGGGCTGCTGCTCGCCCTGATTCCCGGCCACCGCGCTGCGCGACTGCACGCCGGGCCGTTGCTGCGAGAAGAATAGAGGGTTACCGTGCCCAGCTCATGACCAGCAGGTCGCGCGCTGCCGCCAGTTCGAGCAGGCCGCGGCGGGTCCTGGGCGACACCGGCCCGAACGGCGCCCGCGTCCGTTCCGAGGCGATGATGCCGCCCTCGGCCAGCAGGATCTTCTGCGCGCGCAGGCCGCACTGGCGGTTCTCGAAATGGATGAGCGGCAGCAGGTCTTCCCAGGCGCTGACGGCGGCGGCCCGGTCGCCCGCGGCATAGCGGCGGACGATCCGGCCGAGCTCGGCGGGGACCGTCGAGCTCGGCATGGTGCCCGTGGCCCCGGCGTCCAGGTCCGGGATCAACGTGACCGATTCTTCGCCGTCGAAGGGGCCGGGCAGGCTGCTGCCGAGGGCGCTGACCAGCGCATGCAGCTTCTCCGCGGCCTGCGGCACCTCGATCTTGGCGTACTGCACCTGAGGCACCTGCTTGACCAGGTCGATCAGCAGGCTTACCGGTAGCGGCGTCGACGACAAGGGCGCGTCCTGCACCATGACCGGGATCTGGATCGCATCCGCCACCTGCTTGAAATACTCGATCACCGCAGGCCCCGGAACGGTGAGCGTGGCACCGAAGAAAGGCGGCATGATCATCACCATCGCCGCGCCCATGTCCTGCGCGGCGCGGCTGCGCTCGGCGGCGATCCGGGCGCTGTAGTGGCTGGTAGTGACGATCACCGGGAGCCGTCCCGCGACGTGCTCGAGGAGCGTGCGGGCGATCGCGTCGCGTTCGGCGTCGGTCAGCGAGAACTGCTCGGAATAGTTAGCCAGCAGGCACAGCCCGTCGACCCCGGCGTCTATCAGGTAGTCCACGACGCGTGCCGTGCCGCCCAGGTCAACGGCCTGGTCGTCGTGGAAGATCGTCGGCACAACCGGCACGACGCCGGTCAGCGGAGTGTCCATATACAGGTTCTCCAGGTGAGCTCATGCGTTCGCATCCATGAGTCTGCCTAGCCGACTCGAGAGTAACGAACTGATCTGGTCAGCCATTCACCGGCCGGGGGCGCGCGACGGGCGGTCGGCTGCGCCGGAATAGCGTGACGCCAGCCGACATGGCGAACAGCACCGCCCCGTACGGACCGGCAACCCAGACTGGCCAGGGGTAGGCCAGGTGACCGCCCGTGCCGCTGACCAGGGCCCAGACGACTACGTTGACCGACACGGCGACCAGCCACATGGTCCACAGGACCTTGAGCACTACCGGCAGGTCGGCTAGGTAGCCTACGCGGGCGCAGACGGCCGACGGCGCCGCGACAGCCGCAACCGCCTCCTGCCCGGCGATTCCCGGGCTCGATGCCGGCAGATCCGCGCACAGCGGGGCCAGGTCGCCGTATGTCGCCGCCTGGTACGCCACCTCCATCCGGTCCACGTACTCTTCCATCGTCAGGCGGCCATCCTCCAGCGCGCTCCGCAACTGCTCCACCACCTGCTGCCGATCGCGGTCCGAGGCTCGCATCTTCTGCTGGTCAACCATCTCGTCCGCCTCCGCTGACGTCGGGGATACTGACATACACCCAATCGTCGGGACGGCAGGATGTCCGCGCATCAGCCGCCGGGTAGAACTGACCTCATACCAGGGGTAGAGAAGGGCCGCGCTTGCGGGCGCGGATGGCCAGGATGGTGGGTACGGTCCGCTCGCCGAACTCGGCCACGTGCTCGATCATCAGCTCCGTGGTGATGAAGGCGTTGAGCAGCTCGGCCAGCGGGTGGTGCCGCATTCCGACTCGCCGGCGGACGTACATACCCCACCATGGCGACTCCTGATGCCATCCAGCTTGACGATAGGTGGGGTGCGCGAGGACCCCGCCGTCGTCCATCCACTGGACGTGCGGCCCGTTGAAGCAGGGATGGACGCCGTAGAAGACCAGCACCCCGCCGGGGGTCAGCACCCGCGCGGCCTCCGCCAGCACGGCTGCGAAGTCATCGACGTCGGTCGAAATCCACAGGGTCAGCACGGCCGGGAACGTGCCGTTGGCGAACGGCAGGGCAGCTCCGTCCCCTTGCACGATCCGGCGGCACCGGTCCCGGGCGATACGCAACTGGTCGGCTGAGCGGTCAAGCCCGATCACGGTCCGCCCGGTGGAGGCGAGAGCATCGAAGTAGTGGCCGCAGCCGCAGCCCAGGTCGAGGCACAAACCCTCGCCCGGACCGAGCAGATCAAGCACGGCAGGCGCGTTATGCTCCGCGTGCGGCTGGTTCCAGCCGTCGTACCACTCGGCGTACCCGTCATAGCGCGATCGCGTGAGCGGCATCGTGAACTCCCGCTAGTGCTGGCCTTACGCCGAGGCTAGCTGCTCATCCGACCTCCGGCACAGGCACTTCGTCGCGGGCGGAATCTGGCTGACGTTCAGGTGAGTATCGGCCCCTTGTGCCTCACCTGCTGCTCTCTTAACGTCGGGTGAGGAAACGTCGGGAGGTTGCACGATGACTGCACAGAGCCAGGGTGGCACCATGATGACCGGCGGATGGCGATGAACGACGTACCTGCTGACCGGCTTCCTGACTACCACGAGCTGCTGCGCCGGACCGATGCGCCCGCTGGCTCTTCATGGGGGCTCTGGGGAACGGACGACCAGCTCGGCGCGCTGAACCTGCTCACCGATAAGCGCACCGCCGGGGCCGCCAGGCTGGTCCGGACGGGGCAGGTGTTCCCGCTGGGCCTGCCGCTGGAGGAGCCGCCGCAGCTTGCCTGGCGGGCCAAGCCCGCGCATAAGATCCTACGGGTCGGTCACGAGGCCCGCGGCAGTCAGCCCGGCGGTGATGACGACACCAGCGGGACGTTCATCGACCGGGACGACATGGTCGATGGCCTGTGGCTGCAGGGGAGTACCCAGTGGGACGGCCTGGCCCACGTCCGTCATCCGGTGCACGGCAACTACAACGGAATCCCCGATGCCAGCATCCACGCCGATCGCGGCGGCAGGCTCGGCATCGATGCGTGGGCGGCCCGCGGCGTGGTCGGCCGCGGTGTGCTGCTGGACGTGGCTCGCTTCTATGCCGCTGCTGGCCGGGCGTACGATCCCGAGTCCGATCACGAGATCTCGGCCGCCGACCTGCGGGAAACCGCGCAGGCGCAGGGGACCGTGCTGGAGACCGGGGACATCTTGCTGATCCGCACCGGCTGGGCCGGGCGGCTGATGGGGGCCGACCCGGCGCGGCAGGCGACGATGATGGACTTCACCCAGCAGCGTTCCCCCGGCCTCGAGCCCGGCGCGGAGACGGCCGGCTACCTGTGGAACGCGCACGTGGCCGCGGTAGCCGCGGATAATGCCGCGCTCGAGGTCATGCGTCCTGGTACTGGCTTCCCCCTGCACCAGGACCTGCTGCCGCTGCTGGGAATCCCCATCGGCGAGTACTGGGTGCTCGACCGGCTTGCCGAGGAGTGCGCCCGAGACCGCAGCTACGCGTTCATGCTCGTGTCGGTGCCGCTGAACCTACGGGGCGGGATCGGCTCTCCGCCGCAGGCTGTCGCCGTCAAATAGCCCGCCGACGACCTCGGGCCGCCCGTTGTATGTCACGGCCGCAGGAATGCCCCGCACCGAGGCCGCCGACATCGTCCGGCACATGGCCGGCTCGCACCGGGTGCCCGATGCACTACGCCGTGCCGACAGCCTCGCACGTCGCGGCCTGTCCCCGGCGCCGCGATCATGACGCGGGCACCCCGCCTGGTCGTTCTCAGGTGCGGACGACCCGGTACAGCGCGGGGTGCGGCCGGTAGCCGGTCAGGCCTGCGGCTGACTCCCGGAATCCCGGGCTCTGCATGGCCGCCATGAAATCGTCGGCGGTTTGCCAGCGTGCGATGTTCACGAACTGGAATTCCGCATTGGGCGCGGCTGCCTGGTGCAGCGCCGTGTCCAAATATCCCGGCTGCGTCTGCAGGTAGTCACGCGTCTTCACCCAGGCGGCGATGAAGTTCTCCGCGTCCTCCGCGGGAACCTCGAACGCGTTGATCAGGATCACTGCCTCAGCCATGATTTCTCCGATCCGCCGTCACAGCGTTTTCCTGACAACCCTATGCGGGTATCTGAAAGCGCTAATCCATAGAATCCAGGGTTTCCCCCGGTGCGCCGCGGCTGGCGTGGCGGCAAGACTCTGATCGTGCGGGCTGGGCGCGCCCGCGTCTGGCCGTGAACACAACGGGGGAGATTTCCGATGACGATCAGGACCAATACCGGCGGGCCGGCGGTCCTCGCCGGCCCGTGGCCAGACCCGGTCGTACCCGACATCTCACTGCCGGAACTTCTGCTGGTCACGGCGGCAGAACAGGCCGAACGACCGGCGGTAATCGACGCGTCCTCCGGGCGGACGCTGCACTACGGCGAACTGGCCGAGGGAGTGCGCCGGGTAGCCTCGGGGCTCGCTGCGCTCGGGCTGCGGCCGGGGAACGTGTTCGCGATCATGGCCCCGAACTCGCCGGAGTGGCTGCTGGCGTGCTGCGGCGCGCTCGCCGCCGGCGGGGTGGTCACCGGGATCAATCCGCTGTGCACCCCGGGGGAGGTCGCGACGCAACTGGCCGACGCCGAAGCCCGCTTTGTCCTGACGGTGCCGGAGTTCCTGCCGACAGCCAGCGCCGCAGCCGAACGTGCCGCGGCCGGGCGCCCCGGCGGCCCGCCACGGATCATCGTGATCGGGCCGGCGCCCGGTGACACGATCCCGCTCGCCGCGCTGCTCGCCCATCCCGGCAAGCCGCTGCCAGAACCGGCTGACCCGGACGCACTGGCGCTGCTGCCCTACTCCAGCGGCACCACCGGGCTGGCCAAGGGCGTGATGCTCACCCATCGCGCCTGCCTGACCAACGTGGTGCAGATGCTCACGTCGATGCCCGTCACCCCCGCCGACCGGGTGCTAGCGGTGGCGCCGTTCTTCCACGCCGTCGGGCTGATCGTGCTCGCGGGCCGGACCCTAGCCCGCGGTGCGACCCTGGTCACGCTGCCCCGTTTCGACGTGACCGGGTTCCTGGCCGCGCTGCAGGACCACCGCATCACCCAGACGGTCGTGGTCCCGCCGATCGTGCTCGCCCTGGCCAAGCATCCCGCGGTGGACCAGTACGACCTATCCTCCCTGGACTGGCTCGGCTGCGGGGCCGCGCCGCTGAGCGCCGAGCTTCAGCAGGCTTGCGCCGAGCGGATCGGCTGCCCGGTCGGACAGGGCTACGGCATGACCGAGGCCACCGCCGGCATCGCCCTGTGGCCGGCCGGCGCGCCAGTCGTCCCCGGGTCATCGGGCCGGCTGCTGCCCGGTATCCGGGCCCGCATCACCAATCCGGAGACCGGCGCCGATCTCGCCCCCGGCCAGCCCGGCGAGCTGTGGGTTCGTACCCCCGCGCTGATGACCGGCTACCTCGGCAACCCTGCCGCCAGCGCCGCCACCGTCGACGAAGACGGGTGGCTGCACACCGGCGACATCGCCCGCTTCGACACCGATGGCAACTTGTTCCTGCTCGACCGGGCCAAGGAACTCATCAAGGTCAAAGGGTTCCAGGTGGCCCCGGCCGAACTCGAGGCCGTCCTGCGCAGCCACCCCGCCGTGGCCGACGCGGCCGTCATCCCGGTCCCCGACGAGCGAGCCGGCGAGCTGCCCAAGGCCTACGTCGTCCCCGCCCAGCAGGTCACACCGCAAGAACTGATCGACTACGTGGCCGCGCGGGTCGCACCGCACAAGCGCATCCACCAGGTGGCCTTCACCGACGCCATCCCCACCTCGCCATCCGGCAAGACGCTACGCCGGCTCCTGACCGCCGGCGAAGCGTACGACGCCCCGGAATGACAGACGCAGGTGAGACGATCCTCGCGCAGCGAATGCGTCAACTGGATCGGCGGTGAGACTCATGACGGCGAGCCCGGAACCAGCACCAGCGATGCAGCCAGAGGACCTCGGCGAGTTCTTCCTGGAGCGAGCCAACGACGGCGACGTGGAGGGACTGGTCGCGCTGTACGAACCCGGCGCGGTGCTGGCCTTCCCGCCCGGACGGCTGGCCACCGGGCACGAGGAGATCCGCACGGTGTACGCCGACTTGCTGGCGGGCCGGCCGGCGTTCTCCTCGGCGGGGCAGCAGCCCGTCATCAGGCACGGCGACCTGGCGCTCACCTCGACGCGGCTGCCGGGCGGCGGCGCGACGGTCGAGGTTGCCCGCCGGCAGCCGGATGGCAGCTGGCGATGGGTGATCGATCAGCCGGCCCTGCTGTCCTGACCGGGCGACCAGGGGAACGGCAGGAGGTCGGGCTCGACCCAGCCACTCCGCGCCGGGGCGGCGGCCAGGGTGGAGGACCGGTAGTGCCTGCTGAGCAGGCGCTTGTCGAGCAAGGCGGGATGCCGGTCGGCGAAGGTGCCGAAGTCGGCGCAGTCCGGATCGGCGCCCGCGTGGTGGGCGACGATCTCCACCCAGGCCCGGGAGACGGTGTGGTGGTATTTCTGCGGGGCCCGCTCGTACGCGGCGATGCGCTGGATCCAGTCGCAGATCCTGGCCGTCGCCTCGGGTATGCCGTAGCGCCGCACGGCCAGGAAGGCCAGGTGGATGTGCTGCCGGTGCCGGAACTGCCCGCTGGGTCCGGTGATCTCAGGCAGCAGCGCGGCCAGTTCGGCGCCGGGCTGGCCGCCGTGCGTGACCGTCTGGGCCGCGTGGCGGGGGAGCGGAACCTCGTGGTGCGGCATCAGCAGGCCTCCTGCAACGCGGCGACGACGGCGTGGTAACCGGCGAGCTGGGTGGCGTCCAGCCGGGAGAGCGCGTCGCGCTCCAGGTCCGCGATCGCGGCGAGCGCCCGGGCGGCCACCCCCTGGCCCGTCTCGGTCAGCGGCAGCCGGAACGAGCGGCGATCGGCCGGGTCTAGCTCCCTGGCGAGGTAACCGCGGCTCTCCAGGCGATCGAGCAGGCCGGTCAGGGTGCTGGCCCGGGTGCCGGTCCGCTCGCTGAGCTGGCGGACGTTGAGGGTTCCGCCCTCGCCGAGGTTGGCGAGCGCGTTGATCTCGGCTGCCGACAGCTTCAGGTCCGCCAGCGCGGTACTCAGCGCGTGCAGCGTGCGGTGCGTGGCCCGCTGCAGCGCCAGCACCACGTCAGGTAGTCCAGTCTCGGATATCACGAAAATGGATTATACGACAATGAACTATCTCGCGCCAGGGCCGCGGGGCCCGCCGCGGGGGCGCAGCAGGTCGGCCCCGGGCCGGCAGCGGGTCGATGGCACATCGGGTCGCCTAGAACCGGACCAACGGCACATCGACTCAACCGGGCGGCGGCGCCGACGGCGGGGGCGGAGGCAGAATGTCATGGTGACTGAGTCATGGATGATCGACGAACTGGCGTACGCGGGCCCCGAACACCTCGACGCGGCCTTTGTGGCCGGCTTCGACCGGAAGCAGGGGTACCCGGATCCGGCCGAGGACCTGGACGCTCTCGCGGCGCAGGGCCTCGGTGCTGACTCCACCGTGGTGGACCTGGGCACGGGCACCGGGCAGTTCGCGCTCGCCGCGGCCCGGCGGTTCGGGCGCGTGACGGCGGTGGACGTGTCGCCGGCCATGCTCGCCCTGCTGCGCGAGCGGGCCGCGGACGCCGGGCTGGGCAACCTGGACTGCGTGCGCGCGGGCTTCCTCAGCTACTCACATGCCGGGCCGCCGGCCGACGCCGTGTACACCCGGCATGCCCTGCACCAGCTGCCCGACTTCTGGAAGGCGCTGGCCCTGGACCGGATCGCGCGGATGCTGCGGCCCGGCGGGGTACTGCGGCTGCGCGACCTGGTCTACGACTTCCGCCCGGCCGAGACCGAGGAGGTCTTCCGGAACTGGTTCGGCCATGCCGCGGCGGACCCCGCCAAGGGATACACCAGCGAGGATTACGCCGAACACATCCGCACCGAGTTCAGCACCTTCCGCTGGCTCCTGGAGCCGATGCTGGCCGCGGCCGGCTTCGAGATCGCGGACGCGGAGTACCAGGGCCGCCTCTACGGCGCCTACACCTGCGTCAGGCGCTGACCCGCCCGGGCGAGCAGGCCGGATCTAGGTGAGCCGGGTGGCCAGGAACGCGGCCACCGCCACCAGGGCCAGGCCGGGCAGGAAGAGCCAGGCGGCGGGGCCGCCCGCCGTCGTCTGCAGTGTGGTCGGGTGAGTGCTCAGCCTCAGCAGCGGTCCCATCGGCGTGTCCCGGACCACGAACAGGACGAAGAACACCGTCACCGCGATCAGCAGCCGCCAGCCGGCCCGCTCGATCAGCGCGAGCAGCGAGCCGAGTCCGGCCCCGAACACCGCGGCGGCCAGGTGCAGCCCCACGATCCTGACGTCGAGCATCAGCGGATGAGGATGGCTGCCCTGGCTGAGCAGCGGGGCCACCAGGGCCGCCAGGGCCAGCACCACCGCGAACGGCACCAGCCCCAGGTCGGTAGCCAGGTGCGCCCGGGCCCGGCCGCCCGCATGCGCGGCGAACGCGCGGGCGAGTTCGCGGCCGTCGACCCGGTGCGCCAGCACGCTCAGCCAGGTCAGCGCGGGGACGAGGGTGATCGCGGTGACCGCCGCGGCCTGCAGCGGGGGACCCGCGTCGTCGGCGTAGACGATGCCCAGCACGAACAGGAAGAGCATCGCCGGGGCCAGGAACCACTGGGACGAGGCGAGCAGCCGGGCCCGGTGCGCCGCGCCGTACAGCACCCGGTGCACGGCACCCGCCCGCCGCCCGCGGTGCGCGCCAGACCCAGGAGCCAGCGTTGCAGCGGTATGCGGGGCAGTATCCCGGCCCGTTCGGGTGAATAACCGACCGAACCAGGCCGGACGCTCGCATTGTCCGCGGGCAGCAGCCCGGCCGCCGCGGCCAGCAGCGTGCTCTTCCCCGACCCGTTCGGCCCTTCGACCGCGACCACATCGCCGGGCGCGGCGTCCAGCGTCACGTCCCTGGCTACCACCCGCCGCGGGCCGCCCGCAGCCTGCGGGCCCGCACGAGCAGGACGGGCTCACTCACGGCCGGTGACCCGCGTGAAGAGTTCGGCGTAGCGGGCCTGCGTCGCCGCCACCACGTCGTCCGGGATGGCCGGGCCCGGCGGCCGGCGGTCCCAGTCCAGGCCGGCCGACCAATCCCGCAGGAACTGCTTGTCCAGTGAGCGCTGCGGGCCGCCCGGCTGCCACTCCGACGCCAGCCAGAACCGGGACGAGTCGGGCGTGAGCACCTCGTCGGCCAGCATCAGCGTCCCGTCCGGGAGCACGCCGAACTCCAGCTTGGTGTCGGCGATCAGGACCCCGCGCCGGGCCGCGAGCTCAGAACCCCGCCGGTAGATCTCCAGGGTGGCCCGGCTGAGCTCGGCCGCCACGGGGGTGCCGACCAGTGCCTCCACCTCGGAAAAGGTCATCGGCTCGTCGTGGCCGGCCGCGGCCTTGGTGGTGGGGGTGAAGACGGGTTCGGGCAGCCGGGACCCCTCGCCGAGGCCGGGCGGCAGCCGCACGCCCGAGATCGTGCCGGTTTCCCGGTACGACGCCAGGCCCAGGCCGGCCAGGTAGCCGCGGGCGATGCACTCCACCGGGAGCATCTTCAGCCGGCGGCACCGGATGGCCCGCCCGGCCCACTCGGCCGGCACGTCGGTGGCGGAGAGCACATGGTTGGGGATCACGTCGCCGAGCTGGCCGAACCACCACAGCGACAGCTGGGTCAGCACCCGGCCCTTGCCCGGGATCGGCGTGGGCAGCACCACGTCGTAGACGCTCACCCGGTCCGTTGCGACCATGACGATGTCGTCGCCGTCGGCGTAGAGATCCCGGACCTTACCGGAATGCACCAGTTCCAATC
>WNGJ01019641.1_pt1 | contig 13956 bp, 13 predicted proteins | sample 5400611 | NCBI WGS metagenome assembly WNGJ01 (sample SAMN13153375, study PRJNA577476) | soil metagenome | isolation source: 40 cm soil or saprolite under Garry oak tree replicate 1 | place: USA:California | collected 2016-06-15 | reverse complement strand
GCCCCGCCCGATGGTCGGCAAGACGCTGCTCGCACGGATGATGACCGAATTCCAGTTGCTGAAAAATGGCGCGGTTGCGGCATTCGACATCAATCTGAAAGAGCCGTCGCTGCTCGAATACCTGCCCGGGGTCACCGAGACCGCCGAGATCGACAATACCTTCGGAAAAATGGCGCTGATGGATCGCCTGATCATCAATGACGGGCTCCCCAAGGTGATCGACCTCGGTTTTCACGCCTTTGACGAGTTTTTCAAGATGACGGAGGAAATCGGGTTCCTTAAGGAGGCTGTGCGGCGCGGTGTCTCGCCGATCGTCATGTTCATCGCCGACAGCGATCGCGTCTCGCCGCGCGGCTATGCCATGCTGCAGCAACAGATCCCCGCGAGCGCCATGATCACCGTGGACAATGAATACGTGCTGCGTGGCGAACTTCCCGAGGCCTTTGCCGTCCACGGCCGGACCCTTCATATCGCCGCGCTGCCCTCGTTTCTGAAGACCTATGTCGACCGGCTGACATTCTCGTTCACCGACTATCTGCGCGGCGAAGGGGATTCAGCGACGGAGCTGCATGAATGGATTCGCAGAAATTACATCAGCTTTCGTGAGATCGAGCTCAGTCTGATCCTGCAGTGATAGCGGTCATCTTCGGCCTCTCCCCGAGCCTGCAGCCAAGCCTGCAGAGAGAGGCAAAAAAATCAATGCCCCTCGAACGCCATCAAGGTTCGCACCGGCACGTCCATGGCGCGCAATTTGGCCGCGCCGCCGAGGTCCGGCAGATCGATGATGAAGCAGGCGGCCACTACGTTGGCACCGATCTGGCGCATCAGCTTGATCGCGCCCTCCGCGGTGCCGCCGGTCGCGATCAAATCATCGACCAGAATCACGCGCTCGCCGGGATGGATGGCGTCGGCATGCATCTCCATTTCGTCGATGCCGTATTCCAGCGAATAGGCGATCCGCACGGTGGTGTGCGGCAGCTTGCCCTTCTTTCGGATCGGCACGAAGCCGGCGGAGACCTGATGCGCCACCGCGCCGCCGAGAATGAAGCCGCGCGCCTCGATGCCCGCCACCTTGTCGATCTTGTTGCCCGCCCATGGCTGCACCAGTTCGTCGACCGCGCGGCGGAACGCGCGCGCGTCACCGAGCAGCGTGGTGATATCCCGAAACAGGATCCCAGGCTTCGGGTAATCCGGAATGGTGCGGATGGCGGCCTTCAAATCATATTCAAAAGTCATGGGCGTCTCTTTTCAATGGTCATTCCGGGGCAATGCGAAGCATTGAACCTCAGATGTGCAATTGCACATCGGGGAATCTCGAGATTCCGGGTCTGGTGCTAACGCACCATCCCGGAATGACGTGCGTAAACCTCGCATCAACTCATCCCCACACCAAGCCGGAACGCATTCTCCACGATCCGCAGACCCACCTCGCCGCCGAGCGACATCAGCGATTCCGGGTGAAACTGCACGCCGCCGACCGGCAAGGTTTTGTGTTCGATCGCCATCGCGACGCCGTCCTCCGTGCTCGCGGTTACGTTTAGCACGTCGGGCATGCTGTCGCGCTCGACATAGAGCGAGTGGTAGCGGCCGATCACGATTTCATTGGGCAGATTCTGCATCAGACGCCCTCCCCGTACCTGGACCCGCGACGGCCGTCCGTGCGCCGGCTGGCCGAGCTGGCCCAACTGCCCGCCGAAATATTCGCCGATCGCCTGCACGCCGAGGCAGACGCCGAAGATCGGCAGCTTCTTGTCGATCGCAGCCCCTATGGTTTCTGCAATTGCAAAATCCTCCGGCCGTCCCGGTCCCGGCGACAGCACCAATAAATCCCAGTTCTTCAGCTTCAGCATTTCCTGGGCGTGAATGTGCCGCACGACGGTCACGGTCGCGCCGACCTGCCGAAAGTAGTCCGCCAGCATATGGACAAAACTATCATCATGATCGATCAGCAGCACCCGCTTGCCGGAGCCGGTGGCATCCGGCGCGAAGGCGGATAACGGTTTCGGCGGATCGCCGCGCAGCGCCTGAAACAGCGCCGCGGCCTTGACCTGGCATTCGCGGTCCTCGGCGGCCGGATCGGAATCGAACAGGCAGGTGGCGCCAACCCGCACTTCAGCGAGGCCATCCTTCATCCGGATGGTGCGGATGGTGAGCCCGGTGTTGATGCTGCCGTCGAAATTCACCGCGCCGATCGCGCCGGCATACCAGCGTCGCGACGAACGCTCGTTGTCCTCGACGAATTGCATCGCCCACAATTTCGGCGCGCCGGTCACCGTCACCGCCCAGGCATGGGTCAGGAAAGCATCGAGCGAATCGAAGCCCGGCCGCAGGATGCCTTCGACGTGGTCGACGGTATGGAACAGTTTCGAGTAGGTCTCGATCTGCCGCCGCGCCAGCACCTTGATGGTTCCGGGAACGCAGACCCGCGCCTTGTCGTTGCGGTCGACGTCGGTGCACATGTTGAGTTCGAATTCGTCTTTTTCGGAATTCAACAATTGCCGGATCTGTTCGGCGTCGCCGATCGCATCGACCCCGCGCGCAATCGTGCCCGAGATCGGACAGGTCTCGACCCGCCGTCCATCGGAGCGCACGAACATTTCCGGCGACGCCGCCACCAGAAATTCGCCGTCACCCAGATTCATCAGCGCGCCGTAGGGCGACGGATTGATCCGGCACAGCCGCTGGAACACTTCCGCCGGCGAACGCTCGCAGGGTTCGGCGAACAGCTGGCCCGGCACCGCCTCGAACAGATCGCCGCGCGCAAACGCGGCGCGGGCGGTTTCGACGGTGGCCTGATATTCTCCGGGCGCGTGGTCGGAAAATCCCTGCCGTGGCGACTTGGCATAGCCGCTTTCCGGCGTCTCGCGCGGCAGACCTTCGGTGGATTTTCCTTTCCAGGAAAAATCGTAGCTCAACACCACACCGCGGCCGGTGGCGCGGTCATAGGCCAACAGGCGGTCCGGCACATAGAGCACGATGTCGCGCTGATCGGCCTCGCGCGCGCGCTTCTGCACCAGGTCCTCGATTTGGAACACGAGATCGTAGGCGAACGCGCCAAACAGGCCGAGCAACGGATCGTCGTTGGCGCCGAGCGCCGCAACGAGGTCGCGCACCAGCGACATCACGCTGGCGCGGCGGGTGCGCAGGTCTTCATCGACCGGCGCCGCGCCGCGCCCGATATGGCCGGCCAGACGGTTCGGGTTCTTCTCCGTGACGACGACGCAGGGCTCGCGCAGCGCATCGCCGAGGAAGGCAATCAGCACCTCGCCGCGCGCATTCAACGCCTGCAGTGAAAAATCGGGGCCGGTGGTTTCCAGCCGCAGCGGCGGATCGGAGAAGCCAAGATCGAAGCTCTCATAGCGGCCCGGCACCGTGGTGCCCGACGACAGCACCACGCCGCGGCGCCGATCGAGCAGATCGATCAGGTCATCGAGCCGGTTGGCGCCGCCGGTGAACTGCTCCACCGAGCGCGATACGACCAGGCCGCCATGGGTGCGGTATTCACTGTGGGCCGGCAGGGAAAACGCTGTCCTGTTCATGTGATCCTCTTACGAAACTTGCCGAGGGAACGCCACACAGGACAAACGATAAGGCCGCCGCACTGCGTTGGCGACCTCTGACGATTTGAGAAAATGAAATCGCACCGGCCACCTTTAGAAGGTGGGCCACCACAGACGGGACGGGCGGACGACGGTGCTCATGGGCCACGTAAACATCATGGCGAGGCGGCTTCGTCAAGGGATACGGCTGAACGGCCTGCGGCCGGGGGCCATCTTTTGGTGTTGGAGCAGGCAAAATATGCGTAGGATTCGGGCAAACCGATCATAAGCGGAGGCGCGCCATGTCCGTACAGGCCAGTTCAGTACACACCGTGTCGGTACAAGCTCTGGGATATGCCGGTTTTGGGTCGGCCAGTCTCGACGACTGGCGGCAGTTCGGCACCGGGCTGGTCGGCCTGCAGGCGGTGGAGCGCGGCAATTCGCTGCTGGCCTTCCGGATGGACGACCGCAAGCAGCGCATTGTCATCGACCGTTCGGTGCCGGAGGGCACACGTTTCTTCGGCTGGGAGGTCGCCAATGCCGTGGCGCTGGATGCCTTGGCCGCCCGGCTCGAAAACGCCGGCGTCCAAGTTGTCAGCGAACCGCAGGCGTTGGCCGACGCAAGGCGCGTTGCCGGCCTGATCTCGTTTCACGATCCGGCGGGCAATCGCCTGGAAGCCTTTTATGGCGCCGAGATCGACGACACGCCGTTTCGCCCCGGCCGCTCGATTTCCGGTTTTCGCACCGGTCCGCTCGGCCTTGGCCATGCCGTGCTGACGGTCGAGAACATCGACGCGATAATGCCGTTCTATGTCGACCTGCTCGGGTTCGGGCTGTCCGACTACATGCAAAAGCCGTTTCGCGCTTATTTCTTTCACGTCAACGGACGGCATCACAGCCTGGCTTTGATCGAGACCGGCCGCAACGGCATGCACCATCTGATGGTCGAGCTGTTTTCGCTCGACGATGTCGGACAGTCCTACGACGTCGCCTTAAGCGAACCCGATCGCGTCAGCGTGACCCTCGGCCGTCACACCAACGACCTGATGACGTCGTTTTACGCCAAGACGCCGTCGTCGTTCATGATCGAGTGCGGCTGGGGCGGCCGCGAGATCGATCCCGCGACCTGGAAACCGGTCGAGATGAAGGATGGTCCGAGCCTGTGGGGGCATGAGCGCGTCTGGCTGCCGCCCAAAGACCGCGAAACGGCCCGCGAGATGCGGATGCGCGCGGCGGCTTCCGGCCTGCGCGCGCCGGTGCAGGTGATGGAGGGCAATTACCGGCTGATGCCGGGAATGTGTCCGTGGTGGGATGGGGTGAACAAGGCTGGTTAGCGCGCTGCGTAGGGGTTAGATCGTCGTTGCGAGCGAAGCGAAGCAATCCATCTGCCTCCGCCGCAAAAGATGGATTGCTTCGTCGCTTTGCTCCTCGCAATGACGCGAAACGCCTTCACCCCAAATGTTTCCTGAAAAACTCCGTGGCGCGGCCCCAGGCGAGCTCGGCCGCCGCGCGATCGTGCACGGATTGCCGCTGCTCGTTGACGAACGCATGTTCCGCGTCATAGCGAAACAGCTCGAGCGATTTGCCGGCGGCCTTCATGGCCTTCTCGAAGCCGTCGACCAGTTGCGGCGTGCACCAATCGTCCTTGTTGGCGAAATGGGCCTGCAGCGGAATCTTGACGTCGGCCGGCTTTGCCGCCTGCTCCGGCGGGATGCCGTAGAACACCACGCCCGCGGCCAGCTCGGGAATTTTGGTCGCGCCGATAATGGCCACCGCACCGCCGAGGCAAAAGCCGGTGAGTCCGACCTTGGCGCCGTTCCGGCTAAGATATTGCGCGGCGCCGCGCACGGTCTGCGTGGTGGCATCCATGAAATCCAGTGAGTTCATCTCTTTGCCGGCCGCATCCGTGTCATGATACGGCACCACCTTGCCGTTGTAGAGATCGGGCGCCAGCGCATCGAAGCCGGCCACCGCGAAGCGGTTGCACAGCCCCTTGATCTGCTCCTGAAGCCCCCACCATTCCTGGATCACGACCACACCCGGCGCGTTGCCGCGCGCGGCGTTGGCGAGATAACCGCCGGCGTCCTTGCCGTCGGGCCGCTTGAACGTAATGCTGGTACCCATGGGTTCCTCCGGTGATCTCTTGAGAGGGATTTGGCGGCTATTTTGTCCGCTGCGCGGTCAGGAAGCAATTGGCTGTGCGATCAATATCGCGGCGTGCGCTGCCGTCACCCCAACAAAAAAAGCCCCCGCAGGGGCTTTTCGAATTCGCATCGTCTGCTGGCGCAGCGCCTAGTTGTGGTCTTTCAGGAGGTTGTCCATCTGGTCTGAACCGAGGAAGCTGAGGTTGCGAAGCTTCAGTGTTCCAAGGAGAGACCAGATGAACGTCCACAAGAATGCGCCTTTGACGCCCAAAGGTCGAGAGGCGATGGTGCGAAGCGTGGTCGAGGGTGGGCTGAGCAAGGCCGACGCGGCCTACCAGTTCAACACGACGCCGAAGACCGTCGCCAAATGGGTCAAGCGGTTCCGCGCAGAAGGTGTGGAGGGGTTGCATGATCGCTCGTCCAGACCCCATTCATCGCCAAGCCAAACCCCGCCAACCACGTGCAAGGCCGTCGAGACGTTGCGCCGGCAGCGCCACACCGGCAAGCAAATCGCAGCCGAGGTCGAAGTGTCACCAGCCACTGTCAGCCGCATCCTTCGCCGCTTGGGATTAAACCGGATACGCGATCTCGAGCCGGCCGAGCCGGAGCGCCGCTATGAGCGCGAGAGCCCAGGCGAGATCATTCACATCGACATCAAAAAGCTCGGGCGTTTCGCGCGTATCGGCCACCGCATCACCGGCGATCGGACGGGTCCAAATAAGAGCCGCGGCGCCGGTTGGGATTTCGTCCACGTGTGCATTGACGATCATTCCCGCGTCGCCTTCTCCGAGATCAAGCCCGATGAGACGGCGGACAGCGCTGTTCCCTTTCTCAGGGCAGCTGTGGCGTATTACAAAAGCCTCGGCGTCACCGTCACTCGCGTCATGACCGACAATGGGAGTTGCTACCAGTCGTTCGCCTTTCGCGACGCTTGCCGGGACCTGGGCATCAAACACATCCGCACCAAGCCTTACAGTCCCAAAACAAACGGAAAGGCCCCAACATCAGATCGGCGCGCCCAAGAGCTGCCGATCTGGCTGCACCAATACAACTGGCACCGACCCCACGGTGGTATAAAATCTCAAACGCCGATCAGCAGGCTCGGTTTGACCAAGGACAACCTCTTGAGGCTCCACACCTAGTGCGCGTCGGCCCAGACCTTTTTCTTGGTGAAGTACAAGAGCAGCGTCAGGATGATCAGGAACACGAACACCTTCATCCCAAGCTCCTTGCGGGCTTCCATGTGCGGCTCGGCCGTCCACATCAGGAAGGTGGTGACGTCCTTGGCGTATTGCGCGACGGTGGCCGGCGAGCCGTCGTCGAAGGTGACCTGGCCGTCGTTCAGCGGCTTCGGCATCTTGATGGCGTGGCCGGGGAAATACTTGTTGTAGTAGGAGCCTTCCGGCAGCGAGAAGCCGGCCGGTGGCTTGTCTTCGAAGCCCTCCAGCACTGCAGCGACGTAGTTCGGGCCCTGCTCCTGGAACTGGCTGAAGAAGTCGAAGATGAACATCGGGAAGCCGCGATCGTAGGAACGCGCCTTGGGGATCAGCGACAGATCGGGGGGCAATGCGCCGCCATTGGCCGCGCGCGCCGCCTGTTCGTTCGGGAACGGCGCCGGGAAATAATCGGCGGGCCGGCCTGGCCGCTCGAACATCTCGCCCTGATCGTTCGGACCGTCCTTGATCTTGTATTCCTCTGCGAACGACTTCGCCTGCGCTTCCGAATAGCCGGGACCGCCGGGGTCAGCGAGATTGCGGAATGCGATATAGTTCAGACTGTGGCAGGCCGAGCAGACTTCCTTGTAGACCTTCAGCCCACGCTGCAGGGAGCCGCGGTCGTACTTGCCGAAGGGACCGGCGAACGACCATTTCTGCGACGGCGGTACGTCCTGATGGTCTTCGGCTCGGGCGTTCTGAACGCTGCCGGCGAACAGCGCGCCGGCGACCGCAAGCGCGATCACCGTCGACACCATCGGCGTCGCCCTGCTTGCGGTCTTCGCCAGCACGTCGTCGGCGATCGAATTCGGAGCAGTCCTTGGCTTTTCGATCCGGCTCAGAAGCGGCAACAGGATCAGGAAATAGGCGAAGTAGCAGAAGGTCAGGATGCGCCCGACGATCACATAGATACCTTCGGGCGGTTTGCCGCCAAGCCAGCCCAGCAGCAGGCAGACGATGCCGAAGATCCAGAAGAACTGCTTCGCCAGCGGACGATATTTAGACGATCTCGTCTTCGCGGTATCGAGCCACGGCAGGAACGCCAGCACGAGGATCGCCGAGAACATCGCGACCACGCCGGCCAGCTTGTTCGGAATGCTGCGCAGGATCGCGTAGAACGGCAGATAGTACCATTCAGGCACGATATGCGCGGGCGTCACGCCGGGATTGGCGGGAATGTAGTTGTCGGCGTCGCCGAGATAGTTCGGCATGTAGAAGATGAACCACGCGAAGAACAGCATGAAGCAGGAAAGGCCGAACGCATCCTTGATGGTTGCGTAGGGCGTGAACGGCACGGTATCCTTTTCCGTTTTCGCCTCGACGCCGGCCGGGTTGTTCTGGCCGGCGACGTGCAGCGCCCAGATGTGCAGCACCACGACGCCGGCGATCACGAACGGCAGCAGATAGTGCAGCGAGAAGAAGCGGTTCAGCGTTGGATTGCCGACGGAATAGCCGCCCCACAGCAGCGTCACGATGCTTTCGCCGAAATAGGGAACCGCGGAGAACAGGTTGGTGATGACGGTGGCACCCCAGAAGCTCATCTGGCCCCACGGCAGCACATAGCCCATGAAGCCTGTCGCCATCATCAGGAGGTAGATGATGACACCGAGAATCCAGAGGATTTCCCGCGGCTCCTTGTATGACCCGTAATACAGGCCGCGGAACATATGAATGTAAACGGCGAAAAAGAACATCGACGCGCCGGCGGCGTGCATGTTGCGCAGTAGCCAGCCATAGTTCACGTCGCGCACGATGCCTTCGACCGACTTGAAGGCCATGGTGGCCTCCGGTGTGTAGTGCATCGCCAGGATCACGCCGGTCAGGATCTGCAGTGCGAGCATCATCGAAAGGATGGCGCCGAAGGTCCACCAGTAGTTCAGGTTGCGCGGCGTCGGATAGGCCACGAACGAGGAATGGACGAGACCCATAATCGGGAGACGCCGCTCGATCCACTTCAAGGCGGGATGGGATGGCTGGTAGTCGGATGGTCCGCTCATGATGCGATCCTGAGGAAGTAAAGCGACGTGACAAGCTCCGAGTCTCGGATACAAAATCCGAGGCTCAGCCAATCTGAATTTTGCTATCGGAAACGAATTGATAGGGCGGCACCGGCAGATTCGCCGGTGCAGGCCCCTGGCGAATGCGACCCGAGGAGTCGTATTGCGAGCCATGGCAGGGACAGAAGAAGCCGTCGTAATTGCCTTCATGGGCGATCGGGATGCAGCCGAGATGGGTGCAGATGCCGATCACGACGAGCCACTGGTCGTGGCCTTCCTTGACCCGGGCCTGGTCCGACTGCGGATCGGGAAGGCTCGCGACCGCCACGCTGCGGGCCTCGTCGATCTGTTTCTTGGTGCGGTGGCTGATGTAGATCGGCTTGCCGCGCCAGAACACCTTGATGTCCTGTCCTTCGGCGATCGGCGCCAGGTCGACTTCAATCGGCGCGCCGGCCGCGATGGTCGAAGCGTCCGGGTTCATCTGGGACACGAATGGCCAGACCGTGGCCACTCCGCCGACGGCTGCGGCGGCTCCCGTTGCAACAAAGAGGAAATCACGCCGTGTCGGATGATCGGCCGAAGACGCTGTCGTCACGATTCCAAACCCTTTCTTAGCTGCAGCCGGTGGAACCGCCCCAGGCAACGCATAGACGAACCGGAGGAGGCTGCCGGCGCCCGCGACCCCCGCGGCGGCAGAAAGACCACTTTTCCCAGCCAATCGTGGCGGAACAAGCAGTCCAGAATCGTTCTATTGGCACCCTTGCCGGAAGAGCGCAAGCCCGCTATCGGCTCGCAAGCGTGCAATGCACTAATTCGGCGCCGAGCGATGTTTTAATCAGACATTTCATGGCGGCCCCAAGGCTCTTGTCGAAGGGCTTTTGTCGAAAGGGCCTTTATCGAAAGGACGTTCACCGAAAGGGCTATCACCGAATGCAGATTGCGCTTTTCCAGCCCGACATCCCCCAGAACACCGGGACGATTCTCCGTCTGTGCGCGTGTCTGAATGTGGCGGCCCATATTATCGAGCCGGCGGGTTTTCCGGTGTCCGACCGGCATTTCCGCCGGGCCGGCATGGACTATCTCGACCAGGTAACCATTACGCGACACGACTCGTGGCAAAAGTTCGAGCAATGGCGTAACGACGGTGGTTACCGGCTGATCCTGTTCACAACCAAGGGTACCCGCTCGTACCTTGATTATCGTTATCAGGCGGCCGACATCCTGCTGTTGGGGCGGGAATCCGCGGGGGTACCCGACGAGGTCGCAGCAAAGGCTGATGCGCGGCTTGTCATCCCCATTCAGCCGGGCTTGCGCTCGCTCAATGTGGCGATGACGGCGGCGATGGCATTGGGTGAAGCGCTGCGGCAAACCAGTTCCGCATTCAAGGAGACGGCAGGTTGAGTTACGCGGTCAAGGAAATCTTTCTGACCTTGCAGGGCGAAGGCGCGCATGCCGGCCGCGCCGCGGTGTTTTGCCGGTTCTCGGGCTGCAATCTCTGGAGCGGCCGCGAACAGGACCGTGACACCGCGACGTGCCGTTTTTGCGACACCGATTTTGTCGGAACCGACGGCACGCTTGGCGGCCGCTATGCCTCGGCCGCGGAACTTGCAGACATCATTGCCGCGCAATGGACTGGCGCGAGCGCAAATCGTTACGTGGTCCTGACCGGCGGCGAACCGCTGCTGCAGGTGGATGCAGCCCTGATCGAGTCGCTGCACGGGCGCGGTTTCGAAATCGGCATCGAAACCAACGGCACCATCGAACCGCCCGCCGGCATGGATTGGATCTGCGTCAGCCCGAAGGCCGGTGCCGAGCTCGTGATACGGAAAGGGCATGAACTCAAGCTGGTTTATCCGCAGGCGGACGCCGTGCCCGAGGCCTTTGCCGATCTCGCCTTCGAGCGTTTCTCGCTGCAGCCGATGGACGGCCCCGATGTGATCGAAAACACCGCGCGCGCGGTCGATTACTGCCTGCATCATCCGCAATGGCGGCTCAGCCTGCAGACGCACAAAACCCTCGGTATCAGATAGATCTGGATTCTTAAAAGATGTGGGAATTGACGAAATCGTTCCGGTTCGAGGCGGCCCATGCACTGTCGGGAACGACGCTTGGTGAAGCCAGCATGGAAATCCACGGCCACTCGTTCCGCGCCGAGGTGACCGTGCGCGGCGCGCCCGATCCGGCAACCGGCATGGTGCTCGACCTCGGCGTTCTCGAGCGCAGCATGGCGGACGTGCGGAAAATGCTCGACCACAAGCTGCTCAACAAGGTCGAGGCGCTCGGACAACCGACACTGGAGAACCTTTCGCGTTTCATCTGGGAGCACGTCCAGCATGCGGGACGGATTACGCGCGTGAGCGTTCACCGCGACAGCTGCAACGAGAGCTGCACTTATTTCGGCCCGCAGGGATAGGTACCGATAAATGGACATGTCCGTGATCGAGGATCGCAAGGCGCGCGCGCAGGTCTGGTTCGAGGCGCTGCGCGACGACATTTGCCTGGCCTTCGAGCGCTTGGAAGACGACGCGCCGGCCTCGCTCTATCCCGGCAGCGCGGGACGCTTCGCGCGCACGCCCTGGGACCGCACCGACCACACCGGCCAGCCCGGCGGCGGCGGCGTGATGTCGGTGATGCGCGGGCGGCTGTTCGAAAAGGTCGGCGTGCATTGCTCGACAGTGCACGGCGAATTCGCCCCCGAATTCCGCGCGCAGATTCCCGGCGCGGCGGACGATCCGCGCTTCTGGGCGTCGGGCATTTCGCTGATCGCGCATATGCGCAATCCGAACGTACCTGCCGTGCACATGAACACCCGCTTCGTGGTCACCACCAAGGCCTGGTTCGGCGGCGGCGCCGATCTGACGCCGGTGCTCGACCGACGGCGAACCCAGGACGATCCCGATACGGTGGCTTTTCATGCCGCGATGAAGTCCGCCTGTGGCGGATCGAGCGGCGTCGCCGACTACGAAAAGTACAAGAAATGGTGCGACGAATATTTCTATTTGCCGCACCGCAAGGAAGCGCGCGGCATCGGTGGCCTTTTCTACGACTGGCACGACAGCGGCGACTGGGACGCCGATCTTGCCTTCACGCAGGATGTCGGCCGCGCATTCCTGAAAATCTATCCCGAACTTGTGAGGCGCAATTACGACGCGCCCTGGAGCGCTGAAGACCGCGAGGAACAGTTGATCCGGCGCGGACGATACGTCGAATTCAATCTGCTCTACGACCGCGGCACCATTTTCGGACTGAAAACCGGCGGCAATGTGGATTCGATCCTGTCGTCGATGCCGCCCGAAGTGAAGTGGCCGTAACCGCGGGGAAGCCAACCCACCTGCCACAGTTTTTATTTTTTCGAATGCCGCCGGCATTTCGGCTGCCGTCAACATAAAGCGGCCGTGATCGGTCTGTCATGACAGCGCGATAAACTTGGGCCATCGCGTCAATCAACTTGGAGAAAGAGATCATGGATTTGAAACCGGGCGATGTTGTCGTCCTGAAATCCGGCGGCCATCCGATTACCGTGGCGGAAGTAAAGGATGAGGTCGTCACCTGCCTGTGGATGGGCGGAGAAGGCGATCTGTTTCGCGAAACGCTTCCGCTAGCCGTGTTGGAACTCGCCGAGATCGACGATTCGGATGAGGAAGAAGAGGACGAAGAAGAAGAAGAGGAAGAGGAAGAGTAGGAAGGCGGTCACAGTAAACGCGAGATCGCGAGCGTATCCTACAGACGGTGCCGCCGAAGCCCGACGCCCGGCGGCATTGTTTTCCTTTGCAGCAATCGCTGATGGATTTCCAATGGCCATCGGCCTGTTCAGCTCAGGATGTACGCCGATCAGGACAGCCGAGAGCAAGTCCGCCTGACGGCATCGGAGCACCGGCGCCCGGCCGCGGAGATCATCGCCACGCCGCCCGCGATGACAGCGACATTGAGGGTCACGGCGTGAATATGGAAACGAATGGCCCTAACGGTTGTCTTCGCTCCCGAACGCGGCAGACTCGACCCGGCCCATATCGTCTCCCGGCGAAAAGGCCGCGACGGTAAAAGACGGACTTGCATCGCGATGATGATAGACCGCAATCACACTGCCGGGCCCGCCGCCGCTGTGGCCAATAACGCGCGAACCTTCAAGGGCGGTGCCTGTCATAACGCCGAGGCCATAAGCCGTCGTGCGCCATGGACGGCCTCCGATTGCGCCAGCTATCGGCCATCCGCCGCACATTTCAGCAAGAAGAGGCGCGGGTAGAAAATTTGTCGTCATCAGACGATTGAGCAGCTGCGCCGCGTCGCACAACCGACCGACCGCGAGACCGTGATAGACCCATTGCGGGTCGTAAGATAAGAGGTTGCCGAGCGCAACGCCATCAAGATCGCGGCGCGTCAGGGCGATGCGCGACCCGGCTATTCCCAAGGGAGCGAAGACCAGTCGCTTCAGAAGGGCGTCCAGATTCTCACCGCAGACCGCTTCCAGATGCCGCCGCACGAGCAGATAACCGATGTTGGAATAAGCCCAACCCTGACCCGGCTCAAACCGCAAACGCTCTGCATCGACCGCCTCTATCAAGGTTTCGCTTGGCCATGCGGCATCGTCGCGCGACACGGCATCGTGGTAGCTCTTGAGATCGCCATAGTCAGCCAAACCCGCACGGTGCTGGAGAAGCAGTCGCAAAGTGTAGGGTCGCCCCGGCAATCGATCGTCAAGGCCCATTGTGCCGTCGCGCACGAGCGGCAGCCGAGATCAACGTTTTGGTAAAGCTCCACCACGGCACGACGATGTCGGCGCCGTCATCCCTGATGACGCGGTCTGCGTCAGCAATTGCGACTACGATGCCCATGCGCGAAAAGAGCCGCCCTTCCCTCAATGATCACGGCAACTGCCGCGCCGCCGCGGAAATCATGACGAGGCCGCCTGCAATCACGGCAACGTCGAGGATCGCGGTGTGAATATGCACCGGCATTCGTTCGACGAACGCCTTGGCCAGGAACGCCCCGGGGATCGCGATCGCGCCGATCAGCAGCGCAAAGGCCAGTACCTGCGCGGTGACCACGCCGGCCAGTCCGAATG